>Ga0207695_10005906_pt1 | contig 16055 bp, 15 predicted proteins | sample KBSC54metaG_FD_184354 | JGI IMG/M metagenome (GOLD analysis project Ga0207695, IMG submission 184354) | Corn rhizosphere microbial communities from Kellogg Biological Station, Michigan, USA - KBS C5-4 metaG (SPAdes) (version 2) | ecosystem: Host-associated > Plants > Roots > Rhizosphere > Soil... | reverse complement strand
ATCGGAATTCCATGCGCACGTGCCAGATCTGTTTGCCCCATCGGCGGCATGAAACGGTGAACCCTCAATCGGCAAGTTCTTCTCCACCGCTTCGCGAGGAATTCCTTGCAGAATATGAATGCCAAATTTTAAGCCCAGCGAATGCGTGAAGTCCGCCATAGGCTTGAATCCCTTCCCATTTGCGGCTGATGGGAACCGGCTTGCCGGGGGCACATAGCGGCCATTCTCATCCATGGAATACTTGTACGCCTTCGAATTTCCTTCCGGAGTGGGATTGGTGACGAACCACTCCATGTCGACGGTCACATACTTCCATCCGTAAGGCTTGAGGTGTTTCCCGAACCATTCGGCGTTTAGGCGGAATTCCTTTTCGTCGAGGGTGGTACCGTAACCGTCCCAGCTGTTCCAACCCATTGGCGGAGTGTCGGCAAGAGTTTTCGAATCCTGCCGTGCCGAATCCACAGCGGTGTTCTTGTTCTGAGCTCCTGCATTGCACAGCGCCATAGCCATTGATGCGCAGCAAACAATGCTTTGTAAGCGATACGAGTTCTGCATCGACGTCCTTTGGTGAAAAGAAATGCGTGCCCTCTCGCGCAAGCATGGTAACAAAAGCTTGAACTTTAGCGATGAAGTGCTTATAAAAAGTCTCGCAGTTGTCCGGAGACTTAAAGAGTTCGAATCAGGGGGAACTATGAAGCGCAGAGAATTCTTGCGGGGCACAGCCGCCGCAGCGGGTTGTGTTTGGGCGTATTCACCTAAGCTGGCGTTTTCGCAATCCGCCGACGCACGGATTGAGGTTCTCCTGGAGGAACGCCTCGGTACCATCTCGCCGAATATCTACGGCCATTTTGCCGAAAACCTCAGTGGCGTGATTTACGACGGGATCTGGGTTGGCGAGAACTCAAAGGTTCCGAATATTGGCGGCATACGCAAAGAGCTCGTCGACGAAATGCGGAAGATCAAAGCACCCGTCGTTCGCTTCCCCGGAGGTTGCTTTGCCGACAGCTATGACTGGCGCGATGGCATCGGGCCGGTGGACAAACGCCCTCGACGCACGAATTTTTGGAATGGAGGCGAGGCCGCTTCCGCTCCCGACGCGCACCGATATGATCCCAACCGCTTCGGCACCAATGAATTTGCGCATTTTTGCCAATTGATTGGCGCGCAGCCTTACTTGGCGGCAAATCTGCGCAGCCTTCCAGCGGAACAGTTCTATCGCTGGGTCGAGTACTGCAACTCGCCTGCGGGGAGTACAAGCCTCGCCGACGAGCGCAGTGCCGCAGGCTATAAAGATCCATTCAACGTTCGTTACTGGGGAGTTGGCAACGAGTCATGGGGATGTGGCGGCAATTTCACTCCGCAGGAGTACGCAGTAGAGTATCGCCGCTTCACCGCTTGGGTGCCTTCGTATCCAAATGCCAAAGATTTGTCATTCGTGGCTTCCGGCCCCAATGACGATCGCTGGGATTGGACCCGCGGCTTCCTGGAAGAGATCGTTCGCAAGGGCAAAGGGGAAGTCAACAACATTTACGGTCTTGCCTTGCATTATTACGCCTGGAACCTCAGCCGCGGAAAAACCAACGACTGGGAGAAAGGCAAAGGCGATGCCGTCAACTTCGACGCCATCGATTGGTATGAACTGCTACGGCAGGGTGATGTTATGGAGTCGCTGATCAAAGGCCACTGGCTGGCCATGGGGGAATTTGATCCCGAGCACCACATCAAACTCGTTGTGGACGAATGGGGACCCTGGTACAAACCCGGATCCGAACTTACCCCGGGAGATCAGCTCGAGCAACTACCAACGTTGCGCGACGCGGTTTTCAGCGGCATGACCCTCGACACCTTCAACCGTCATCCCGACAAAGTCGGTATCGGATGCTGCGCGCAGCTGATTAATTGCCTAAACAGCCTCTATCTCGCCCACGAGGACCGTTTCTGCGTTACTCCAGTCGGGTACACATTCGCGCTCTATGCCGCACATCAGAGCGGGCAAGCTGTACGCGCGGATTTCTCGGCGCCTTCCATCCACTACGATCGAGATGGCAATCCGGCATCCTTCTGGGGCCTCCAGGGCTCCGCTTCGTTACATGACAAGCAGTTAGTCGTCACCGCGGTGAACCCGAGCGTGAAAGATGCTCTTGAAGCGCAGATTGCCGTCCGCGGGGCTCGGATCAGTTCAGGCGAAGCCTCGGTTCTTACCGGATCCGACATTCACGCTCGCAACACCTTTGAGCAGCGGCAGTCCGTAGTTCCTAAACCCTCGCAGGTGCGTGTCGACAACGGCTCGGCAGTGTTCCGGTTTCCGGCGGCTTCTGTCGCGAAATTAACCTTGCAACTGGCCTGACGGCAACCTGCGACTACAGGAAAGCCTGTATCGACATGCGATGGAAATCACGAGACCCTGTTAGTTGGGGTTTGGCAGGGCAACCACTTCGTTTTGTTCTCCGATGCGGATGAGACCCGCCTGACTTCTGCGGTTCGGACTACCCCTTCGGGCAAACATATGGCTACTCGCGTCTCCACCGCTACCAATGCGTCCAGTCCCGAGCTGCAGCACGAACGCATTTTTCGCATCATGGTGGAGTCGGTGCGCGACTACGCCATCTTTCTTCTTGATCCGACGGGCGTAGTTGCGTCGTGGAATCCCGGAGCGGAACGGCTAAAGCTATATACGGCGGACGAAATCATCGGGCAGCACTTCTCTGTTTTCTACCCCCAGAAAGAAATCGCAGACCGCAAGCCGGACTACGAATTGAAAGTCGCTGCGCAGGTCGGCCGCTTCGAAGATGAAGGTTGGCGCATTCGCAAGGATGGCAGCCGCTTCTGGGCGAATGTCGTGATTACCCGTATCACTGACGAACATGGAAAGCTGCTGGGTTTTGGGAAAATAACCCGCGATCTGACCGAACGTCGCGCTGCCGAGCAACGTTATCGGCTGCTGGTGGACAGCGTTCACGACTATTCCATCTTTTCCTTGGACGCAGAGGGATACGTCACCAGCTGGAATTCCGGTGCGCAGCGGATCAAAGGCTACACGGCGGAAGAGATAGTGGGCCGGCACTTCTCAACGTTCTACACACCTGAGGATGCGGAAGCCGGCATGCCGGAACGAGTTCTCAAAACGGCTCGGGAAACGGGTCATTTCGAGGGGGAGGGCTGGCGCGTCCGTAAGGACGGCACCCGCTTCTGGTCGAGCATTGTGGTTACTCCCATTCTCGATGGAGATGCTCGCCTAGTTGGTTTCTCGAAAGTCACACGCGACATTACGGACCGCAAGAAGCTGATGGATGAGCTGGAGCGCCATACCGAGGAACTTGAAATCCAGGTTGCTGAGCGTGAACGCGCGAATGCCGAGTTGGAAGCCTTCAGCTACTCTGTTTCTCACGACTTGCGCGCCCCCTTGCGAGCAATCGAAGGCTTTGCGAGTGCGTTGCGTGAAGACTATGGGCAGAAGCTGGAACCCGGCGCCGACGAATATCTGCAGCAGATCATAAAAGCCTCCACGCGTATGAATCGCCTGGTGCGTGATTTGCTGGAGTACGGGAGGCTAGGCAGAATTGAACTTCCTGCCACCAGAATTCCCCTTCTTCCGTTGCTTCACAGAGTTATTCAAGAGAACTTCTCTGGGCAGAACGTGGTGCCAGAGGTGCCGGAGTCCATTGCTGTCATGGGACACGAACCGACTCTGGCGCAGATATTTGTGAATCTGATTTCGAATGCAATCAAATTCCAGCAACCGGGAGTTCCCCCGGAAGTAAGAATCACAGCGCTTCATAGTTCCGACGGACTGGTCAGAATTTCCGTTATTGATAACGGAATTGGCATCCGACCTGACCATCTTGCCAGGCTGTTTAAGGTTTTTGAGCGTCTTCATGGCATCGAACAATATCCGGGAACCGGAATTGGCTTGGCAATTGTGAAACGAGGCAGCGAGCGGATGGGCGGACGTTGTGGTGTTGAGTCGAAAGCTGGTGTGGGAAGCACTTTCTGGGTGGAGTTACCCCAAGCGAGTCAGTCGTAAATGAAAGAGAATGAACCGATGCTGCTACTGGTGGAAGACGATCCCGCTGATGCAGTTCTAATTCAACGGTCTATCCAAAAGGTGGGGATACCTGCCCAGGTCGTGCATCTCAAGGACGGGGATGAGGCGGTGGCCTATCTCTCGGCCGAGACCTCGAAGTCTGGCGCGTCCCTGCCGTGGTTAATCCTGATGGATTTAAAGCTGCCGCGTCGCTCCGGGCTGGAAGTTCTGCAATGGATCCGCGAGCAAAAGTCCGATATCTCGCGCGTTCCGGTAATCATGCTGAGTTCCTCGCATCATTCAGTCGATATTCAGCGCGCCTACCAATACGGGGTGAATTCTTATCTCGTAAAACCCGAAACCACGGATGCACTGCTCAGCATGATGACGGTGCTGAAAACCTACTGGTTCTATAACAACCAGAATCCTCAGGTTGCCTCAAGACAGTAATTGAACGATGCCGCGTTACTCTAAATCGGTGTTGCTGGTGGATGACAATCCCGCTGATCGCGCGTTGTTTGGGCGAGATTTGTCTCGACTCGGCTTTGAGGTGATTCAAACTGGGTCGGTGGATGAAGCGATGGCCGCCATTGTAGGTGGCCGTGTCGGCTGCCTGGTGACCGATCAACTGATGTCGGTGTCCGGACACGAGCTTGCGAGCCTCGCCACCGGCGTGCGCGCCGATTTGGGGATCATTTTCCTATCGGGTGCTTCCGCGCCCCGACTGCCAATCCCTGAAGGAACCGTTTTTATTCAAAAGGATGATCGTGCCGGTTTGCGTAACGCTGTCCTTCACTGCATGAAAGGTTGGCGGATTGATGCTTCTCCAGAATGACTCCAGCGCACAATGAATGACGCTTGATGGCGATTCGGTCCAAATAGTAGGTGGCCATTTCCTTTCAAAGCTTCCCGCGACTTATACAGTAACGTTATTCTGACTCGAAAGATGTAGATGAGTGCCGTTTAAATATCGCATCTTACAACCAATCTTGCGTTTTCTGGATAGTCCCTTTCTCTAATATTTGTGTCACCTAACTTACAAAACCTTTTGCTTTCGACTAGAATCATCAAGCTGTTCTAACAGGGGGGATTTTATGGCAAATCTAGATCATGTGTTACAGCAGCTTCGTGATGAGCGAGGCCGCACACAGCAGCAGTTACAGCAGTTGGATTCTGCAATTTCTATGCTCGAAGGTCTAGGCGGAAATAACTCGCATGCTCGTACTTCCTCACGCGCAGGACGAGTTGTTTCGGCCTTGGCTCGACGGCGCATGGCCGCAGCCCAACGTGCTCGCTGGGCGAAAGTGCGGCAAGCTACCGGCAAGTCCGCAGGCAGACCGCGCGTCGTGCGGGTTCTGTCGGCAGATGCGCGCCGCAGAATTGCAGCTGCTCAGAAAGCGCGATGGGCGCGCTTCCGGGCAGAAAAGAAAGCTGCTTAAACCAAAACCGGACCATGGCAAAAGAGGCGCGGATTATCCGCGCCTCTTTTCTCTTGCTATTGTGTGCTCGGTCACGACGCTTCGATGCGCTGATACCCCGGATATCCAGGGGCCGACGCAAAGCTTGGGTGCTCCCAGGCCGCTGGCGCATCGAGCAAATCCACAACTGACACATCGTCAGGTACTCGCAACCCTGCCTGTTGAATCGCGTTCAGGGCCCGCTCGAATTGGCTGCTATCCATGATGACCAGCGCTCCTCGCATGCTCCCGACGCCATGTCCGGTATGCACCGCAGACTTACCTGTGCGCAATGCGCGGGCCAGCGGATTCGGGGAATAATTTAGCTCGCGCGCCGCAGTAATCACGCGGTCGCGTGTGTGTTGCGGAATCCTATCCGCTGCTCTCGTATTATTCAGCACAGCCGAAATGGTCCCGGGTGTGAGCCCGACGTGCTCGGCAATGGTTCTTAGGGTTACCCTCGTTGGCATCTTCGTAATGTCCTCCATCGTATTCTCCTCCGTTCAAAGTCTGTCGAATTTCGGCGAACGTGCGGCGTGAACGAAAGCCGTAATTGTTGTGGGCCTCGGATGTTTTGTTTTGCGATCACCAGGACAACAGGGCCGGACATCGGCAACGGGGCGGGATCTAGCTAAATGAGGCCGCTTCTTGGCAGCGAATATCTGTCTGTAATTTGCCAGGCACTGAAGAGGATGTCCAATTCAAAAATTCTATGAACTTCATGGGTAAACGAAGAATATCGTTGTGAGCGCGAAGCCCTAAGCGACCGAAGGCGAGGTCTTCTGATCGGCGAGGGTTTGCAGAAGGCGATCCAGTTGGTCCAGCAATTCCTGAGCACCTGCATTGCGGGCCATAAACTTCAACGTGCCGTCGGGAAGAAATTGGGAACCGCGGTGGGTAGAAACGAAGCTTGCCAGCTTCACAGGATCGATGGGCGCGTCCTGGCGGAACTTTATGCTCACGAGGTCTCGTTTACGTTCAATGCTGACCACGCCCGCTTCAATCGCTTTCATGCGGAGCGCCGCATAGCGCAGCAACTGTTGCACGGCCGTGGGCGGATCACCGTAGCGATCGCGCACCTCGGCGGCAACATCTGACAACTGGCGCTCAGTTTCCACGCCCGCAATCCGCTTATACATCCTTAACCGCTGGTTTTCTTCGGTGATGTATTCCGCCGGGATGCGAATGTTCAGGCCAAGATTGAGTTGCGCTGACGCCTGCGGCTCCGCTTCGCCTTTCATCTCGCGCACGGCCTGCTCGAGCATCTGCGTGTAGAGATCGAAGCCAACGGCTTCAATGTGGCCACTCTGCTCGCCTCCGAGCAAGTTCCCGGCCCCACGCAGTTCCAGATCGAGGGCAGCAATTTTGAACCCCGCACCAAGATCGGAGAATTCTTTTAGAGCCGCCAGGCGCCGCCGCGCGATGGGAGTAAGTTCGATCTCGGCAGGAATCAGCAGATACGCATAGGCGCGGCGATTCGAACGGCCCACGCGCCCGCGCAGCTGATACAGCTCAGACAATCCGAACCGCTCGGCCCGATTGATGAGGATGGTGTTGCAGAGCGGGATATCAAGTCCGTTCTCAATAATTGTCGTAGCCACCAGGATGTCGGCCTCATGATGCATGAATTTCAGCATCACCTTTTCGAGCTCTCCTTCCGACATCTGCCCGTGGCCGACGATGATGCGTGCTCGCGGAACGAGTTCCTGCAACTTGGCGGCGATCTCCCAAATGGTATCGACTCGGTTGTGGACAAAATAAACTTGCCCGCCGCGCTCCAGTTCCTGTTCAATGGACGACCGCACCAGCTTCTCGTCCCAGCTTGCGACCACGGTCTGAATCGCAATGCGATCTTTTGGCGGAGTTTCGATGATGCTCATGTCGCGCAGCCCGACCAGAGACATGTGCAACGTACGCGGTATGGGCGTCGCTGACATGGTCAGTACGTCGACTTCTTTCCGCATCTGCTTTAGACGTTCTTTGTGACGCACCCCAAACCGCTGTTCTTCGTCCACGACCAGCAAGCCGAGATCAGCGAACTTCACATCTTTCGACAGCAACCGATGTGTGCCGATCAGGATGTCGACTTTCCCGGCCTCTACCCGCTGCAGAATTTCCTTTTGTTGTCTCGGTGAGCGGAAGCGGCTCACCATTTCGATGGTCACCGGAAACGCCGCAAACCGCTGCTTGAAAGTTTCGAAATGCTGGAACGCGAGCACAGTGGTGGGCGCCAGGACGGCGACCTGCTTGTTGTCATTGATGGCTTTGAAGGCTGCGCGCATTGCGACTTCAGTCTTGCCATACCCGACGTCCCCGCACAACAGGCGGTCCATCGGGAGCGTCGACTCCATGTCCCGCTTGAGATCGGTGATGGCTTGCGCCTGGTCTTCGGTTTCGCTGTATTCGAATGCGTCCTCGAACTCGCGCATCCACTGGTTGTCCACAGGGAACGCATGCCCCTGGGCTGCCTTGCGCTGCGCGTACAGCTTCAGCAGTTCCTCGGTCATGTCCTGCATCGCTTTGCGCACGCGCGCTTTGGTTTTGGACCATGTCGCCGTGCCCAGGTGATTCAGGACGGGCTTGGCGCCCTCCGCTGAGCGGTACTTCTGCACAAGGTCAAGGCGAGTCAGCGGAACGTAAAGCTTCGCCGCCTCCGCATACTCGAGCAGCATGAACTCGGCATTGCCATCGCCTTGATTGATCTCTTTGAGTCCCTGATATTGTCCGATTCCGTGTTCGACATGGACAACGTAGTCCCCAACCTGCAGGTCGCGAAAATCGGAGAGGAATGCGGATGTCTTGGACTTCTGGCGTTGCGGGCGGGATACAACCGAGTCAGATTCGTCAAAGAGGTCGCGTGTGCCGAAAACCGCAAGCGAGGGGTCGGGGAGAATGAGGCCATCCGGGATATACGCCTTCACGATTGTTGCTGCCAACACATCACCTGCGAAGTATGCTGTCTCATCCGCATAACTCTCGCCTCCCCGTGTTCGGCTGCCCAAGCGGAAAGGAACGGCTGATTCGGCGAAGAAATCGGCCAGACGCTCGAGTTCGCCGGTATTCGGCGTAGCGATCAACACCCTCCGATTTTCGGCGATGAGTTTCTTGACCTCCTCGAGCATGGTGGGAATCGAGCCGTGGAAGCGCGGGCTCGGCTGGGTGTGAAACTCAATTGTTTCCTGTCCGTCAGAGCGCGTCAGACCGAGGTGTTCGAAGTCGGCGCCCGACAGCTTCTGCACGATTTCCTGCCAGTCATCTGCAGAGGTGTACAGCTCCTCTGGGCGCACGAGATTGCCAATCCCGCTGCGCTCGTGGGCCTCGACAATCTTCTCCCACACAGAGTCGATCTCATTCCGCAGCGACTCAGGTTCATCGGCGACGACCGCAGCGTTCGGCAGGAGATCGAAAACCGTTCCGGTCTGGCCCGCCACCGGCGCATAGAATTCCCAACCGGGAAACACGGTTACGCCACCTGCGCGCGCAACCTCCTCGACAATTTCTTCAGAACCAGTAACGCGGCGCCCCGACAGCCGAGCGCTGATCGCGCCCAGCAACTCTTCCGTGACCGGAGCTTCCGAGAGCGGCAGTAAAACGATCTCATCCACGGGCGATGAAGAACGCTGCGTGGCTGGATCGAACTTGCGAATCGACTCGACTTCGTCTCCGAAAAGCTCCAGGCGCACTGGCCGCTCGGCTTCAGGCGAATAGACATCAAGAATCCCGCCGCGCAATGCATACTCACCCGGCATTTCGACGACATCGGTCGAGTTGTAGCCAACCGAGTTGAGATGGCCTAACAGGTCCGTGGTGTCGAGCGTCTCTTCGCGCCGAACCACGCGTCCGAGGCCCGAATAGAATTCTGCAGGTCGCAGTCGTGTTGCCGCCGCCAAAGCGGGAACCAGGATGATTTCTGCCGCTCCGGTAGCGATTCGCCAGAGCGCGATTGCACGTTGCTCCTGGATTTCGGGGTGAGGTGAAAGATTCTGAAAAGGCAGAATGTCCCGCGTAGGGAGCGATACGACGGCGTCCTGAGAGGCGCCTCCGATCAGTTCACAGAAGGCGCGCACGACGGGAAGAAAAGCATCGGCCTCTTCGTTGTTACGAACAATAACGATGAGCGGTCGGCCAGCACTCTTTTGCAGTTGGGCGAGCAGCAAGGCTTTTGCCGGCGGGGTGAGTCCAGTAACACGAATGCGACCCGCGTTCGCTCTCAGGTGGGAGGTAACACGCGCAAAACCGGGCAGCTTTTCTACGTCCGCAAAAAAATCGCGGACGAAGGACAGGACCATTGCCTCACTATTTTATCAGCGGCAACGGGCGATGCCTTCGTCCGGGATTACACGAAGCTTATTTACCTGCGCCGCCGGATCCGGCGCCCGCGCCGTCTGCGCCGAGATCAAGTGCGAACGTCTTTCCGCGGAACCGAATCTGCGACAGCGACCGGCTGCCATCGGGATTCACATTGACCAGAGCGCTCGTATCCGGAGATTTGACCTTGATGTCGACCACGTGTGCGGTGGTGGTTGCGACCTGCTTGCTTCCGCGCAGGATCGTGAGTTGCACCTCATTGCCCGTCCCTTCCCACTGCACCTTGTACGAGCCGGCTGCAAGTTCCTGCCCGGCAATTTTGGTGGGATGCTGAAGATCGAACGACGCCTTGTTGACCGCAAATGCGCTGGCTGCAAAGAGAACTGCACAAGCAAGCACCAGACCCTGAAGAACTCGTGTGTAACTGACAGAAGCTTTCACCACATCCTCCTTATTCCCGGGGACCGGGAACTGCTGTGGCGGCCGCCTAGCCTCGGAGTTGCTTTTTACCTGCCGAGGCATAAAATGCTTCCGGGGTTTGCAGGCGAGTTCGCCCATAAAGACGCACTCGTTCCGCGCAGGGACTGTGCTCACCTGGCCGCCAAACCGTGCGTGAGCCAGTCCCTTCCCCTTCTCTTCTTTGGTGGCGACAAGCGCAGATCTTTCCGCGCGTCTACCTCGCTTTAATACGTGAACCTAGGGACGCTGGTTCCACGAGACCTCAGCGATGGGAGTTAGACGATCAGAAAAAACCGACGTTAGCAGAATGGATTATCTACAAAGGTTATCGGTCTCTTTTTTTCTGAGAACGATGTTCACCCGATGACGACTTTTGCAGCAGGACCGCAGCGTGCGCAATGGCAGCATTATCGGTCCCCATCCCTTCAGGTGTCTTAGCTTTGATCCCGATTTGCCCGCTGTCGATCCCTAGCAACTTGGAAAGGTGCTGGCGAATTCGTCCGGCATGCGGGCCGATTTTCGGCTGTGCGAGGATCAATGTGGAATCAACATTGGCAATCTCATAGCCTGCATCTTTCATTCGTCGTAGCGCTTCCTCGAGAAACACTGCAGAGTCGGCGCCCTTCCACTGCGGATCGGAAGGCGAGAACAGCGTTCCGATATCCGGTGCAGCTACGGCGCCCAGTAGCGCGTCGGTGATCGCATGTAGCAGAACATCGCCGTCGGAATGTCCGCCAAGGCCCTTCGGATGATCGAGCGCAATGCCGCCGATCTTCAGCGGAACTCCGGCCTTGAACTCGTGCGAGTCCCATCCGTAGCCGATGCGGAAGGTGGATGCAGCTGCTGGTTTTGTTTTAGGCGGCATTGAGGTTTGGCTTGTGGTTGTTGGCTGTCAGCTTGAGCGTTGGCCTCTAGCCCCTCAATTCCTAGGGCCCAAATCCGAAGATTGAAGCTGTCGGATTTGGCTAGAAGCTAACAGCTAAAAGCTAAGAGCTTTTCCTGGCGGAGGGAGAGGGATTCGAACCCCCGGTACGGTTTCCCGTACAGTGGTTTTCAAGACCACCCGTTTCAACCGCTCACGCATCCCTCCGCGGCTTCTCAAGATTATCACTTCCGTAATCTCGTCCGGCTGGCTACATGCTTCACGAGTGCCGGCCAAGCTGCTTCAAACCCAGTGACCCTACGAAGTTTCCTGTATTTCGCGTCGACGCCCAGTCCACTAATATTTGCGAAACACTACTTGAGCCAATTATGAGAGACATCAATGAAGTCCTGCGCGAGAAGGAAGCTGCTCTCGCTCAAATCAACCGAGAATTGGAAGCGTTGCGCATCGTCGCTCCGTTGCTGACTGAGGAGTCTGCCCAGCCGATGGATCCGCCAAAGATGGAACCTGAGCGTGCCGAAAGTGAGCCGAAATTTCTGAGAAAGCGCTGGCCGTAGCGGACGTGTAACGCATAGATCGCCTAAAACCTGAAACCTGAAGCTGTTATCCGGACCAAAATCCGCTAGAACTTTATACGGTAGAGAACATGAAGCCAAAAAACACGATTTGCCTCTGGTTCGACAAGGACGCACTTGATGCGGCACGCTTCTACGCCGCTACTTTCCCAGACAGTAAAGTGACCGCGGTTCACAAAGCTCCTGGTGACTATCCGAGTGGCAAGGAAGGCGATGTGCTGACGGTTGAGTTCACGGTTGTCGGCATTCCTTGCCTCGGCCTTAACGGCGGCCCGGCGTTCAGGCACACCGAGGCCTTTTCCTTCCAGATCGCGACCGACAACCAGGAAGAGACCGACCGCTACTGGAACGCGATCATTGGCAATGGCGGTGCGGAAAGCGCATGCGGTTGGTGCAAGGACCGATGGGGCCTCTCCTGGCAGATCACCCCGCGCGCCCTCACCGATGCTCTAGCCGCCGGCGGCAATGAAGCCAAGCGGGCCTTCGATGCGATGATGACCATGAAGAAGATCGACGTTGAGGCTATCGAAGCAGCCCGGCAAGCGGCCTGACGGGAAGAGCGCTGCTATTGTGCCAAATCGTTGTTGAAGCAACTGCAGCGGACGCAGAGCTATGTGAACGTCGTTGCCGTGACGATAAATGCTTGGTTGATCGTAGCTCGAAAGTTTACTAGGCGACCCGTTTAGATGTCCGTTTGCGCGTCTTGGTGATTGAGGTTCTCGGCTGCGGAACGACCCGCTGTAGAACTACGTCCGAAGGCGCGGTTTGGTCGAGGACGACTTGTTGGACGGGAGCTTCGGGAGCAAATAGGCGCGTCATGTAGTCGTCTTTGCACTGAATCGAGCAGAAATGAACCGAGAGTGGGTGTAACGCTGTTGTGCGGTTCCATGCCGACTGAATGGTGACTTCGCGTCTCGCCGACACTGCGCCCACAACCTCTGCTGCTTGGCCTGCAATCCAGACCTCATCGGGCTGTTTGACTGCTGAACAGTTATCGCATACGAACTGGATCATGCTGACCTCCTGGCCACGGACGATCGGACCAGAACTGAATTGACGAACTAATCGCAACCCGACGAGCAAATTTATCGGTTTCGTAAATAGGAGAGGCTGCAAGTTTCCTGTTGCCAGTCAATCTCGCAGCCTGACCACCGAAGAGCGATGGGCAGGCACAAATGACAGTAGCAGTGAGCTAAAGCCTTGCCACGATCCCCGCTCTAACTGGCTTAGATGAGTTGATAGCGAAGCCGTTTGTTCGTTCCCACGCCAAATTGACCGCACATGCTCAGTCGAGCTACTCACGTCTCGTGCTCGTTCCCGACTTTCTACATCCAAATGTCGAGGAATTCGCTAATGAGTGTTGGTATGTTCCAGCGTGCTTCGCTGCTTCTGTTCACGCTGGTGTTCTGCGTCGCTTGCACGCACCAGAATCCGCAAGATCTCAAAGAGAAGACCGCTCACGCTACCGCGGAACTGAAGCGAGATGCGAAAGCCATTGCTTCTGGAGTGCATGAGGGCTGGAGTCAGTACAAAACCTTAGACGTAAATACTGCGACGAGGGAACAGCTGCTGACTCTGCCGGGCATCACTCCTGCAGACGCGGACCGGATTACTGCTGGAAGACCATACGATACTCCGGAGGACCTTGTGACTCGGCATATCATTCCCAAAAAGAAGTACGACAGAATATCCGACCTGCTAAAGGTGAAGAAACGCTAGGGCTTGTTTCATACAAAAGCCGGAGCTTGCGCTCCGGCTTCTCAGTCCTGCAAAGCACGAACTTACCGCTTTTTCTTCATTGGCGGCTTCTTCTTCATGATTGCCTTCGTCCCAACCGCCTTCTCGCGGCCGCCAATCAGCGTCAGTGAATCCGCAGCGTTGAACGGGAACTGGCGAACTGATTCTTGTCCCGTGGTGCTGAGGGTCACGTCAACACGGCGGTTGCTGGCCAGGATGATCGTCCTCTCATTCTTAAGGATTCGCGCCTTCTCGCCCGGCGTCAGTTCTGGGTTTTGATCGACGGAGGCTTTCACCTGATCGGCGGTCAGTTGCTGTTGTGCTCCAAACGCCTTCGTCTCGATGTTGCCGGCCGGAACTCCCTGTTCGATGAGGAAGCTCTTGGTGCGGTCAACGCGGCGCTCGGACAACGCTTGATTGTAGTCAGCCGCACCTCGCACATCGGCGTGGCCTTCGAGAACTAGCTTGGCGTCCGGCTTCGACTCCAGATACTTCTTGAAGTCTGCTGCCAAGGTGGTCAGCGTAGCCTGCTGGCTCTTCACCAGGCCTCCGCTCGGATTCGCTTTCGTCGGTTGCGCGGTCGGGAAGTAGACGCTGTGCAGTGCAAGCCGTGCTTCCAGCGCCTTCACCTCCGGCGAAACCTGCGGCGGTGGCGGAGGAGGAGGATTCTCAACAGCCACTTCTGTCGTTGCGGGTGTGTTCAGCCCACGCTGATCGCTGCAGCTGGCGTTCACCGTAATTTTGCCAGGACTGGCGCCAGTTGTATTCAAGGTTGCTGTGTTGCCGCTCCCGGTGATTGATCCACCGGTAGCCGAGTAATTGCTGACCGTAACCGGAACATTATCGGGACTGCTGCAGGTGCAACTCACAGTCACGCTGGTTCCAGCCTGTACGCTGGTGGGCGATGCCGTGCACGCCATGGTGGGCGGATTTTTCGGCGGTTCCTTCACGGTGAAGTTGCTCGAAGCCGTCGCCAAATTATTTTTTCTTGCTTTCGGATCGGTGACCTTCACGGTGGCGGTGCAATTTCCACCAGGAGTGTCGTGCGTATCGATGCTGGCAGTGGTGCCATTGCCGCTGATCTTGCCGCAGGTGCTGGACCACTCATAGGTCAGCTCATGCTTCGGATTGAAGTTGCTTGCTGTCGCCGTTGCCGTGAGCGGTTCGCCAACCATGGCTTCACTGGGCTGAACCGCCGCTGTCGCGCTTACCGGTTGAGCCTCGCCGCCTCCAAAATTGAACACCACACCCGTGCGCAGACGCACGGCATTCATGAAAGGGGTCTGGGCGGGCAACGTCCCAGATTGAACGTAATGGTGCCACGTCGGCATCCAGTCGGCTTCAAACACGCGCCACGAGAGTGAGCGGAAGAGGTTCAAGTCGAACCCGCCGCCCAGGATGCCACCCGCCCGGTCACTTGCGGTAAGCCCATTCACGTTCAGCCGATTGAGGCCGACCATTCCATGGAGAAACAGCGCGGCGTCCTGCATGCGAAACATAATTCGGGGGCCGGCCGATACGGTGGTGAGGCTATTGTTCGAGCCCACACTTACCCCGACGTCGCCTTCCAGCCCGAGGTAGCGCCTGAAATTGTATGTAATGCTTGCCCCTCCGCCTTGGGCCATATCAGGAACTTTTTGCGTCAACGGATTTGTTGGAGTGGGACCCGGAGTGGTTATGGTGATTCCCGGATGCACCCATTGATAACCTAAAAATATGTCGTATTTGGGAGTCGAATCATCTTGCGCTGACGCTGCCGAGGTCATGAAAAGGACGGCACAAGATATCCAAAGCGCAATAAGCAGCAGTTTGCCGGATCGTAAAGACATTCCATCCTCCATCGAATACCTAACCGTCGCTCCTGCGAATGAGGACACGGGGAGTTACAAGGGAGCTTTCCGGGTAGGCAAAATAGGAACACTGAATCTTACTCGCGCGGCTGGGCACCAACAAGTACTCGGGAGGCTGCGTATCAGATGTGGAACTAATTTGAAAGTACTATCCGTGAAATGAGCAAGGCGAGGCCCGCGCCTGCCAAAGCTGCGATCAAGCACCCAATTAAGAGTCTCTCAGTCACTTCGGATGCGCCAGTCTCAACGTCAGCCAATGGATAGGCGAGCCTCACCGCGCCACCCGAGACCGGCACGGCGACAAAGAGCACCTGCACTCCATTGAGGCTGCGTATCTCGACTCCTGTCGAGCCTTTTAACGCCGCAGTAAACTCAGGTTCTCGTCCTTCAGTTCGCAGAGAAGAAACCGGGACTTCCGAATCCGCAATAGCGTTGCCATTGGTATCGATCACTGTGGCGCGTGCGCCCGCGGCTTGACCCTCTTGCGAAGTGATCACGTCAATTCCGTGCGCGTGGTCAGCATTGATGCGGTTCGCTAGCATTTGCGCTTTTTGGGTCAGATTGCGCGTAATCTCGCCCCGCAATGCATGCTGTACGTGTTCGCGAAGCGAGTAGCCGACCGTCCCGACCACGACGGCGATCATGATCAGAAACGAAAGGTAGGTGAGCGCAAAGATTCTCCAGTATCTGCGGCGATTCGGCGCGGAGATGGCCGGCGGCCCATCGAGTCTGATCTGCGTCTCAATGGCCATTGGTGGTTAA
>Ga0207695_10005902_pt1 | contig 16060 bp, 14 predicted proteins | sample KBSC54metaG_FD_184354 | JGI IMG/M metagenome (GOLD analysis project Ga0207695, IMG submission 184354) | Corn rhizosphere microbial communities from Kellogg Biological Station, Michigan, USA - KBS C5-4 metaG (SPAdes) (version 2) | ecosystem: Host-associated > Plants > Roots > Rhizosphere > Soil... | reverse complement strand
TTAGTACGAGTCTCGGCTCACGATCCAAGGGGTCAAGTGCAGGGTTCGCGATTACCGCGACCGCAGCGTGAGCGAATGAAGATGGCACTCGGCCTCGCGGCGAAAGAATGTTCGCAGGCTAACGCCAAAAGTTCAATTGCAAAGGATTCCAATAAGAGTTTGCGACGAAGTCGCAAACACATCAATAGCCATCCTTTGGCAATTGCAACGTTCGTTAGGCCGACGGCAACGGCAATCTCGGTTTTACACCCCGCAGCATCGCCCGCATGACAGGACCGCCTCGATCAAGCGGCAGGTGTGCAATCCCGCGAAACGTTGTCACGGTAAAGAAGCAGACGTCGTCCGGCGATCCCGCCTTGCTCGCGCCACGTCGTAAGCGCGCGCGATCAGCGCTAGACTGGCCGCCAACGATGCTTTGAATGGCGAGAGTCACCTCGTCAGACGACGCGATTCGCCCGAAAGGCGGACGAAGAATGCCGGCGCGGGTGACACGAGTCATTAGGTCCGCCCAGCGATCGGCCAGGGCAGAGTCAGACACCGTAAGAAGGCTCACAAAAGCCTTTTGAAAGCCATCGCCGCCGCTCAAATAAAGTTGAGCACAAACGTCCGCAGGTGCGCGCGAGCCACTGGCCGCGAATAGATCTCCTAAATCTCGGAGAGCGGCGTCATCTATGAAGTACACAGCGCTGTCGCCAGCCGCAGCCATGAGCGCCAAGCCAGTCTTTCCCGGAGCTCTTGCCGCAATGGCCGGCTCTTTCGCCAGACCAACAAATCGTTTCTCCATCGAGCGACCGAAAACCAGGGCACCATTCGACTGCTGTGCCGTCGCGACAGAACCAGACACCGAAACGGCGACTACGAAGCCAGCACAATAAAGGATCGAGCGAACTCTCATTTCCATTGAGGTCGTGGTCGGCCTAACGCTAAGTAGACTGGTCTATCTAATCCGGATTCGCCAGACCTGTACGAATCCTAGTCGCCCCGGTCTGCACCAAATCATTTCGGGTTGATCCGCCTAATTCAGTCCGACCGGGCCGCATTCCGCCAGCACCGGCACTATTGTCTACTCAACCGCACCCGACCGCGGGGCGCGCACGTGCGCGACGCACGTCAGCGCGACCAGCCGCCCGAACGCGATCGTCAAAGCACCTATCGTGATTAGGAGCGCGCGAATCGCGATAGTCACGGCCCGCGACTCGCCTTCTATAGAAAGCAGAAAGCGAGAAAGCAGAAAGCGCAGGCCCAGAAAGGCGGCCCGACCGCCCTGCCCGCTCCTACCTCCGACGCGCCGTAATCAGCGTCGCGATTTCATCCGGGCGCGGATTGATGAAGTCGAGCCTCACTCGACCGTCCGCCATCGTGCTCACCGTCGCCGGAATCGCACTGTTCGTCAGTACCCATCCTGCCGGCAGCACCACCGCATTCGCCGGCCGACCAAAGCTCCGATCCCACACCAACTCATCGCCGTTCAATTTGTAACGCGCCGTGTCCGTGTACGTCTCGAACATCCGAATGCGAATCGACTCGCCTCGCCTCACCGGCGCGAAACGAAATACCACGATCTCACTCTGCGGCGTCACGTTCGCGACGTTGAGATTTGCGCGCGTGATCGCATCACCCTTGAGGATCTCCCACTTGAGCTCTTCGCCCGTGTCGAGGTTGCGCGCCGACGGCTTCGATACCGTGCTGCCACCGCGAACCTCATTGATGTACGTCGAGGTCCCGGCGCGCGACTCGGTGTAGTCGTGATAGAGATCGAACGCGTGCGTCTCCGGCTGCTGCAGAAAGTAGACGATCTCGCGATTCTGATGCGCGCGCTCGTCGAGACGCTTGGCGACGCTCGACATCGCTGGCCCAAGTCTCTTCGACGGCCGGGCGCGCAGGGTCACCGGCGCCTCGGCGGGTGAGGCATTCCAGAAGCTAATGCCAATTCTACCATCAGCTTCCTGTAATACCTGCGACGGAAAATTGGACGAGATGATCTCGTAGCCCGCCGGGAGCACGATCGCATTGCGTTTGATGCCGAGCGGGCGCGTGAAGACGAGCGTGTCGCCGCGCATGAAATAGCTCGTCGTGTCCTCGTACGTCTTGTCGATGAGGACGCGCGCCTCGCCGCCGTCGGCCGGAACCGGACGCGCGAGCTTGACGCGAATATACGTCTGCGACGTGTCCCTGTTGCGCACCCCGCCCGCTTGCGCCACCGCTGCTCCGACAACGTCGAACTGGAGCGGCTTGCCCGTCGCGCGGTCGAACACACTCTCGTTGCTCGCGACGCTGCCTTTGCGAATCGGATTGAAGTAGTATGTCGCGCCTGGGGTCGTCGCGGTCACTTCATATATGATGCGGAATTTCGCCGACCCGGGCGCGAGGAGCTCGTAGCGCGTGTAGGCGTCCGACTCGGTTTGCGGTGACTGGCCTGCGGCGCCCGTCGCAACAACCACTGTCAGTGAGACGCCGAGTACGACCGATCGCATGGCTGTCGCTCCGACTGCGGGTTGCTTAGTGGCCGCCTTTGCCGGTCAGCGAGAAGCTCGAGCGAATCTTCGCGAGCTCACTCTTCTGCTCCGGATTCGCCGCCATGATGTCGGCGAGCAGCCCCGCCATCATCTCGTCGTCGATGATCGTCGGCTCGGGAGAGAAACGCTTGCCATAACCCATGTGGCGACCTGGATCGAGTCGCAGCTCGTGCTTGAGCACCACGTCGTCCTTGCCGTGCATCACGCGAACGGCGGCGAACTTCTTTCCCGCCTTTTCCATGTAGCCGACGCAGACGCCGTCGACCTCGGCGGGAATCGCCGGAATCGAATGCGGAGTTCCATCCGTGCCGTCGAAGCTCGTCGCACCGGACTTGAGCTTCGGAAAATTTCGTTCAAAGCCGCCTTGATACATCAAACAGTGCCGCATCATCGCCTCGCGCCGGGTGGAAAGGGAGAATAGAGGAGTGCGGAGAAGCTACGGTAGCCACCGGGCGTCCGCCATCCTATCTTCGTGCGCCATGAGCGCATCTGGATGAGCGCTTCCGCGCGCGGTGTCAGCGTTGGCCCGACGAGATATGCGTGGGCCACGACCGGAGACATCAACGCCTTCTTCGGGTTGATGCTCGACAACGTCGTCAACTTGGCCGTGCTCGCCGGCATTCTCGTCGCCGGCTTTGGATTCCCGGCGACCCTTGTCTACACGCGCATGTTCCCGGGCACGGCGCTCGGCGTCCTTTTCGGGGACGTCGTGTACACGATCATGGCGGTTCGCCTCGCGCGTCGCACCGGTCGCACCGACGTCACCGCGATGCCGCTCGGCCTCGACGCGCCGTCGACCATCGGGATGGCGCTCACCGTCCTCGGACCGGCGTTCGTCGTCGCCAAAGCGAAGATGCCCGCGAACGACGCCGCCATTCTCGCGTGGCAGGTCGGCATGGCGACGATGGTCATCATGGGCCTGTTCAAGTTCGGCATGTCGTTCATCGGCGATCGCATTCGGCGCGCGATTCCCGAAGCCGGACTGCTCGGCTCAATCGGCGGTGTCGGCATCGCGTTGCTTGGCACATTGCAGCTCGGCGAGATTTACGGCGAGCCCGTCGTCGGGATGATGGCGCTTGGCGTCATCATCTACGCGCTCGTCGCGAAGATCAAACTACCGTTCCGAATGCCCGAAGTGTTGGCGAGCGTCGTGATCGGGGCCGCGCTGTACTATGGACTCGGTGCGTTCGGACTGCTGGTGCATGGTGTAGCGACGCCGGCGCCGAATTTTCCCGTCGGGCTACCGCTACCGTCATTAGGGTTCTTGAAAGGCATGCCGATCGCCGTGCGCGACTACATTCCACTCGCGTTGCCGTTCGCGATTCTCACCGTGATCGGAGGCATCAACGTCACCGAGAGCGCGCGAATCGCCGGCGACGACTACAACACGCGCGACATTCTGTTGACGGAAGCGATCGCGACGCTGATCGCCGGCGTCTGTGGCGGTGTGAGTCAGTCGACGCCCTACATCGGCCACCCGGCGTACAAAGCGATGGGCGGTCGCGCGGGCTACACGCTCGCGACTGGATTGTTCATCGGACTGGGCGGCGTGTTTGGGTACATCGCGTTCATGGCCGACGCACTGCCCAAGCCGGCGCTCGCGCCAATCCTGGTGTTCGTCGCGTTGGACATCACGGAACAGAGCTATCACGCGACGCCCAAGCGCCATGCCGCCGCGGTGACGCTCGCGATACTTCCGTCGGTCGCGCAGCTCGTGCAGATCTTTCTGTCGCAGGTGTACAACGGCGCGCTCTTGTCCGCCGCGATCGATCCCGTCGGCACGATGAAAGCGACCGGGATCGGCAATCCGGATTTCATCAGCACCTGCGCCGTGATGCTTCTCCTCGCACACGGATTCATTCTCACGGCGATGCTTTGGGGCGGCGCAGTGGCGTTCATGATCGATCGACGCATCACCGCCGCCGCGGCGACGCTCGCCGTCTGCGGAGCACTGTCGTTCTTCGGATTCATTCATTCGGTGACGCCGTCCGGCGGGATCTATCTGCCATGGTCGATCGGATCGACGCTGCCGTATCATTGGACCGCGGCCTACCTCGGCTTCGCCGTGATGATCATCATATTGGCAAGAATTCGCGCGCCCGATGGGATGGCTACGAGCGCGGCTCCGTCTCACTGAGCCGCGCGAGACGCTTCCGCGCCTCGGCAACCTTGGGCTGAAGCTCAGGATCGGCGTCTTTCCAGAGATCGATGAACTTGGCGTAGTAGCTCGCGGCTTTCGCGCGATCGCCTTTCGCGTCCCACAGCTCGCCGAGACGCTTGTATGAGCCGGCGAGGAAGAAAGCGTCGGTGTTGAAGCGTCCGTTGAGCGAGGTCGATCCAACAAACTTCGTGAACGCGGCGATCGCGGAGTCGGGCTGTTGAGCAAGATCGAACGCCATCCCGGTGACCGCCGACGAGCACGTTCCGCACACTCCGACGTAGGTCGCTTCTGATTCGTGCGCTGCGTCGAGGTAACGCTTTTCGGCCAACGCAATTGCGCTGTTGATGGCATGCCGACCTTGTTCCGCGACACTCTGCGGCATGGATGAGGCGGTTCGCTCGAACTCGGTAAGCATCGCTCGAGCGAGGTCTGCTCGGCCGGCGAGTGCGTAGGCCTGGGCAAGCGCCGCGTACGGCCGCTCGAGCGGCGGCAGACTCGAAAGCGGGATGCGACGCAAACCCGCTTCGATCAGTGCGAGCGCCTTGTCTTTCGAGTCGCGAAACAGCGCTTCGACGATCGCCGAGTCTAGTGTGGCGGCGGTGAGAGGCGCCGCTGCATTTCCGTGACTCGCGTTGTACGCCGTCACTTGATTCACGAGCCGCAGGCTTTCTTTGATCTTACCGTGCACCATGTCTGCGTACGACTTGATGCCGATCGCCTGCGTCGCGAGAAACTCGTCATGCGGGTTCGCTTTCGAGATCGAGTCGGCGACGAGCCACGCGCTATCGTGCTTCTGGCGCGAAAAGAGAATCGACGCTCGCGTGATGGCGACGCGCGGATTGTTGTCCGAGACCTTGAGCTCGGCCGCAAACACCGAGTCCATGGAAGCGACCTTGCCCTGCTCCGCCAGGTAAACGATGAGATTATCGTACGCCGTGAGCGACGCCGGGTTCGACGCGATCGAGCGACGAACGAGCTGTTCGGCACCGGCAAAATCGCGTCGCGCCGAGTAGATCAACGCGAGATTGTTGAGCGCCGCGTAATCAGCGGGCCGGATCACCAGCAGCGATTCGTACGCTTGCGCGGCCTTCGCCTGATCGGGATGCGGCCCTGAGTACCAGTAACTCGCGACTGTGAGCCAGCGCTCGGCTTCGGGAAGACGGTCGGAGTGCGCGTATGCTTTTTCGAGCGCACGGATCTGCCCTTCGCGGTCTTGGCCGCGGTTGCGGAGCGCGGTCGCCAACGCGCGATACGCGGAGGCGAAGCTCGTGTCGATCGCTACCGCTTCCTTGAACAGCGGGATCGCTTTGTCGACATCTCGCTGCACTATCATCGCCCGTTGGCCCTGAGAGAACTTCTCCAAGGCAGCGAGCGACGACGTCGTCACCTGCGCCAATTGAGGCGACGCCTGCAAGTGCTTGAGGGATTCACCCATTTTGCCGCGAAGCCGGTGCGTCAGTCCGCCGATCGTCGGAATGAGATCCTTCGCGCCGTTGGCGCTCGCCGTCAGCGATGCCAACTCTTGCCCGGAGTCGGCGCTCACTAAACGCATCGTGACCACGAAGCCCCCGCCGGTGAGCGAAAGGATGTCGCCACTGACCACCGCTTTCACGCCCTCGCGCAAAGCAACTTGACGCGCGACCGCGGTGTCGACGCGAGTGTTCGACGGTCGCTGCATGCGTTCTAGCGCGGCGGCCACTGTCTGCGGAGTGACGACCGAGACGATGGGGGATTGACCGAGGTCCGCGCGCACCGCTTCCGATACGACGCTGCCGAGTGTGGTGTCTGACCCGGTCGATGTGAAATCGGCGACGATGATTTTGTCTTTGTCGGCCAGCTTCCCTGCGCCGAGCAACGATCCAAACGGTCCAATGCCCGATGCACGCAAGGCCATGAACAGACCGATCGCCGCGACGAATCCGGCAAGTCCGTAGAGACCAATCGCGGCCGTGCGTCCCCATGAGAGATGCGGGCTCGCCTTGAGCGCGAGCGTCGCCATCGTCGAATGCTGCGCGCCAGTGCCATTCCCGGTCGCGTTCGTACGAGGCGTCGCCAGTAACGCGCGTCGCGCAACTTTTTGCGTGTACGCCGTCATGGCGATGATCGGCAATCCGAGAATCATCAACACGATGGACGCAGGCATCACCCAATCCGGCAATCCGATTCCGACGACCGCCGCTTTCGCGACGATCACGACCGCGATGAACGCGAGCGCGTACACCAGCAGCGCGCGCGTGGCGGCGCCGGGTCGGCTGAGCGCAGTTGCCGCAAGCGCCGAGTGGGAGGTTCCGGTCGTAACGACATCAAGGAGCCGGGCGATGTCGGCGGCGCTTTGCGGTCTCGCGTCCGGATCTTTCTCCAAACACTGCGTCACCAAATCGGCGAGCATCGGCGGCGTATCCGGCCTGAGCTCAGCGATCGGCTGCGGACGTTCACCCATGTGCGCGGCGAGCAGCTTCCGTGGCGACATCGCGGCGAACGGCGGGCGTCCCGCGAGCAGCTCGTACGCGAGACAGCCGAAGGAGTAGATGTCGGCGCGATGATCGGTGCTCGGATCCGCCGCGGCTTGCTCGGGCGCCATGTAAGTCGGTGTGCCGATCGATGTGCCTAACACGGTGAGCGAGGATTCTGAGCCGTCCGTCGAGCTGTCGCTCTCGGGACGTCCGCCTCGCGTCGCCGCGGCGAGCGCTTTGGCAATTCCAAAGTCGGTGACCGTCGCCGACCCGCCGGACATGAGCACATTGTCGGGTTTGATGTCGCGATGAACGACGCCGCGTTCGTGCGCGTAGGCGAGCGCTTTGGCCACGTCCCGCAGAATACCGACCGCATCGCTGATCGGCATCGGTCCGCGCGCGAGTCGTTCGCGCAGCGATTCGCCGTCAATGAGCGGCATCGTGTAATACGGGACGCCGTCGATTTCCCCCGCGGCCAGCACCGGCACGATGTGCGGATGCTGGAGGTTTGCGGCGAGCAGGATCTCGCGCTTGAAGCGGTCGACGTTGACGCCGGCACCGAGCTCGGCGGGCAAGACTTTGATGACGACCTTCCGACCAAGCGCGGTTTCTGTGGCGGCGAAAACGCGCGACATTCCGCCACCGCCAAGCTCGCGGTCGAGGTTGTACGTGTTGCCGAGCGCCGACTGCAGTTGGTCGCGAAGCTCCATGATCGCGACAAGGTAGGAGGCTGACCAGTTACCGGCCAGGTCGCCTAACTCTTCCGCCGCCGCGGCACGGATTCTGTCGCATATAATGAGCATGCGAATCTCCTTCATCGTCATGGCGACGACCGTCGCGCTACTGGCTGCTTGCCAAGAGTCGACGTCGCCCATCATCGCGGGGCTCGGCGGAGGCGTGACCGAGCCGACATCGAACAACGCCGGAAGCACAGCGCCGCTCGCGATCTCACCGAACCGGGTGCAGCTGCTCGTTGGTGGGGTGGTTCAGCTCAACACCAACGCGCCGGCATCACTCCAGAACCAGATACAATGGAGCTCGCTGCGTTCGACGGTGGCGGCCGTCTCACCCTCCGGACTCGTGACCGCTATTGCGGTTGGAACCGCGACCATCACGGCACGGTATCTGTTCGATACGACGCGGGTCGCGACGGCCGTGGTGGACGTCACGGGACCGACGATCACGAATCCGCCCACGGGCGGCACCACGGGTGGAATGGGCGGAGGCACTCCATGACGAAAGCGAAAACAACGAAGACGCGTGCGGCTGGACGCGCGGCGGCCAAGCACATCGGTCCGAGGGATAAAGCGTCGGAGCACTATCACCGGGAGAAAGCCCGACGACAAAGCCAAGCCAATCCGCAGAACGACGTGATGGCGGAGGCGCGGCGTGAGTATCTCGCGTTGTTGGAGTCCGATGCGGCCAAAGGCAAAGGGGGCCGCCCGAAAAAGAAGGTCACGCCCTGAGCAGGCGCCGAGCCGCGCGCTGTGCTTAATTGTATGCGTGCGCCTCGACCGTAAGCTGCTCCTCATCGCGCCCGCCATTGTGCTCGTCTTCGTCGCCGCGGGAATTGCCTACGCCGCGTTCCAACTGCACGTGCTGAGCGACGCGAGCAGCACGTGGAAGGAGCGCAGCAACTTTGTCGCGGCCGTCGAGCGCGGCGAGAAGAAGTTGAATGAACGCCAGGCGGTCGGCTTGCTGGTCGTCGCGCTCCAAGTCGAGGAAAAGCGGACGGCGGCGATCGTCGCCAGTCGCGATCTGCTGATCACGCTTTCTCTGATCGAGCTTGCGTGCTGCGCCGTCCTCGTGTTTGGGATTCGGACGGTGCCGCGCGAGCATTGGCCACGGCTGAATCTGACTCGGAGCGCCGAGTGATGTCGATTGCGTGGCGAGTGGTTTCTCTCGTCGCGATCGGCGCCTGCCAGAGTGCGCTCGCCGTCGGTCAGCCGCCGGCACAACCGCAGCGGGAGCCGGTTCCCATCGCGCGCTTTCGTGAAGGGAGCTCGGCGTTCTCGACGTACAGTGGTTTGGTCGACTCATTGCGTATCGTCGTCCGGGATTCGACGGCATGGCGTGAGCTGTGGCAGCAGATCAACAGACCGTTCTTGCCGCGGCCGCCGCTTCCGTCGGTCGACTTTCAGCGCGAGATGGTGGTGGTGGCCGCACTCGGAGCGCGACCAAACACCGGTTTCAATGTCGTGATCGAAGGCGCCGAAGAAGATTCGGCGGGCATCGAGGTGAACGTGCGCCGGTCGTCGCCTGGTGCGGGATGCCCGGTCGGAGCGGCGATGTCGCAACCGGTCGATCTGGCGAGGATGCCGGCGAGTGGACGCGCATTGCGTTTTCGCGAGCGAAGCATCGTGATTCCCTGCGCCGCTCCATGATGAGAAAGACGTTGGATCGCCCGTTCACTCCGCTCGACGGGGAGCGCGTATCATGAGATGGAGACGGTCAACGATTGCTCTCGTGGCGGCATGTCTGGCGACGCCAGCGCTAGCGCGCGCACAGCAGTGTCGTGGCTGCGTCGGTGAGGATACGGTGCCGCACGTGCGCGTGTTTCCCGCGCTCGGCATTCACGCTGGGACTCCGCAGAAAGTCTCCGCGGCTGTCGGTGTTGGGCTCGGCGTCGAATGGCAGCGGGACGGCCGGGATCACTCTCGCAACGTCGCCCTGTTCGCCGAGCCGGGCTTGAGCGCGGGCCGGGCATCGGTGGCGTACATCGACCAGGGCAGATTCGGTTCGGGGTTCGGCGTGGCGGCGACGGTGCTGCGCACGTGGGATGATCCGTGGACGGTGAAGCAGAACACGACGTTCGTGGGCGGCGACGTGCTGCTCTGGCCGATCGTGTTTTTGGGGCCGCGCATCGGCGTTTTCCACCGGATCGCGGGAGACCAAGCTTCTCGAAAATGGTTTGTCAGCCTGGACATTGGGATCGGCCTGTAGCCTTGCGTGCTCTGGCATTAGATCGCTCTGGCGTTGTCGATGGAGGGCATCGCTGATCATCGCTGGCATCGCGATTTCCGATACGCCTGCCCTCTCACCGCCCATGACCATCCGACTCTACTACACCGACCCGTACCTCAGCGAGTTCACCGCGAACGTCGTCGATCGGAGCGAAGATGGAACGCGCGTCTACCTCGATGAGACCGCGTTCTATCCGACCTCCGGTGGCCAACTGCACGACACTGGCACGCTCGGCGGAATTCCGGTCGTCGATGTGATCGACGAGGACGATCGCGTTGCGCACGTACTCTCGGCTCCGCTTCCGCCGACGCCGGCGCCAGTCACGGGAGTGATCGACTGGAAGCGGCGTTTCGATCACATGCAACAGCACACCGGGCAGCATCTGCTGTCGGCGGTGTTCGAGGATCTCTTCGGCCACAAAACACTGAGCGTCCATTTCGGCCCCGACTATTCCACGCTCGACCTCGACGCCGAATTCCTCTCGCGCGATCGGATGATCGCGGCCGAGGAGCGGGCGAATGCGCTGGTGGCGGAGGCGTTGCCCGTGACGGTGACGTTCGAGGACGCGGCAACCGCGGCCGGGTTGAGAAAACAATCTGATCGTGCGGGGACGCTTCGCGTCGTGTCGATCGACGCGCTCGATCGGAGCGCGTGCGGCGGAACGCACGTGCGCAGCACCGCCGAGATCGGCGCGGTGCTCCTACGCTCGGCAGAGAAGGTTCGTAGTGCAACGCGTGTGGAGTTCGTGTGCGGCGTGCGAGCCGTGCGCCGCGCGCGGAAGGACTTCGAGTCGCTCACGCGCATCGCGACGTCGTTGTCGGCTGCCCTCGACGACGTGGCATCGCTCGTCGCGGCGCAGTCGGAGCGGTTGAAGGAGAGCGATAACGCGCGCAAGAAACTCGAGAAGGAGCTGTCATCGTTTCGCGCACGGGAGCTGTATGATCGCGCGACGCCGGACGCGAACGGCGTGCGGACGATCGTCATTCGCGATGCCGCGACGATGGACGAGCTGCGTACGCTCGCGCAGGGCACATTCGAGCTTCAGAAAGTCGTCGTGGTCGGCGTGCTGCGTTCGCCGCCGTCGGTGTTGCTCGCTGCGTCGGAGGATTCAGGCCTCGATGCGGGGAAGATTCTCAAGGAGCGACTGGCGGCAGCTGGTGGGCGTGGTGGCGGGTCGCCGCGCATGGCACAGGGCGCTGTGCCGGATGCCGCGGTGCTCGAGTCGCTGGTGTCGACTCTCGTCAGCCGCGTGTAGCGAGCGAGCTCGCGAGCACTGCGTCGACCGCTTCGGTGACGCGCTCGACTGATAGCGTCTCGAGTGTGGACTCCGGGTGCTCGATGTTCCGGCCGACGTTTCCGTAGAGTCCCCACCGCTCGGCTTTTCCGCGTACGTACAGCGCGACCGATGGTTTGTGAAATGCAGAGACTGCGTGGGCGATGCTGGTGTCGGGCGTGAGGACGAAGTCGGCCGTGGCGACGATTGCGAGTGCGTCGCGGATGGACGGCGTCGACACGAAGACTCCGTCGCCTTGCCGCGCGATGTACTCACCACGGGAGCGCTCGGACGGTGATGCGATGATGATGAATTTCGTGGCCGGCTCGCGAGCGCGCAGGTGACGCATCACAGCGACGTAGTTGTCGTCGGGCCAACGCCGCTCCGATGTTCCTGCCGAGATGTTGATCAGCGCGCGCCGCGTATCGGATGATGTGGCCCAGATGGAATCCGCGTGCGATAGCTCATCGGCGGTCAGTTGCAGTATGGGTTGACGCGCCGCGCTGTCGAGCGCGATGCCGAACGGCTGCGCGAGATCGGCGATGCGATCGATCATGTGCGCATCGTCGGCCGCCGCCGCGGGGACAAGAATATTGAACGCCGCATCGTTGCCGCGACCGGCGATCCCGATGCGATGCCGCGCGCCGCTGGCGAGGATGAGCAAGAGTGTGGTGACGGATGGCGCGGTCACCATGCAGTCGATGACTGCGTCATAGCGCGCGCGTCGGAGGCGCAGGAGCGCCGGCAGATATGAAGAGAGCCGCTTCTTGTCGAATACGACCACGTCGCTGGTGTAGTCGTTCGCGTCGAGAATCGCCGCGTTGGCGGGTGACGCGAGCACATCCATTGTGATCGTCGGGTGCGAGCGAGCAATGGCGCGCATGACACCGGTGGAGACGATCATGTCGCCGGCGCGGTCGTGACGGAGAAACAGCACGCGAAACGGCCGCGAACCCCAGGCGGGCCTGACGCCTGTCGAGCGACGCATGGCGCCGACGAGGAGCCGGATCCACAGTCTTCGCCACCATTGCTCGAGGCGTTTCAAGCGCATTGTAAGGAATCTATAGGGCGCGCGGAACGTACGATGGTTGGCGATTTTCGAACATCAACTCATACTTTATATAGAAGTCACCGAGGCCAGTCGGCCCGCCACGAGCGTGTTCTTTTTTCGGGACTGCCTCTCGGGAGGCCGCACGAGAACGTCCCGAGCGGCGGGTGCAAGAACCCAGCGCGTTGCGGGACGGAGGTTAGTCGTGGCAGTCCGCTGCGTCCCCCTCTGCGTCCCCTGCGTCTCCGCACCCCTGCGTCGAAAGCTGTTCGAGCTGTTCCCTGATTCACGCCAAACACAGTCATCGTGCCGATCCGTTCAATCCGTCAAATCCGCGTCCAAAATTGTTGATCTCGAATCGCCGCGCCACTCCTCGATCGCCAAACAGATCCTTCGCTGACGCTCAGAATGACAGATGAAAGCCCGAATGAGAGAAGCATGACCATGACCTCTTCCCCGTCCCTCAGATGAGCCTCCGATCGCCGCGCGTCCTACTCACGATCGCGCCGCTGTTGACACCGATCGCCGTACTCGCCTCGCAGCAAGCAGCGCTGGCGTCGACCGCACCGTCGATCCGCATTCCATTCGAGAAATACTCGCTCTCGAATGGATTGACCGTCGTCCTTTCCGAAGATCATACGACGCCGACCGTCGCCGTCGAAGTGATCTACCACGTCGGCTCCAAGAACGAAGTCATCGGCCACACCGGCTTCGCACACATGTTCGAGCATGTGATGTTCACGGGCTCGGGGCACGTGCCATACGGCACGCATGACAAGTTCACCGAAGGCGTAGGCGGCACGAACAACGGCCAGACCAGCTTCGACTGGACTCGGTACTGGGAAACGGATCCATCCAATTATCTGGAGACGGCACTCTGGCTCGAGTCGGATCGCATGGGTTTTCTCCTCGACTCGCTCGACGATGCGAAGTTTCGCGCGCAGCGCGACATCGTGAAGAACGAGCGACGCCAGAGCTACGACAACCAGCCGTACAATCGCGACGGCGAGGTGATCAGGCTCGCAATGTATCCGAGCACGAATCCCTACTCATGGTCGACGATCGGCGGAATGACCGATCTCACCAACGCAACCGTCGAAGACGTCAAGCAGTTTTTCCGACTGTATTACGCACCGAACAACGCGACGCTCGCAATCGTTGGCGACATCGATCCCAAACAGACGAGAGCATGGGTCGCGAAATATTTCGGCGACATCCCGCGTGGAAAGCCGATCACGCGGCCAAACGTCGCGCCATCGCCGCTCTCGAGCGAGAAGCGCCTCACCTTCGAGGATCGCGTCCAGATTCCCCGGCTGTTCATTCAGTGGCCGTCGGTCAACATGCACAGCGAAGACCAGCCGGCGCTCGACCTGCTCACCGACATTCTCGCGGGCTCGCGCATTGCGCGTCTCACGAAAGCGCTCGTCTACGACGCACAGAGCGCGGCGTCGGTGAACGCATTCCAGAATCCATCAGAGAATGTCGGTGAGCTCGCCATCATCGCGACGCCGCGGCCCGGCCACACGCTCACCGAGCTCGAGACGCAAATCGATTCGGTGATCGCGCGGTTCAAGCGCGAAGGTCCAACCGCCGAAGAGTTGAGTCGCGTGAAAGCCGGACAGCAGCTGCAATTCCTCAACGGCTTGCAGTCCAACCTCGGCAAAGCGTTCCAACTTGCCGAAGACCAGACGTTCTTCAACGATCCGAGCTACACGTTCCGCATCGCGTACCCGAAGACGCAGGCCGTCACCGCCGCGGACATCAAGCGCGTCGCCAACAAATACCTGGGCAGCGCACGCGTCGTGCTGAGCAATGTACCACTCGGTAAACCCGAGATGGCGTCTCACGCCGACAAGAGCACAGTGGTTACGGATCCGTTCACCGAAAAGACGACCTCGGAGGCCAAGCCATGATTCCGCGCATCGTTCGCGCCCCCGGCTCGCGCGGCGCGTTGCTCGTCGCGCTCATCGCCGCCTCGTCGCTGTCGGCGCCAGCACGACAAGCATCGGCGCAGCAAGCAAAATCCAAGTCGGCATCGTTCGACCGACGCATCGTTCCGACCGCGGGCAAAACACCCGAGCTTCGCGTTCCGACGTGGACGAAGCTGGCGCTCAGCAACGGCGCGCAGCTCATCGTCTCCGAGAAGCACGGACTACCGCTCGTCTCATTTCAGATCAACTTCGTGGGCGGCGCGGATCAATACGAGCCGGCGACGAAGACCGGATTGGCGAATTTCGTCGCGAGCATGTTGACTGAAGGGACCACGCATCGTACGGGCGACCAGATCTCGAACGATCTGCAATTGCTCGGCACGAGCGTCGGCACGCAGATCGGCGCCGAGTCGGGCCGCATGGCGTTTTTGTCGACGAAGGACAAGTTCGGGCCGACGCTCGCCATTCTCGCGGACCTGCTCGAGAACCCGACCTTCCCGGCCGATGCGCTCGAGCGGCTCCGTTCGCGCGTCATCGTCGGGCTGACGCAGAATCGAGACCGCACGGCGGGAATCGCGAACGCCGTGTTCCCCAAGGTGTTGTACACGACCGATCATCCATACGGCCGCGTGACGACCGAAGCGAGTGTGAAGGCAATCACGCGCGACGACTTGGTCGCATTCTATAAGTCCTATTTCCAGCCTGGCCACGCCGTGATAACGGTTGTCGGCGATGTCAAAGCGGACGACGTGAAGCAAACGATCGAGAAGGCGCTCGCGGGCTGGGCCGCCGGTGGCTCGCCACCGAGCTTTGCGTATCCGCCCGCGCCGGCGCCCAAAGCGACGACGATCTATCTCGTCGATAAACCTGGCGCGGCGCAGTCAACGTTCGCGATGGGCGAAGTTGGTCCGCCGCGCGATACGCCGGACTACTACGCGCTCCGCGTAATGAACGAAATGCTCGGCGTGCTCTTTCAATCGCGACTCAATCACAACATCCGCGAGGTGAAAGGCTACAGCTACGGCGTCGGCTCGGGCTTTGCGTTCGGTCGCGGTCCTGGTGCCTTCCGCGCCGGCGGCGAGATCGTGACCGCAAAGAGCGACAGCGCTCTGATCGAGTTCATGAAGGAGCTGCGCGACATTCGCGGTCCGCGTCCGCCGAGCGATGATGAGATGGCGCAGGCGAAGGCGAGCTTGGTGCAGAGTCTGCCCGCGAACTTCGCGTCGGTGAACGGCATTAATGGCAGCATTGCATCGATCTACACCCAGGGGTTGCCCGAGGACTACTACAAACAGTTTGCACGGGCGATTGGCGCGGTGACGAAGGAAGACGTCGTCCGCGTGGCACAGAGATACATCGATCCGGATCACCTGGCGATTGTGATCGTCGGCGATCGCGCGAAGATCGAAGGCCCGCTCGCGGCGACGAAGATCGCGCCCATTGTTTGGCTCGACATCGACGGCAATCCGATCGCGAACAAGGTGACGCCGTAACGCACGAACCCGGGAATTCACGAGAACTCTCATCACGCACTTGCGCATCGCACTTGAGTTTCCTAGTTTGCTGCTCCCGAGGTTTTCTCATTCGTCGGAGATCATTGCTGTGAAGATCCCTGTTGCCGCGAACACGAGCATCCGCTTCACCGGTAGCGTCGTCATTGGCGTCCCGGCCAGCGTGCTCGTCGCCGACCCGATTTTCAAGCACTGATCGCGCA
>Ga0207695_10005897_pt1 | contig 16068 bp, 18 predicted proteins | sample KBSC54metaG_FD_184354 | JGI IMG/M metagenome (GOLD analysis project Ga0207695, IMG submission 184354) | Corn rhizosphere microbial communities from Kellogg Biological Station, Michigan, USA - KBS C5-4 metaG (SPAdes) (version 2) | ecosystem: Host-associated > Plants > Roots > Rhizosphere > Soil... | reverse complement strand
ATGGATTACGATCTTGGTTATATCGATCTGGAGGAACGAACTTTGCAGCCCCTCGAAAACCCCTTTGGGCCAAAAGTGTTACCTATGTCTTAGGAACAAACTGTTACCTATGTGTCCGGGCCGGACAAAGCGTGGGATGGTGGGCGCGGCAGGACTCGAACCTGCGACCTCCTGCGTGTGAAGCAGGCGCTCTAACCAACTGAGCTACGCGCCCGGCGTGGCGGCAAGATTCTATTGTAATCCACGCGATCTGCGACTGCGCCAGCTACAATAGTCTCGCGAACGCATGCCCATCACTTTGACCTGGACCGACATCGCCCTCCGATTGGTCCTAACCGCCGCAGCCGGGGCGCTGTTCGGGATCAACCGCAGCGAAAAGGGGCGCTCGGCAGGACTCCGCACCACGCTTCTGGTCTCGCTGGCTGCCTGCATCGCGATGATCCTGGCGAACAGGCTCACTTTGCCGGCCGGTCCGCCGATCTTGACAAATCCGGGAGACCCGCTGCGCATTCCACTGGGCGTGCTCTCGGGCATGGGGTTCATCGGTGCAGGCGCGATTATACGCCGTGAAAATCTGATCATCGGAGTTACCACTGCGGCCACCGTGTGGTTCGTGACCATCATGGGATTGTGCTTCGGAAGCGGCCAGCTTGGTTTGGGCGCCGTTGCCGCTGTCGTGGGCCTGGCAGTCCTCGGCGGTCTCACCTGGGCAGAGGATCTTCTGCCGCGCGACCGGCGTGCCGTTCTGGTTCTGACTGTGTCGTCGCAGGGGCCGGAAGAATCCGCAATCCGCTCCCGCATCGATATAGGTGGGTTTCACGCACTGCCGCGCGGCGTCGTTTATGACGGCGCCTCCCACAACGCTATCCTCACTTTCGATGTCAACTGGCACAGCCGCCGCACTGACAACACGCTGCCCGCTTTTTTGCGGGAATTCGCAGCGGATCCGGCGATTGTCGGGCTGAATTGGCACGAGGCGGAACCGGCCTAAGCCTATAATGGGTCAATGTCGAAGACGGCATCGGAGCCCACTCCGAACCCCACGCCGAACCCGGCCCTTACTTTCGAAGCGGGTCTCCAGGAGCTGGAAAGCATCGTTAAGGAAATGGAGACCGGCGAGCTGCCGCTGGAGCGCGCGATTACCCTGTTCGAACAGGGCATGAAGCTCAGCGAAGCCTGCCGCAAGCAATTGGAAGAGGCGGAAACACGGGTCGAAATCCTCACTCGCCGCGCGGGCGAGATCCAGCCTCAACCGTTCAAAAACAACGAGAAGGCATGACGCTCCCGGAATACATCCTGCACCAGCAGAAGCGCGTGGATGCCGCTCTGGGCCGATCGGTCCCGGGCGAATCGCAGGATCCTTCCATCATCCATCGCGCCATGCGCTACAGCCTGTTCGCGGGCGGGAAACGCATTCGTCCGCTGCTGGCGATGTCGGCCGCCGAAGCGATCTGCGATCGACCCGAGGGCATCGAGAATGCGGCCTGCGCGCTGGAGCTGATCCACACCTATTCTCTGATTCACGACGACCTCCCCGCCCTGGATAATGACGATCTCCGCCGCGGCCGTCCCACTTGCCACAGAGTGTTCGGCGACGCGATGGCGATCCTGGCCGGCGATGCGCTACTGACTCTGGCCTTCGAAACACTGGCCAAGCTTGATGTGGATGCGGAGAGACGTGTTCGTCTGATCGCCGAGCTTGCGACCGCATCCGGCACCGTCGGCGGCATGATCGGAGGGCAGGTGAACGATCTTGAAGGCGAAGGCAAGGAACCTACGGCGGCTCTGCTCGAATCGATTCATCACGCCAAAACCGGGGCGCTGCTGCGTGCCAGCGTGCGCATGGGCGCGATTTACGCGGGAGCCGGCGATGCCCATCTCGCCGCGCTCACCTGCTTCGGCGAACATATCGGCCTGGCGTTCCAGATTGTGGATGACGTTCTCGATGTCGAGCAGTCCTCCGAAGCTCTCGGGAAAACGGCCGGCAAAGACGCTCAACAAAAGAAGATCACGTTTCCCGCGGTTTACGGGCTGGCGCAGTCGCGCGCCATGGCCGAACAGGAACGTCTGGCCGCGCACCTGGCGCTGCGGCCTTTTGGCGATCGTGCCGAGAGACTGTTGCAGCTAGCCGATCTGGTGGTACAGCGTACCGCATGAAAGCCCACGTTACTAAAGTGCGTGTCGACCAGCTCCTGGTCGAGCGTGGGCTGGCCGATTCCCGTGAAAAGGCTCGCGCCCTGATTATCGCCGGCGATGTTCTGGTCGACGGACAGAAGAGCGATAAACCCGGCCGTTCCATATCCAGCGACAGCCAGGTCAGCGTCACGGCGCGCCTTCCTTATGTGAGCCGCGGCGGGGTCAAGCTGGCCGCAGCACTGGATCATTTCGCTATCGACGTCCACGGCGCCGTGTGTCTCGACGTGGGCAGTTCCACGGGAGGGTTCACCGATTGTCTGCTCCAACGCGGAGCGGCGCGCATATGGGCCATCGACGTCGGCCACGGGCAGCTCGACTGGAAATTGCGGAACGATTCGCGCGTGGTGGTTCGCGAGGGGGTTAACGCGCGCTATCTGGCGGCGGAAGAGATCCCCGAGCGTTTCGGGCTGGCGGTTTGCGATGCCAGCTTCATTTCGGCAACACTGCTGGTTCCTTCGATGGCGCCGCTATTAACCCAAACTGGCCAAATGATCATTCTGGTTAAGCCGCAATTTGAAGCCGGGAAGGGCGAGGTCGGCAAAGGCGGCATCGTGCGTGATCCTGCCCAGCATCGCGGGGCATGCGATCGCGTGCAAGCGTGCGTGGAGGCGCTCGGTTTTCGGGCGTCTATTATCGAAAGCCCCATCCGCGGGGCCGAAGGGAACCGGGAGTTCCTTCTCAATGCCCAACGCAGCCGTTAACGCAAGCGTCAAATCTATCGGGCTGATCGCCAAGCCCCGCAGCGACCGGGGCGCCACGCTGGTGCCGGAACTGATTGCGTGGCTCGAAGCCCGTGGAATCGCAATATTCCTGGACGAGGGCGCCGCGGGTTATGCCGGCCAGTCCCCCGCCCTTACTCGCGATCAAGTGGCCGCCCAGTCTGATCTCCTGGTGGTGCTGGGCGGAGACGGTACCTTGCTATCGGCAGCTCGCGCCTCCTTAGTCCGTGCGGACGGACACGATCTCCCCCTGTTCGCGGTAAACCTGGGAGGCTTGGGCTTTCTGACCGCGATCAAGATCGAGGAGCTGTATCCCCAACTTGAACGAGCGCTGCATGGCGATTTTCGGGTCGCGAGCCGCCGCATGCTGCACGTCGAGTTGTGGCGCGGCGAGCATCGGATCGCCTCGCATGAAGCTTTAAACGACGTAGTGCTCACCAAAGCGGAGATTGCCCGCATGATCGACCTGGAAGTTTATGTCGATCATCACTTCGTGTGCGTCTACAAAGCCGACGGCTTGATTGTCGCGACGCCCACTGGCTCGACCGCCTACTCGCTTTCGGCGGGCGGGCCTATTATGTTCCCCTCAGTGGCCGCCACCGCGATCACTCCCATCTGTCCGCACACCCTGACCAATCGCCCCGTCATCGTGCCCGATGAGAGCGAAATTCAGGTAGTGGTGCTGTACAATTCGCCCACTTACATGACCATCGACGGCCAGGTCGGCGAGATCCTTGAATCCGGCGACCGGATTGTCTGCCGCCGCTCCGAGCACTGCATCAGCCTGGTGCGCCCGCCCGACATGATGTTCTTCGATGTGCTGCGCGAGAAGCTCAAATGGGGCGAGAGATGAAGGGTGACCGGTGAAGAGGCCGTCGCTCACCGTCTGGATCCTGATCGCGCTAGTCGCCGGCATCGCGTTCGGCGCGACGTTTCCCGGACCCGCCAAAGAACTCGGGCTGCTGGGGACCATTTTTCTCCGGCTGATCAAATCCATCATCGCCCCGCTGCTGTTTGCGACGCTGGTGGTCGGAATCGCGGGGGCCGGCAGTATCAAGACCATGGGCCGGATCGGCGGCAAAGCGATCCTGTATTTCGAATTCGTCACCACCGTGGCGCTGGTAATCGGCTTGGGAGCGGCAAATCTGGTTCAGCCTGGCGCCGGTGTCGCGCTGCAACCCGCTGGAAACAACGGCGCGAATCCGGGCGTCGCGACCACCGGAACGGGACTGCAGCAGACCGTGGAGCATACGTTTCCAACCAGCGTCATCGATGCCATGGCGCGCGGCGAAGTGCTCCAGATTGTGGTGTTTTCGTTTCTCTTCGGAACGGCCTGCGCGGCCATCCCTGGCAAAGCTCGTCCCGTCGTCGACTTCTGCCAGGCCCTTTCCGACGTGATGTTCCGCTACACCAACTACGTGATGCTGTTCGCGCCCCTGGGAGTGTTCGGCGCCATGGCGGCCACCATCGGCGACAAGGGTCTCGGCGTCTTGTTGAATCTTGGCAAGCTGGTGCTGACGCTCTACGCCACGCAGATGTTTTTCATCGTGGTCGTGCTGGGTACGGTCACCGCGATCGCCCGGATCCCTCTGCGCCGTTTCATCCGCTGGGTGCGGGAGCCGTTCCTGATCGCCTATTCCACGGCATCGAGCGAAGCAGCTCTGCCCCTGGCGCTCGAGAACATGCAATGCTTCGGTGTACCCAAGCACATCGCGGCATTCGTCCTGCCGACAGGATATAGCTTCAACCTGGACGGTTCGACGCTGTATCTTTCTCTGGCATCCATGTTCGTCGCGCAGGCCGCGGGGATCCATCTTTCCTTGGGCACGCAGATCACCATGATGCTGACGCTGATGCTGACCAGCAAGGGAGTCGCGGCCGTTCCGCGCGCGTCGCTGGTGATCCTCGCCGGAACCCTGGCGACGTTCAACCTGCCGGTGGAGGGCGTGGCGCTGCTGCTGGGAGTCGACGCGCTAATGGATATGGCGCGCACGTCGGTCAATCTGCTCGGCAACTGCCTGGCGACCGCGGTGGTCGCACGGTGGGAGGGTGTCGAGTTCCCCGCCACCGATGCGGAGCCCGCGGCGGCGGCCACTACTGTAGTTTGAAGTTGATCTCGATCGTCACGGCCACGTCAACAGGTTGGCCGTCTTTGGTTCCCGGCTTGAACAGCCACTGACTCACCGCGCCGACGGCATTTGCGTCCAACCCGGGATCCAGGGGCCGGCTCACCTGAATATCATCCGCGCGGCCCAGGGTGTTTACGACCAGGGTCAGCGTGACCGTTCCTTGAATCCTGGCTTCCTTGGCTTCCGGCGTGTAACTGGGAGTGGCCCTGTAGGTCACCGATGGCGCCGTCACTCCGTCCACGCCCGCGTGATATATCGGCCGATTCTGGAAGGCGCTCAACGGAACCAATAATGCCACGGCTGCGAGCACGACTCCGATTCGCGCGCCTGCACTTGCCGCCGTTCGCGTCCGGGCGGCGTCCAAAATCGCCGCGATACGCGACGTGAGGGCGGGTTTTCGGACCATCGCGACGCCCGCGATCGCCGACGGTCCCGACAACTGCCGCGCTACGGCCATCAACCGGTCGGCATAATCTGAAGCCTCAACGCCCGTCGCCAGAGTTGCATCGTCGGCGGCGTGCTCGGCTTCTTCACGCATCCGCGCCGCGGCCAGCCACACCAGGGGATGAAACCAGAACACCGCGGCCATCACCTGCGCGAATCCTTGCCACAGCCAGTCGCGCCGCTCGATGTGTGCGCGTTCGTGGCGGATCACCACATCGCGCTGTTCCTCGGACCAATCCTCGAGGTACGACGGCACCAGAATCACCGGCCGGAGCGTGCCCCAAGTCATGGGAGTCTGGATGGCGTCGCTCACGTGCACGGCCCCCGCCGCGCGCGACCGTCGAGTGATCCGATACAGCCGCAAGATGCCCAATCCCCTTCGCAGCAACAGCAAGGCCGCGATGACAGACCAAACGATCGCAAGCGAAGGTATCGAGCGGGCCGCAACCGCGGCCGTCCCAGGAGCCGTGGCGGTCGCATCGATCGTCATCCGCAACGTCTGTGGCACCGGAACCGGAATCAGCAGCAGAGCCATCGCAAGGAGCGCAGCCAGCCAGATGCGATGCCGTAAATCGGCCGAACGCTGGCGCAACAGCAGCGTGGCGATCCAGGCGGCGCCTAATACGATGGTCCCTTTTAACGCGGCGGTCAGGATGAGATTAGTCATGGCTTTTCTCCTTGCGGGCTTTGTCTTGGCGTGTTCGATCAATGAGCGCTTGCAGTTGGTCGAGTTCCTCGGACGACATTTTCACGGCGGATCCATCTACCAAGGCCGCTGCGGCCTCCGCGGCGGATCCGTCAAAAAAGGTTGCGAGCATGTGCTTCAGTGCGCTGGCGCGAGCCTTCTGCCGCGAAACTCGGGGCAGAAAGACGTAGCGCGGGCCGTCCGATTCATGCCGGATGTGGCCCTTCTGTTCAAGAATGCGCAGCAGGGCGCGCGTCGCGGAATAGCTGGGAGGATCGGGAAGCGCCGCCAGGATCTCGGCTGCCGTCGCCTTGCTCCGGCGGTAGAGGATATCGAGAATCTGGCGCTCGCGGCGGCTTAGTCCTGTCATAGTCAAAATGTGTAAGTCGGAGGCGCGATACCTTTTAGGCGCAAATATACTTCGCACTGAGCGCGGTGATGCGCCACATGAACGAAGATGTTCCGGATCATTTCCCGGCCATTGATATCGGGACTCGGGCGTCCGTCGAAATTCACTCGGAACTTCGTCTTGGCCAACCGTTCGTCCGTCAACGTCGGAAGAATCTTCAGCGCATAGTCAAACGATTCATTCAGCCTCTGGATCGCCAGAGCTTTGTCGATGGTCTTCGGCGATGCCGGGTGCGGAGATTTCTCGCCGGCAATTTGGCTAAAGCGCTCGAACAACGAGGCAGCGATGTGGATCATCTGCTCCCCAAATGACATCTCCTCAGGAGTCGCCTTGAAGCCGTAGAATTCGGCCGGCATCTTTTCCGCCACGGCGATAGTGAATTGCTTGGAAATCTTCCAGTCCGTCACGAAATCGTCGAACGGAAGAAAGTTAGCGGGCTGGGCGCTCAACCGAATTGAAGCCAGAAGGATAAGAACCATCCACCGCATGCTAATTATTTAGCATGGGGCGTAACGCGTGTCAAGCTAATTTTTTAGCAGGTAGGACAGGCGGTCTTGCCGCCTGTCGATTTTTATGCCGGGACGCCCATCTTCTTGGTCCACGGCGTGGCTCCCGTGAGGGCCTCATTCACAGCGTTGATGTTCTTCACACCCTCGGTCGAAAGCCAATCCTCGAGCGCCTTCACCCCTTTGGTGGCGTAGATCGGCATGCCTTCTTTCCAGGTCGCCCGGCCGCACAGCACGCCCGAAAAGTCCGTGCCGGCTTCTTTGGCCATGCTCAGACTTTCGACGAATTGTTTGTTGCTGACGCCGGCGCTCAGGTAAATGAAGGGCTTCGTTGCGACCTCCGCGCCTTGCCGGTAATACGCCAGCGCCTCCGCGCGCGTGTACGCCTTCTCACCTTTGTAAACCGTGCTTCCTTCTACGAACTCCGCATTCACCGGGACTTCCACCTTCAGAACATCCACGTTGTACTGAGGTTTGGTGAACTCCTTCATGCTCCCGATCACTACTTGCGGCTTGATCTTGGCGAACTCGAGTCCCTTTTCATTGCCGCCCTTGGGATCGTAGCCCACGAACTCCAGGAAGAACGGAATCTGGTAAAACTCACATTCCGCACCGATGCGCTCGACGAAAGCATGCTTGATGTCGTTGACGCCGGAATCGTCGAACGGCGTGTAGTAGATCAGAATCTTCACCGCATCCGCGCCCCAATCGACGATGCGCTTCACGGATACGTGCGGCAACAGATCCGGCAGCCGCCCTGGTTGGGAATTGTCGTATCCGGTTTCTTCGTACGCCAGCAGCAGACCGGCGTTCGATGCGCGCGCCTTAGCGGCCTCCAGACCGTACTCGGGATCGAGCAGAATCGCCGTGGCATGCGGCGTTAGGATCTTCGAAACCGCGACTTTAAACTCCGACATCATCTCCGCCGTAACCGCCTTGGCGTCGACGCCCTTCGCGCTCGCAATCGACTTTTGCAAGCTCCCGCGCTGGTCCATCGCGGCCGCTGCGATGATCCCCTGCTGGTTCGAAAGCGCTTTCATGTGCTTCAACTTGCCGGCTGAGAGAGACATGGTCCTATCTTAACCTCACCCTTCGAAAATATGCCTTCGCGCGGCCCACGTCGCGCAGGATCTGCTCTTTCAGAGCCTCGGGACTCTCGAACTTACGCTCGTCGCGAACCCTCCGCAGAAACTCGAGACGAATCCGCTCTGGCGTCGCGCCCTCCAGCGGATCCAGAAGAAAGGTTTCGATCGATAGGGTGTCATCGCCGCCGCATGTATCGCCGAACGTCGGACGATAGCCGATATTGGTGATCGAATTCCATTGCCGCGCGCTGGCTGGATCCGTGGTGCGCGTGATGTACACGCCGCGCGCCGGGAGCACCGGGGCTTCGGTGCGGAGGTTCAGCGTCGGAACCGTCTGCTTTGACCCGATTCCGAATCCGCGCACGATTTCGCCGGAAATGGCATAGGGCCGTTCGAGCAAACGCCCCGCGATGCTTACGTCGCCCATCGCTACCAGCTTGCGAACTTCACCGGAAGATACCCGCCGCCCGCGCCACCGTACCGTCTGGAGCAGATGCACCTCGAACCCCAGTCTGGCGCCCAATTCCTTGAGCGTTTGCGTATCGCCGGCCTGCTTACATCCAAAACGAAAGTTTTCCCCGACGATGACATGCTTCGCGCCCAATCCGTCGCGCAGGAACCGCGTGGCGAACTCCTCGGGCGTCAGCCGGGACAGTTCCGCGGTGAAGGGCTGTATCAAAACGTGTTCGATTCCCTCCCCTCGAATCAGCTCACAGCGTTCATCGGGCGAGGTCAGCAAGCGAGGCGCGCGTTCCGGCGCCACCACGCAGGACGGGTGGGGATCGAACATCAAAACAGCCGGCCGAAGACCGGCGCGACGGGCCGCTTCCACGGTGGCCCGCAACAGCCGGCGGTGCGCACGATGAACCCCATCGAAGTTTCCGATGGTCAGCGCACACGGCTTGAATCCCGCGGCCTGATCCAGACTGCGCGCAATCACGCGCGTTCCTCCACGTCGATCTCCAGACCGTCGTACGCGAGTCTCACGTGTGGCGGTAAAGACGCATCCGTGCGCTCATGCTGCAGATCGTGGCACATGTGGGTGAAGAACGCCCGCTTGGGTTGCAGCTCCTCCACCAATTCCACCGCACGGGCCAGGGTCGTATGGGTGGGATGCGGCCGATGGCGCAGAGCATCCAGGAACAACACATCCAGGCCGTGCAACTGCGCCTTCGACTCCGCCGGGATCTCGCTGTGATCGGTCAGATAAGCCGCCGCCCCGAACTTAAAGCCGTACACGGTGCCTTTCCCGTGCTCCAGCCGGATGGGAGCAAACTCGACGCCGAAAAGCTCGAACGGGGTTTCGTCCATTCGCCGCAGGTCCAGCTTGGGCACCATGGACTCGATCTTTTCGTCAAAGGCGTAGCAGAACACCCGCTGGAGCGCCGCCAGCGTGTCTGTGGTGCCATACACCGGGATCGATTCGCGTTGCCGGAAATTGAAGGGGCGGACATCATCCAGGCCGAGAATATGGTCGGCGTGCGCATGCGTGTACAGAATCGCATCCAAATGGCTGATTCCTGCGCGCAGCACCTGCTGGCGGAAATCGGGCGTGGTATCGATCACCACGTTGTGCCCCTCATACTGCAACAGGATGGAGGGACGCAGGCGTTTATCGCGCGGATCTGTCGACGAGCATACCGCGCAGGTGCATCCGATGGTCGGAACACCCGAGCTAGTTCCCGATCCGAGCACCGTGATGTGAATCGCAGGCGTGCTCATTCGGCGGCTGGCGGCTTTTCCTCGGGCGCAGGTTTAGCGGCGCTGTCGCTCACTTGCACGAAGCGGAAACGAAGCTCGGTAAGGGAGTTTTCGATCAGGCGCTGCTCGTCGAGACTCAGGTTGCCCTTGGTCTTCTCAGCGATCATCGCCAGCATATCGATGGTATGACGAGCCGCCGGCAGATTCAGCTCCTCATCATCTTCTTCGCCCAGCTTCAACAGGCCCAATCGCATTTCCGCCTGCATCTTCAGGGAAAACACCAGGAATTCAAAAGTAGCGGGCGGCAGGGGCATGGCGGATTCAGACATGGGTTTATATCTATAGTGTAAACAGTGCCGGCACCTCCCGACGAACGTGACGAGCGGTTGAACGCCCTTTCCGAGGCATTGGCGCAATTGGTTCGCCGCCAGCGCGAACTGGAGGAGCGCGTGCGCGAGTTGGAATCGCCAGGCATTGCCATCCCTCCTCCGCTGCCGGTATTCGACCCGCCGCCGAACCGCGACCGGCAGGAAGCGGCTCCTCCGGCCGTCCCCGAAGGCGCTCCACTGGAAAGCACCATCGGACTCAACTGGATCAACCGCATCGCTGTCATCACGCTGCTGTTTGGCGCGGCATTCCTGTTCAAGTACGGCGTCGATAATGAGTGGTTCGGGCCAGGCGTTCGGGTTGCGCTCGGCATCGCGGCAGCGATCGTTTCGCTGCTCGCGGGGGATCGCTTGTGGCGTCGCGGTCAAACGGCCTTCGCACAGGGAATTATCGGACTCGGCCTGGCGCTGCTGTATTTGTCCATCTACGCGGCGGCGATGCTCTACCATCTGTTTCCGCAGAGTCTCGCATTTGTCGCTATGGCCGGCGTCACCGGCGGTGCCATGAGGCTCGCTGTTCTGTATAACTCCCAAGCCGTGGCCGTGCTCGCGATGATCGGCGGGTACTTAACCCCTCCCACCCTTTCGACCGGCGAGGATCACCCGTGGATTCTGTTCGGCTACGTGCTCCTCCTGAACGCAGGGGGTTTGCTGTTGGCGCGAAACCGGCAATGGAAGGCACTTGAGCCAATCGCTGCGGCCGCGACCATACTTCTCTACTGGGATTGGTTCAACGAAGAGTCCTTCGGATCCCTGCGCGAGGTCAAGCGCCCGGCGGCCACTGTGTTTGCGTTGGTCTTTTACGCGCAGTTCAGCATCGCGACCATGTCTGAGCTGTGGGCTGTATTTCAATTGGGGGCCTCCATGGCTCTCGCAATCATCTGGACAGAACAAGCGCACTTCGTCTGGTGGAATCTTTTACTGGTTGGCGCTGGCCTTGCTACTGCGTATCGACGCTCCTGGGCTGAGGCCCCTCTGTGGATACTGGGATGCTTCTGGCTTCCGTTCTGGCTCTGGTACACTCCCGACGCTTCCTTCGCGGCCGTCTCTGCGGCATTCCTTATTTTCTTTGCATGGGCCCTCTGGCGGGCGCCTTATCGAGCGTACGGACTTGCCCTCATTGCCGCGAACGCCGCCATCTACTACGCGGCGTCCTACACACTGCTCAACCCGGCGCATCACCAATACATGGGCCTGCTGGCCGCAGCGGTCGGCGGAATCCACTTGCTGCTCGCGCGCCATCTCGAAGCCCATTCGGATGGGCAGAATCTGACGATCGGCGTCGCGCTCGCGTTCGTAACCCTTGCGATTCCCATCCAGTTCGCGGGATTCCACATCACCATCGCCTGGGCGCTCGAAGGAGCAGTCCTGGCCTGGCTATCCGCGCGTTCCCATAACCCGTGGCTGCGTGGCGGTTGCTGGAGCGTGTTCGCCTTGGCAGTCATACGCCTGTTTGGCCTCGACATTTTCGTGTACTCGGCAAGCTCCGAATACTCGACGCTCCTCAATACCCGCTTCCTGACGTTCGCCGTATCCACTGCCGCGCTCTGGCTGGCGGCTCGATTCCTGGTTCCGGCGGTCGATGCGGCCCTGGCGTATATCGCGGGGCACGCCATCCTGCTGTTCGGACTCAGCCTGGAAATCGGAGGCTGGGTGAGCCGTAACATCCTGCCCGAAAATCAAAGCGGCGTCCAGATCGTCGCCATCTCGGTGATGCTGGCCATTTACGCGGTGATCCTGGTGATGACCGGGGTCAAAACTCAAGCATCCATTCACCGTCTGCTGGGGCTCGCGCTGGCCGTGCTGGTGGTGGCCAAGCTCTACCTGGTGGACGTGTGGGTGCTGGGACGCCTGTTCCGTATCACTGCGTTCCTCGCGCTCGGCATGCTGCTGCTGGCGCTATCCTATCTCTATTCGCGATTGCGGCCGGTGCTGGATCGTCTCCTGAAGCCCGACCCCGCGGGCCTAAAAACCGATGCCACCCGCGTAAACTAGAGCATATGCGTTATTTCACGCTGCCCGAAGCGCAGCGCGCACTGCCTGAAGTGGAACGTCATCTTCGCGAGGCTTTATTCCACAAGATGGAATCCCAGAAGGCCCAGGAGCATATGGATCGCACCACGGATCGCGTGCGGTCTTCCGGAGGCGCCCGGGTCAACCCCGGTGAAATCCTGGCCACGCGGGCCCGCCGCGATACCAGCATTTCCGCCCTGAAGGAAGCCCTGGACGAGATTGCCGAGGCCGGCGCCATGGTCAAGGACCTCGACATCGGCCTGCTGGACTTCATGACCCGCTATCGCGACCGCGACGTATGCCTGTGCTGGAAGCTGGGCGAGGACCAGATCCGCTTCTGGCACGACGCCGAGGAAGGCTTCCGCGGCCGCCAACCTATCGACCAGGAATTCCTTCAGAATCATCGCGGCGAGGCGCCTCAATAAACTCCGTTTGACACCCTTGCGTCCGGGCCGATAGACTGAGATCCAGGGAATGCTGCTCGCACGCGAGTTCGTCGACTTCGTTTCGCGCCAAATCGTCAAGAAACTGACCCCCAAGTGGATCGAGACCACCGATAACCTGGTGGCCGCGGATTTCATCGCCACCGTGGTCGAAGAAGATTTGAGCATCGAAGACCGCCTGAACGATGAGGTGCGCGAGATGCTCAGCCAATACAGCGATTACATGCGGCGCGAAGGCGTCAGCTATCAGGACATGTTCCGGCGCATCAAGAACACCCTGATCACGCAGCGCAAAGTCATCCGGGCCTCGGGGCGCGACACCGGCGACGCCATGAAGCTTTCGCGCGATAAAATTAACGACATTTCCCACAAAGTGGTGGCGGCCCTCCGCAAAAGCCGCGATTTCCGGCTCAAGCGCGATCCCAACGATGTCCGCCTAGAGCTGGTCAAGGTGATGACGGAAATCCTCCAGACCGAGGACAAGGTCGATCGCGCCGCCCGCACCAAAATCCGCACACAGAAGAAAGAGATCGCCGAGGGCACGGAAGAGTGGGAATTGCTTCACCGGCGCTATTACGCCGAGGAATTGAAGAAGCTCGGTATCGATCTTACCCACTGACCCGCGGATCGCATCCCAGATACAATGGGAATCATCTTTGAGGAAGAACGCGCAAAACGGAGCGCGGCGCGATCATTTCCTCAGTTTGGGCGGGGCGCACCGCGCCCTTTGCGCTTCAAAGGAGCGAAACACATGACACGTACTCGGTTGTTGCGCACTGTTTTGATGGCCGCCTCAGCGGCTTCCATGTTCGGACTATTCGGCTTGGTAAGCGCCGCGGAACCGGATCCCAAGGTGATGAAGGTCTCACTGCCGGAGAACATCAAATGGAGCACCAGCGCCTCCGGCAATTCCACCGCCGTGCTGTACGGCGATCCGTCCAAACCAGGAATGTATATCGTGCTGACCAAGTGGTCGCCCGGCCACATGAGCCGCCCGCATTTCCACCCCAATGACCGTTTCATCACGGTCATCTCGGGAACCTGGTGGGTGGGCTGGGGCCCCAAGTACGATCCAGCCAGCACCAAACCCATTCCAGCGGGCAGCTTCGTCACGCACTACGGCAAGCAGATTCACTACGACGGCGCGAAGGACGTCGAGTGCGTCTTGCAGATCGTAGGAATGGGACCGGCTGAATCTACTCCGGCCGAACAGAAGTAGGTTTTCCCGGGAACTTCCAATCCTCGGGATTCGCGGGCGGCTTAAATTCATCCGTGCTGAACACTCGCAGGGCTTGCTCCGGATCATCCGGGCCCGCGATCTCCAACACCAGGGCCACCTGCAAACGTGGACCTTGGAAGTACTGCACGCGGATCCGGTGAATTCCTCCAGCCAGTTCCACGGCCCCGGATTTCGTGAGAACCGGATGGATGCCATCGTTATCCACCACCGTCTGATCGTCGATGTCCAGCCGCGAGCCGTCGTCGGACGTGAGCGCAAAGCGGTACAGGCCTGGTTTCTGGATCCAAAATCTTCCCATGTAGTCGATCGCGAACCACTCCTGGCGCTTGGTTACGCCCGGAAAGCCTTCGGTGAAGTCACGCAGCGGAATATTGAGCGCGGAAACATATATTTTTCCCTGGGGCTTGATCTTGCTGAGATCGGGAATCACTTTCGAGTGCTTGGAGATGTGGTAAACGATGCCTTCGAGTCCTCCGGGCACCACAATCGTGGTCCCGAAGGTTACGGCGGGCTGCTCTTGGCCGGCTGCCAGCATCGCACCCGCAATCAGTAAGACCAGTCCTCGGCGCATACGTTCAAGCGTGACGCACCGCTTCCATCGGATCGATGGTGATCCAGGACCTGGCACATAGCCAGGCCACCAGCGCCGACACAGCCAGCATCGCTACCGTGACTGGAGCCAGCACGGTCCATTCCACCGCGCTCACCCCATAGAATTGCGAGCGAAGCAGCATCGTGACGCCCACACCCAGCACGATCCCGATGGCCGTCCCTGCCCCCGTTATCAAGAGCGTCTGGCGCAGGACCATTTTCAGAAGTTGTCCGGGCCGCGCCCCCAGCGCGACACGGATGCCGAGCTCTTTCTTCCGCTCGCTGACCGAGTAAGAAATCGCACCGAACAAGCCCACGACTGCGAGCAGCACTCCAAGCGCGCTCAAACCCGCCACTGAGGCTGCGGTGACGCGTTCCTCGATAAGCGTGAAATTCGTCCAGGTGTCAAACGTTACCGGGCGGAAAGGGACAACGATACCCAGGCCTTGTATGGCCTTATTCAGCGGGTCGACCCATACACCCGGATCGCCTTTGGTCCGTGCGACCACAGTAACGGATGGCTGATAGCGCTGGCTGAGAGCCACGTACATGACGGCGCGCGGGGGCTCATCGAAACTCCCGTACTTACCGTTGGCGGCCACGCCGATCACGGTGGCCTTGCGCAGCGGGTCACCCGCGAGAAGCGTCTTGCCCACGGCGTCTAGTCCCCGCCACAAGAGATCCGCCATGGTGCGATTGATCACCGCGACTTCGGGGGTGTTCTCGCGATCGCCCGAATTGAACGCCCGGCCATTGAGCAGCGGAATGCCGAAGGTGGCGAAGTAATCGCTGTCCACGGCGACTTGTCCAACGGGAACCTTCTTATCGCTCTCGGGCAATTGTGTGGGGACTTCGTTATAGCCCAGAGCCAGGGGCAGGCTCGATGCAAGCGTAACCGACTCCACCCCAGCCAGGGCAGCCACCGCCCTGCGAACGTTCTCCTGACGCGCCCTACCGGCTGCCTCAGTGGGTTTGTCATCGTGCTGGTAAATTGTCGCCGCGACCAGGTTTCGTTGCGAGAAGCCAGGATCGGTGTGACGTAGGTTGTACAGGCTCCGCTGGCAAAGCCCCATGCCCACTAGAACCAAAGTGCACACGGCCACCTGTACGATCACCAGAGCGCTCCGGCGCACGTTCTTGCGCGTTCCGCCCACCACGATTTCGCCGCCCAGAACCTGCGACAAATCCGGCCGCGAAGCATACAGTGCGGGAGCCAGCCCGGTTGCCAGAATCGCAACCAGCATCAAGAAGAGCGTCAATGCCACGACCGTAGCGTCCAGCCGCAAAGTGAGCTCGACAGAGTAGCTCCCTAGCATGGGTAGATCAAACGTGAAATTGGAGAATCTTGCGATCAATGCCGCGGCAGCCGCGTAGCCCAGTGCGGCGCTGGCGCCGCAAATCAGCGCGCTCTCCATCAGGAATTCGCGAATCAGCCGGCCACGCGGCGCGCCGATCGCCAGTTTGATCGCCGCTTCCTGCCGTTTGCCGACCGCGATAGCCAGCAGCAGATTCGCGACATTC
>Ga0207695_10005895_pt1 | contig 16070 bp, 21 predicted proteins | sample KBSC54metaG_FD_184354 | JGI IMG/M metagenome (GOLD analysis project Ga0207695, IMG submission 184354) | Corn rhizosphere microbial communities from Kellogg Biological Station, Michigan, USA - KBS C5-4 metaG (SPAdes) (version 2) | ecosystem: Host-associated > Plants > Roots > Rhizosphere > Soil... | reverse complement strand
TCGGAAGATACAGTCGAAATGGCGAGGCGTTTTGCATTCGATTTTGCAGAGAAATATATCGCGGCCATCTAAATGGATTTTTGGACCGCGACGTAGAACAGAGCTTCCGCATACCTTGGAAGACGATCCGGGAAGGTACTGCATTCTCGGTCGAAATTGTATTTTGCGACATCTTCAAGGCGAGAATCGGAAGCGGCTATGTTAACGATTGTATCTTTTTAGCCCCTGAGTTCGAGCTAGAATGTGAGCGCGCAGCTGAACTCGACTCTCGGTGGTGGGAGATTAAGTTAAATCGACCGAGGCATCGGAAGAGACGAGTAACTCGTCTCAACCCCTTAAAATAAACGTGATCAATTTATATATTAAACGGTGAATCTGATCACGGTTGTGGGAAAAGGGTCGAGGCCGAAGGCCACCTGCCGATAGGTTGTTTGATGCACTTGAAAGATAATTTACGTTCACTTCTAAAGAAGCACGATATGACCGTGGCGCAACTTTCGCGAAAGGCAAATACGCCAGCGCAGAACATTCACAATTGGCTCAACGGACTTAAGGCAAAGGACATTGAGCAGGTTAAGCGAGTGGCTCGCGTTTTCTCGGTGAGTCTTGATTATCTGATCTTCGGAGAGAAAGTCTTGGATAACGCCGAGCTGAGTGATGAGGTGTTGGCTGGGACTTGGGAAGTGATTTTGAGAAAACCAAAAGGGGAAAACACATGAAATGTTTATTTTGTGCGCTCATACTGGTCACATCTGTTACCTCAGCTGCATGTATGCTGGATGGTCAATGCGGACTCGGCGGAAAATGCGTTAAACCTGCGGGTAGTTACGGGCAAGGTCTCTGCGTCCAAGCCACTGATCAACTTGGGAATGTGGACTATTTGCCGACAACGAATATTCAGCCAGCCAACGTTGTGGGTTGCATGTTCGACATCGACTGTGGAATCGGATTCGCTTGCGTAAAGCGCTCCGGAGCCGCTTACGGCATTTGCGTGAAGGATTGAATGGATTCAGCGCCCCTTGTCGCGATTTATGCCCGCGTTTCCACGGCCGACCAAGACTGCTCTCTACAAATTGCGGAAATGAAACGCTATTGCGCTGCCCGTGGTTGGACGGTTAATCATATCTATCAAGAAAAGTTGAGCGGAACGACTGACAAGCGCCCTCAGCTTCAAAAGCTTATGATGGAGGCACGAGAGCGTGCCTTTGATATCGTCTTGGTTTGGAAACTGGATCGATTCGCGCGTTCGATCAAGTCTCTCGTAACGAACGTTCAAGAACTCACGGAACTAGATGTGCAGTTTGTGTCTTTGAAAGATCAGATCGACATGACGACATCCGCCGGCAGATTGATGACACATATACTAGCAAGTTTTGCTGAGTTCGAAGCCTCCTTAATCAAAGAGCGAGTCGTAGCTGGTCTCGCCAATGCGAAACGTAAAGGAATTCGATTGGGGCGTCCAAACCAAATTGATCAAAAGCGCGTTCGCGAGCTCAGAGAACAAGGCAAATCATTTCAAGAGATAGCTACTGCCCTTGGCTGCTCGAAGGCCGGCGTCTTCAAAGCAGTTAAAGCAGTCGGAATCTAAAAAAATTTTGTGATCAGTTCGATCAAGTCGCAGATTAGCTTTAACAGCTTCAATAGCAGCTTGATCATCTTAATCCAGTCCATATATATCCTTTTCGACCTGGTAGGCCGAGGTTGAGTTTGAGAACCGATTTCCCATGAGTGTCGGTGTGTCCGATTTCAGCAAGGGAAGCGATATAAGCGCTTCGGGATTACGAACCGCGGGTCTATACAGTTAGTTGTTAATCGCATGACCTCTCCTTGCACCTGTGTCCAAGTGCCTTTGGCGCATCCTCCTTCACAATGTCTAAAGTGGGGCTTGGCGCGCACTGCTCACATATGTGATTTCGTAAAGGCCCTGTCGGTATTGGCTTTCCCAATTCGCCTCACTTTCAAAGATTAAGTGCTGCGAATCTGGCTGGATTAAGATTCTAATGGTCGCGATGAGGTTGATCATCGGGGTAGGCAAAGAGGTGGCTAGCCCTCTATGGTCCTTCTAATAAGTAACCACTGCTTAGTTTTGGGATCTAAGTGCTTGAATTGGGTGATGGACGGCGGCGGATCACACGGGTTTGGTGAAGGCCTTTTCCGAGGTTACATCTCTCGCAGAGGATCTGGAGGTTGTTGATGTCGAACGCTAACTCTGGCCAGATGAATCGAGGTTTGATGTGGTCAACGTGAATAGCGACACCGTTTTCTGGACTGGCGCCGCATGAGAAGCAACTCCTTCCGTATTTCTGAATCGCCTGGAACCGTAGCGTTAGCCAGGCCTGAGATTTGTAGAACGTCTTCGATGTCGCGGTCGTCGCGAATAAAAGTAGCCGCTCTTGTCGGTCTTGCGCTTTTGCCGCTTTCTGAGCAATTCGCTTCAAGCGTTCTCTTCGATACCATTCGCCGCTTTTACGGAGATGCTTCATTCGCCAACGCTCGAACGCTTCAATCACTTCGACTTCGGCGGATGTGAAAAATTTCTGCCTGTGACCCTTTGATGGTGGGAACATGGCGGACCTATACCAAACGAGCGTTTACTAAACCCTGATGAAATGCGCGCGCTAAGTCATTGAGATGACGGACTGTAAAACGCTAGAAATCATCGTCTACTTAACTTTAGTTTTGTGTCCGGCCTCGGACATTATTCCGGATTTTGAACGCAAAAGCGCATTGGGTTTCCGGTCTCGACGGCGTTTAGATTGCAATACCAGATTGGCAATGAATCGATATTGCCCATGTCCCACTTGTCTCAAACCACTTCTTCGCTTCAAACGCAAAATTGATTTGCTCGATCTCGTGTTGTTTCGAAAAACGCTTGTCACAGAATGCGCATCTTGCGGACGAACTGTTCATTTTAAAGTGCCAAGAAAATTTAGATTAGACTTAAGGCCTAGGAACTGAATGTTCAAGAATTCGTAAACTAATTAAACATTCAATTTGCTCCGATCATACTAGTGCAGTTTAGGGAGCATCATCATGGCGAAATCAATTTCGGGTAAGAAACGAAAACCCAAAAAAGTTACGTATAACTCTTCCGTTTATCAAATCCATGTGAAAGGCCCTGAGCGCAACGAAACTCTCAAAGAACTATTTGACCATGTTAGGCAACATTTGCTTCACGGTGATCCTCTAGTTAAGGCCGACAGACATGGGAATGTCGTGAGGGCCATAGGTGCTCTTTCCTTTAAAGAGCCTTCTTCAGTTGAGCTCACCGTAGTCAAATACAATTCGATAAAAACGGGATTGGCGTGGGACACCGAATTGGAAAAGTTGGTCGAGGAAAAGAGTCGAGTCACTGCACAAAGAACGAAATTGATAATTTACCCTGATGAGCATCGTGCGGTGTTGGTGCATAAAAATCAGGGGCCGACTCCATCGCAGGTGGTGTTTTATCTCAATTCTCTCTTTGAGCTCTCGGCGCAAGAACTGGAAATCGACTGCACAATAGATGTCGTGCCACTAAAGGTCGGGGGAAAGATTAAGAGTCTGAGTGAATGGAAGGTCATTAAAAAGTTTTCTATCGAAGTGTTTCGGCCAAATCCGGATGGTTCAATAAAAGCTAAGGCGATCAAAAAGCTGCTCGAACGAACGAGTTCAGACAAAGCTGAGGTTAGTTTGGCTGCGAGCGAAAAATCTGGCATTAAGCACATTCACGATTTAATTACCGACGGTGCTCGCCTTGTCGAAATGGGCCAGGCACGTGTTGCTGCGGAAGGCATCAACTCAGAGTCAGAAAAAGATAAAGTGGACAGCAAGGAAGAGACGGTCCGAAAGTTCAAAGTCGTAACTGACACGGATGACAATCGCTCGCTTCCATCAATTTTGTTTGATAATTTGAAAAAGTGGTTTGGGAGACGCGGTTGAAAGAATATTGGCCAGAATTGCTCGGTGCCGGCATATTCATAGCTCTTCCAGTGACATTGCTCACGATGAGATGTGAAGTTGACCGGTCTACGATTTCTTCATGTGCGTCGTTGACGGCGCAAGTTATGGCGACAGTCCTCGGCCTGATTCTCACTGCATATGTTGTTTTTCATGGAATGCGAGTGGGAGACACACTGAAGACATTGGGCAAATCCTCAGACAGGGGGCCCGAGGTGATGAACCAAATCGAAGATTTATTGGACGACGTCCATGAGTCTTTTGTGAAGAGTATCTTTCTTGCCGGAATTGGTGCCTTCTCTATAGTTTGCATGTTTTTCGTCTCTACAATTCAATGGCCTTATATTCCTATTTCAAACGATTGGGTGCCAATCACCAATGACGTTTCACTCGGATTGATGTTGGCGATCGTAACAACTTCGATGGCAAATTTAATCTCGGCCGTGAACTCATTGTTTCACTTAAAAGGTCTCGAGAAGCTGATTTAAACTCTTTAATCCCAGGCCCAAACGATTTTTCTATCCAAGTCGGCACGATTGATACACTTCGGCCGGTGGATCACATATTTGTAATCGGGATGTTTCACATCGAACGCCTTGTCTGAAGGCAACAGCAAAAAAAAGAAATCGATTCCCGCGAATTGCAGCCTTGTCCCCACCAACTGATCGTCCGAAAGCACCGTCGCGCCGGAAAGACCATTGTAGGGAGTCATCTTTTGTCCTGCGCGGTAGGAGATGAACAACCCCGTTCTGTCGGGGAAATCTTCCAATCCGAAAAGAACGCGCACCCATCGATCATCTAAAGATTGTGGTAAAATTGGCTTTCCCTTGCCTGTCAATTTCCCGGTGTTCAGCATTCCAATCAGAAACTTAAGGAACCACCGCTCAAAGCTCGGACCCCACGCAATTATTGAGTGCGCATCCGGTTCGAAAAAGTTTTGCGCGTTTTTAAAAAACTCACCCGCAAGGGCATCAAGTGGAGACAGAAAAGAGTTGTGATACGTGCACAAGCAATTGGTCGCAAGGGCCTTTGCCGGAATAGCGGCTTCAACATGTGATAGCCACGGAATGCCTTTCGGATTCAAATCTCCGATCGTTGAAAGAATAGATTCAGAAACAAAATGTTCGCGGGAAATAGGACCTTTGCAGTTGCCTAGAGATCTGGCGTAACAACGTTCCACCGAGCCAGCCTCGTGGCTGAGAGTTCCAAGGCGATACTGATCTGTTGTTAGATCAATCAATGGAGACGAATCAAAGTGTTTTCGAAGCCTTTCAAGTCGTCTTCTTGTGGGCCTCTTAAGTAACATCGTCCTCTCGTATCGCGTCAGCCGCATATATTTTTAATTGTGGGTTCGTTTGTGGGCTGAAATCTCGAACTCCCATGAAACCCGCTCCTGGCGCGGGTTACTGGCGGAGAGAGTGTCCGATTACGTTCCGTTCGCCAGGGTTCGCCAATAGCCAAGTTGTCGAGGTTTCATTGACAAAAAAATACCGAATCGTATGAACTCGTTCGCATAAGACCGCAGCTGTCCGCAGCAATTTGTGGGTACGATTGTGGGTTGGAACGGGTTGGGGAATGCCTAAGGGAAGTTTAAATAAACTTACGTCAATGATGGTTCAGAGACTCTCAAAGAAGGGTCGCTATGGTGATGGGGGCGGGCTATGGCTTCAGGTTTCACATTCCGGAACCAAGTCGTGGCTCTTTCGTTACATGCTACACGAAAAATCGAGGGAGATGGGTTTGGGGCCACTAACTACCGTTTCGCTGGCTGAAGCGCGTGAGGAAGCTCTTAAATGCAGAAAGTTGCTCCAGCAAGATGTTGATCCCATTCTTGAGAGAGAGCGGCTCAAAAAGGAAAGGGCGCTTGCAGACGCCAGGAGAATTACTTTTGAGGAATGTGCAAATCGATTTCTTGCGAGCATGGACGGTAGTTGGAAGAATGAAAAACATCGGGCTCAATGGCGAAACACATTACAAACCTACGCTTATCCGGTAATTGGCAAATGTTCGACTCAGGATATTAGCTCCGAGATGATTCAGCGGATTCTTGCGCCTATTTGGAATACAAAGACTGAAACAGCATCAAGAGTTCGAGGACGAGTTGAGTCGGTGATCGACTTCGCAACCGCTAATGAATTGAGGGTTGGTGACAACCCTGCGCGATGGCGGGGTCACCTGGATAAGATTTTCCCTCAGCCCTCAAAGATTAAAAACGTTGATCACCATGCTGCTCTCCCGTTCTGCGAGGTCGGCCAATTCGTGAAAGATCTTAGAGCAAAAGAAAGTCTGTCCGCAAAAGCACTTGAGCTTCTGATATTAACGGCTTTGCGTCCCGGTGAATTAGTCGGATGTAAGTGGTCGGAAATCAATCTCGACGAGCAATCGTGGACCGTGCCAGCGCCAAGAATGAAAAAGAAAAAAGAACATAGAATTCCGCTTTCCGCGCGCGCCATTGAGATATTCAATGCGCTAAGCGAATTCAAAGTAGATGAATATGTCTTCCCAGGTCTGAAACATGGATTCCATATGACAACCGCTAGTCTATTGAAACTTGCCAAGGAGATGAGGCCCGAACTTGAAATTACGTCCCATGGATTCAGGTCTACCTTTCGTGATTGGGCAGCGGAAATATCCAAGTACCAGAACGAAGTTGTTGAAATGGCATTGGCACATACTATCAAGAACAAAACCGAATCGGCCTATCGTCGCGGAGATCTTTTTTTGAAGCGGAGACCACTAATGAACGAATGGGCAGAATATTGCGGACGCCCACAAAAACTGAATCGGGTTATTCAGTTGGATTCATTCGCAAAATAAGGGCTCATTTTTATGAGTTGTTGAGCCAAGAAGTCGGCATCTTCTTCGAGGAGATTGAACAGGCCCTGTAGCATTCGCTTCGCTGTTTCTCGATCATCAACTATGTGTTTCCAGGAGGGATGACTCCTCAATAAATCATTATGATTTTTCAAGAATTTCATGCGCTTAATAATATCACTGCGATTTGTTGCTCCCAAAAAATGCTCTGTTTGGAAATACGCTACTTCTTTTGTGCCTTGGTATTTATCACTGATTTTGAAGAGCTCGCCTTCAATGTAGCTTTTATCCCCATACAATATTGTAAGAGATTTTTCGGGAATTTCTGACTGAGATATCTCATGTTCCGTCAGCATCTTATCAACGATCGTTCTACGCTCAACATCGTTTAAGCCTAAGACATGAATCGATTCGAACTTGGCAAGTATTTCCATTATGAGAGGGATCTCATCAAGATATTGTGTTCTAAACTGAGCCTTCGGCATCTCACGTTTGATGCGATCGGCAATGTTCGTGAAAAATCGGGCAGTCTCTTTGTCTCTTAATTCAATTGCCGACGAATCCATCTCATAGATCGTATTCATTCTGGCAAGCTCAAAGAAACCTGCCCAGAGCTCCTGCGAGCTTGCTGAAGAGATACTGGTTGTCGCGGCCAATTTTGCTCTGGTTTTCTTTTTTCTTTTCGCTTGCTTACGGTGCCCTTTCAAAATTTCTCCAAAATAAAAAGGGATTTAACGCTCTTATACCGGACGCGCAGAGAGTATTTTGGTTTTGTTGCGTTTTCAAGCGAACGCTATCGGGCGAAGACGGCACTAAACGGATGAGGGAACAAAAATGACTGACCAAAAGCAAAAAAAGAAAGAAAAGCCACCAATCGAAAAGCGCGCCTACAGAGTCGAGGAATTCTGTAGAGCCTATGGGATTGGCCGGACCAAGGCTTTTGAGGAAATCAGTGAAAAGAGGCTGCGTGCTACCAAGGTTGGGCGCCTAACCTTAATCAAGTTAGAGGCGGCTGAGGAGTGGTTCTCACAATACGAAATGTTGCCGTCAGGTGCCGCATGAAACAGTCGGAATTGAAGATATTGAAGGAACTGGTCGCTTTCAAGCCGAAGCGGCACCGTCGCTACTTCAAGCGCCAAATCATGAAATTGATCGAGAAAATAGAAACGAAGGAAATCGCTTGAAATGGTTTAAGCACTACGCCAATGCGCACAAAGGTGGCGTTCTTCAGCAACTGTATTTGGACTTCGGGGTGAATGAAGGCCACGGCCTTTACTTTCGGCTCATTGAATATTTGGCCGACAAATGGGATGGCTCATCCGAACCAAAATTCAAAATACTTACGTCAGAATTGCGCCGATATCTCACACTGACGACGCCAAAGTTGCGTCAGCTTGCGGTCGCCATTCAATCATCAGGCGAAAGTGAGTTCAAAGTAGAGAAAGACTTTTGCGAAATCTTTCTGCCTAAGTTGTTGGAAGTACGGCACAGAGATGCAATTTCATCCAGAGAGAGGCCGGAAACTGGCCGGACACGCTCCAGCCGAGAGAAGAATAAGAACAATAAGAAGAAAAAGAATATAGAGGATTGGCAAAAAGAATCTTTCGAAACCTTGTCGAACAAATTCAAAGAGCTATTTCCTGGCACGGTAATTGGTGCTGGCGCTGAAACACGTTTTTATTCACAAATCAAAAATCTCGATGACGTTCAAAAGTTATCGGACTCAATGGATCATTATCGCTTGGTTCTAGACGCGAGTTCCTGGCGCGCGTCCAAGACTTCATTCGCCAACTATCTTGGGACGGAAAAATCGGGCTTTTTCTGGCGAGCGTATATCGAGAAGCCAAGTCTGCCTTCAAAACTCAATGACGGCGTTTATAGTGGCTTTGCGAAGGTGCCGGCGTGAAGTTCCAATCATGCGCTTCAAGCGCGCTCAGCGAATTTGCGGCCAGGAAAGAGCTGCCCATGTCGCATCTGCGATTTGGTGTTCAGTTTTTAGATGAGGCCCTGCGGGGAATATTTCCGGACGACGTCGTTCTTTTGGGGGCCCCGAGTGGCGCGGGCAAAACACAGCTCTGCTGCAATATTGCTCTGTCTAATCTTATTGACGGAAAAAAGGTCCATTACATTGCTCTCGAGGCCGGACGATTTGAAATCGAGCGTCGGCTAAAGTTTCCAATGGTTTATGAGCGATGGCTCTCAGATCCCAATCGGCCGAAGCTAAATGGACGATTGACCTATTCTTCATGGATAGCAGGGGATCATTTAGCCGAACTCGAGCCATATGAGCAGGCTGCAGCCGAAGTCTTTGAAACAGCTTTCAGAGATTTATTTTTATTTTATAAGCACCAGCATTTCGGCATCAGAGAACTTGTTGATGCTGTACTCACGTGTTCCAAGAGCACGGATCTAATTCTCATCGATCATGTTCACTATTTTGATTTTGACGACGAAAATGAAAATCGTGCGATCAAAGAAATTGCAAAGACCGTGAGGCTACTTGCACTAGAGGAGCAGAAGCCAATTGTTTTGGTGGCTCACCTAAGAAAGCGCGACAAGGCAAATGAGGATCTTGTTGCTGGGCTTGAAGAATTCATGGGCTCTTCTGATCTGTATAAGATTGCGACGAAGGTTATCACGATGGCACCTGGTCGCATTACTGATGAAGAAGGTTGGTTTGAAACTTTCTTCAGAATCCCAAAGAACCGTCTGGATTCGTCACCAACAAGATTTTTGGCGCGCGAGTTCTTTAATCCAAAAAGAGGTACGTATGAAGTCGACAAATACCAGCTCGGATGGGCGGAACAAAAGCGATCGGCTGGATTTGCAGAGATTGATCGATCTAAATATCCAGAATGGGCGAGGCTTCGTGCAAGCTTGTTATCTGGCAGTTCTAAGGGAGCGCCCGTGGTCAGCGTTGAGCGTTCAAGAAAAAGCACATTATCGAGAGTGCTTAAATGAAATCAATGAAACTGATTGGGAAATCTTCATCTCGGAGGAACGATTGTGAACCTTGAACAAATTCATTTCGATGAGGCTGCAGACGTTTTGGTGGAACTTATGTTTTTAGATAATCAATTTAGCGATGGCAGATTTCGAGAAACACTAATCTCAGCTCTCAGGGTGTTCAAAAAGCACGCTGACATGAGAGGCGAATACGGCAAATTGATCGCAGACGCTGAACGATATTTGGTCGGAGACCTGAATTTGAATGCATATGAATAGGACCAATAGAACCCTGTTTCAAAACCGAGAGCAAATGATTGCAGACTTAGAAATCTCTATTGAGGTTTACAGGAAAGAGAGATGGAGCCCCGATAGCGTCGGGTTAGTGAGAAAGCTAAAACACAAATTCCGGCGATATCATGACTCGGCCATGGAAGATGGGTCGTTAGCGGTGCAATCTGCGCACATTCTGGCTGAAGTGACACAAATTCTATACGGAAGAAAAAGAGCTTCGGCTGTTAAAAAAGCATTGCGCCGACTTTTGGAAGAGCATGGCGATGAACAGCAATCTGAATTCTAAAAGAGAACGCAAATAGAACGGGAGGTCCAGGTTGCCATTCGTCAAAGGACGTAAAAAAACAGGTGGGCGTGCACCGGGGGTTCCCAACAAAAGAACCCTTCAGTTCCAAGAAAAGCTTCAAGAGGTTGGCCTCGATCCGCTTAAAGCAATCGCGGAGTTAGCGCCAAAACTGCCGCCCGAGCGATTGGTCCCAACGCTACTCAAACTTTTGGAGTTTCAGTATCCGATTGTGAAGGCACAAGAGGCGAAGAGCGAAATTCAAAGAGAGCTTGATGAGCGGATTGAAAAGCAGAATCTCGAATATCATCTGGAATCTGAGGAAAGAGAAAAAAAGGCGAAGGAAGCTGAAGAAGAGCGACAAAGATTTTTGAAAAGCTAGGATAAGAACCAAGTAATTTATGGAGCGATCATGAAAAATGAAAAGTATATTGAACAAATGAAAACCGGCGTACGAGCATTTCTCGAACGCGCTGGTCATCAACATGCAAACGTTGAAAGTCTTTCCGAATTTGAACTGCTGAAGTTCGTCAGTATCGTGAATAAAGTGGTTTTCTCTGAGAATTTTGCGACCGACAGTAATCTCTCGAATTTGAAGAACGAAGTGCGCGCCACATGCCAAGCTATCATGAACTTTTTTGGCGTTCTGGGATATGATGCAGAAGGGATCCTTACGTTTGATGACACGGACGTTTTGGAACTAGCTCGTTTGATTTCACAACTTAATCCAACCGCAATAACAAAAATTTGAAATTCGACAAAATTTATCAAGGAGGATAAATGGCAGGTTTATTAGACGCTCTGACGGGCGGGAGCGGTCCAAGCCTAAATATCGTACCACTCGATTCTGGCACTCAGAATCTTATCAATGGACAAGTTCATAATGCTGCCCAGAGTGATCAACAAATCTCTGATCGCTTGAATGCCGGCGTTAAGGACGCAGGCCAACAAGGCATGCAGACCTCTGATCAATTGAATCAAAGAGCCACTCAAACTGGCGAAAATCCAGCTTCTCTTGAAGCGATCAGAAGACAGTACAACAAAGTCGCTGGCGACGCGGTTGGCTCTGTTGTTCGAAATAACCAAACAAATGCCGCAATGACGAGAGCGAACTGGATGAACCAGGCGGCAAGAAGTGCTCTCGCTCAGCAGCAAGTGCAAACGCAGAATTACGAAATGATGAGTCAAGCGATGAATGCCGCAGACGCAGCTCGTGCGCAGATTCTGAGCAACATCCTCGGTGTCGTAGGAACGGGCGCTGGAATGTATTTTGGTTCCCGCAAAGGGAAACCGAGTGCAGCAAATGGAACCGATTACGCTGGCCCAGATAGTTTCGAGACAGCAAACATCGCTTAAGTAAAATGGCGAAGTAAAAAAGTCTTTCTCAAGGAGGAGAAGAAAAATGTCAGATGAAATTAGATCTGTGATTAAGAAAATGGTCACAGACATGGGGTTCACCGAACACAAGGTGGACGATCTCAGTGAAAATGATTTACAGAAGATTAATTCAGTTTTGCTAAAGGTGTTGCCGACGCCGAAGAGCCTTCCGGCAGATGTGTCCGCTGGCTATCAGCAGGCGCTGACGACCGCAAGATTACATATCGACGAGTTGTTCGCTCGCGCTGGATTTTATTGCGCAAGGTTGAATGACCTTGAAGATCACGACGTCATGGAGCTAGGCCGATTGATCCAGCTTCTATCCCTCAAGTCTCTACCTCATCTTAGCGTAATAAAAGAGTCGGAGGAATCATGCCAAATGCAATGATTAACGGAATAGCCCAAGCGAACGTGCAAGGAACAACCGCATCGGCGCCTTCGGATCAGCCATATAACACTCTGGTTTATGATCCGCGCGCGACTCAGATTTATGGTTGGGGAAAATCCGCGAACAACAAATACATCGAAAACGGTGGCCAATGGTATGACAATGGCGCGCAAGGTGCGGGCTATTATCGACCGCAGAATTCTCAAGAGTTAGCGCAAAGCGCGCAACAATATTTCGCAAACCAGTTTCGACAAAACATCCCTCAGACTGAAAACACTCTTTATAACCAGATGGCATCTGGCGTGAATCAGTCGATGAATCAGGGAATAAAAAACGTCCAGCAGAATAACTCAAGACGTGGACTTCTTTATGGCGGCGTGAACGCTGGCCAAGAAGGCGCAGTTCGTGCAGGCGCTGCAAGTCAGTTGGCTGAGGGTAGATCGAACATTAACTCTTCGGTTGAGAATGCGGCGAACAACATGGATCAAACTGCAATCGATACGGGCATTGCGATCCAGCAGCAGCAACAGCAAATGCAGAATGCGATTTACGCTGATGCGATGGCGAAGATGAATATGAATAATGGTCTCTTGGGTGGTGTTGCGAGTGCCGCTGGCATGGGCATTGGGATGTACCTAGGCGCTGGAACCCCAGGCGGCGCAGCAGCGGGCGGGCTGCTTGGAGCGCAGATTGGAAGAGCCGCAGCGTAAGATTTGCAATATTAGCTAATTCAAAATTTCAGCGGCCCTTCCCAGCCGCTTTCATCAAACCGGCATAGCCCGGAGGGAATGTCATGCCACAACCAAAGTTTAAAACAGAGTCTTATCAAAATTTCGGCGGTATTAACCAGAAGGTCTCGCCTCACGCTACCGGAATATTCGAATTCCTCGATCTTCGAGATCTGGATTTTCAAACACCTGGTTCACTCTCGCAGCGATGGGGCTCAACGCAATATATCGGGCAAACTTATCCTGGACAGATCAATTCACTATTCGAGTTCGCAAGACTCGATGGATCTTCTTACGTCGTGCAGTCGTTCTCAGGCGGAATTTTTTATGGTGCGACCACGGGCAACTGCCAGGGAATTAGCTTCACTCTTCAAAGCGCCACCTTTCAGTCTTTTTACTATCCCGTAGAGATTCGAAGCGTCAGTTTAGCGATCGTTGAAACAACTCCAAGCCAGTTTCCATTTCAAGGTGATGTGTCGGCGCTGACTGATTCTGACTGGCGCGATACGCCGTCTTATTTCAATATCAATCCCGCGGTTCAGTCGGCCAATCGTCTCTCTTACGCGATCTTGAATAATTATCTCCTCGCCGGCGACGGAAATAAGTTTTTTAAGTTTGATGGCGTTACGACGACGTCAGTTGGATTGCCGTATGTGATGCGGCCATATGGCTCAAGCCAGATTTTTTCGGTCAATCCCGATATTGGTGTCTCGCTTTATTTGACAAATCTTTCGGGTGCTTCGGATTTGATTGCGCTGCCAATTGGAAACAGCGGTGGCTTCTTTTACGGCGTGTACTTCAGTTACTTGAACAACAGGGGATTTGAAGGTCCGATGACGCCCTTCTTCAGAATCAATGCGAACATTGCAGGCGCAACGGCTGCCGCTCAAGGAGGATCGTTCCTCGCGCTTAGAGTCGCCGTCACAACGCCATCGGTGCTTGGGATTTCGGCTATCAAGCAGTACATCTATTCCGCCGGAACCACCTTCCCTCAACAATCAACGTTCAGCGACGATCAGTTCTGGGGAGGTTATGGCGGTCAAATGAGGCTTGTATCGCAAACGCCTGCCAGTGGTAGCACCATCACATGGATAGCCTGTGGTAGCACAATCGGAGGCGCTTCAGCGATTCTTTCGAACAGCGGAGGACTGTCTCCAACAAATGGGTACCAGCCGTTAGGTCTCACAACTGTCATCGGACAAATACCGATTGGAGTAGGCTCTTCCCAACTCGGTCCAAATGTAATTCAGGAGTACGACCTTGCCGGCTATTATCCCCAGTTCCTCGAGACCTATCAGAATCGATTGTTCTTAGCTGGATTTTCGACAACACCGTCGACCGTCTGGTTCTCGGATGTTGCAGAGCCCGAAGGATACAATCCTGATTTTAATTTTGAGGTTCGCACCAACGACGGCGATTCCATCACTTGCATCAAGGCTTACTCGACAGAGTTTTACATCTTTAAGCAACGATCATTTCATGTACTAACTGGTGACAGCCCGACGAACTTCGACTTAAGACAAATCACTGACCAGTATGGCTGCCTCAACAATCGGTGCTGTGTTCTCTTCGTCGATCAAATGATGTTCTTGGATGCCAAGGGTTTGGTTCTTTGGAATGGCGCCGGGATTAATCCAATTTCGGATGCGAAGATAAAACCAATATTCGAAAGGATGAATGTTCAGGCTGCAATGACCGAAGCGTGCATGGTGCACGATAAAATCAGAAATCAAATTTTGGTTTCAGTTCCAGTCGATGGGTCTTCGACAAACAACATGGTCATCGTTTACAACTATCTTCTCGGTGCATTCACGAGATATGCACTAAATGTTTCTTCATTTGCGCAAATCAAAGGCCGAACGAGCGATAGGAACACATTCTTTGGGGACTACGCGGGTCGCGTTAACTACTTCGGCGCAAGTTTCGCAACAGATAACGGCGCAACGATTCTGCCTTACTGGAAGACGAGATTCTTGCGCGACATGGGTGATTCCGTCACGAAGACCTATCGAAGACTGTACATCGACACGGACGCTCCGGGCGCTTCAATAAACGCTTTCAGGATCGACTTCTATCAAAACTACGGGCCTTCGATCATCCTATCGACCACGCTCACACTCTCGCAAACACAGCGACGGATCGATTTCGGACTTCAGAACTCAAAGTCCGTGGCGTTTGAGCTAACGGGATTGCAGATGGCATTGCCGCTGAGAATTCATGGCTTCACCCTTGAATACGCACTAAGAAGGCGGGTTTAGTTACTGTCGATATAGGCCTTCATTAACTTTTGAATGACCGCGGAAGCGGCGTGAGGCTTACATGCCTTCGTAAACGCCTTATATAGATCTTCAGACAAGTAAAGCGTCACACGCTTGCGGTCTTTGTATTCGCTTTCCAATTCACGCCTTATGCGTTTTACGTCGATTTTGAGAGGTCTCTCGGATGCCATATCATATTTCCTTTATGCATAATCTTATCGGTATATTTGTATTGACACGGAGAGTTATCAATGAGATACTAGATTCATTCAATCTTGAGTCGGTACAGCGTGCGCTTGCAACCATCATCGGCAGGTGTTTATGGACTTAAAACTTAAAGACTCGTTCCAAGCCGGCGCATCCAATGTTGTTTCTCTGAATTCGGTTCAACTCGCCCGCTATATCAAAGAAATAAATGATCTATACGGTAATTCTGAGTTCGCGCGGATCATAAGAAGAATCCACGGAGAAGAATTTTCGAATCTAGCGGAATCTGGAAGGCCGTACCTTGAGCTATTCTACGGTGTGGATGAGCGTTATCGCGTACAAGTATATCTCCTTGGCTTTATCGTGGATGAATGGACTTTCAAGCATCCAAAAGATTGCGATTTCTCCAATCTCCTTACGCCAAATTTGGAGAAGTTCGTCGTAATTCCTTGGGATAAGCTTAGATCAGGCCGTCGTGGATCTTCGAATGAATTCTCATTTTTTGGAGTTATAAACCAGACATCAAGATACTGGGTTAAAGCTCAAATGAAAATTATTGAAAAATGGGAAAAGGAGAAAGAAGAGCAGCGAAACGCTGAGCTGCTTTCTCAAATCGAAGAGGAGATTGAAACCATAAACGGCCGAATCGAAGACCGTATTTGTACGCTGGACATTTACACGGGGATTCACGAAGGAAAAGACGGTTTCTTCGGAAGATACAGTCGAAATGGCGAGGCGTTTTGCATTCGATTTTGCAGAGAAATATATCGCGGCCATCTAAATGGATTTTTGGACCGCGACGTAGAACAGAGCTTCCGCATACCTTGGAAGACGAT
>Ga0207695_10005894_pt1 | contig 16074 bp, 18 predicted proteins | sample KBSC54metaG_FD_184354 | JGI IMG/M metagenome (GOLD analysis project Ga0207695, IMG submission 184354) | Corn rhizosphere microbial communities from Kellogg Biological Station, Michigan, USA - KBS C5-4 metaG (SPAdes) (version 2) | ecosystem: Host-associated > Plants > Roots > Rhizosphere > Soil... | reverse complement strand
GTGATCGCGGCGCCGACAGCGGGAAGCGCCGCCAGCGCCGGGGCCAGCGCAAGCGCGGCCGTGATCATCCCGGTCATCCTCAGCGCGGCAAGACTGAAGCCCGCGCTGGAGTTCGAGGCCTTCTTGCCTGCTTCGTCAGACTTGTTGCCGGCGCCCTCAACAGCGGAGCCGGCCTGTTCAGCGGCCGGCTGAAGGTCGGCCATGGCCGCACGCAGCGACCGCGAGCCAGACTCCATGGACGTGAACGACCCGCGCATGGCCCGGTCGGCGTTGTCGGAGACCTTCTGGCCCTCGTCCATGGCCGCGCGGAACTGCGTCTCAAAGTCCTCGGCGTCCGTTTCCACGGAAACCTTGATCGGGTCTGGCTTGACCCGTTTGGTTGCAGCTTTCGCCTTTTCGTCAAGGCCCGTGTCGTCCGCCTCCAGCGGCACCTTGACCGCATCCGGCTTGACGCGCTTGACCTTGGCGTGGACGTCGCCTTCGAGCCTGGAGTCGTCGCCCTCGATTGGCGCCTTGATCGGCTCCGCCTCGCCGACGTCCTTGACCTTCTGCTCGACGTCCGTTTCCAGTCCGGACGCGTCCGCACGGACCGGGACCTCAATGGCCGTCGCAGCGCCCGCCGCACTGCCGCCCGCGGTTGCCGAGCGGGCCTTCGCTGCGATCGCCGCGAGCTCAGCCGTGGCCTGGTCGCGGACCTTAACGATGATTTCGATCTCGTTTGCCACGCGGGGAGGGCACCCCCAACCTGGCTACTCCGGGTCGGGGCGCCTGCCCATTGCCTCGATCTTCACCAGGCGGAGAAAGGCGGCGTCCTCGTTCATCAGCGACGAGTACGTGTAGCCGGGGAACTCCCGCAGCAGCCCGCAGACCGTCTCGGCGTTGATCAGCTCGCGAGGCTTGCCGGAATCGACTCCATCGGGATCATCAGCAGGTCCGGAGTGGACGTACTGCTGGATTCGCTCGGCAAAGGGCCGGGGACGTCGACCTGCGCCCTCTGCCAAGCGGCGGCGATCATGCGGATGTGCCGGAGCTCCTGGGTTTTCAGACCCTCCAGGTCCGGCGTGACCGACTGGCCGTCTTCGTCCTCGAGGTTCCAACTGATGATGTGGTCCGCCAGGTCTTTGTACTGGTCCAGGGCCAGCTTCGCGTCCTCGGCGGTTGCGTTCGCCTCGGTGATGCCGACGAGCTGGACCGTGTCGAAGGCCTGCGCGAGCTTGCCGCCGCGCATCCGCACTTCCAGCCCTTCCAGCTCGGTGCCCTCGAAATCGAGGCGGTAGACGGTCCGCGGCGGCGTGAAGCCCTTCGGCATCGAAGATCAACTCCAGACCGGGACGACGCCGTTAGACAAGGCTCCGGGCACCGAGAACGTCAGGGCGCCGCCGGTTGCGCGGGTCAGCGAGTAGTCCGTGAGGACGCACGTCGGAGCGAGCGTCTTGGAGTTGACCACCATCGTGATCAGGCGCGGCACGGAAGTCGACGAGATGGTCTTGAACACGTCGTGGCTCATGTTCGACGCGCCGTTGAAGACCCCGGACAGGGTGATCGAGAAGTCGGCGAGCAGCAGGAGCCTCTCGTTCGCCGCCTTGTCAATGCCGGTGATGTCCTGCACGGCCCGCGGCGTGGCGAACTGCAAATTGGTAAAGTCGTTGACGATTGCCTGCTGAGCGCTCGACGCGTCATCGACGGAGAGTGTGCTCCACGACAACCCGCTTGCCTTCGCCAAGTGGATCACTTCCTTCCTGAAACGCAAAAGCGCCACCCGGAAGCTCTCGGGTGGCGCAAGGTTCTTGATCGTGTTCGGCCTGCACAGAGTGCGGGCCGGGCGGATTTACTAGCCGTGCTTCTCGATCCAGTCGGCCAGGTTCTCCTGGTTCTCGCCGCAGTCATCGACCCACGACTGCACCGGCAGCACTTGCAGGCCACGCTTGGTCGGGTCGCCCCGCCAGTCGCCGCTGCGCGTCGCGAACACCTCGGGACGCTCCAGCCGACGCATATGCGTACCGGCTGCGAAACACGGCTGCCCCGGCTCGAACACCAGCCACGTCTCACCCGGTCCGACATCGCGGACCGTGTACTTGCGTCCCGAGGTCTTGGCCAGATGTAGGTCCCGCTCCGACAGGCCCTGCACGCGCAGGGCCCAACCGTTCACGTAGTGCTCACATTCGACCTGCGCGCACGTAGCCGCAGTCCAGTGCGTCGCCAGCGGCGTGCCGATGTTGTACGTCTTGTACGCGCCGACGGACATGGCCGGCGGCAGGCGACCGTTGGATGTCTGCATTAGAAGACCTGACCCGCGAGCGGGTTGCGGTTGTAGGCGACCGCGAATGTGACCGACGTGACGCCACCAGAGGTGGTCGTGACGGCCCGCAGGTACCTGCGCACGGTGGCTGCGTTCGAGATTGAGATCCGCTGCGCCTGCGGCGTGGTGGACGTGATCTGCGTGAAGGCCGCCCCGGACAGGTCGGCGAAGGTGGCGTTGTCCGCGCTGTCCTGGATCTTCACTGTGACGTCGGTGCCGGTGAACGCAAACACCTGAAGGTAGAACTGCGCGCCGAACGTGGAGGGTGCATTGGTTGCCCCGTCATCGACGGAGGCTCCGTTGGTCGCGGCTGTGTCGGTGCGTTTGCCTGCGGTGAGAGTCCGGCACCATTCGAGACCGTAGGAGTTCGCGACCGTGGACACCGCCTCCGTCAGTGCGCCGCCAGTTGCGCGCGTCGGGTCGTAGTTGAGCTGTTTGGCGACCATGCACGCGGCCTGGGTGCCCAGCGTCTTGGACATCGCGAACATGACGCCGACGTCGGTACGCGGCAGCGCCGACAGCGACGGGTGTGCGTTGATCGAGTCCCAGAACGAGGTGAAATCGATGGCCCCGTCGCGCAGGCCTCCGATGCGCTCGAACGCGCTCTTGTCGATCGCGGTCACGTCGAGGGTGGCGTGCGGGCTTGCGATTTTCGACAGGGAGCCAGTGGTGCCCGAAAGGTCGTATCCGCCCAGGTAGAGCTGGTTCCCGAGGCCCGAGGTCTTGGACATCAGTAGCCTCCGATCCTGGCCACGGTCAGCTCAACGCCGTCTTGGACGATTAGTGCTCGGTGGCCCGGGAACGTTGCCTCGACCTGCTCTACCAGCGTTGCGGCCTCGTAATCGCTCAGGAGCTTCGTTGTCTGGAACAGCAGCACGTCGCCCTCCTGGAGCCGCAGGATCCTTGCTTCGGGCAGCTCGACATCGGGCACGGCCACCTCCTGGTCTACTGGGACTGCGTCCATACGTCGTCGATGACGCAGGGCACGGTGATGGTCATGCAGCGGAAGAACACGCCGCCGACGGTGACGTAGCCGCCGACTGAGGACAGCGGCGTGCCGTACTGGCCGAGCAGGTCAACCCAGCTGACGGTGTTGTCGAACGTGAACGCCTCGTTGTACGCGACGAGCAGCGTGTCCGCCGCGCCCGTGATGGTCTGCTCCAGTTCGGCGGCCGGCGGCATGGCGTTCAGGTAGATCCGCACCGTGAGCGTCAGCATTGCCGAGGTGACGTCCAGGCCGGACTGGGCCGGGATCGGCTTGATGTCGGCAACCCAGACGTCGGCGGTCAGCCCGCCGGCGGAGGCCGAGGTACTTTCGTGGTCCTGCACCGATTCGAACAGGCCGCTTTGCTGCAGGTGGTCGATCGCTGCCGTGATGACGGCCGGGGTATTCAGGCCGGTCACCCGTTGGCCTCGGCGATGTACTTGTCGACGATCGGCCGTGTGACCTCGTCGATTTCGCCGCTGACCTTCACGTAGGCGCGGCGTAGCGCGAAGTACCCGGGGAAGCGGGTCACCGGCGAGTTGCGGGAGCCGATGCCCTCCAGCCAGGGCCCGTACTCCAACCGCGACTCGGGCCAGCCGTCGTTGACGACCAAGTCCTTGTCGCGGCGGGCGATATTGACGTGCGACTGGTAGCCACTCGGCGACTGGGTGCGGAAGCTGGCGTCCATGAACGCCCGCCACGTGTCCTCGGTGTACTCGGCGACCGTCGTCTGCGTCTCGGAGACGAGGTGCTTCGTTGCCTCGACAACCCGGCCATCGAACATCGGGCCTGAGAAGCGGAACTCAACCTCGGTCATACGGTCCGCCGCCTCACCTTGCGTCCATACTGCGCGTAGGCCATGGCGCGAATGTCGGCGAGGGACTGCCCGGAGACGGGCCGGGCGTTATCGGCGGCACCGACGGTACGGGCGTAGCCGGACACTGCCTGCAGCAGGTCGTTCTCCGCCTCAGCCAGCGACAACTGCGTCACCAGCGACGGCGGCGTGTAGCGGGAGATCGCCGCACCGTTGAGGTGAGTGGCCGCCGTGGTGCCGAAAGCGCCGCGGGTGACAGTCCACAGCCGCGGCGCGTAGATGGCGGCGCCCGTGTGCGCGGCCGGCGTGGTGCCGTCCCAGCCGCGCTTCACCGTCAGGACGTTGCCTGGGGCGGCAGTGACCAGCATGGACTCCTGATCCAGCGTCACCGTCTCGCCGACGTAGAAGGCGGTGCCGTTCTGCACGGTCAGCGCCTGGTCTGCCGTACTGGCGCCGATACTTCCCTGCTGCGTCTGACCGGTTGACGCAAGCGCCTTGTCGGCAAGCAGCATCCGCTCGGCATTGACAGTGATGACATCTCCGACCCCGGCGCCGGCACTGTTCGTTACGGTGACCGCGCCGGTGGTGGTGTCGTTGACGGCGGCAGCAATCGCTCCGGCAGGGGCGGTGTTCAGGTTGAAGCCGAACGTTCCGGTCACGGCTACGTCCCGCTGCGGGGTGGGGCCGACGCCGAACGTGGAGTTGGTTGCCCGGTTGATCTCGAAGTAGGTGTAGGGCGGTCCGCTGTTCGCTGGCTCGAAGAACAGGTCCCCCAAGGGGATGGCCTGGCCGCCGGTGGTCACCGATGTGGGGATCGCCGCGAGTTCCCAGGCGTCGAGCCACACCCGCCATGGATAGGCGTATGTGTAGTTCGGCCAGTCGAAGTACCGGGTCATGTCCCGCGGGTAGAACACGCGGTGTAGCAGGCCCTCGGCGGCACGCGAACCGGCCTGGATGGCGCGGTCAACGTCGTCGTCGGAGCGGGAGGTCCCTTTGACGTCGAGGGCCTTCTTGAGCGCTTCGCGGCTTATGTAGCAGGGTTCTGTGACGCTCATTCAAGGACCCACGTGTTGGTCGTCGGCGTTACTGACCCGTTGACCTGGATCCAGCCCAGCGGGCCTACCCGCACCGTGTGCAGCGGCATCGCGCCGGAGGACTGTGCGTAGACGCTGGTCATAGTCGGGGCCGTGGCGCCGCCCATCAGGGCACCCAATTGCACTGACGTGACCGTGCCGCCCTGCAGCGTTACGTTGGCCCAGCGTCCGTAGGGGTTCTGGATCGCCGTGTTGATGGTCAGAGTAGGCGGACTGGCCACCGGGCCCGGGAACTGGAAGTCGCAGATCAGCTGTAGTGGCGTACCCGCGCCAACCGCCGGAGAAGCAGCCACCCCGTTGCTCTTGACGTGGAACTCGCCACAAGCCGCGGCCAGGCCGCCGGAGTTGTCGCGGATCGTGGACTGGCCCTCAGTGTCATAAGACCCTGACAGCATCGGGCCCACGCCGGACTGTCCCGGGCCGACGAACTCGAGCTGGTTGTTGCAGCCTTCGATGCTGACCTGGTCGATGAAGATGCCGTGCGAGGCTCCGACGCCGTTGCCACCGTCGCCGTAATTCCCGACCGGGCACACCCCTGACCAGCTGTAGAGGATTGTGCCGCCGACCCATTCGGTGTGCTCGGTGACGAAAATGGCCCTGGTGTAGCCGCCGTGGCAGGTGACGTTCCTCAACTGGTTGTTGTCGTTGTTGCCAGCAGATGGAAGTAGCACCCCGATGGCGAGTCCCGCGCTGAAGCCGTTCGGGTTCTGGTAGTCGCCGCCGTTGGGCGCGTAGGTCGCCGCCGTGCCGTAGCCGAAGTTCTCCAGGGCGCACGCGGCCAAGCCGTGGAAGTTGAGCGCCCCGTAGGTCCAGCCGTTCAGCGAATGCGTGGTGTAGACCTGGATGTTCTGCATCCGAACGATCGTGTTGTTGTACAGCAGCGCGTCAGTCCCGTAGCCGTTGGCACCGGTCTGCCCGGAGATCACCGCGGCCTGACCGTTAGCGTTCAGCGCATTCGTCTGCGCGGTGGCATTCGCGAACGTCCCGAACGACACCAGCGTCGACCCGGACAGCTGCGGGATCTTCTGCTCCCAGTGTCGTGTCGCGCCGCCGTCCGTCGTCCCCATGATGATCAAGACGACCTTGCCGGCGGTGGTCGCCTGAATCGGGATCACCAACTGGCCGTTGGCCTTGGTGGCGCCCCCTGCGATCAGCGGGCCCGCCACGCCGTAGAACGTGCCGTTGCCGGTCGGCGGCATCCAAACAACGCCGGTGCCGTTGATCTGCCCGTAGGCGAAGGCCGCATTGATTGCCTTTTGGATTGCCGCGGTGTCATCCGATGCCCACAGCACCAGCCCGTTGCCGGACACCGTGGCCGTGGCGTTCGCGCCGAGCGCCACCGTCGAAGGCGACGTGTAGCCGGTGATGGTCGTGACCAGGGTGGTGGCGCCGGAGGACAGCGCGTTCTTGACCATGACGTACTTGCCGACGTCTGTTGGCTTGAATGGCGCCGACTTGCAGGTCAGTACGTTCTGGCCGGACGTGATCGACCCGTCGGTAGCGGACTGTCCGTTGCCGTGGGCGCCGAAGTTGCGCACATCGAAAGACCAGGCACCGATGCCGCCGGTGGCGTTGATGGTCCCGGTGACCGTGAGGTTGCCGACCATCTGAGTGTCGCCACCAACCGCCAGTGCCGGCAGTGAGCTTGCGGGATCCTGGGTGATCTGCGCGGCGACCTGCGACGGGTCCCGGTTGTCCACGGACAGGCCGCTGCCGGAAAGGCTCATCGCCGCCCCCTTAGTTGTTCAGGCGTGGAAGCGACGGTGAGGCGTTAGTTCTTGGCTTGCGACCGCTAGAGCATCTCCGGGCGCACGTAGTCGCGCGGATACGCAAAGCCATCAAATTTGCAAAAGAGGGTCACGTCGTCGGCTTGCGGCGCCGGAATCAGCGGCTCCCCGCACCTCGGGCACGCCAGCGGCGGCACCGAAGCCCAATACTGAAACTCTTGCGCCCGAAACTTCAAGACGTCAAGATACTGATACCAGCTCACTGGGGATCACCCCTGCCTACGACTCCGAGGCCGCGGCCGTCTTCTTCGTGGCGCGCTTCTTCGGCGCGGGCGCGGCGGCAGGTTCCTGCTTGACCTGCTCGGTCGCCGACGCGGCTTCATCGGCAGCCTTCTCCGGCTCCGACTCTACGGCCAGCGCCTCGTCTGTTGCTTCCGGGGCCTCGGGCTCCGGCGCCTCGGAATCCTCGGCGACGGGGACCGAGGTCTCCGCGACGTCCTCGGGCGCGTTCGACGGGCCGCCCTGCACGCTGATCTTCGGCATGTTCGCCTCCTGCTCTGCCTCGATGACTTCTTCCGGCACCGCGAACAGTTCGCTGACCTTTCCGCACTGCGGGCACCGCAGCAGCCCCACCGCGAACTTGGTGAGGCAGCCGCGGCATTGCATCAACGCCATCAGGCAGCCGCCACGGTGGCGTTGGTGTCGTAGGGGACGTAGATCAGGTCCCACTTCACCGAGCCCGTGTTCGTCGCCGACGTGGTGATGGTGACCGAGCCCACGTCCACCAGGAACCGGCCGGCCGGAGTCGTCACGCCGGCCTGCGTGGACAGGTCCACGACCGCGGCGCTGCCGGGGTTGATCCCGATGTGCGTGCCGATTGGCGCGGCGATGACCGACGACGCCGTGCCCAGCGCCGTTGTCGAGCCGGTGCCGACGGTCGGGGCGTAGCCGATCGCGACCGTGCACGCCTGGTTCTGCACGGCCGTGGTGACCTCGCCGACCAGCGACACGATCAGGATCCGGCCGCCGGTGACGGTGAAGATGTTGCCGGTTGCGGTCGCGGGGAGCGTCGCCGTTGTCCGCGACACGAGGTAGCCCTCGGTAATGAGCCGCACCGCCGAGGCCTGAATCAGGGTGGTCATCAGGCCCCCAGGATGGCGAGGTTCGCCGGGCCGCGCTGGTACGTCAGGTCGTGAGTGATGACCTGCACCAGGCCCGAGCCGCCGACCGACACCTTCAGGTACGCCTTCGGGTCGGGAAGCTGAGACCCGAAGATCTCAAACGCGACGGTTCCCGAGGCGATCGTGACTGCGTTGGACGCGGCCTGCGTCGCCTTGACCCAGGTCGCGGTGCCGTTCGTCGCGGTGTTCGTGTAGTACCGGGTGATGATGTTGCCCGGCGAAGCGTAGCTGCCGCCGAACGTGGACGACGCGGTCACCGTGAACGTGTCGTTGCCGGTGCACACCACCAGCACCGCGGAGCAGTTCTTCATGCTGAACGCCGCGCCGGCGGCGATCGGGATCGGGTTGACGAGGCGCCCGAGCGCTTCCATACCTGCCATGGGGACTCAGCCCCTTTCTGTCTGCGGCGTAAGGGACTTGGGCCGGGATGCCGAGGCCGGCTTGCTGACTCGGGGCGCGGGAGGTTAGGGCCGCGCCCCTACTTGGAATCCGGGCATGAAAAAAGCCCCTTGCGGGGCGTCGCCTTCAGGTCCGGAACGGGTTGATCGAGATGGCCCTAGTAGGGCGCGAAGTAGCTGCTACCGGCTCGCAAGCTGGACGAAGGGGCTCAAGGCCCCCGCGCCATTTCGGGGCACGATGCTGGATGCGAGCCAGGGTCGCCCATCGAGACGTTCCGTGATTCGGAAGGCCGTCTTGTCGTTGGCGAACTTGTAGTCGATGCTCGAGGACGACTGCATGATCTGCCGGTCGCCGATGAGGTAGTACGACAGGTCCACGAACGAGATGTCGCCGGTGGTGCCGAGGGCCGGGGTCTTCTCGGTGAAGATGACCGGCCGGCCGAGGATGGACACGGGCGGCGAGGCGGAGCCCGGGGTCTGCAGGTTGCCCATCCAGACCGCGGAACCGCCGGTGCCGACACTGAGCGCCATCGTCGCCAGCTGGGGGAAGACATCGATGGACGCGATCCACACGGCGTTCTGCAGCGAGGTCGGGAGCATCCTGGCGTACATCTTGACCAGGTTCTCCCAGACGACCGTTGCGGTCGGCTGTCCGGCTTCGGCAGCGACCTGGACGGAGGCCGGGCAGTTGACGTAGCCGATGGGCTCGCCGGTACCGGTGCCGTTCATGAAGCCGATGTCCTCGTACCAGGCGAGGGCGGCCGGGAACTTGTCGTCGAAGAAACCGCTGAACGCGGGGGCGTCTGCGAGCAGTTCGTTGGGGACTTCGGCGTAGGCCGTCAGCTTCTTGGCGTCGAGGACGACGCGGCCGAAGCTGGCCTGGGACTCGGTGAGGGCCGCGGCCTCTTCGGTCCAGTAGCAGATGATGCCGCCGAAGACGGAGGAGACGTTGCTGGTGGAGTCGATCGTGGGGATCGGGACTCGCAGCGACTCCATCGGGATGACCTGTGCGCGGGGCCGGACGATCGCGTGCTCGAGGGCGACCTCGAGCAGGTCGCTGCGCAGGGTCTCCGGGATAAGGAACCCGCCGTCGGCGGGCACCTCGGACCCGAAGGAGTTCATGATCTCCTGGAGCTTGACGCGCTTGTTGGCCAGGTCCGCGTTGCGGGCGACCCGCGTCTCGTCCCAGTGGATGGCCTGGAAGAACTCGCTGGAGTCGACGAAGATGTCGTCGACCTTCCGGCCCGGGGCGCGGTGGTTGTGCAGTGCCCGCATCGCCGAGGTCTGCTTGCCGCGGCGTTCGGCGCCGCGGATCCGCGGCGTGGCGGCGGGGCCGTTGCTGAGGTCGACCGGCGGCCGGTCCTTCTCGCCGACGCCGTGCTTGTCGAGGTACTCGGCCAGGCCCAGCTGCACGCCCTCGCGGATCTGGGCCTGGATTTCCGGGTCCTTCTTGGCGATGGTCTTCTGGTACGCCTTGACGACGTCCAGCAGCTTGCCCTCCTTGGCGACGGCCTGCATCTTGGCGCCGTCGGCGAGCATTTCCTCGAGCTCATGTGGGGCTTCGGGAATGGTGATCGTCATTACTGGGCCCCTTCCATGGCCTTTTTGAACTCATCGGGGTCCCACGCCCAGGCGTCGCCGAGGTCTTCGTGGGAGTGGTTGGAGGCGCCGTCGTCGTCGGACTTGTCGGCGTCGTCAAGGTGGGCCTGCAAGTGGGCCTTCACCCCAGGCTTGTCGGAGTCGGGGATCTTTGATCCCTCCAGGCGTGCAAGGCCGTTGCGACAGGCGGGGATGTTTGCCGGTCCACCCTTGGTCTTGTGGTGCGGAAAGCGGTAGTTGCCCTTTTTGTCGTCCGCGTCGTCGTCGCCTTCCTTCGGCGTCTCGGATGCGGCTTCGTCGGACATCCAGGCGTGGCAGTACCGCAGCACCGCATCGTCGTTCGGCATCGCCGCGACCGCGGCCGGCCCGTCCCACGGTTCGTCAACCGTGTCCGTGTGATGCACAGCCAGGGCCTTGTCGAGCAGCGGCATCGACTCGATCCCGAGCACCCGCGCCGGCGTCTCGTTCTGCATGCCACCGTCGGCGTCGGACTCTTCGCCGTCGTCATCACCGTGTTCGTGATGGTGGTCGGCATCGCCGTTATGGGTGTGCTCGTGTTCGTGGCTGTCGTCCTCGCCCTGGGCGCCGAACGCCGGGTGAGCATGGGTGTGTGTGCCGTCGTAGGGCTCGTGCATGGGGCCCGCGTTGGACGGTGCGGCAGTCGCGGCTTCGACGAGCTGCATCCCCTGCTCGAGCCATGCCTTGAAGTCGTCCCGGGGGATGCCTGGCGGCTGTTCGTTCTTGCCCATGGGTCCTCCGGCGGGCATGGAAAGGCCCCGGTCCGTATCGTCCGGGGCTTCGTTGGAAGGCTGTGGAATTGAGGGCGGCTCGGCGGGCGTCGGGGTGTCCGGCTCCGGCCCCGGCGGCGGCTCGGCCTTTGCGCTGTCCGCCTGGTTTCGGACCCGGATGTTCTGGCGCAGAAAGGCGGCGAAATCTTCCGCGGCAGATTCGGGCGCGGTGTAGTCAATGCCGACCCTGACGGGTTCGGCGCTGGCGTACATCGTCTTCAGCCGGTCGGGCGTGTTGCGGAAAACCGACAGGTCGAAGTGCGCGTTCATCGCTGCGGTCACCGAGTCGTCGTTCGATTCGGCAGACGACGTCTGAGGCTTGGCATTGGGTGCGAGCCGGTCGGCCAGGCCCGCGTCCACTGCTTCCTGTCCGAAGAACCACGACTCGGCGAGCATCAGCTTGCGCCACTCATCGACGGGCTTTCCGGTGCGACTGGCGTAGACATCGGCGATGTTGTCGGAGACGCGGTCCAGAAGGTCGGCTTCGCTGCGCATGTCCGCGGCGTTGCCGACGCACATGCCCCAGCCGTCGTGGATCATGAGGGCTGCGTTGCGGCCCATGACGATCTCGGACCCGGCCATCGCAATGACCGACGCGATCGAGGCCGCAAGCGAGTCGACGTAGGCGGTGACGCCACCTCGGCCGGCTAGGAACTGGTAGATCGCTAAACCGTCGAATACGTCCCCACCAGGGGAGTTGAGGTGTAGATCGATCGGCCCGCTGACGCCCTTGAGCTCGTTGATGAAGTCCTGCGCTGTGACCCCAAACCAGCCGATTTCGTCGTAGACCATGACCTGGGTGGGCTGGTCTACGGCCTGCGCCTTGATGACCTTGTACCAGTCATTGCGGCCGGCCTTGAGGTTGGCAATGCGCCGGGTGGTCTTCAGCCGCGACAGGTCCATCACGCCCTCGCCTTCTCGTGGTGGTGTCCGTTAACGTGCGGCGCCGAGGGCTCGAGGACGTCGACCAGCTTCTTAAGCATCACCGCGAGGTCGTCACCGCCACGGTTCCCCGGTTCGGCCTGCACCTCGTAGCGTGCGATCAGCGCTCCGCGGCAGCGTTCGCCGCCTTCACAGCCGATGTAGCCCGACGTGGGGTAGGCGGCGGACGCCGCGGCAACGGCATCCGGATCGTCGGAGTAGCCGAACGAGTGGCCGTCGATTTCGAAACAGCTGGGACAGGTGTTGGAGTCCCTAACCTCGCTGGCGATCAGTTCGCACTTCGGTCCGGCAGTGAACGTCCCGTGCCGCGCCTGGTTGGCTGCCGCAGCGAGTGCGCCGCCGAGGTGGGCTGCGGGGCCGGCGGTGGACAGCCCCTGAAGGAACTTCTCCACGTGGGCCACGACAACATCCGCGCTGGGCGTTGCCGTTCCGCCGGCCACTCGAGCAGCTTCGCGGCCGGCCGAGGTTGCCAGTTCGGATGCCATGAGCGACGCCGTGGATTCGGCGAGCCCCTCAAGCTGCACGGAGGACGGCGCGACCGCGGTGATGGTGACGCCCTGCTGCGCGGCTTCCTTCGCGGCCTGCTTCGCCGCGGTCTTTCCGAACGCAAGCATCGCCAGCAGAATCAGCGCTTTCGCCAGCTCGTAATCGATGATCAGGTTCCCGAGGTTGGCGATCGCCTCGGTTTCGACAAGCTGCCGGATCTGGTCGAGGGCCTGCTGCCGCTGGTCCGGGGTGATCTGCTGCTGGTATTGGGCCGAGAGTTGATCCGTGGCCTGCTGGTGCTGTGCGTCCATCTCGGACAGGTCCACGGCAGCGGGGTCGTGGTCGGCTGCAGCGGCGTTTGCCAGTGCCTTGATGGTGATGATCTCGCGGGCCTGGTTGCCGAAGTCGTCTTCGGTCGGCGCGGCAGCTGGGTCGGGCTGCTTGGGGGCAGGCGCGGGCTGCGGCAGTGCAAGTAGCGGCATGTCGGGCAGTCCGACGACTTCGCAAACCGCTTCGGGATCGAAACCTGCCTGCACCAGAACCGCGGCGGCGTTGGCTTTGGCGGTGAGTTCGGCGTTGTCTGCTTCGCGGTCGTCAGCGCTGTTGTTAATGTAGTCGAACTCGACGTTCTCGCCGGTGGAACCGAACAGCGGCAGGAACTGGTGGTTAAGGGTGTCTCGCAGCAGGTCAAGGCGCGGCTGGATCTTCCAGCGGCTGAAAACTTCCTCGGCGGTGACCGCGTTTGCGCGGTTCACCTCATCAGAGTTGCCGAGCATCGCCTTGTGGATGCCCCAGGCCTCGCGGATGACGTCGCGGGACTGGTCGCGCAGGTTGGAGAAGTCCATGTCCTTGACGGACATCTGGGTACCGACCCACTTGGCGCCGCCCTCGAGGATCGCGACCCGGTGTGCCCGGGACACACCCTGGTGGGATTCGCGCCACCGCGTCGAGAACTGGTCGAACTCGTCGTCGTTCATGTTCGTCGGCACTTCGACGACGCCGCCGGGTTGGGCGCCGTTGATAAAGAAGTTGCGGTTCCACTCGCTGCCGTACCGCATGGCGTCGAGGTCGACGAGCACCGACTGCACCGGGCCCAACCCGCGGTACGGGTCCAGCGGGTTGGGGTAGGCGGTGCAGATCACTTCGTTCGGTTCCAGCGGGACTTTCTCGCCGGACGGCCCGGTGTATACGTAGCCGGCGATGAACTTCTCGGCCGACGGGATCGGCTCCATCCGGTCAGGCCGGACCAGCCACATTCCGGTGGGGAAGGTGGCCCGGGAGTCGCGGGCGATGACCCACCATTGCTCGCCGGTCAGCTCGGCGTGCTGCTGCGAGGCCTCACGGAACCGGCGCCCGGTGTAGAACGGGTTCGGGCGGTTCCACACGTTCAGCGCCAGGTGCTGAAGTACCTCGGTGCGCTGGTCGGAACCCTGGTCGCCGGTGGTGTAGCGGACGCGGCCGTCGGCTTTGGCCTTGCGGTACAGGCGCCATTCGGCTGCGGCGGTGGACGACGCGAGCAGCGACACGATCTGGAAAACGGTGCCTGCGGAGCCCATGGTCCGCATGTAGGTTTCGTTGTCGTTGCTGGCGAACATGTTGCTGAAGCCAGCCCTGTTGGCTGGTCCGGCGTAGGGGATGGGCGAGGCGTTGGTGTTCTTGTTGAACATCGAGCCGACGACACTAAAAACCGACCGGACCACGCCTGCACCTCCAGCCGGGTGATTCAGGCGGTACGTGCGGCGCAGGTCAGTTCATGCACTCGTTGAACAGGGCGATTGAAACGCCCGTTGCGGCCAGCCCGGCGATGGTCCGGTAGTCCCAGGCGGCCGCGTCGAGGAAGCCGAGAGCCGCGGCGGTCATGACGATCTTGCGGGCGGTGGCCTGCTCGCCGACGATGTGAACCGACGCCTGCCGAATCTTGATGGCCGTCCGTCGCCGCCACGCTGCGAAGCCTTGGCGTGCGGGCGCCCAGCGGTTCACGGGCTGGCGGGTGTGGGCGCCGACGGTTGCAGTAGTCATCGCACGATCCTGATTCCTGGCTTGGGGACCAACGGCGTGTAGAACGCCAACAGCAAGGCGTCAGCGTTGTCGGGGGAGCGGCCAAGGCGTTTCTTGGTTTCTTCCTTCTTCTCCACCACGATCCGGCCGGTGGCATCCAGGCTGTACTTGGGAGCCGTCAGCTGCGTCACGAGGCGGTCCCGGTCTGTGGTGTCGAGTTGCGACAGGTCCCAGCCGCCGTCCTCGGACAACTGCCGCCCGACCTCCCACCAGATCTGCGAGCGCAGCCGGGCGTACTTCTCTGGCTGCGTGGACGTCTCGCTGACGTTCACTCCGACAATTTCAGCGGCGTGCAGCCCCTGCTTGCGTTTGGCCCGCAGCGAGCCAACGATGCCCCAGCCGATGCCAATCGAGTCAACCTTCACCTTGGTAGCGCCGGTTGCCCGAATTGCCTGGACGATCTGGTCAACGACCTTCTCGGAGTCCTTTTCCCGGCTGCGCCATTCGCGGCCGGCGACGAGGCCACGCCGTTCGCGGATGCAGGTTTCGTCGCCGCCTGCGCCGAGGTCCACTCCGAGTTCGACCGGCTGAAGGCGTGCCGGCGCGTGAGGCTGGGCCGGTTCGCGCGTGCAGGCCATCAGTTTGGACAGCCGGACTACGCCATCGTCCGCGTCGGAGGGGAATTCGCCGTCCACCTTGGACAGGTAGGTGGGCGATTCGGTGCCGAACTCATCGGCCATGTCCTGCACGTAGGCGCGGGAGACGAGCATGTCGGCGAGGTCTGCGGGGACTGTTTCGCCGGTGAAGTTCGGCGTATCCTGCGCCGCGATTTTGATCGTGTTCCACCGGCCGGAGGTGCAGACCTGTGCGAAGTGAGACCCGGGATCGTCAGGGTTGCCGATAGCGAGGATGCGGCAGTGTGCACCGGTGGCGATCGCAAGGGCCGCGGTCCAGAACTGCTTGGGGATACCGCAGGCCTCGTCGAGGATCACGAGTACGTATTTGGCGTGGATGCCCTGGAACGCGTGCGGGTTGTAGTCGCTGGGCTTCCTGCCGAACGCAACGAGGAACTTGTCGAACTTCCAATCGGTCTCGTTGATACGGCCCGGGAACGGAGTGCCGCGGGACTCGGCCTTCGCGAACGCCTTGTTGATCTCCGCCCAGAGGATCGCCTTGACCTGGTCGCCGGTTGGGGCTGTGGTGACCACGAACGCCTCGCCGGGCGGGTGCGTGTCCAGCCACCACGCCGTCAAACGAGACGCTACAAAGCTCTTCCCAGTCCCATGGCAACTCTGAACTGCGGTGAGCCGCTGGTCCCTAACGGAGCTGGCAATGTCAACCTGCCGGGACCACAGGTATTCGCCGAGCTTCTCGTCGACCCACCGTGCGGGGTCGGCCAGGTAGGCGACTGCGGTCTGCTCGTCTTCAGCGGCATCCTCAAGCCGGTCGGCGGCGAGCAGCAGCGCGTCCATGGGCGCCCCCGCGGTCTAGACGGCTCGTAGATGACGCGCGGCAACCTGCTTGGCTTCGGTTGCCGTCTTCCCCGTGACGCCGGCGTGGACAAGCGCCGCGTCGATGGCGGCGATGACCTTCTCGGCCTGAGTCTCGGTGATCTTCGCCAGGCGTTCGTCGATTCCGAGGCGGCCATAGTCGGCGAGGAACTTGCCGAGCCGGTCCATCGACCGCTCATACAGGGCAACCTCGGCGCGAAGCTGTTCGCCGGCGCCAGCCTGGTAGCGGATGCCCTCGCTCTTGGATCCCGC
>Ga0207695_10005892_pt1 | contig 16081 bp, 9 predicted proteins | sample KBSC54metaG_FD_184354 | JGI IMG/M metagenome (GOLD analysis project Ga0207695, IMG submission 184354) | Corn rhizosphere microbial communities from Kellogg Biological Station, Michigan, USA - KBS C5-4 metaG (SPAdes) (version 2) | ecosystem: Host-associated > Plants > Roots > Rhizosphere > Soil... | reverse complement strand
CGTCGGGAGCGCCGCAGGCAGGCAGCAGGGGCGCGCACGACGTGACGACACCGTTCTGATCGGTGTGGCTGTGCAGGTACGTGACGTCCGGCCCGCCTGCCGGTCCCGGCGCCAGCGTCACGAGATCGTGCGACTCCAGGGCCCCCACGTATCCGAAGACGATCACGTCGTCCAGACCGCACATCGGCGCGCCACAGAGCATGCTCGTCTCGACATAGACGCTCCGGCCCACGCAGCCGCACGAGTTGCAGCCGTCGGCGCAGGAAAACGTGCTCCCGTCGGGTTGGATGACGCCGCCCAGCTCGCAACCGCTCTGTACGTCGTGCTCCGGGGCCAGGCAGTGGCCGGTGTCGGGATTGCGGGGGTTGGCGCCGCAGGCACAGCTCCCGTTGGCCTGGCACGTTCCGCGCGGCGTGCGAACGGTCGGATCCTCGTTGCAGGTGTCGTCGAACCCGAAGACGCATTCGCCGTTCGGGGAGCCCTGATCTCCGACCGCGGGGGCGTCGTTCGCCCCGCCGTCGGCCGGTCTCGCCGTCCCGCCGCCGCACGCGGCCTGGCCCATCGCCGCCGCGACGAGCATGGCCCCGAGCGACGATCCGCGAAGCTTCATCGAGACCCGGATTCTAGCCGAAATGGCCCGGAGAGACGCGCGCCCGTTCGTGAAGCCCTCGTACAGGGCCGAATACGGCCATTCGGGCCGCAACCGGAATGCAAACAATTAACGTTCTTTCCTTTGCGGCACGCGTGGAAGATGATTGCGAGGCACTCAGCTCGCCCATCTTTGCTGCTGGCTCACCGAAGAGGAGGTCTCGATGCAACGACCGTTGATCCCTGTCCTGGTCTCTCTCGTCCTCGGCGCTTGCTCGGGAGGCAGCACCCCGGCTGGCGGCGGAGGGGGGCAGGGGGGAGGCGCGGCGAGCGGGGGCGCGGGCGGCGCCGTCACCGGCGGCGGGCACCCAGGCAGCGGCGGCGCTGTCGGCGGAGGCGGGCACCCCGGCAGCGGCGGCGCGGCCGGCGGGACCGGGGCTTGTAGCTCGACGCGCGTGTCGAACACGGTCCTCGCCAGCTTCGCGGGGTACTCGCTGACGGTCGTGGGACAGGACGCCTACTACGTCGATCCCACCGCGAACAGCGGACGCGGTCAGATCCGCCACGTGATGCTCGACGGCACGGGCGACGCGGTCATCGTCGACAGCCCGACGGGCATCATCTTCGGGGTGACGGCGCTGGGTTCGAACCTGTTCTACTTCCTGGCCGACGACGCGCAGGAGGTGCACATGTTCCAGACGGCGCGCGCGACCGGCGGCGTCGGCACGCAGGTGGGGACGGGCGCGTTCGACGGCTTCTCGGCGAACATCCTGGGTGGCGGCTACGCGGGCATCATGATCGGTCAGACGCTGGGTGTGTTCGCGCAGAGCGGCGCCGACGTCTTCGTCAACGACGGCTCCGAGATCTCCAGGGTCTCGACGGTCAGCGGGACCAAGACCGTGATCGCCAACGATCAGGACGCCGCCGGCGGACTGATGTGGCCCGCTCTGGTGGGCAGCACCGTCTTCTTCAAGGACGGGACCGGCATCATGTTCAGCGTGGCGGCCGACGCCACGGCCCCGAGCGCCCTCGCGCTTGGTACGGCGACCTGCGGCAGCGGCCGGACGATGTGGATGTCCAGCTACGCGGGCGGCTTCCTTTGCGGCGAGCTGTTCGGCATCGACAAGGTCGACGCGACGGGCACGACGAAGTCACACGTCATCTACACGCTGATGGACAAGAACCCGACGCAGTTCAATCCATCGCAGGTCGACGGCACCACGTACTACGCGCTGCCGAAGGACGCGACCCTGATGTTCCCCATCTACCAGCTCGACGTCGCCAGCGCCGGCATGACTCCGCTGCTGTGTGCCGTCGGCTCAGTCATCGATTACAAGCTGACCGCGACGGACCTGGTGTACGTCGAGCTGAACAGCGCCGGCGGGATCGCGCTCAAGCGCGTCGCGCGCTGACGGCTTCTCGACCACGCATCCGCGGCGCGCCTTTGGCGTTGGCGCCACGTCCGCTCCGGACGTGGCGCTAGTGCTCCGTCTGTGCGGCGTTCGCACCGCGTGAGCGCTGCGCGGCGGCCGTGTAGCCGGTCAGCTCGAGGTAGCCGCTGCCGGAGACCGCGCGGCCTTCGTCCACCCCCGCCACCGCGACGGCGCCCTCCCAGTATCGAACCGCCAGCAGCAGCTCTTGATCGGCCAGCAGTGGGGTGATCGTGAGATCGACGCTGGCCGCGGGAATCTGCAGGCGCATGTCCGCGGGGTAGCGGGCCTCTCCGTCGGCGCTTCGCCATTGCCCGAGGGGGGCCAGCGTGAAGGCGTCCGGCCCGAACAGGTGGGTGCGGCCGTCGGGGTCGATTAGCGTGGCGCGGCTCTCCGCGGCGGCGGCGCCCGCGGCCGTGCGCAGCTTGTACACCATGACGTCGCGGCCGTCGTCCAGCCGCAGCCCGCTCCAATCCCAGCCGACGACGGCGGCGTCCAAGGCGGAGGTGCTCCATTCACGATCCAGCCAGCTGGTCCCGCTGACCGGAAACGACTGACCGTCGAGCGTGAGCGTTCCCTGCGTCGGCAGCCGCGTGAACGAATGGTAGTAGGACGCGTTGCCTGGACCCGGGCCCTTCCGGCTCAACCCGCGCTCGCCCTGCAGGATCGGTCCCCGACCGGCGCTGGCGACCAGCTCCAGGCTGGCCTCCGGGATCGCCGGGGAAGGCCCCGGGGCGTCGCCCATCTGGTCGCCCACGGCGGCGCGGGCCCGCAGCGTCAGGGGAAAGGTCGCCGTTCCGTCCGCGGGGCCCGCCACCCGCCAGTCGTCGACCCACACCTCGAACGGCGCCGCACGGGCGCCCGCCAGCGCCAGCCCGTCGCGCGCGAAGCGCTGATACGCGTGAAAGCGGGGCCGTCCTGGAGCGCCGTCCAGATCGGAGATCGCCAGGTGCCCCATGTAGATGTTCCCGGTCGCCCAGGCCGACGCGCGGGGGGCGGGGTCGGGCTGGAGGCCCTGGCGGAAGATCGTCAGCTGGTAGCCGAAGCGGCGGCGGGGTGCGACCTGCGCCGGCGTCTGCAGGATGCCGGTGAAGTACCACCACTCGCTGCGGAAGCGCGGGTGCGGTCCGTGGTCCCGCGGGAACTCGAGCGGCACGGGGGCGAGGGCGCGCTCGAAGCCGGCCCCGTCGGCGCCGCCGCCCAGCAAGGCCGCCGCGGAGAGGCCGGAGCCGCCGGGTCCGGGCGCGGGGAGCGCCCCCTGGCGCCGGCAGCCGGAGAGCGTCGCGCCGGCGCTGGCCGCGCCCACCAACATCGCGAGCGCGATCACCCGGACCGGCGTCGCCAAGCATCCGCAGCGGGGCGTGCTCATTCTTCCCTCAACGCGCGCGCCGGCTCCACGCGGGCGGCCCGCCAGGCCGGATACAGCCCGCCGGCCAGGCCCGCGACGGCGCCCAGCAACGGTGCCGCCAGCAATGAGCGGACGTCGAACATCAGGGGCATGGTCCACCCGAACGAGCGCCGGTTGATCACGAACACCAGGAACGCCGACAGCGTCATCCCCAGCGGCATCGCCACCAGGCCGGCCAGCCCGCCCAGCAACCCCGTCTCGATCAAGGTCAGCTTCGCCACCTGGGCCGGCGTCGCCCCCAGCGCGCGCAAGGTGGCCAGCTCGCGCGCGCGCTCCAGCGACAGCGCCATCAATGCCCCGGCCACCCCGAACGCCGCCACCAGCAGCGCGAACAGCCGCAGCACCGAGGTGATCTCGAACGTGCGGTCGAAGATCGCCAGGCTGGTCTCGCGGAGCGCCCGCGTCGACCGGACCGTGACGTTCTCGTCGGGGCCAAGGGCCGCCCTGACGCGCGCGATCAGCGCGTCGGCGGTCACGCCGGGCGCCGCGTGCAGCGCGATCCCGCTGCGGGCCCGGTCGCGAAACAGGCGATCGTAGGCGTCGCGATGGAGCATCAGCGCGCCGGAGTCGCTGCCGTAGTCGCGGTAGATCGCCGCCACCGTGAACCGCCGTGGCCCCACGTCCGTCGCCAGCGTGATGGATGCCCCGGGCGCCAGCCGCCGCTTGTACGCCAGCGGCTCCGACACGAGCACCGCGTCGCCGCGCACGAACGCGGCCCACGCGGCCGCGGGCTGCCCCTGCAGAAGCTCCAGGTTCAGCGGCCGGCCGGGCGCCGGTTCGTCGACCATCACCAGCGTGGGGACGCCGTCGACCGGGAGCGTGAGCCAGCGGTTGGTGGCGATCGCACCGACGCCGGGGAGGCGCCGCAGCCGGTCCTGCAATCCGAGGGGCAGAGGATGGTCCGCCCGCACGCTGATGCCCGACGGCGCCGAGACGTAGACGTCCGCCGTCAGCGTGGTGGACAGCCAGCGCTCGACGGCGCCGCGGAAGCTGGCCACCATCACGCCGACGCCCGTGGTCACCGCCAGGGCCAGCGCCAGCGCCGCCGTGGCCGTGCCAGTGCGGCTCAGGCCGGCGGCGATGCTGCGCGCCGCCAGCAGCCCCGTGGCGTTGCGAAGCGCGGCCAGCACCGCGCTGGAGGCTCGCGCGCCCCACAGGATTAGCAGCGGTGTCACCGCGGCGCACCCCACCAGCAGCGCCAGCAGGGCGGCCAGCCCGACGGCCAGTCCGCGCCCCGACAGCGCCAGCAGGCCCAGCGCCGCCATCACCAGGCCCAGGCCGCCCAGCGCCAGCCGGGCGACCTGCCCGTGCGCGCGCAACTCCACCGCCGAACGACGGAGCGCCACGTTCGGCTCGGTGAAGGTGGCGTCGCGCGCGGCGGGGATGGCGGAGACCAGCGCGGCCACGATGCCCAGCGCCAGGCCGCGCAGCAGCGGCGCCAGCGGCGTCGGAACGTCCTGCACCGAGACGGCGAAGTACAGATCGCTGACCCCGCGCGCCACCAGGCGGACCAGCCCCCGGCTGAGGCCCAGGCCGACGAGCACGCCCACCACGCTGCCGGCGGCCCCGATCACCGCCGCCTCGAGGAGGAGGTTCCGGGCCAGCTCGCCGCGCGTGACCCCCAGCGTGCGCAGGATGGCCAGCAGCGACCGGCGCTGCACCACGGAGAACGTCATCGTGTTGTAGATCAGGAACGTCCCGACCAGCAGGGCCATCAGGCTGAGCGCCTGCAAGTTCAGATCGAAGGCGCGGATCATCTGCCCCAGCGCGCCCGCGCGCGCGGCGGCGGGCTCCAGCCGCAGGTCAGGCGTCAGCCGGGCGCGCAGCCAGGCCAGCGCCACCGCGCTGGCGGCGCCGTCGCCGGCGACCAGCACGTCGATGCGCGACAGGCGGCCCAGCTGCCCCAGCACCTCTTGCGCGGTGGCCAGATCGACGAGGGCGACGCCGTCCAGCGCCCGGCGCGCTGCTTCGTCGCCGGGAGCGACGACGTCGAGCGCGGTCAACACCGCCGCGGTGCCGCCCACCCGGACCGTCAGGCTGCCGCCGCGCGCGACGCGAAGGCGACGCGCCGTCTCCTCGGACAGCACCGCGGCGCCGGGACGCGACAGCAGCTGCGTGAGCGACTTCGAGCCCGCCGTCGCCGCCACCGCGGCGTCGGCGCGAAACGGCGCCTCGACCAGCGGATCGATCCCCAGCAGCTGCAAAGTTCCGCCGCCGGCGGCCGGCGTGACGTCGCCGGTCAGCACCGGCGCCAGCAGCAACGGGGGCGGCCGATCGGGCGCGCGCCGGAGCGCGCGGTACGTGGCCTCGTCCACGCCCGAGGGGCCCGGCAGCACCTGATGCGTGGCGCGTCCCGTGATCGCCTGCGCGGACAGCTCGAACGAGCGCCGGACGCTGGCCGTCGCCACGTCGATGCCCACCGCCAGGGCGACGCCCATGGCGATGCCCAGGGCCGCCAGCGCCAGCTGCCAGGGATGCCGGCGGAAGTGTCGCAGCCCGGCGCGCGCGACCAGACCGGTCAGAGCGTGCCCTCGCGCGAAGCGCGTGGCCGCACCACTCCGTCCTCGACCAGCAGCGTGCGGTCCGCGGCCCGCGCCACCTCGTCGCTGTGGGTGACCAGCAGGACCGTGGTCCGCCCGCCGCGGCCCAGCTCGATCAGCAGCCGCAAGACCTGACCGCCTGTCTCGCTGTCCAGCGCGCCGGTGGGCTCGTCGGCCAGCAGCAGGGCGGGCCGATGCACCAGGGCCCGGGCGATCGCCACGCGTTGCTGCTCGCCGCCGGACAGCTGATCGGGGAAGGCGCCCTGGCGATCGCCCAGGCCCACGGCCCCCAGCAGCTCGCGCGCGCGCGCCCGGTCGGCGCCGGCGGCGGCGCGTCCCAGCTCCAGCGGCAGGCGGACGTTCTCCTCGACCGTCAGGGTGGGAATCAGGTTGAAGAACTGAAACACGAAGCCGATGTGCCGCCGCCGGAAGAGCGAGCGGTCGCGCTCGCCCAGCGCCGACACCTCGACGTCGTTGATCGAGATGCGGCCGCTCGACGGTCGATCGATCCCCGCGACCAGGTTCAACAGCGTCGACTTCCCCGAGCCGCTGCGACCGACCAGCGCCACCAGCTCGCCGGCCTCGATGGTCAGGGAGGCGCCGCGCAGGACGTCGCGCCGCTTCCCTGGTTCATCGAAAGATTTTACGAGCTCGGAGACCGCCAGCGCCGTCATCCGCGCAAGACTGACACGGGCGCGCGCCGGAAGCCGGGCGCTACTGGCTGACGATCTTCAGCATCACGATGCCGTGCGAGGGGACGCTGGTGGCCGTGTACATGTCGGTGAACGGTCCCAGATCCTTCTGCGCGTAGAGATCGCGCACCGTCGCCGAACCGGCGGGTAGGCCGATCTGAGTCCAGGTGACGGCGATCGACGCCGCCGCGCCGGAACGGTTGAACAGCGCGACCGCCCGGACGTTCGTTCCCGACATCTGCTTCGACCAGACCTGCAGGTTGGAGCCCGGCGTCGCGACCAGCGTGGCCTGCTTGCCGAGGGGATCCTGATTGACGGCGATGACGTCCGGGTTCGTGAGGATGGCCTTCGTGGTGGCGTTCATCGATCGGATGTCGTTGCCGGCGATCAGCGGCGCCGCCAGGATGGCCCACATGCCGAAGTGCGAGCGGTCCTCGTCCGTCGTCATGCCCCGGCCGACCTCGAGCATGTCGGGGTCGTTCCAGTGGCCAGGACCCGCGTACTGGGCCAGCGGCTTGTCGGTGTCGATCAGGCCCGTGAACGAGCTCCAGCTGGCGTTGATGTCGAAGCCGATGCGCCACATGTTGCAGACCTTCAGCTCGTCGACCGAGCAGTTCGGCGGCACGCACGAGCCGGCACCGTAGACCGGGTTGATGCTGTAGAAGATCGGGCGACCGGTGGCGACCAGCGCGTCGTGCATCGTCGCGAAGGCGGTCAACGGTCCCCTGCAGTCGTCGTATTTCAGGTAGTCGACGCCCCAGGACGCGAACGACTTCGCGTCCTGCATCTGGTGATCGGCGCCGCCCGTCTTTCCGGCGCACGTGGTGGCGTACGGGGTCTCGTAGATCCCCAGCTTCAGCCCTTTGCCGTGCACGTAGGTGGCCAGCGCGGGAATTCCGTCGGGGAACTTCGACGTGTCCCACTGCAGGTTTCCGCTGGAGTCGCGGCCGCTCATCCAGCAGTCGTCGATGTTCACGTACTGGTAGCCGACGGCGGCCATCCCGCTGGAGACCATGGCGTCGGCGATTCCCTTGATCAGGGATTCGCTGGGGCTGCACCCGAAGGTGTTCCACGAGTTCCAGCCCATGGGAGGCGTCCCCCCCAGGATCATCGAGCCGCCGGAGCCGGTGGCGCCGCCGGAGCCGCCGGGCATGCCGGCGCTTCCCCCCGTGCCGATCGTCACATGGCCGCCGGCCCCGCCGGTCGCCGTCCCCGCGCCCCCGCGTCCCCCGGAGCCGGGCGCGCCCGCGCCGCCGCCGGAGCCGCCCGTCGGCACGGCGCCGCCCGTTCCGCCGCCGCTCTGACCACCGGAGGCCGCCTTCCCACCCGAGCCGGGGCTGCCACCGCTGCTCGATTGCCCGCCGCTTCCCACGACGCCGCCGCTTCCGGTGCTGCCACCCGTGGCCACTCGTCCGCCCGTGCCCACGGCACCGCCGCTGCTGGAAGAGGTGCCCCCCGAGCCCGGCGAGGTCGTTCCCCCGGAGGCTGACGCACCACCGCTGCCATCACCCTGTCCTTGCGAGCCTGACGAGCACGCCGCCAGCGCGGTGAAGGCGGCCAGGGCGACGTGGAGCGTGAGCTTTCGTCCCGTGCCCGCGCGTTCCACCCGCGGAGCCCGGTCGGGACCAGTGCGTCGTGGATGAGAGAGCCCCTGAGCTGTTGGCGCAGATGTCATGTGAAGATCGTCTGTCCGACGCCAGGCCGAGTTGTGAGCATTTCTGAGCGGGGCCGCCAGAATTCGGCATTTGGCGGTGCTCCTCCGGCGCGCTCCTGACGAATGACGCCGGGGCCGCGGCCCACCGCCGGCGTTGCCGCGGTGCGCGGCCTTCTTCTATCAAGGGCTCCAGGCGCCCGTGGAGACATCCAGCTTCCAGCTGGTCGCGCAGGTCGTGGAGACCGTGGTGCCGTTGATGGTGAGCGGCAGCCAGATGTAACGGGAGTCGGTCAGATTGTTCGAGTTCCAGCGGTCCGCCAGCAGAACGTACGTGGTGGCGCTGCTGCCCATCACGGGCAGGATGAACGCGGTCTGCGAGTTGCACGTGTTGGTGCCGGAGGGCGCGAAGCTCTTCCAGCTGGCCCACGGCCCCGCCATCGACGATGCGGTGGTGTACTGGTTGTCGTTGGTGGACCAGCCGGTCAGGTGCGAGCCGAAGAGGAAGTACGTGCCGCCGATCTTGGTCACCGCGGGCGATTCATACTGCGACACCGTGGCCACCAGCGACGAGACGGTCAGATAGTCGTCGGACAGCCGATAGATCTGCAGCTTGGTGTTGGTGCGGTCCTCGCTGATGAAGTACCCGGTCATCCCGTCCTGAAACAGGGTGTCGTCGAGGCTGTCGTGGCCGAGCGGCTTCACGCTTCCCTGATAGGTGTACGAGCCACACACCGTGCTGCTGGTCGCCACGCCCGCCTTGCGATCCGAGTAACTCGAGCTGTCGACGTGCATGTACATGACGAACTGGGACGTGCCGCTGTTGTAGATGACGTGGGGGCGCTCGATGACCCGGTTCGGACCGAGATCCCCGCTGGCCTGTCGGGTCAGCACGTTGGCGACGAAGGTCCAGTTCTTCAGGTCGCTGGACGAGTAGCACTTGATGTTCTGGAAGGCCGAGCCGTTGGTCTTGTCCTCGCCCAGCCAGTAGTACTTGCCGTCGACCTGGATGATGCCCTCGCCGTGGGCCTGGATCACGTTGCCCTGGGTGTCGTTCCACACCGACCCCGGGGTGATGGTCACGGTGACGTCGGTCCCGGTGGTCGCGCCGCCGGCGCCGCCGCCGCCGGGCTTGCTGCCGCCGGTTCCAGCGACGGTGCCGCCAGTCCCGCTCGCTCCGGCCTTGCCGCCGCCGGTCCCGGCGCCGCCGCTGCCGGTGCTCGCCCGGCCGGCGCCGCCGCCGCTCGCTTTGCTGCCGCCAGTCCCCACGGTCGCTCCGCCGCTGGCCGCTGGGCTGCCCCCGCTGGCCGCTGGGCTGCCTCCGCTGCCCGGTCTTCCCCCCGTGGCCACGCCCCCCGTGGACACCGTGCCGCCCGAGGCGCCGCCTGACATGGTCCGACCGCCGGTGGCCCCGGTCATACCGCCCGTCGCGACCGAGTTCCCCCCCGACCCTCCGCTGGCGACGCCGCCCGACCCGACCGCCGTGCCGCCGGTCCCGCTGTCGGTGCTGGCATCCTGCGCGCCGCAGCCGAGGCCGGCCGTGGCAACCAAAAGCACGACCGCAGCGCAACGAAGGTTCGGAAGTCGCGTCATTCGGTCTCTCCGCGCATCCCGCAAGTCTACCCCGTCGACGACCGTGGCCCTTCGGGGCCCGGTGCTTCATGACGCCGTGCTTCGGTTCGCTGGTGCCGGCGTCCTCCTCGAACCAGTCAGGCGCTCAGGGGCCGGGAAAACGCTGCTCGATCTCCGCCAGCACCTGGGCCGTCTCGTTGACCACCCGCTGCGAGATCATCGGTTGCGTGGCGATGTACCCCAGCGCGCGTATCGTGGTCGGGGTCGTGGCGGAGCTGCCACCGGCGATCGAGAGATTGAACGTCGATGTATAGCGGCCGGTCAGCGCCAGCGGATCGATCGCCGCGCCGCTCGCGCGGGTGCTCATCAGCACCGTCGCCACGTGACAGGCGGCGCAGGGCACCGTGTCGGCCGTGCTGGTCAGGGGATTGTCCACGGCGGCCAGCGCCGTCAGATAGTCGCGCTTCGCGGAGGCATCCGCGTTGGTGAACATCGTCTGGGAGAGCGCGCCTGCCAGCCCCACCGGCGTGTCGGTGCTCGGGGTCACCTGGTACCCCGGCGAGCCAGTGAAGGTGACCGTCTCGGAGCTGCCGGTCGAGCCGGCGATGGTGATGTCTACGAAGGCGTCGCCCTTCTTCTCGATGCCGCGAAGGGTCCAGACCACGGCCGAGGCGTTGAGGTTCCGTGCGTTCATCGTCAGCCGCAACAGCCGCGCCTCGCCGCCGTAGCGCTTCACCAGCTCGCGCACCTTTGCCGCATAGGCGTCGCGGTTGGGCCCGGTCAGCGCGGCGCTCACGCGCAGGACGTCGTCGACCGGTGTGTTCAGCGAGGCCAGCGCGCGCAGCGCCCCGAGTGTTGCCGCCAGCTCGTCCTTGTGGATCACGTAGAACGCGTGAAAACCCATGTCGTCTGCGTTTCCCTGCGTCGAGACGGGCTGGAACACCAGGCGCAGCACGGCATCCTCGGTCTCCGAGCACGGGCCCGGCAGATGGCGATCGCACAGATCGAAGCGGACGGCGACCAGGTGCAGGTGGTCATAGGCCGTGTCGAGGGTGGGCAAAGGCTTGCCGCTGACGGCGTCGGTCACCACGCGGTCGTAGAGCGCCCGAGGAAGGAACGGGCTGCCGTCGTCGGCCAGGTCCGTGCCAGTCAGCAGAACGGGCGCGGCGCCGGGCGGCGGAAGCGGCGCCAGGATCGTCACGTCATTCAAACCCAGGACTGGCAGCGCCCCCCCGCCGCCAGCGCCGCCCGCCCCGGCGCCACCGCCGGAGCCGCTCGTACCCGCGGCGGCGCCAGCTCCGCCGGATGCCGTCGCTCCGCCGGATGCCGTCGCGCCGCCGGACGCCGTCGAGGCGGCGCCGCCCGTCGCGCCGGTCCCGGCGACTCCCCCGGCGCCGCCCGAACCAACCGGAGCGCCCGCTGCGCCACCCGTCTGGCTGCCCCCCGTCGCGCTTCCGCCGCCGCTTCCGACCGCACCGCCGCTCGACCCGCCTCCACTGGCGCCACCCGTCCCCAGCGCGCCCCCACTGCCATGGCCACCCGAACCGGTCTGGTCACGCCCGTTCGGGTGGTTCGAGCAGCCCAGGGCGAAAGCGAACGCGGCCACGACGAGAGCTGGCTGAGTCTTCATTGAGGCCCCCGCTCGAGATCATCCAACGTTCGCGGGCTGCCGGCAACCTCCGTTCAAATTTCGCTCCGGAACGGATTACGAACGTGGGGCGCGAAGAAAAGGCTCGCCGCCGGCCCGCGCCTGGCCGACCGTCGCCCTGACCTCCCGGGCAACGGTCGCCCGGCGCGCTTCATTTATTTGCCGGCGGACCCGGGGATGGGCGCGCCCGTGTACTGATTGAATCGCAGCGGCACGGACTGCGGAGAGGTGGTCAGGTCCAGCGCGGCGCGCGGGCCGACCGCCTTCCACCACATGGGCAGCGACTTGAAGCAGAAGACCTCGTCGAAGTCCATCGCCACCGAGCCCTTGTCCATTGGCTCGGTGCCCAGGCGGTCCTTGAACCACTTCATCCAGGCCGTCGAGGCCTGCTCCGGCGAGCAGATGTTCGCGCCGTTCGGATCGGGCTTGCCGTTTTCGCCGCACAGCTTGAACCCCGGAGGCGCGCTCTGCGCGAACGAGGGGAGCAGGAAGGACGGCATCTTGTGCTGGCCGACGTTCCACTCGGCCGTGCTGTGGCAGCTCATGCAGGACGAGTCGGGCTCGTTCTTCTCGACCTTGCCGTTGACGGCGATGTCGTTGCGGGCGCCGTCGTTCGGGCCGGAGAGGCGGCCGCCCCAGCCCAGCGTCTCGGTCGAGTACTTGGGCGCCTTGGGGTTGTTCCAGTTCTCCACCAGCGGCTGCCCCGGCTTGGTGGCCTGCGCGTCGTTGCCCCACTGCGCGCCGAGCGGGATCATCTTCGCCCACACGTCGCCCGGCACGCTGCTGTCATAGACCAGCGTCATGAACACCCACCCGGTCTGCGGCGCCGACTTCGAGTCCTTCACGATGATGTCGAACTGGGCCACGTAGCCCGGCCACACCTGTGTCGGCACGGAGGGGTCCGAGGTGGGATTGATGTACACCGGCCACTCCTGGGCGCCCTTCATGGCGTCCCACCAGTTCCGGGGCTGGTTCCGATCCGTCGAGGTGAAGACGGCCGCCTTGACGATGACCGAGCCCTCTTCGAACTGGGCGTTGCCGGTCTGAATGTTCGGGTTCATCGCCGTCTGACCCCACAGCTTGTACAGCGAGTAGGCGGCCCGCTCGTCGTAGTAGGTCAGCACGTGCGTCGAGAACGTGGCCCGCAGGCCGGTGTCAGGGAAGATCCCTGGCCCGAACTCACCCGCGGGGTAGGTGCCGTGGATCGACTCGCGCAGGCTGCCCAGCCACGGCTCGTTGTACCAGCGCGCCTTGGCGGCGTCCCACGTGTCGTAATGCATGATCAGGTCCTTCGCGTTCTGCGCCACGTAATCTCGCAGCGCGGCGGCGTACGCGGGCGCGTTGGCCACCGTGATCTTCTCGCCGTGAATGGCGGCGCTCCACGGTGGATTGGCCAGCGGCGGCATCGCCGTCTTGGGCCAGGCCGCGTTCAACTTGAACAGCGGGCCGCTGTAGACGCTCTTGGGCGGCACCAGCCCATTGTTGTCGGCGAAGGGCGAGGGGCCTGACCCCTCGAGGCCGACGAAGGCCGGTCGATGCGCCGTCTGCGCGCCCGCCGGCGGGGCGAGCAACAGCAAGACCGGGAGCGCGACCATTCTCGTGGCATTCCGCAGAATCCGAACCTGTCCACCCATGATGCAAGTCCTCACTGTGAAGGGGTTGCAAACACACCGCACGCAGCCGGGCCCGCCCCGAGAAAATAGTCCCCCCTGACAGTGCTGCATCACGGAGGACAGCCCACGTCGGCGCGACGAGGTTAACGCTGGTCGTTTGGCGCGGTCAAGCGCCGGTCCGCCGACCAGCTCGTCGATCGGTTCATTGGGTTTGCGTCTCTTGTTGCGTCCGTCACCTCGCGTTCATTCCCGCTGCTCGGGGAGGCAGGCCTGGTCAAAAACGGACAACGGCGCATTGGGGAAGGATTCGCAGGAGCGACGTTGAGAGTGCGATGCGACGTTCTGCTCACAGCGACACTCGGGCCCGGGTGCGCGGTGCGAGACCAAACGGGAGGGAGGTGACGTCGATGAAGATCAAGACCAACGTGAAGGCCGGATTGCGGAAGGCTCGTTAGTTCATGGGGCACCGAGGGCTGAGCTGACCAACGGCTCAGCCCTCGGGGCTTTTGGCGCTTCATCAAAGATCACCCGGACCACGCAAGCCCAGACCACGAGCTCACGGATGGCCTATCCATTTCAACGCACGCTCCGCTCGCTGAACGGCACCGAATCCGGAATCCGCGTCGTGCTGATGACCTTCAGCGTGGTTGCGCTGTGTGGACTGGCGGGCTGGGCGCTGAAGGCTCGTATCCCCGTCCTGAAGGTCAGCTCGCTGGGCCGGATCGAGCCGCACAACGCGGTCCATCGCCTGGAGCCGCCGGAGTCGGGGAAGGTGATCCGCTCGAACCTGACGCTGGACCGCGAGGTGGCCGAGGGCGAGCTGCTGGTCGAGTTCGACGCCGAGGCGCAGCGACTGGAGCTGCAGCAGAGCGAGAGCAACCTGTCCACGCTGGCGCGTGACCTGTCGTCGCTGGGCGAGCTCATCATTCAGAAGAAGCGAGAGCTGGACGAGAGCGTGCTGGCCGACGAGGCGGCCCTGCGCGAGGCGGAGGCGCGCAGCCGGGAGATCGCGCCCAAGTTCCTGCTGGCGCAGCAGCGCCAGCGCCGCGTGGAGGAGAGCGCCCCGGGCGCCATCTCGGCGCTGGAGAAGCTGGAGCGGAAGACGGAGTCGGACGAGCTGTCGCGTGCCACCGAGACGCAACCGATCGCGCTGCAGCGCCTGCAGCGCGATCAGGTGGTGCGCCGCACCGGGCTGGCGGGCCAGCTGCTTCAGCTGAAGCGTGACCAGCACAGGCTGGAGGGCGAGGCCGAGCGGATCAAGATCAACATCGCCAAGCTGAAGTACGACATCACGCGCCGGCAGGTGCGCGCCCCGGTCGCCGGCCAGCTGGTCGACGTGGTCGAGCTGGCGGCCGGCGACTACATCACGCAAGGGCAACGGCTGGGGACCATCCTGGCCAAGGGGCCGCTGCGGGTGCGGGCCCGCTTCGCGAAGGAGACGGTGGGGATCATCAGACCAGGTCAGCCGGCGTTGCTGAAGCTGGACGGGTACCCGTGGAGCGTCTACGGCACGGTGCGCGCGCGGGTGACCAGCGTGGGCACCGAGCCCACCATCCTGCCGACGGCCGAGGCTGTGCCGGGCACGGTGCGGGTCGAGCTGGACGTCGAGGCCCCCGACGATGCGCGCATCCGGCTGCAGCACGGGATGACCGCCACGGTCGAGGTCGAGGTGGCGCGCGTCTCGCCCGTGGTGCTGCTGCTGCGGGCGATCGGCGAGTGGAGCTATCCGGGAACCGGGGCGACGGGGCCGGGCAGTCCCGACCAGCCGGCACCCCCGGCGGGTAGCGGAACGAACGAAGGAGGGCTCGCCCTTGGCGCCGCCCACTAGCCCGACGCGCCTGCGGAAGCGGGCCCCGTTCATCCCCGAGGTCGTGCAGACCTCTGCCACCGACTGCGGGCCGGCGGCCATGAAGAGCGTGCTGGCCGGGATGGGGCTGCGCATCGAGTACCGGCGGCTGCGCGAGGCGTGCCAGACCGACGTCGACGGCAGCTCGATCGACAAGCTGGAGGAGCTGGCGGTCCAGCTGGGCGCCGACGCCGAGCAGATGATGCTGCCCGTCGACCACGTCTTCCTGCAGGAGTCGGGGGCGCTGCCGGCGATCATCGTGTCGCTGACCCCGGGCGGCAGGCCGCACTTCCTGGTGATCTGGAGGCGGGTCGGACCGTTCGTACAGGTGATGGATCCCGCCACGGGGCGCCACTGGAGCACCGTCACGGCGTTGCGAGCTCGCCTGCTGGTGCACACCACGCCCGTGCCGGCGGAGGCGTGGCGCGCCTGGGCGGGGACGGAGCAGGCGACGCTGGCGTTGCGCCATCGCCTTCGCGAGCTGGGCGTGCCCGACGCCCAGGGGTTGCTGGACGCAGCCTGCGCCGACCCGGGCTGGCGTTCCCTGGCGACGCTCGACGCCGCCACGCGCGCCGTCGCGGCGGTGGTGCAGGGGGGCGGGGTCCGTCGCGGCCGAGCCGCCGGCGCGCTGGTGCGCTCCATGATCGATCGGCAGCGCGCCGGCGCGGTCGCCATCCCCGACATCTACTGGTCGGTGCGAGAGCTGCCCGCGCAGGCTCCCGCCGTGAATCCGGGGGACGACGCCGATCTGCCCGCCGAGCAGGTCCTGCTTAAGGGGGCCGTGCTGCTGCGCTTCGCCGGCTGGCGCGACGGGATGGCGCCCCAGCTGGTCAGCGCGGAGGGGCGGGCCCGCGACCTCGGCAAGCTGTCGCCGGATCTGGCCAGCGCCCTGGCGGCGCCCGACGTGCAACCGGGCCGCGCGCTGCGAAACCTGCTGAAGGCGGACCCGGTCGACGTGCCGCTGCTGGTCCTGTGCGGCCTGGTGCTGGCCACCGCGGGAAGGGTGACGCAGGCCTTGATGTTGCGGGCGGTGCTGGAGCTGGGGCGCGATCTGGTCACCGTCAAGCAACGCGTGCTGGGAATGCTGCTGATG
>Ga0207695_10005891_pt1 | contig 16083 bp, 9 predicted proteins | sample KBSC54metaG_FD_184354 | JGI IMG/M metagenome (GOLD analysis project Ga0207695, IMG submission 184354) | Corn rhizosphere microbial communities from Kellogg Biological Station, Michigan, USA - KBS C5-4 metaG (SPAdes) (version 2) | ecosystem: Host-associated > Plants > Roots > Rhizosphere > Soil... | reverse complement strand
CGCCGCCGTGGACACGGTGTTCCGCGACCCGGCGTATCAGCGCCTCACGTTGGCTCAGATGGTGTGGCACTGGTTCCAATCGCTGCTGCTTCGTGCGCTCGGCGCGATGGTCAGGTGGTACGATCAGCTGCGCGCGTCGCCGTTGTTGTTCTGGACGCTGCTGTTCGTCACCGCTGCGTTAGTCGTGGCCATCATCGCGCGTGCCGTCATCATGTGGCGATGGCAGCACTTGGACGTGGCACGAGGCGCGGTGTGGCGCGGGATGCACGGGGCGGGCGGCAACGATCCATGGAGGGCAGCGGAGACGCTTGCCGCGGCAGGCGACTACACGAGCGCCGCGCACGCGTTGTACGCCGCAATGCTGGAAAGCGCGGCTCGGCAGCAGCAGATCCGGCTGCACCCCTCGAAGACCGTGGGTGACTACGTGCGCGAGCTGCGCGCCCGGTCGTCATCGCTGTTCATGCGGTTTCGCGAGTTCGGGCGCTCGTACGAAGTGGTGATTTACGGAATCGGGACGTGCGACGCGGCACGCTACCATCAGTTATACGCGCTCGCGGAACCGGTGGTCCGTCCCGATGACTAACACGAGAGTCGACCGGTGGCTGCGACCCGTGATCGTGGTGCCGGTTCTCGGCCTGCTCCTGGTGGTGGCAGTCATTTTTTCGCCCAGCGGTCTCGCCAGCTCGGACACACGCCTAACGACCTATAGCACGACGCCGTTCGGCGCTCGGGCGCTATACGATGTGCTCGGACGGCTCGGCTGGCATGTGGTGCGCCGGCGCCGAGTTTTTCGAGCGCCGGTGGACTCGACCGGCGCCTATCTCATTCTGTCGCCGCCGCTCGACCTCAGCGCGACGGAAGTGTCGGCGCTGCTCGACGCCGTGCGTCGCGGCGCGACCATCGTCGTGTCGCCGGACGCGGGATCGCCGCTGGCGGATTCCTTACGTATCCGTCGGACTCGATTCGATCAGGATCTCGAGGTGCTCCGGTCCGACACAACAGACGAGTCGGATCCTGAAAGCGCGTTGGTCGCCGCGGCCGTCAATGCCGGCGGATTTTCGCGCTACCTGCGTCCGGTACCAATGTCGGAGCGTGACAGCCAGCCCGTGTTTCCGCCGGACACTGCGACGCTGCTCCGCGTGCGCGCCGACAGCGGTCGAGCGCGCCCGGCGATCATGACCCGTCGGTTAGGCAAAGGGACTGCCGTGATCGTCGCCGAGATGGCCTTCGCGCGGAACGACAACGTGCGGGACACGACGGGGATGATCCTGGCCGTGCGTCTCCTGGAGCGCGCCGGAATCGATCGAAGCCACCGCCTCGTGTTCGATGAGTATCACCAAGGGTTCGGCGACGCGGCGAACATGTCGGCGGCAATCGATCAGGCATTGTTCGGCACGCCGGTCGGGCGTGCGGCCGTGCAAGCGTTGATCGCCGGCCTGATCCTGCTCCTCGCGGTCGGCATTCGGCCCGTCGCGCCGCGCGAGCGGCCGAGCATCGAGCGGCGGTCGCCGTTGGAGCACGTGGGGGCGCTGCGTCTGGCGTACGAACAAATTCAGGCCACGCGACTGGCGACGAGCCGCCTGGTGCGCGGGCTGCGCCGCCGTCATCCGTTAGGCGCCGGCGCTTTGACCGACGATGCGTATTTGTCGCTGGTGGCGCAGCGCGTTCCGGTCGCCGCCAACGACGTCGCGCTACTCCAGCGCGCGTTGACCAGACAGATGGTCCCGGACACCTGGGTCGCGGTAGGCGGGGCCATCGATCACATCGAGAGGGCGATAACTCCGTGATGACCGCCGAGCAAGTGGCCGAGCGCATGGCCGCCGTGCGTACCGCCGTCGCGTCCCGTGTCGTTGGGCAGGATACGGTGATCGACGAAGTGCTGGTGGCGTTTCTGGCGCGCGGGCACGCGCTGCTGGAGGGCGTGCCGGGCACCGCCAAGACGCTGCTCGTGCGGCTGCTGGCGAGCGCACTCAACGCGCGCTTCGGGCGCATCCAGTTCACGCCGGACCTCATGCCGTCGGACATCACGGGCACGACCGTGCTGCAGGACGTCGGGCGCACGAGCGAATTCAGGCCGGGCCCGGTGTTCACGGATCTGCTCCTGGCGGACGAGATCAACCGCGCGCCGGCGAAAACGCAGGCGGCGCTGCTCGAGGCGATGCAGGAGCGCCAGGTAACAGTCGACGGCACGGCCCGCTCGTTAGGCAACCTCTTCACGGTGTTCGCGACGCAGAACCCGGTGGAATACGAAGGCACGTACCCGCTCCCCGAGGCGCAACTCGACCGGTTTCTCCTCAAGATCAAGGTGGCGTATCCGGCGAAGGAGGCGGAGCTGGCGATGCTCGACAACTATGCCTCGGGCTTCGACGCCGAGCGCGCGGCGGATGTGCGGCTGGCTCCGATACTGGATTCCACATCGTGTGCCGATGTGCGCGCCGCTGTCGACGGCGTGACCGTCGCACCGGAGGTGCGCGAGTACATCACGCAGATCGTGCGGGCGACGCGGGAGGAAACGGCGCTCACGTTAGGCGGGTCGCCGCGTGCGACGGTGGCGCTGTTTCGCGTGTCGCGGGCGGCGGCGTTGCTCGCGGGGCGCAATTTCGTGACGCCGGACGACGTGAAGGACTATGCGTTCCCGGTATTGCGCCATCGCGTGGTGGTATCGCCCGAAGTGGAGGTCGAAGGTCGATCGAGCGACGATGTGCTGCAGGCAGTGTTGATGCGGGTGACGGCGCCGCAATGACGGCTGGAATGCCGCCGACGCCCGGAGAGTCCGCGTCGGTCAGCCGAACGTTGCTGCGCGCGGCCGCGCGTTCACTTCGCGCGCTGCTGGCAACGGTCCCCACCCGGCGATTGGTGGTCGTGACGGCCATTCTCTCCCCGGTCTGGATGGCATCGGGAACGCCGACGGGCCGCGCGGTGGCCCTCTTCGTGAGCGCAGCGCTCGTGGCGGCGGTGGTGTTGGACATGCTGACCCTCCCGGCGGCCTGGCAGCTCGAGGTGGAGCGCGTGATGCCCGAGCGGGTCGGGTTAGGCGACGCGGCCGACGGCCGCTACGTGTTGCGTCTCGCCGCCGGGCGTGCGCTGCGGGTGTCGCTCTACGATGATTTGCCGCGCGGCGTACGCGCGGACGCGTCGCGATTCGGGCCGCACACGGTGCGCGTTGGGCAACCGTGCGTGCTTCCCGTGGAGCTGGCGGGCGCCGAGCGCGGCACGTGGCCGCTCGGGCGCGTGATCGTTCGCGTGGACGGCTGGTTAGGCCTGTTGCGGCGAACGCTCCGGTGGTCGTTGACCGACCAGGTGATGGTCGTGCCCTCCATGGCGGGCGTCCGTCGCTATCGCCTCCTGTCGCTGCACCATCGCCTGCGCGACCTCGGCCTGCGCACCATTCGGCGGCGGGGCGACGGGGCGGCGTTCTCCGGCCTGCGGGAATACGTGGTCGGCGATGAGCCGCGGCGCATCGATTGGAAGGCCACGGCTCGCCGGGGCGTGCTGATCTCTCGAGAGTACACGATCGAGCAGGGGCAGACGGTCATGCTGGCCATCGACTGCGGCCGCATGATGACGCAGCTCGAGGGCGAGGTTCCACGCTTCGAGTATGCGTTGTCGTCGGCCATGTTGTTGGCGGACGTCGCGACGCAGTCCAAAGACCAGGTCGGGGCGCTCGTGTTCGACGACGAAATCCGGGCGTGGGCGCCGCCGACGCGCGGCAAAGCCGCGTTGGAACGGGTCCACAACGCGATCATGCCCACCGCGGCGAGCATGGCCGAGCCCGATTACGCGGCGGCGTTTCGTGCGTTAGGCGAGCGCCAGCGCAAGCGCTCACTGGTCGTATTCTTCACGGATGTGATCGACCCGCGGTCGTCGCAAGCCGTGATTGCGCTCACATCGCGGAGTGCGTCGCGGCATCTGTTGGTCGTGGTCGCGCTGCGCAACGATCGGCTGTTGGCGGCCGCGCGCCCAAACGCGGGCGCGTCCACGTCCGACCTTTACGAGGCGGCGGCAGCCGAAGAGTTGGTGACCGCGCGCGAAATGGCGCTGGCGCGCATGCGCCACGCCGGGGTGTCCGTCCTCGACGTCTCCCCGCGCGCAATGACCGCGGCGGTGATCAACCGCTACCTCGAGCTCAAGGCGCGCGCCTCGCTGTAAGCGAACTGTTCTTCGCCTGTCGCAACCATCCCGCGGCCGCCCAGCAGGAAGTACACGAGCAGCACGGATGCCGATACCGCTGCGACGACGATCTTGTCGGCGACCGGAATGTCGGTGCGGGGCGAGATCAATCCCTCGATCGTTCCAGCCACGATGAGCAGCAGCGTCGAGGCGGTAATGAGCCGGACGGCGCGTCGTCCGTACACGACTAACGCTTCGCGTCTCGTGTAGATGCCGGGAAGCACGAGAGCGCGCGCGATGAGCAATCCACCGGCGCCGGCGATGCAAATCGCACTCAACTCGAAGACGCTGTGCGAAAGCACGAATTCGCCGATCTGCGAAAGGATGCCCTTGGACTGATAGAGGCCGAGCGCTGCGCCGATCGATACGCCGTTGGTGACGAGCATGAACAGCGTCCCGAGCCCGAACGTGATCCCGAACGCGAAGACGGTGTACGTCACCTGAATGTTGTTGGCGATGATGCCCGACGCGGCGAGGGGGCGCATGAAGGATTTGATCTCGACGTACGTCCGATCGCCTTTCTTTGCGCGCGCGACGCCTTCGTTGGCGCGGTCGATCATGCCGGGCGGCAGCAATGCTTCCGCAAGCAGTGGATCGTTGAGGACCGCCTGATACGTCACGGCCATGGGGCCGAACAAACACAGCGCGGCGACGGCGATGTAACCCCACGAGCGACGCATCTCGCGCGGCACGTTGACCGCAACGAATCGGACGGCCGCGAGGCCGCTGACCGACCGCTGTCGGTACAGCAGGTTGTGGCCGCCGGCGACTAACCGGCTGAGATAGAAGAGTGCATCCGATTGTGTGTCCTTGGATGCCGTCTTGAGGCGCGCGAGGTCGGTCGCAATCTCCCGATACTGTGCGACGAACTCGCTGACTTCAGTTTCGGACATCTGGCGCAGCCCGCGCCGCTGGGCGTCGCGCAACAGCGCGGCAAAGCTGCTCCAGCGCGCCGAGGATCGGGCGACGATCGCGTGTCGCTCGCGTGCGGCTCCTGTGGCGCCTCTCGCAGCCAGGCCGCGCGAGCGCGCCTCGCGCTCCCGCGCGTACAGGGTGCGCAGCCGGTCGAGCGTCGGGAGGGCGTCGTTGGGCATGTGCGCCGCCAGCTTGACCGACAATCGGTCCGCCAGTAAGGCCAGCCGTTCGGGCGCGAGTGACGGTGCGCGAGAGAGGAAGCGTTCGAGCAGCTCGTACTCGCTCGCGCTGAGCGACGCGATCGCGGGCGCCGTGGTGTCCGTGCTCGGAGGGGCGATGATCGGTGCATGCTCGATGCGCTCCTGCACGACGAACGTGCCCGCCATCATGTCGCCCAGTCGCTTGCCCGACTTGTTCAACGCAGCGGCGATGACGCCAACGCCGTACACGAGTCCCGGCTGGCCATCGATGACCCGCGCGATGTTACGGATGGCTGACGCGCCGAATGAAACCGAGTAGCCGCCGTCCTGCACGACGCGGATGTGCAGTAGCCGCTTGCCGGGCGTCTGCCCGTCCCAGAGCGCCTCGAACAAGACATAGTAGCCCCACTCGAGCCCGAAGATCACCAGAAAGAAAATCGCGATGACCCAGGTGCTGGACTGTTCTGCCGACGGCTTGGGTCCCGGCGGCCCAAACTTGGGCAACAGGGAGATCGAGAAGAGGAACACGGCAATGATGAAGCTGACCACGAGGAAGTCGACGATCGCCGCGGCTGCGCGCGCACCGACACCGGCGAGGGTGTACGAGAGCACCACCTGCTCGGGCGTCTCGACGTCGACCTGCTGATCGAAGGAAATTGTGGAGCGCGCCGGCGCCCTCGTCGAGTTCACATCGGTGGATGTCATTGCAGAGCCGAGGGAAACGGCGGCGGTGCGAATCGCGTTAGCGAGCGTCCGCGGATGAATCGGTTGCGCAGGCCAGCGCGCCCGTGGTGGGCTCGCTATCGCGCATGAGAAGATCGATCTGCGAGCTGCGGTCCGCAAGCGCGCTCTCGATCGATCCGCCTAACATGCCAGTCGCGACTTCGGCGTGCGCGGTGCCGTAAGGGGCGAGCATAGCCCAACGCCAAGCGTCTTCCGCGGCCAAGACTGTTCCGCGTTCGCGCATGATTCCGGACGCACGAGCCCGCGCGGCGAGCTCGACCAGACGACGACGCGCCGCCGTGAGGCGTTGGTCGCGGTCACCGGTCGCGTTGCCGCACCCCCCACCATCGATGATCGCCATTACCGAGTCCCGCACGCCGCGCACCGGCGCGACTAACGACGCGAGCGATTCCATACCGTCGACGCCGACGGTATCCAAGGGCGCCTCGAGCACGCGGCGCACGAGATCGTACGGCGTGAGCACGCGGCCGGGGCCGTAGCGCGTCAGATACCAATCGCGCGTCGCGCGAGACGGCGGCGCCACGTCGTCGAGCACGCTCACGAGCGCGGATCCGGCCTCCCCGGTGACGTCGGGCGGCGTGACGGTCACGTAGCCGGTGAAGAGATCATCCTGCACCGAGGAGAGGTAACCGTTCATCCGCCCTTCGCGCGCCAACGACACGGCGACGAACCAGTCGACGCTGCGGGCAAAGACTTCCGTTGGGCGCATGCTCAACGCGTCCCGATCGTCTGGATCGACGGCGCTCAACGATGCCGCCGTTAGGCCGCGCAGCGAGGCGGCGAGCTGCCCGCCGTGTGCGTCGCGCACGGCGCGATCGGTGGCGTAGTCGCCGCGAACCGCGTAGCGGCGTTCGGCCGCCTGCCAATCGAGATCGTGCGCCACTTCGTGCGCGATGGTGCCGGCGCTCGTTGCGGACGGAAGGTAGATGACCCGATGCACGGGATCGTGCAACGCCAGCGCAACGCCCTTGAGCGGATTCTCGCCAAAGTGAATGCGCAATCCCGTGAGGTCGAGCGACGGCAGGACCCGATCGAGGTCGGCCAGCGCGGAGCCGAGCATCTCGCGATAGTACGGCCGCCACGCCGCCGGCACGCTGCGATCGAAGGTCACGGCAGTGAGGCCGTATCGATCCTCGAGCTGTGCGTCCGTCGGTGCGGGATCGCCCGGGTACCATGGCGTCTCTTGCGCGTAGGCTCGCAGCGCGACAGCCGCAGCGAGTGTGGTGCGAGCGACGGCGATACCCGGCGCCAACTGGGACACCAGATCGCGCTCCGCGGCAAAGCCTTCTTCGCCGCGCGACCGATAGAGGAACCGCATTCTCGCGCTGCGCTTGCTGTTCTCGTCGTCCGACGCATTCAGCAACTCGTCGCGGTGCGTCCACATGGCAACCACCACGGGCGTTTCGGGCGGCCGCGCGCGGCCGAGCGCCAACCGCTCCAGTGGTCCGGCGGCGACGCCCAACAACGAGGCCAGGGTATCGGTGTGCGACGATTTCGCCGTCGCAGCAGACGCTTTCCGCAGCTCATCCTGCAGGTCGGGCGTGAGCTGCATCGCCTCGAGCTCGACATCCGGCGGCAGCCGCTCCATAAGCGGCTGCTCGACGCGGAAGCGACGCTGGCGCCGCCACGTCTGGAGAAGCGCGAGCGGATCGGCATCGTCGCGCCAGGCAGCGTGGAGTAGATCGTTTACATCGCGCTTGGCGAGCTCGCGATCGCGGACGAGTGCCGCAGCCTGCGCGGCGATGTGCGGAGCATCCGACCGCAACCGATGGTCGGCGGCTTCGAGGGTGTAGGCCAGGCGCACAGCCAACTCGCCCGCGCGAGGATCGTGCGCGTCGCGCACGGTTCGCTCAATGAGCGCGAACTGCGTGTTGCCGTCGGGAGCGGCGACGAGCGACACACTGTCGGTGAGCGAGTCGAGTGCGATCGGATTCACCTCGTCGGCGTTGCCGTCGAGGGTCCGCGCGAGCAGTGCCCACGCGATGGAATCGCGCACGGCGATCGAGAGGCGAGTGTCGCCCAACGCGTAGTCGATCAGCCTGAAAGGACCGCCGAGCCCGAGGCGCTGGCGCTCGAGGTATCCCAATGCGACCACGTGCTCGGTATCGGCGTCGGTCTGCATGAGCGCCGGCGGGTGCTCGATCAACCGCTCGGCGTACGCGCGTCCGGCGCGCAGCTGACCGGCGATCTGCGGGCCAACGGCGATGCGTTCGCACGCGCCGGCAATGAAGACCAACGTGCCGAGCGCGGTGAGATAGCGTGCGCGAGTGAAAAGGAGCGGCGGGATCATCTTACCTGCGAATACCCACGAAGAAACGTGGAGTTGCCGCGCGCCGTGGCCAATGGGCCGAGGAGCTGCTCTGGAGGGGAGACGAACGACCCGGGCGGGCGTCATGCGACAGGAGGGACGCGACCTGTCTTACATTACTACGACGTGACGGATGAACAAGTGCGCTACCTCACGGTCGACCCTGAACGGCCAGACGCCGAAATCGTGCGGCGTGCTGGTGACATCCTGCGTCGCGGGGGGTTGGTCGCCTTCCCTACCGAGACGGTGTACGGACTCGGTGCCAATGCGTTGGACGCGAATGCCGTCGCGCGGATTTTCGCCGCGAAGGGGCGCCCAACGTATGATCCCCTGATCGTTCATGTGTTGAACGCTTCGGCGGCGCGCGCGGTTGCAGGCGAATGGCCTCGAGCCGCGGACCTCCTGGCCGACGCCTTCTGGCCCGGCCCGCTGACGCTCGTGGTTCCGAAGCGATCGCTGGTGCCCGACATTGCGACGGCGGGACTCGACACGGTGGCCGTGCGCGTGCCGTCGCATCCGGTCGCTCGGGCGATTCTCGAGGCAGCCACCGTGCCGATCGCGGCACCGAGCGCCAATCGATTCACGGAACTTTCGCCGACGCGAGCGGAGCACGTGGCGCGCGCGTTGGGCGATCGCGTCGATCTCATCGTGGATGGCGGCCCAACGACGGTCGGCATCGAGTCGACGGTCGTGGATCTGTCCGGTGAGGCGCCGGTAGTCCTGCGACCGGGCACGATTGCGGCGCCGGCGCTGGCGGCCGCGATCGGTGTGTTAGACATCGCCGTGCTCGATAGCCGCGGCGGCGGTGTCACGCCGAGGCGAGCACCGGGGATGCTCGACCGGCACTACGCGCCGCGCGCGCGCATCGAACTGTTCGACGATGCGTCGCGAGAGACGGCTGCGCGCTCGGCGGCGGAGCAGGCCGCGCGTGGCGAGACGGTTGGCGCGCTCCTGCTCGCGCGGTTGGATGCGCCGCTCGCGCACGCCGTGCACATGCCCAACGATCCGGCGGCGTACGCGCGGGCATTGTATCACGCGCTGCATACGCTCGATGCGCAGGGGTGCCGGGTGGTGTTCGTGGAGGCGCCGCCGGAGGCGGCGGCGTGGGCGGGCGTTCGCGACCGGCTGTTGCGCGCGGCGCGGCCCGCCACGCCTAACGCGAAGCGTTAGGCGTGGCGGGGCGCGCCGAAGATCCGGCGCACGGCTCGGGCGAATCGGAATGGGGTCCTGCCCTCTTCCAGCGATGCGGCGAGCTGCCGGCCGTACTGCCACCGCTTGTCGAGATCCTTCTCCAAACAGCGTTCGATGGCGCGCACGAGGTCGCGCGGCGCATCCGGCGCGAGGGATGCCAACGGCGGCACCGGCGAGAACAAATGCTTCGCCGTGATCTCGGCAAACGACTCCCCGGTGAACGGGAGGCGTCCAGCGAGCATCAGATAGCCGAGCACACCCAGACCGTACAGATCGCTCCGGCCGTCGAGGTCCGCTTCTCCCACCGCCTGTTCGGGCGACATGAAGTGCGGCGTTCCGAACGCGCACCGCAACTCGTTGGGCCGCGGATCCCACCACCGGCGCCGCGCGACGCTGAAGTCGGCGAGCAACGCACGCCCGGTCTCGCGATCGACCAATACGTTTTCCGGCTTCAGGTCGCGGTGCACCACGCCCTGACCGTGCGCGTAGTCGAGCGCGCGCGCGATCTGGATGAGGACGAGGCGCGTCTCCTCGGGGGAGATGCGGCCGTGCGCGCGGATGCTGTCGCCTAACGAATCACCCGGCACGTAGCGCATCGCCATGTACATGATGCGCGATGTCTCGCCGAACGCGTACAGCGGCACGATGCCGGGATGCTCGAGCTGTGCGGACAACCGCGCCTCGGCGCGGAACCGCTCGCGCGCATCCTCGCGGGTCTTGAGGTCGTTGCGAAGTACCTTGAGCGCGACGTGACGGTGGAGCGCGACGTCGCGCGCAAGATAAACGGCGCCCATCCCGCCACGTCCGAGCGGACGCACGACCTGGTACTGTCGCGTGAGCTCGCGGGCCACGAGATCGCGCTCGATGTCCGGGGTACCGCGCTCGAGCGTCGGCGTGAGCCGAGGCGCGCGGACGACGGAGTCGAGGACTAGAGCTTCCATTCGATGCTCGTGGTCAGAGGAGACGGATGAGCCCATCTGTGGATTTCCTTAGGAAAGTACCGGGCCAATGTCATCCGTCGTGGAACTCGTTAAATGCCAAAGTGTTGGGTCACAGCCAACCGATTCTCTTCCGCGGCAATTGTCCGATATTGGGACTCTACGTGCCGAGAATGGAACGACGCGCCAAGCACTCGTGTCGTTCTTGGAATTGGATGATCGAATTGTGCGTTTGGTTGCTTTCGCCCGAGAAATTGGGCAGCGCGTGACACGATGCTGACGAGCCTCGTGGTCGATCAGCCTCGCAACACTTCGCGCGCTTTCGTTAGCAATTCCTGCGGCGTGAACGGCTTCTGTAGAAACGGGCGTCCCTTGTCGAGGATGCCCTGGCGAATCACGACATCATCCGTGTAACCGGACACGAACAGAATCTTGGACGACGGTCGCGCCGACGCGAGGCGCTCGGCGAGCTCGCGTCCACCCATTTCCGGCATCACGACATCGGTGATGACCAGATCGACGGCGCCGCCGTGACCGTCGGCAACGCGAATCGCGTCCTTGCCGTGGCGCGCCTCGAGCACCGCGTAGCCATGGGTCTCCAGGACGCGCCGCATGAGCGGGCGCAGCGACTCGTCGTCTTCGACCAACAGCACCGTCTCGTTTCCGTTAGGCGTGTACGGCGCGTCGTCCGCCCGCGAAGCGCCTGGCTCGCCGACCTCGAGACGCGGCAGGCGGATGTCCACCGTCGTTCCGCGTCCAGGCGTGCTCCGGACGCAGACGTCTCCATCGCTCTGCTTGACGATGCCGTAGACGGTTGCGAGGCCGAGTCCCGTGCCGTGTCCCAATCCTTTTGTGGTGAAGAAGGGCTCGAACACGTGCGCCAGCGTTTCTGTGCTCATGCCCACGCCGGTGTCACGCACGGAGAGTGAGACATAGCTGCCCGGCGGGAGCTCGAGGCCGTCGTCGAGCTCGTGACCCGTGCGCACCATGTTCTCGGTCTCGATGAGCAGCACGCCGCCGTCGGGCATCGCATCGCGAGCGTTGACGGCGAGGTTCATGAGCACTTGCTCGACCTGTCCGGGATCGGCGCGCACCCAGCACGACTCGGGCGCGAGGCGGATCATGAGCTCGACGTCTTCGCCGATGAGTCGCACGAGCATGCGCTCCATCTCGGCAACGGTGTCGTTGAGGTCGATCACGCGCGGCTGGAGCAGTTGTTTACGGCTGAAGGCGAGCAACTGGCGTGTGAGCGAGCTCGCTCGATCGGCGGATTTCTGGATCTCGCGCGCGTCGATGGCGCGCGCGTCGTCGGGCGGAAGACCGTCGCGTAGCAGCTGGCTGTATGTCTTGATGGCGGTCAGGATGTTATTGAAGTCGTGCGCGATGCCGCCGGCGAGTCGTCCAACGGCTTCCATCTTCTGGGCGTGGCTCAGTTGAATCTCGAGCTGTTTCCGTTCGCTGATGTCGACGACGGCGATGCCCGTGCCCAACAACCGGTCATCCGTTGTCCTAACGGGATAGGCGCTGACGAGCCACGCCGTGGGGCGGCCGTATCCCGAGGGGCGGACGTCGGTGATCTCGAACCCGACCACCGGTTGGCCGGACTGGGCGACGTGCTGCAACGTGGATTCGAGGCGGGAGGCGAGCAGGGGCAGCACGTCGCGCAGCGGTCGCCCAACGAACGAATCCGCGGCTACGCCGTGCATTTCCGCGAGGACGCGATTGACGAGAACGCAGTTCAGCTCGCGATCGACGTAGGCGAAGCCCACCGGCGACGAGGCGAGCAACGTATCCAGTACCGCGAGCGCCTCCTGGCGCCGCCGTGCAAGGAGAACGGCGCTCTCTCGATCGGCCGCGGCCTCGTTCGCCATGCGTGCGAGCTCTGCTTCGCGTACGCGAGCGGCATGGCGCGATCGCTGGAGCATGGCGACGCCCTCGGCGACGAGCCCGAACATCACGAGGCGCGAGACGAAGCCCCAAATGCTTTTCGTTTCATGGAAGCCGGGGACGTGGACGAGCCACGTGAGGCCGGCGGCGCCGAGGACCGCGGCGAGGAGACCGGCGAATCGACCGCGTCGCCACGTGCACAGGGCGATCGCGGCGCCGAAGACGAAGAATGCCGTCGGGTGAGCCACGAGCTCGGAGGCACGTCCGACGAAGACGGCCACCGCGACCCATACGAGGGACTCGGCGTAGGGCGCAAGCGCACGCAGTGGTGAGAAAAGCGACCTGCTCATCCGCTCGCCCTTCCATTTGCAGGTGCGTCCAGACCATCGGCGATCGTCGCGCGAATGAAGGCTCGGTCGCCGAGTCCGTGTGAATATATGATGCGGCTAGGCGTGGCGCTCCTTGCGTGCAACACCGGCCACTAGGTTTCGCGACAGCGGCACAGGTTGTGGCCGCGCATTTCACGGCGGAGATCGGCATGGAGTATCGTATTCACATGACGTCGTTCGGGCTCGCTCTCGCGGTGCTCGCCGGAACAGGCGGCGCCTGCATTGCGCACGCGCAGGATTCGGCCGCGGCGCAGGCGCCGGCGCTTTCCGCGCCGATCCCGCGGGATCCGGCCGTGACCATCGGGGTGCTGCCTAACGGAATGCACTATTACATCCGCGAGAATCACAAGCCGGAGCACCGAGCCGAGCTGCGCCTGGTGGTGAACGCCGGTTCGATCCTCGAGGACAGCGCGCAACGCGGACTCGCGCACCTGATCGAGCACATGGCGTTCGCGGGCACGAGGCACTTCGAGCGGCAGGCGTTGGTGAACTACCTGGAGTCGACGGGCGTGCGTTTCGGCGCGGACCTCAATGCCGGCACGAGCTTCGACGAAACCGTCTACCAGCTGACGGTGCCGACCGACAGCGCGAAATTGCTGGAGCGCGGCATACAGATTCTCGAGGATTGGGCCGACGGCGTGACGTTCGACAGCACGGGCCTGGCTCGCGAGCGCCGCGTGGTGACGGAGGAGTGGCGGTTAGGCCAGGGTGCCGGCCAGCGGATTCGCGATAAGCAGTTTCCGGTGTTGTTCGCGAACTCGCGCTACGCCCGGCGGCTTCCGATCGGCGATCCGAAGGTCATCGCGACGGCGCCGCGGTCCGAGCTGCTGCGGTTCTATCACGATTGGTATCGACCCGATCTCATGGCGGTGGTGGTGGTCGGCGACTTCGACAAGGCGCAGGTGGAGCGATGGGTGAAAGCGGATCTCGGCCAGGTACCCGAGCTGCCGACGCATCGCGAACGTCCCGTGTATCCCGTGCCCGATCACGACAGCACGCTGGTTTCGGTGGCGACCGACCCCGAGGCGACGTCGTCGAACGTCGCGCTCTACTATCTGCAACCGGTGCACCGCGACAGCACGGTGGGCGACTATCGCGACGGGTTGGTGCGCGCGGTGTACAACGACATGCTGGACGAGCGCCTCGGCGAGATCACGCAGCGGCCTAACGCACCGTTCCTGAACGCGCAATCGATTCAAGGGCGGCTGATTCGCTCGAAGGACGTGTACGAGCTGGCGGCGATCGTGAAAGATGGCGGCATCGAGCGCGGTCTGCGTGCCGTTTTGACGGAAGCCGCGCGGGTGGAGCAGCACGGCTTCACCGCCACCGAGCTGGCGCGCGAGAAGGCCAACATGCTACGCGGGATGGAACAGGCCTACGCCGAACGCGACAAGACCTCCTCGGACGTGTTCGTATCGGATTACGTGGACAACTACCTCGAAGGGATCGCGATTCCGAGCCTGGCGCAGGAATGGGACCTGACGCGCGCACTCCTGCCGGGCATCACGTTGGACGAAGTGAACCGGCTGGCGAGCGAGTGGTTGTCCGACCGGAGCCGCGTGATCACCGCCAGCGCACCCAGCCGGGACAGCGCACAGATGCCTAACGCTATTCAGTTGGCCGCGCTGGCGGACAGCGTCGGACGAACGCCGGTGACCGCATACGTGGACTCGGTGGCGAACGCGCCGCTGGTCGCCCGGGCTCCGACGCCGGGCCGAGTCGTGTCGGTGCAGACGGTACCGTCGGTGGGTGTCATCGAGTGGACGCTGTCCAATGGCGCCCACGTGCTGCTCAAGCCGACGCAATTCAAGGATGACGAATTGTTGTTTCGCGCCTTCGGCCCCGGTGGGATTTCGCTGGCGGATGACTCGGTGCTGGTGGCGGCGAAGACGGCGAGCGACGTGGTATTTGCGGGCGGTGTCGGGGCGTTCAACGCGACCGAACTGGACAAGGCGCTCGCCGGCAAGACGGTGTCGGTTGGGCCGTACGTCGGCTCGTACGAGCAGGGGATCACGGGTAGCGGGTCGCCGCGCGATGCGGAAGCGATGCTGCAGCTCGTCTACCTGTACTTTACATCGCCTCGCGCGGACACGTCGGCGTTCACCGCGTACCAGACGCGCATGAGGGAACTCCTCGCGAACCGCAATGCGAGCCCGGGGGCGGCATTCTCGGACACGATCGAGGCCACGCTCTACCAACACAATCCGCGTCTGGCGCCGTTCACGAGCGCGACGACGGCGCAAATGAATCTTGGTGCGTCGCTGGCCTTCTATCGCGCACGTTTCGCGAATGCGAGCGACTTCACGTTCATGTTCGTCGGCAACATCGACACGACGACGCTCAAGCCGCTCGTCGAGGAGTACATTGGCGGGTTGCCGTCGTCGGCGAGGCACGAGACGTGGCGCGACGTGGGGATCGACTTTGCGCGCGGTGCGATTCATCGAGAGGTGCATCGCGGTGCCGAACCGAAGAGCAACACGGACATCATCTACAGCGGTCCGGTCGCCTTTTCGCGGCATTCGGTGTACGAGTTGCAAGCGCTCGAGGACGTGCTTCAGATTCGCCTCCGCCAGCGGCTCCGCGAGAAGCTGGGCGGGACGTACGGCGTGAATGTGATCGCGACTCCGGCGCAGTATCCGCGGCCGCGCTATGAAATCGCGATCACGTTCGGCTCGGCGCCCGATCGGGTGAACGAGCTCGTGCGCGCTGCGCACGCGGAGCTCGATTCGATCAAGACCTATGGACCGACCGCCGCGGATATCGAGAAGGTTCGGGAAACCGAGCTGCGCGAGCGGGAGACGGGGCTCACGCAGAACGGTTTCTGGCTAACGATCCTGCACAGTTACGTGTACAACAAGTGGAATCTGGACGACATCCTCGCGTTCAAGTCCGAGATCCGCGGGCTGACGCCGGCGGCGGTGCGCGAGGCGGCCCGAACGTATCTCGATGAGCGGAACGTCGTGCAGGTATCTCTCTTTCCACAGTTAGGCGCGAGCCGGTGACGGGCCGGCGCGGGCGCATGTGACGCCGTTGCCGAGCCCGCCGTCAATCGAGAATCGTGGTTGTGTTCCCTTCCCTCATCGAGCGCTGGTCCCTGCCTATGCGTGTGCTGGTTGCCGTTGCCGCCGTGTCTGTCGTCGCTCTCACCGCGGGCGCGCAGGCGCCGCGCATCACGCCGGCCGGCGACCCGTCGGTCAAGAGCGATTCCATCTATTCGCTGGCTGTTCCGGCGGGCTCGCACACCGACGAGCCGTACGTGCTGCTGCTCGATGACGGCGTGGTGAAGATCGAGCCGGATGGGCGGCTCACGACGACGTATCGCCAGGTGGTGCAAATCCTGA
>Ga0207695_10005886_pt1 | contig 16087 bp, 14 predicted proteins | sample KBSC54metaG_FD_184354 | JGI IMG/M metagenome (GOLD analysis project Ga0207695, IMG submission 184354) | Corn rhizosphere microbial communities from Kellogg Biological Station, Michigan, USA - KBS C5-4 metaG (SPAdes) (version 2) | ecosystem: Host-associated > Plants > Roots > Rhizosphere > Soil... | reverse complement strand
AAGACGGCCTTCGCGATCAAGCTGGCCGAGCGGCTCCGCGCCGAGATCGTCAACGCCGATTCGCGCCAGCTCTACCGCGGGATGGACGTCGGCACGGCCAAGCCCGGCGCGGCGGAGCGCGCCCGCATCGCCCATCATTTGATCGATGTCCGCGATCCCGCCGAAGCTGTCGATGTCGCGGAATTCGCCGCGCTGGCCGACGCGGCGATCGCCGAAATCGCGGCGCGCGGACGGCCGGTGCTGGTGGTCGGCGGCAGCGGCCTTTACCTGCGCGTCCTGCGCGGCGGGATTTTCGCGGGGCCGCCGGCGGCGCCGGAGTATCGCGCAGAACTCGGCGCGCTGGCCGCCGCTTACGGTCCGGCCTATCTGTACGACCGCCTGAAGGAGGCCGATGCAGAGGCGGCGCGGCGTATCAGCGTCAACGATCTTCCGCGGATCGTCCGCGCGCTCGAAGTCTTTGCCGCCAGCGGAATCACGATCAGCGAGCACCATCGGCGCCATCGGGCGGCCGCCGGCGGCGGCTACGAAAACCTCACGGTGGGATTGACACTCGATCGCGAGCGGCTCTACGCGCGGATCGATCGGCGGTTCGATGAGATGCTGGCGGCCGGGCTGGTCGAGGAGGTGCGCGGACTGCTGGCGGCGGACGGCCGCGCGGTCGGGGTAATCGCCCGGACCATCGGCTATCGCGAAATCGCGAGTTATCTCGCGGGCGCGTCGGATTTGCCCACCGCGATCGCGCTCGCCAAGCGCGCGAGCCGCCGCCTCGCCAAGCGCCAGATGACCTGGTTTCGGCGCGAGCCCGGTGTGGTCTGGCTTGACCCGGAGTACGGTATCGAAGAGGCTCTGCTGCGGCTGCGCGAATTTTTCGACGCGCCGCGGGCGGCCGGGCCGTCCGGCGCGGCGATCGGCGCCGTGCGACTGTAGTCAAGCGCGCGAGTAGTCAATTGCGATAGTCAGTGAGTATCACAATGAGGCGGTGGCGAGTGAGTAATGAGTATGCATGACAAGTCGGGTGCGCCCGCGAACACGACCGCGCTGGCGGACGGGCGGCCGGCGGCCGAACTGGAGGCGCGGATGGCCGAGTTGGCGCGTCAGTACGACGCGGCGAGACCGCGCGCGCGGCTTAAACTCGCGGCCGAACGCGCTCGCCTCGAAGCCGAGCTGAAAGCGCGGCTCGGCGCGATCGATCGGGTGCGGGTGGCGCGCAATCCGGCGCGTCCGCAGACGCTCGATTACGTCGAGGCGCTGATCGGCGAGTTCCTCGAGATTCACGGCGACCGGCGCTTCGCCGACGACGGTGCGATCGTCGCCGGAATCGGCTATTTCGGCCGCGTGCCGGTGGCGATCGCGGGCCATCAGCGGGGCCGCTCGACCGCCGAGCGGATTCGGCGCAATTTCGGCAAGCCCCATCCGGAGGGCTATCGCAAGGCGGCGCGGGTGTTCGATCTGGCGAGCCGTTTCGCGCTCCCGGTGATCACTTTTATAGATACCCAGGGGGCCGAGCCCGGGGTGGGCGCGGAGGAACGCGGACAGTCGGAGGCGATCGCCGCCAACCTGGAGTTGATGGCGAAGATCGACGCGCCGGTGATCGCATGCGTGATCGGCGAGGGCGGCTCGGGCGGCGCGCTGGCGCTCGGAGTCGGCAACGTCGTGCTGATGCAGGAATATGCGTGCTACTCGGTGATCACGCCAGAGGGCTGCGCCGCTATTCTGTGGCGCGAGGGCGGCCCGGAAAAGGTCGCCGACGCGGCCCGCGCGCTGAAACTGACCGCGGAAGATCTGCTGCGGCTCGGCGTGATCGACGAGATCGTGCCCGAGCCGCCCGGCGGGGCCCATCGGGAGCCCGCCGACGCGATCGCGGCGCTCGGGCAGGCGATCGAACGCCAGCTCAAGCGACTGGTACCGATGACCCCGGCGGCGCTGCGCGAGGACCGCGCGCGCAAGTTCGCCGCGATGGGTTCGGCGTTTATCGCGCGCGGACGCGTTGAAAACGGCGTCGGAATGGGATAGCGATCGCCGCCGCGATGACTGCACAAGAAAAACTCCCGCAAGCCAAACCGTCCCGGGAAAAACCGCGGAGGGAAAAACCCCGCAAGCCGAAATCCGCCGACGAAAAACCCGGCGGCGCGCGCCGCGGTGCCAATCTCGAAGGCCTGCGCGGACGAATCGACGCGATCAACCTGCAACTGGTCGAGCTGTTCAACCGGCGCGCCCGCCTCGCGCAGGAGATCGGCCGGCTGAAACACGCCGACGGCGCGCCGATTTATCAACCGGTGCGCGAGCGCCAGGTGCTGGAGCGGGTGGTTGAGCACAATCCGGGCCCGCTCAGTGCGGAGCATCTGCGCCGGATTTTCCAGGAGCTGATCTCGGCCTGCACCGCGCTCGAACACGTGATTCGGGTGGCGTACCTCGGCCCCGAACATACCTACTCGCACGAAGCGGCGCGCAACCGGTTCGGCGCGAGCGCGGCGTTTGCGCCGCAAAGCTCGATCGCGGCGGTCTTCCAGGCGCTCGAGAACGAACGGGCCGATTACGGCGTGGTGCCGGTCGAGAATTCGACCGAGGGCTCGGTCAGCCTCACGCTCGACCTCTTGATCGATACGCCGCTGCATATTCTGGGCGAGATCCTGCTGCCAATTCGCCACGCCCTGATGGCGCGGGCCGACGCCGGCAAATTCACCCGTATCGTCTCGCATCAGCAGTCGCTCGGGCAGTGCCGCAACTATCTCGCCGCCAACTATCCAAACTGCGAACTGGAGGCGGTGGCGTCGAACAGTCTGGCGGCCCGGCTGGCCGCCGAAGACGCGAGCGCCGCGGCGATCGCGTCGGTGGCAGCGGCGCGCGCGAACGATCTCAAAGTGATCGCGGAAAATATCCAGGACGTCGCGCAGAACACCACCCGCTTCCTGGTGATGGGTCGCGAGGCGATGGCGCGCAGCGGCGCCGACAAGACCAGCCTGGTCTTCGCGCTGCCCGAGCGCGCCGGCGCGCTGCATGGGGCGCTGACGCTGTTCGCGCGTGAGCGTATCAATCTGACGATGATCCAGTCGCGGCCCCAGCGCGACCGGCCGTGGGCGTATGTTTTTTTCGTCGATCTGGAGGGCCATCGCGAGGACGCCAAGGTGCGCCGCGGGCTCTCCGCACTCGAGCGGCGGGCGCTTTTTCTCAAGGTGCTGGGATCGTATCCTGAGGGCAGGTCCTGACCGGCCGGCGAAATCCGCGGCGGTCTGGACGAGTCTCTTAAAGGTCCGCCGGCGGACGCCCAGCCGGCGCGGGTCGTATAGCTTGATCAAACCCGAATCCCTGGTAATGCCCACCGTGGCCGCGCTCCGTCCCTACGAGCCCGGCAAGCCCATCGAGGAGCTGCAGCGCGAGCTTGGAATCGGCGATCCGGTCAAGCTCGCCTCCAACGAGAATCCGCTCGGGCCGTCGCCCAAAGCGGTCACGGCGATGCGTGCGGCGCTCGGCGAGGTCAATCGCTATCCCGACGGTGCGTGCTGGGCGGTCTGCCGGAAAATCGCGGCGCGCCACGGCGTCACCGCGGATCGGATTTTCATGGCGGGCGGCTCGGTCGAGGTGCTGAACCTGCTCGCGTTCCTCTTTATCCGGCCGGGACTCAACGCGGTCTTTTCGGAACATTCATTCGCGATCTACGCGCTGGCGACCGCGGCGGCAGGCGGGACTGCGAAGACCGTGCCGATGAAGGACGGCTTTTACTTCGACCTCGACGCGATGGCGGCGGCGATCGACGCCGACACCCGGCTGGTATTTCTCGACAATCCGACCAACCCCGCCGGTACCATCGTCAAGCGCGCCGATTGGGAGCGCTTTTTGGCGCGGGTGCCGGAGCACGTCGTGATCGTCGCCGACGAGGCCTACTTCGAGTTCGTGCGCGACCGCGATTATCCGGACTCGCTCGCGTATCACGCCCCGCACCGGATGATCGTGACGATGCGCACCTTCTCGAAAATTTTCGGGCTGGCCGGCGTGCGCGTCGGCTACGCGGTGGCGCGGCCCGACCTGGTGCAACTGCTGCACAAGGTCCGCCAGCCGTTCAACGTGACCTCGCTCGCGCAGGCAGGTGTGCTCGCCGGGATGGACGACGACGCGCATGTGCGGGCGACGCTTGAGAACAACGCCGCGGGAATCGAGTACCTCGAGCGCGAGTTCAAACGACTCGGGCTCGCGTACGTGCCGACTCACGCGAATTTTATTCTGACCGCGGTCGGCGACGGCCAGGCGGTCTTCGACCGGCTGCTCAAGCTAGGCGTGATCGTGCGCCCGATGGGCGCGTACGGCTGGCCTCATCATGTGCGGATCAGCGTGGGACTGCCGGAGGAAAATCGCAGGCTGATCGCGGCGCTGGAGAAAATCGCGGCAGGGACGGCGTGAGAGAGCAAAGGGAATATCTTGCAAGGGAACGGTCGTCGGGCGCATGTCATCCTGAACGAAGTGAAGGATCTCGCGCGGTCATCCGCGCGCTCACTTCTGTCATTCTGAGTGAAGCGAAGAATCCCGGGAAAAGCTCGGCGCCGGGACCCATTCGCTGCGCTCAGGGTGACACCGCGGAGACTCGGGAAGCTCTCTCGGATCGCTCGCGCTCTCCCTTACGGCAGGATTTAGCCGCCTATCCGAGGATCGCGAGCGTCAAACGGTGAAAAAATTATTTCGGCAGATGACGCTGTGCGGAGTGGGCCTGATTGGCGGCTCGCTCGCGATGACGGCGCGCGCGCAAGGGTTGGTCGAGCGGATCGTCGGGCTTGGGCGCACGCAAGCGAATCTCGACGTGGCGATTGCGCGCGGCTTGATCGATTTCGCGACGCGCGATCCGGTCGCGGCGGCCCGCGGTGCGGATCTCGTGATACTCGCGACCCCCGTTATGACCTTTCCGGAGACGCTCGCCGCGATGATCCCGTATCTGCCCGAGGACGCGGTGATTACCGACGTCGGCAGCGTCAAGGAATGGGTGGTGCATGAGATCGAACCGCTGCTGGGGCCGCGGATGGCGCTGGTCGGGGTCCATCCGGTGGCCGGCAAGGAGACCGTCGGGGCGGGCGCGGCGGAAGCGGGACTCTTTGTGAATCGGCGCGTGATCGTGACGCCGTCGGGGCGCAGTACTCCGGAGGCGGTGGCGAAGGTGGTTGCGCTCTGGCGCGCGACCGGTGCGAACGTCGAAGAGCTTGAGCCAGCCGTCCATGACGCGCTGCTCGCGCGCGCGAGTCATCTGCCGCAAATCGTCGCGAGCGCACTCGCCGCGGCGCTCGCCGATGAACAGATTGGCGGAAAATACGCCACCGAGTATGGGGCCGGCGGGCTGCGCGACACCACCCGGATCGCAGCGTCCTCCGCCGAGATGTGGCGCGACATCTGCCTGACCAATCGCGAGGCGATCGTGGCGGCGCTCGCATTGTTTCGCGGGTCGCTGGATAAATTTGCCGCGGCGGTGGAGCGGGGCGACGCCGGCGCATTGATCGCGCTCTTCGAGCGTGGGCGCACGATGCGCGAGGGTTTGAAGTGAAGCGCGAACGCCCCATCGTCGCCATTGACGGGCCGGTCGGCGCCGGCAAGTCCACCGTGGCGCGGGCGCTGGCCCGCGCGCTCGGCTTCAGCTACCTGAACACCGGCGCGATGTATCGGGCGGTGGCGGTGGCGGCAAGGGCGGCGGGTATTTCACCGTTGCGCGCGGACGCCGGGGACAGCGCCGACGCGAAAATCGCCGATGAGCGAATGCGCGAGCATTTATCGAAAATACTTGCTACAATTGCGATCGCGTTCGACGGCGAGCGCCTGTTGCTCGACGGCCACGATATAACCGACATCATTACACAACCTGAAATTGGCGATCTGGCATCGCGCTTTTCGGCGATCGCGATGGTGCGCGACAAGCTGCGCGACTTGCAGCGCGCGGCCGGCGAACGCGGGGGCGTGGTGATGGAAGGGCGCGATATCGGCACCGCGATTTTCCCCGAAGCCGAAGTAAAATTTTTTCTGGTCGCCGATCCGGCGGTGCGCGCGGCGCGCCGCTATGCCGAGTTGATTGCGAAAGGTGTCGCGACGACGCTCGGGGAAGTGGCGGCGCAACTCGCCGAACGTGATCGCCGTGACGCCGGGCGCGCACTGGCGCCGCTCAGGGCCGCCGACGACGCGATCGTGATCGATTCGACCGGCCGCGGCGTGGACGCGGTCGTAAATGAAATGAAATCACGCGTGGAAGCAATTTCACGCGCCGTATAGGGCTTGAAACGCGCCTAGCGGCCTTGTATGGATTGCAGTAGCCTCGATGTCCCTTAGGTAGAAGGTCCCTTTAAATGGAGAAAGATTTGTCTGAGAAAGCGAACGGAGGAACGAATGATTTCGAGTCGCTGATGGAACAGAGCCTGCGCGCCCCGCGTTCAGGTGACGTACTTACCGGCACGGTCCTGCTGATCACGCGCGACAACGTCATCATCGATATCAATTACAAGTGCGAAGGCCAGGTGCCGCTCGCCGAGTTCCTGGATCACGACGGCAACGTCGCGGTCAAGGAAGGCGACGAGGTCGATGTTTTCTTCGAGGGCACCGAGACCGAGAACGGCACGGTGATGCTGTCGCACGCGAAGGCCGAGAAGTTCAAGGTCTGGCGTGAACTCGAACAGGCGTTCCAGAACGAGACTCCGGTCGAAGGCGTAATCCTCGGCAAGGTCAAGGGCGGTTTGCAGGTCGATATCGGAGTGCCGGCGTTCCTGCCGGGATCGCACGTCGAGTTGCGGCCCGCGCGCAATCTCGATCGCTACGTCGGCCAGCGCGGCCGCTTTCAGATTTTGAAGTTCAATCGCGCGCGCGGCAACGTGGTGGTCTCGCGCCGCAGCGTGATCGAGCGCGAGCGCACCTCGCTCAAGGAACAGACGCTCAAGGTGCTCGAGGAAGGCGTTATCCTCGAGGGCACCGTTAAGAATATCACCGACTACGGCGCATTCGTCGATCTCGGCGGCATCGATGGCCTGCTGCATATCACCGACATGGCCTGGGGCCGCCTGCAGCATCCGTCGGAAGTGCTGAAGGTGGGCGACAAGGTCAAGGTGGTCGTGCTGAAGTACGACCAGGGACGCGAGCGCGTCTCGCTCGGCATGAAGCAGATCATGCCCGACCCGTGGACCAAGGCAACCGAGAGCTATCCGGTCAACGCGCGGCTGCGCGGCAAGGTGGTCAGCGTGACCGACTACGGCGCGTTCGTCGAGCTGGAAAAGGGCGTCGAGGGCCTGATCCACGTGAGCGAGATGACTTGGAGCAAGCGCGCGGTCCATCCGTCGAAAGTGGTGAACGTCGGCGACATGGTCGAGGTGCAGGTGCTCGGGGTTGACGAAGGTAACCGGCGGATCTCGCTCGGGCTGAAGCAGACCGAGCCGAATCCGTGGGAGGCGCTCGCCGAGATTCATCCGATCGGCAGCACGATTCGCGGCAAGGTCAAATCGATTACCGATTTTGGCGTGTTCATCGAAATTGAACCGGGTATCGACGGGCTGGTGCATATTTCCGACTTGTCGTGGACCAAGAAGGTGCGCCATCCGTCGGAAGTCTATAAGAAGGGCGACGAGGTCGAGGCGGTAGTGCTCGGAATCGAGGTGGAGCACGAGCGCGTGAGCCTCGGCGTGAAGCAATTGACGCCGGATCCGTGGGATACCGTGGCGCAGCGTTACCCGCTGAACCATCGAGTCAACGGCAAGGTCAGCTCGGTCGCGGACTTTGGCGTATTCGTCGAACTCGAAGAGGGTATCGAGGGCCTGATTCATATCTCGCAGTTGAGCAACGAGCGCGTCGACAAGCCGTCGTCGCTGTTCAAGGTGGGCGACGAACTCGAGGCGCTGGTGGTGCAGGTCGATAGCAAGGAACGGCGGATCGGGCTGTCGATCAAGGGCTTGCGGGCGCACGAGGAGCGCGAGGAGATGCAGGCGTATCTCAAGCGCGAGCACGAAGCGTCGCGGTTCTCGCTCGAAGACATTCTCAAAGAGGAGCTGAGGCTCGATCGCGACGATCGCTCGCCGCGCACCGGACGAGGCCGCAGCGGCTAGGCGTCGGGCCGGGTGCCGTCGGGCGGCCAGCGGATGAGCGGGGAGCGCGATGGCGGTCGGCGCGAAATTGGACCCGGGCAAATCCGGCCGGCGTGAATCGGCCTGCGCGAATCAGATCAGATGACCAAGCGGGGCATAATCGAAGAATTGCTGGCGCGCCGCCAGGGCGTGACCCATCGCGATTCCGAGACCATCGTCAACGCGATGTTCGAGGCGATGGCGGAAGTGCTCACGCGCGGCGAGCGAATCGAGATTCGCGGCTTCGGCAGCTTTGGTGTAAAGGAACGCGGCGCGCGTCAGGGGCGCAATCCGAAGACCGGTGACGTGGTGGAAGTCGCCGCCAAGCGGATTCCATTTTTTCGCGCCGGCAAGGACCTGCGAGTCGAGGTTAATGGCGCGGCGGACACCGCGCGCAAGCGCTCGGCCTGAGCCGGGAACCCCTGCGCTGCTGTGGGCGCCGTGGCGCTCGGCGTATATCGGCAAGGCGCCGACGGGTTGTATCTTCTGTTTCGGCCGGCTCGGCACCGAGGCGCGCCGCCGGCGACTGATGCTGAACGCCGGCCGGCTCGCAGTAGTGATGTTGAATCGCTATCCCTATAACAACGGACATCTGATGGTCGCGCCGCGCCGCCACGTCGCCTCGCCGGAATTGCTGACGCGCGAGGAGCGAATCGAGCTGACGGAGATCGTCGCGCGCGCGGTGCAGCGTCTGCGCGCCGCTTATCGGCCCGCCGGCCTCAACGTGGGCGCGAACCTGGGGCACGCCGCCGGCGCCGGCTTCGCCGATCACATGCATTGGCATCTGGTGCCGCGCTGGGAAGGCGATAACAATTTCATGCCGGTGATCGGTGCAACGCGCGTGCTGCCGCAATCGCTGGCGGAAACCTACGCGAGGCTGGAGCCGCTGTTCAAAACCATCGACACTGATTTATCCTGAACCCAAGGATTTTCGCCTGAGCATTACCAATCATGGATCAAAGCCTGCTCAAACTGCGGACCATCGGTGACCTGAAGCGCGTCGGCTATCTCACCAAGCCGGTGCGTATCGAAATGCGCGACAACCTTCTGGTTCGTTTGCGCCGCAAGGAAAAAGTGCTGCCCGGGATCGTCGGCTACGACGACACGGTGCTGCCGGAAATTGAAAACGGCATCCTCGCGGGCCATCACATGATCCTGCTGGGCGAGCGCGGGCAGGCCAAGTCGCGCATCATCCGCTCGCTCGCTTCGCTGCTCGACGAACACGTGGCGGCGATCGAGGGCTGCGAGATCAGCGATGATCCGTTCGCGCCGATCTGCGGCAGATGCCGTGCGCTGGTCGCCGACAAAGGCGACGAAACGCCGATCGTCTGGCTCGACCGGGAACATCGCTATGCCGAAAAGCTGGCCACCCCCGACGTCTCAGTCGCGGACTTGATCGGCGAGATCGACCCGATAAAAGTCGCCGAAGGACGCTACCTGGCCGACGCCGAGACGATTCATTATGGGCTGATTCCGCGCACCAATCGCGGCATCTTCGCCATCAACGAGCTGCCCGATCTGACCGAGAAGGTGCAGGTCGGCCTGTTCAATCTGATGGAAGAGAAGGACGTTCAGATCAAGGGCTACAAGATTCGGCTGCCGGTTGACGTGATCTTCGTCGCGAGCGCGAATCCCGAGGACTATACCTCGCGCGGCCGGATCATCACGCCGCTGAAAGACCGTTTCGATATCCAGATTCGCACTCATTATCCGAAGACGCTCGAACACGAAGTCGCGATCATGGAGCAGGAATGCAGCTATCCGCTGCGCTCCGAGATGCCGCTGCGGGTGCCGCAGTTTCTAAAGGACATCCTTGCGCAAATTACTTTCGAGGCGCGCGCCTCCAACGAGATCAACCAGACCTCGGGGGTCTCCGTGCGCGTGACGATCAATAACCTGGAATCGGTAATCTCCAACGCGGAGAAGCGCGCGATTATCAACGATGACACCGAGATCGTGCCGCGCCTTTCCGACCTGCATTCGCTGTACGCCTCGACCGCGGGAAAGATTGAGCTCGAATACGTGGGCGAGGACAAGAAAGACGACGATCTGATCGAGCGGCTGGTGAATCGCGCAGTGGTGAAAGTTTTCGATCGCTGCGTCAAGCTCGACGACCTGAAACGCGTCGCGGCTTACTTCGAGCAGGGCTGGGGCGTTGAAGTCTCTGATCGCGCACCGGCTTCCGACTACCTGGACGCGCTGCGCGAGGTCCCGGGCCTGCGCGAGGCGATCGACCAGATCGGCGTGTTCGAGACGCCCGGCCTGATGGCGACGGCGAGCGAGTTTATCTTCGAAGGCCTGCACCTTCATCAGAAGCTCAACAAGGAACGCCAGGGCGGCCGCTACTCCTACCACGCCTGAGGGATCGCATCGACCATGGTCACCACGCGCTATACCCAGTGGGACGGCTCACAGCAGCTCAAGCTCGACGCCGACAAGGTCTTCGAAAAGCTGGCCGAGATGCTCTCCTACACCGACGACATCCGGCAGGCGATGGACTGGATGATGCGCCAGGGCATGGAATTCGACGGCGTGAAGGTGCAGGGGCTGGAGGAATTCCTCGAGCAGTTGCGCCAGGAGATGCGCCAGCGCTATCGCGATTTCAATCTCAAGAATTCATTGTCGGAACTCGAGCAGCGGCTCGAGGATCTCCTCAAGCAGGAACGCCAGACGCTCGAATCGATGCGCGGGCAAAAGCCCGGCGTCGAAGACAAGGAAGGGCAACTGCAGCAGATGCCGCGGCGTCTGTCGGAGGCGCTGCGCAAGCTCGAAAACTACGAGTTCGAGGACGGGCAAGCCAAGGCCAATTTCGACGAACTGCTCAACGAGTACGAGAACGTCCGCGACCTCGAGAATTTTCGCGAACGCTACAACCACATGTTCCACGGGCCCAAGAGCCTCGAGTACGAACCGGCGCTCGACCTGATGCGTGAGATGGAGCGGATGCGCCAGCTCGAGCAGGACCTGATGTCGGGCAACTTCGAGTCGATCTCGATGGAAGACCTGAAGGACCTGATGGGGCAGCAGGCGCAGCAGGATTTTCAGAGTCTGCGCCAGGTCATGATGCTGCTCAATCAGTCGGGCTACATGGTGCACAAGGGCGACCATCTGCAGCTCTCGCCCAAGGGCGTGCGGCGGATCGGGCAGCTTGCGCTGCGCGACATCTACCAGGGCTTGCTCAAGGACCGCGCGGGATCGCATACCACCGACCATCGCGGAATCACCGAGATGCGCCCCGACCAGACGCGTCCCTACGAGTTCGGCGATCCGCTCAACCTGAACCTGGTGGCGACGCTCAAGCACGCGCTCGCGCGGCGCCCCGGCGTGCCACTCGCACTCAAGCCCGACGACTTCGAGATATACGAGAACGACTATGGCAGCTCGTCCTCGACGGTGCTGTGTCTCGACATGTCGTGGTCGATGAGCTGGGAGGGACGCTTCGCGGCGGCGAAGAAGGTCGCGCTCGCATTGGAGACGCTGATCCGCTCGAAGTTTCCGCGCGACTATTTTTCGATCGTCGGTTTCTTCACGCGCGCCGTCGAATTGAAATTGAAGGACCTGCCCGAGGCCTCGTGGAACATGGGCGATCCGTTTACCAACCTGCAGGATGGCCTGCGGCTGGCGAGCGATCTGCTCGGCCGCCACCCGTCGCGCAACCAGCACATTATCGTGATCACCGACGGCCAGCCGACCGCCTATTTCCTCAACAAGCGGCTCTACTGCGAATGGCCGCTGTCATTCGGTGGTATCAGCATGCGCGCGGCGCAAGAGACGCTCAAAGAGGTCGAGCGGGTCACCCGCCGCGGAATTACGATCAACACGTTTATGCTCGACGACGCGCCCAGCCTGCGCGCCTTCGTCGAAAAGATGACGCAGATCAATCGCGGCCGCGCGCTCTATACCCGCCCCGACCATCTCGGCGAGTACATGCTGGTCGATTACCTGTCGAAGAAGCGCAAACACGTCTGAGCGAGAGCGAACGCTGGAATTTTACTGAACCTCATTGAGGTTTCAGACTTCTCTTTGGTAATGACGCCGCCTTCGCGCTGGGAAAGCCTGCGGTGCTCTGGTGAATTACGGGGCGGCGCTGGAGTCCTCGGGCGCGATCGATTCCTGGGTCGCGGCGGTCACCGACATTGAACTCTCCGCGCGATTCCATTCCGCTTCGTGCCAGCCCTCTTTGAACGCCGCCACCCGCTGCTCGCTCGACCCGTGCGAGGCGCCGATGCCGAATTCGTCGCCGGTCATGCTCCAGTACGGCGCAAGTCCGGTGGCAGGGACGTCGAGCTTCTTCATCGTATAGCCGGCGAAGCGGTCGGCCTCGAGCTCCTTGATCTGGTTCGTTACCGCGGCGCGCGACGGGGCGAAGTCCCGATGAACTTCGTGGCCGACTTCGTGCGCGAAAATCGCATAGAGCATCGGCGTGAGCACGTTCGGATCGTTGAGATTGAGGCGCAAGCCCAGCAGCATCGCGAGCGCGGCTGGATTGTAGAAGATACAGCCGCCGTCGGTCGCATGCGGACCTTCGGGCGCGATCGATTGATAGACCCGCACGTTGGAACCCCACGCGCCGTTGATCTCCGTGACGATCCCCTGAATTTTCGGTGAAGGCGGCACTGCCCGCTCACCGCATGCGTTGATCACGTTGGGCGCGTCGGCCCGTGCGGAGGTGACGGCCCTGCGATGCGAACGCGCGGGTCGATTGACGGCAGGCGCGGAAGCGGGCGCCGCCGTGCCGGCGGCCGACGAAGAATCCGGTACGGTATCCCAGTCATCGTCGGCGAACGCGCGCGACGGTGTTGTCGCGATCATGGCGATCGCCGTAAGCGTGACGAACATGGCGAGCGCGGCGAGCACGAGTGCCGCCACCATCGAAGTCGCTGTTCTCATATTTATCGTCGGCATCTTCTGCGTTTGGCGCCCCATTGCCGCGCTACGCTAGTAAGCCATCGAAATGCCGCGCGAGTGTCAAGCTTCCGTCCGCGCTAACCCGAAAACGAGCGGCGATTGTTAATGCGCGATGCGCCTGGTGTCGGGCTGCGCGGTGCCCGCGCGGGCCGTGAAGGTCGGCGTCGCGGGCATCGTCCACGACGCGCCGATCTGGCGCAGCACGATCGCATCCGCGCGATCGCCGGCATCCTTGAGCAGGCGTCGCAGCGGCTCGTCCATCGGTTCTTTGGAAAGCCGAAAGGTGCCCCAATGAATCGGGACCAGGTAGCGCGCGCCCGTCTGCTGAAACATTGCCCACACCTGTTCCGGATTGGCGTGGTTGTGGATCCACGGATCGTAGGCGCCGATTGAAAACGCGGCGACGGTGGGTGGGTGGTTCGCGAGCGTGCCGAAGACCTCGGTGTAGGCGCTGTCGCACGCCAGCAGCATCCGATGGCCTTCGCGATCCAGCACGTAGCTGTTGAAACCATAATCGGTGCCGTAGGGCGGCCAGCGCTTGCCCCAATGGCGTGCGGCCATCGCGGTGATGGTCAGCCCTTTCACGGTGGTGGATTCGCCCCACTTCAGTTCGCGCACGTCGTTGAAACCAAGCGGGCGAATCAGCGCGGCGCATTTGGCGCAGGCGATTACTGTCGCGCTTTTCGGCAGCGCCTCGAGCGACGGGAGATCGAGATGGTCCATGTGCGCGTGGGTGATCAGGATAATGTCGAGCGGCCCGAGCGCGTCGGGCTTGAGCGGCGGGGCTACGTACCGATGAGGCCCGAACGTCACGAGCGAGTCGAGGGCGAGGCCCACGCGATCGAAGAGCGTCGGATCGCTGATCACGCGCACGCCGTAGTAATCCATCAGGAGCGTCGCATGTCCGAGGTTTGCGATGGTGAGATCGCCGTCGGGCCACGCCGCCGGATTGAGCGTGGGATGCGCTGGCCGATCCGAGGCCGTCGCGGCACTATCGCGAAAATGGAGATAGACTGCGCCCGTCGCGAGCAGAACCAGCAGCGCAAGCGCGGCCATCAACTTCATCACTCCGGCGGCGAGTCGCTTCAACCGGCGCACGCGGTCAGACGTGAGGCTTGGGCAGAGGATTTCGCTTCATTCGGGAACCGGAAAGCAGGGCAGGCTCTCGCGCATCGAATAGCGGAATACCCGGCCATTGTATTTGAAGGTGCCGAGGACGGGCCCGAAGTCGAGCGTCAAGGACGCGAGTTCATCGCGTTCCACCGCGGCCATCGGAGCGTCGGGCGCATACGCCAGGAATTTGTTGTAACCGGGCATCGAGGAGGTCTTGAGCGGCGGCTTGAAGTCCATGTGGTCGAGATTGTTGGCCGGCGCCCAGCCGCCCGGCGCGACATCCTTGGCCTTCGCCGGCTCCCCTTGCATCTCCGCCAGCACCATCCACCGCGGCGAATCCGCCGAACCGCCGAGGCCGAGTTCGCGCCATTGGGTGATGCCGCTTTGGTCGGTATGGAACTGGATGATCGCCGGCGTGATCAGGATCAGTTCGTTGCACTTGGCCGCATTCGCGGGGTTACTGGCACTGGTTCGATCGAAGTCGCTATCGTCGAACTTGGTTTCGTTCATGACTTCGGTCTCTTCGGGATTCTGGTCGTCGCCGTGCTTGACCATGGTACCGGCCTGCGCGCCGATGCCGATCGCCTTACCGAGCAACCCGACGCCATCCACCGCCAGCGGTATAAAGGGCGCGAAGCATCCCGTGGAAAAAAGCGCGAGCGCCGCCATTCCGGTCCAGAACGCCGCCGCCGTCACGATACAATTCAAGCGCCGCCTCAAGTTGATGGCGTCCGGCGTCATGGCTTGCGCGCACTGACGATCGAGGAGGTAAATGGTGGACTCGGCAGCGTCGTCATCTCAATATCGATGAAGCCGGCCGCGCGCATCCATCCGGCCGTCTCGTCCAGGCTGTAGTCGCGGCCGCGAGTGGTCAGTAGCAGGTACAGTGAGAAGACCGCGCCTGCAGCCGGTTCGGTGAGATCGCGGTTCATGATGTGATCCTTGACGGCGAGCAGCCCGCCGGGCGCGAGTGCGCGAAAGCATTTCGTCATCAGCGCCTCATTCACGGATTCGTTCTCGCTATGAATAATGTTCGACATAAAGATGGCGTCAACCGGGCCCGGCAGTTCGCCGGCGAGATAATCGACGGGGCGCAGATCGATTCGCGGCAGTAAAGCGGGCGTTCGCTGAGTGAGCATCGCGCGCGCAACTTCAAGCGTTGCCGGAAGGTCCCACAGCGCGCCGCGCAGGTTGGGATTGCGCCGCAGAAACTCGACCAGGTAGGTGCCGGGGCCGCCGCCCAAATCCGCGAGCGTGTGAGTGCCGCCGAGATCGAGATGTTCCGCCGTCCAGCGATCGTCGCCCCGCGCGCGCACCAGGCTGTCCATCGCGCGGATAAAGCGGGCGGTCGCTGCCGGCGTCGATTGAAACATGTCGGGGGTGCGCGCGGGCGTCCCGGTACGAATCGAATTTTCGAGGCGGCCCCATTCGTCCCACAACTCCGCGTCAAACAGGATCATCCCGCCCAGATATTCGGGCGACGCCTCGACCAGAAAACGTTGCGCTGATTGTTGCAGATGGTAACGGCCTTCGATCTTTTGCAGGAGACCAATGGCGACCAGTGCGTTGGCGAGGATCGCGGTCGCACGCGGCTCGCCGCCGATCGCGGACGCAACTTCGCCGGCCGCGAGCGCGCCTGCGCTCAGCCGTTCAAAGATTCCTGATTTCAGGGCGATTTGGATCGCGCGCGCCTCGGCATGGCCGCCCGCCATCCCCGCAATCGTGGAAAAGTCCATGCGCCCCCCGCACGCCCGCAGCCCTACAGCATCCTCCGTCCGCGAGCGAACATCGACACTGCACCATCCCGAATAAGCAGCATCCCCGCTTTGCCGCTCTAGTTCAACCTTGCCCGTTCGCCGATTCTCCGACGCCGATCACGCGGACGGGCGAGCGGGTGCGCGGGTTTCGCCTGCGCCAAAATTAAACTAACGCATGAGGTCGAGGGTCACGTAGTACGATCCGTCGGTGGCATGCGCGATCGCGACCGCCGTCGTGCG
>Ga0207695_10005883_pt1 | contig 16089 bp, 19 predicted proteins | sample KBSC54metaG_FD_184354 | JGI IMG/M metagenome (GOLD analysis project Ga0207695, IMG submission 184354) | Corn rhizosphere microbial communities from Kellogg Biological Station, Michigan, USA - KBS C5-4 metaG (SPAdes) (version 2) | ecosystem: Host-associated > Plants > Roots > Rhizosphere > Soil... | reverse complement strand
CGCCAGCCGCGACCGACCCGGCATCAGACAGCCGCTCGACCCGCACCGGCAGCTCGGCATCCCCGCGCAGCACGCTCCTGAGCAGGCGCCGCGCCTCCCAGCGCAGCGGAACCAGCGCGTCGTCGCGCTGCAGCACCAGGTGCCCATCCCGCTCCGGATGCCGGCGCTGCAAGTCGTCGAGCTCTTCTTCGCGCAGTAGCGCGACCGTGCTGCCCGTCGCCCGGTCGACCAGCCGCACCAGTGCCTTCGGTCCGCTCAGGTCGCTGGCGATCAACCGCCGCGAGCTCGCCTTCAGGATCGACCGCTGCGCCCCACGCGTCATCACGAGCGGCCGCGCCGGACCATCGAGCAACCCACTCAGCACGTCGGCCGCCGCCATCGGCCGCCCGAGCCGCTGAGCCGCGGTCTGCATCTGCTGCAGGCGGCTCGGCTCGCGCAGCAGCTCGTCGATCTTCCAGCCGATGGTCGAGGGGGTGTTGCAGCGCACCGCGGCGCCCTGCTCCATCAGGTAGTCGCCGTTGCGCACCTCCTGCCCCGGGATCGGGTTCACCAGCACCATCGGCAGCCCGGCCGCCATGCACTCCGAGGCCGACAGCCCGCCCGGCTTGCCGATGAACAGATCGGCCTCGCGCAGCAGTTGCGGCATCTCGGGCGTGAAGCCGAGCACCCGGTACTTGTCGCCGGCGGGCGCCACGAGTTGCTCGATCTGCCGCTGCAGCTCGCCGTTGCGTCCGGTCACCACCGTCGCCCGGAACGGCGAGCGCACATGCATCGTCTGCCGCACCACGGCGAGGGCGTAGTCGCCCCCGGATGCGCCGGCCGAGATCAGCAGCCGGGGCACGTCATCCGGAACCCGCTCGAAGGCGGCCTCCGGATGCGCCGAGATCGGGATGCCGACCGCAGCCACCCGATCGGCCGGAACCCCCTGCGCGGTCAGCTGCACCCGCCCCTCCTCGCGCGCGAGGAACAGCGCGTGGAACGCACTCGCCAGCCACAGCCAGTGGAAGTCGTAGTCGGTGGTGACGATGGCGGTCTTCGCATCGGTGGCGCCGCGCAGCACGAGCGATGCCACCAACTGAGCAGGCAAGAAGTGCGTGCACACGATGGCAGTCGGCTTGAACCGCTTGATCTCACTGATCGCCGGCATCGAGTTGGCCCGCGTCCACGGATCAATCGGCCCCCGCCGCCGGAACGGCAGATCGCTGACGTCGTATCCCCAGTCGACCAGCCATGGCGCATTGTCGACCAGCACGAAGTACCCCTTGCCGAGGAGGTCGCGGTAGAGGGTGCTGCTCTGCTCGAGCACGTCGACGACGAGCACGTCTTCGACGTCGGGGCGGGCGAGGGCCGCCTGCTTCACAGCGGCGGCGGCCGTGTTGTGGCCGGCGCCGACACCGGCGGAGAGGACCAGGATGCGATCTCGCGGCTTGTCCGGGGTGCCCGCCGGTGTGCTGCGCATGTGGTGATGGTAGCGGGGTGGCCTCCCTACGGGCTGACCCAGGGCTCGAACCGGGACGTCGGATCCCGTGGGAGCCTGCCGAAATTGGCCAGCAGGCTTCGCGCCATCGTCGAGCTGACTTCCTCGCCGTCGTCCAGGGTGATCAGAACCCTCGACCGACCGGGCGCCGCGTACTCCACGACCCGACCGGCGGCGACCGAGTCGAGCATCCGCTTGAACAGGGCAACACCCTCGGCCGTCCAATCGAGTTCCCACCGGCCTCCCGCCGGGAACACGTCAAGCCATTGGTCGTAGCAGAACGACACCCGGCAAGCAGCCGCGTTGCGAGGCGTCACCGTGTAGAAGTGATGCGTTTCCGACTCGAGGACGACATCGACATGATCTCCGTAGCGACCAATCAGATCTTCGGCGGCGTTTCGAAGCACACGGATGCACTCCTCCTCTTCGAGGAACACGCGCGTACCAGGCTTGCGCATCAGTCCGGCAAACACGGCAGCATTGGACCCCACGTGGTTCGCGGCCGACGCTTCTCGGCATCGCGCGCGATCCCGTCGACGCCCTCCACCGGAACTCTCAGTTCGACGAAATCCGGACCGCCTTGGATTGGGACACACAGCACGGACACCGTCTGGCGCCCAGCCGGACCTAGTTGACCCGCCGTGACGATCGTGAAGACGACTCCGGCGACAGCCTCCGCCTTGCCTCCGCGAGGCCCCTGACTGTCGCGAAGTATCCCGATGATTGGCCAACCGATGCTGACATACGGCTCCTGATTGGCGTCATCCGGGCAGAGCCAAATGCCCTCCTTGTCGACCAGCAGCACGAACGGATCGACAACGCGAGCGATCCACGAGTCATCGACGCCGAGCGCCTGCGCAACCTTGCGTGCAGTTTGCGTGAACTCGTCCGACGTGAACGCACGCACGACGAGCGAGTCGGGTTGGTCGGCAACCTCGGTCACGAGATGAGGCTAGCCGGTTGGCCCGTGCCCCACGCGACGCGTGCACCCTTTCAAGCGCGCCGCAGGTTCATCGTGATCGTCTCGGCCGACGGACCGTTGTTGCGACCCTGCCGTAATCCCGCGACAGTCAAAACAGTTGCTACAGCGTCGGGTCCGTACTGTCCGATCGAGCAACAGTTTGGTCGATCAATTCGCGAGACAGCGAGTTTCGGTTTGCCAGGAGACCGTCGGCCGCGTGCCTCGTGAGGCTCGGAATCCCGCCGAAACCTAAGAACTCACGAATCGTCCCTTGATGAGCTGGGTCGTCGACTTCGGCTTTCGTTTCGAAGGCCATGAACTTCTTTGTGAGCCCCGGAAGATCGACTGTGAGCACTTGATCAAGAACCGACGAGGAATGGGCGCGGTTGAACTCGGTAGCGATCCCATCGAACTCCGCGACATTGCTTGCGCTATTGCTTCGGGCGGCGACGTCCGTCCGGAGTCCGGTACGAAGGAGAGAGGCGCGCAGCACCGACTGGTCAAAGTCGTCCGACCGGCGGATCTCGGTGTCGTCATCGACGAGGTTGTCCAAGTACTGGATCAAGCGCAGGTGCAGGAGCCCGAGCGTGGCAGCCGCATAGAACGTTGGGCGGTCGTCGTCGTCGGGGCTCATAGTTTCAGCGGCTGCGATGGCCCCGAAGTAGTCGCAAATACCCTCTTCAATCAACGTTGGATCGCGGAGCAGAACAACTCGACGCTCGATCTCGGCAACGTCCTCGGCGAGCGACAATTCCCAGAATGGCGCACCCGAGTTCGGGATGCCGCGACGATCTTCAAGGGTCTTTCTGTCGTCCTTCAGCGACTGGACGTACCTCGCTCGATAGGCGGGGTCGGCTAAGTCGAGCTTGGCTTTCTCGAGGTGGATTCTTTGCGCTTCGAGGACGGGCTCGAACTTAACTCGGAGTTCGTCTCCCGCGTTGCGAGCAAGCACCGAGTGCACGAGCTCGTGTGCGATGGCAAACGTCTCTTGGACGTGCGTCAGAACCGTTCGAAAGCCAAAGATGTCCTCTGGTTCCACGAGAGCGGACCGGATCTGCTGCTGATTCGCCGCGACACCAGAGACGCTTGCCATCGCCGAGGCCTGTCGCCACCGGCCCCGGATCAGGTTGCGCTGACCAAACAGCTTGAACACGTACGCATCAACGACATTGGCACCCGGAAGAAGAAGCTCGATTCGAGTGAGCCGATTGAACATCTGCCCGAGGTACTGGTCGTAAACCAAATGGTGGCCGTTCAGATCCACCAGTGTGGTCGGGCGTGCGATAGGAGAGTGCACAACGTGTAGAGACGGTGGCTCTAAATCACCGCCGATGAGGTTCCAAACGCTATCGACCGTGGATTGGTAGCGGGACGCTAGGAGTGGTTGCACGCGATCGCGGCAGTCTGCTCCGTAGAGAGTCGGAAGACTGGCCTCGATCGAAATCATCCCGCTAGTTGTTCTTCTTCTTCTTCTTGGGCGTGGGCGCGTCAGTGGCGTCGGTCGCTTCGAGTGCCTTAAGAATTGACTTGGCTTCCGCGGCCGATTAGCCCTTCATCTCGGTCCCGTTGTGGACTATCGAAAAGGCCTTGCGCGACTCTCCCCGAAACACCAACCACGATTTGAAATAGGGGTACGTCGCCCCTAGCGTGAGCAGCACCTGCGCGACGGTTTCTCCGTCAAACGGTTTCGAGATCTGTATCTCGCCACTGTCGCCACCTAGCTCCCCGATCAGCTCTTCGAGCTCCAGCTTGTCGGCTTCAGGGACGCGAAGGGCGATTGAGATATCCACGAGCTCAAGACTGGCACGCGGTGTGCCGGTTTCGAAGCGCCCGTTGGGAGCCAGTCCGGATTTGGCCGGGTAGCTTGAGAGTTGCGGACGACGGAAGGAGGCAGCGTGGAGTACTCACTCGCAGTCGTGACCGAGAGGCTTCCTCCGCTGGACACCCCCACCGCTCAAGTTGAGCTCGAGCTTGGGCTGCCACCCAAGCTGCCGGCAAAGCGAGCCCGACGCAGTGGACGAAGCGAAGCAATGCTCTCGGTGGCCGAGTTCCATTTCTCCTTCAACCTTCCGATCGAGACCAGACCCCAGGCGCGAATAACTGAAGCGCTGATGCAGCTCCGAATTGATCTTCTTCGCGAAGAAGTCGAGGAGTTTGTTGACGCAGCGATGCGTATCGACACAGTCGGAGTCGCGGATGCGTTGGGAGACATTGTCTATGTCGCCTACGGGACAGCACTGTCCTACGGTATTGATTTAGACGCGGTCATCCGAGAAGTCCATCGCGCGAACATGAGCAAGCTCGATGCGGAGGGGCATCCCATCCTGCGGGACGACGGGAAGGTGCTGAAGTCGGCGAGCTATGTTGCACCGGACATCCGTCGAGTCCTTCTCGACCAACCCCCTCTCTTCCTCGAGGGCGAGTTCGAATAGCGATCGACGCTCAACGGTGGCCTGCTCTACTCTGGCGAAATGACCGCCGCCACGCCTTCCTGGACTAATCGCTCGGTCTTGGCATTCGCGCGCGGAGCTGAACCGCTACGCCAGGCCAAGTCGGCCGCGCAAGCCCTCCTGCAGCGGGCACGCGAGGCAGGTATTGCGGGCCCGCCAGTGGACGTGATCGCGTTGGCCGAGCTCCTAGGGATCGAACTCCGACCTAACGACGACGTGGTTGATGCCCAGATCGTTTCGGTGGCAAAGGACGGGAACGACTCCTTGGCGATCGAGTACAACCCAAACCGCCCTAGGGGCCGCCTTCGGTTCAGCATCGCTCATGAGCTCGCGCATTCCCGCTTTGCTGACGTTGCCAGTCAGCCTCGTCACCGCACTGCAATGGGCGCGGTCCCGGCCGCCGAGTCCGATGAATGGGAACTCGAGCTCGTCTGTAACGTGATCGCCGCAGAACTCTTGCTGCCGGAGCGCGCCGTCGAAGGGCTGCTTGATGTCGATCCCGACATCGACTTCATAATGGAGCTACGCAGAAGATGGGACGTGTCCACCGAGTCGCTATTGCGGCGACTGGTCACTTCTACGACGCGCCCCATGGCGATGGTGTCGATATCACGACGGGCTCTTGCAGCGGGCGGCTTTGTCTTCGACTACGTCGACTGGTCCAACACGCTGCCGCAGGACGACGCACTACGCGGACTTGCGCACGGCGGCCCGGTCGTTGACACCTCGGCCTTCGAGAATTGCGTGGCCGTGGGACAAACCGTTCGCGGAACCTTCCGCCTCGGAGACAATCACTACCCGACACAAGCGGTCGGTGTACCGGGCTATCCGGGAAGCAAGTTCCCGCGAGTGCTGGCGATCCTTGAGCCTCAAGCCAATGATCGAGGCATCCCGGGTGTCGAGTACGTCACTGCGGACATCATGGATTTCGCGACCTCTGAGCGGCCGATCGTCGTCGCGCATGTGGTCTCGGACGCAGCCCGTGGCTGGAGTCGAACCGGTGTGGCGTCGACCATTTCACGGGCGTTGCCGGACTTCGCTCAATCGTTCCGCGCGTGGGCGATCGCCGATCCCGACAACCTTCAGCTAGGAAACGTCCATTCAGTTGGTCGTGAGTACCAGGGCCGGGAGACTTTCGTGGTCAGCATGGTCGCACAAGAGGGTTTTGGCCCCAGCTGGGAGACGCGACTTCGATACGACGCGCTCGCCGATGGTCTCGGGCGTGTTGCCGTGATCGCGGCGAAGCACGGGGCTGAGGTCCATATCCCACGTATCGGTGCGGGCCAGGCCGGTGGGCGTTGGGACTTCATCGAGCGAATCGTAAAGGCCGAACTGGTTGACCGCGGCGTCCCCGTGACCATTCACACCCTCCCCCAGAAGGAGGCGACTCATGACCGCTGATCTGCCCGTGCGCATCGTCGCGATCAGCGGCCCGGTGGGCGCAGGAAAGAGCACGCTAGCGAAAGATCTGGCGTTGCGATTTCGGCTCGCGCATATCCGTACGCAAGATCTAATGCGCGACGCGGCCAACGATCGATCAGCTTCGATCGAGCCGACTCGGCGAGCGATGCAGGACTATGGAGAGGCACTCGACCGCGAGACCGACGGACGATGGGTCGCTGAGGGAGTGGCCAAGCTGATCGCGGGCGGCTATGTCGAGGGGCCAATCGTGATAGTTGACTCGGTTCGGCTCATTGAGCAGGTTGATCGTCTCCGAGACGCGTTTCCTGGTCGAGTCACCCACGTCTACCTGGAAGCGCCCCGTGCTGTCCTGGCCGAGCGTTACTCGCTGCGCGAGAACAGCGGGCTTGAAGAACTGCCGTCATACGATGAGGTCGCCGAGAACGAGACCGAGCGCCTAATCGCCAATCTCGAACACGATGCAGACGTTTCGATCGACACTGTGCGCAGCACTCGCAGCGACGTCGTTACGCGCGTCGCGGCCGCGCTAAGTCTGGACGGGAGCCGACACTCTCGCCTCGTCGACGTCTACGTCGGAGGCCAGTATGGAAGCGAGGGAAAGGGCAACGTCGCTTACCACCTCGCCGCCGAATACGAGGTTCTGATGCGGGTGGGGGGGCCGAACGCTGGCCACAAGGTCCCCACCGACCCTGATCCGAAGACTCACCGTCAACTGCCATCGGGGGCGCTCGCGAACCCCACGGCAAAGTTGCTAATTGGGCCGGGTGCGACGGTCTCAGTCGAAGTACTGCTCACCGAGATCGCCGATTGCGGCGTCGACATTGAGCGGCTATTTATTGACCCGCAAGCCATGATCATCGAAGACTCAGACGTCGAAGCCGAAAAGGGTCTGGTCGGCGACATCGGTTCCACCGGTCGAGGCGGCGGATCGGCTGCCGCTCGAAGGATCATGGGACGAGGTTCCACCACCGCCGGCGTCCGTCTGGCTCGGGATGTCGAAGTTCTCGCGCCGTATATCCATCTGACTGGACCGATCTTGGAGGATACCTTTCGGGCGGGCGGATTGGTCATGCTGGAGGGCACCCAGGGAACGCATCTCAGTATGTATCACGGGGCATACCCATATGTGACGAGTCGCGACACGACCGTGTCAGGCACGCTCGCCGAAGCTGGTATCCCGCCCCATCGTGTTCGTCGCGTGGTGATGGTAATCCGCACGTACCCGATACGTGTGGGCAGTCCGCCCAAAGGTACCTCCGGCGGCATTGAGCAGGAGACGACCTGGGACGTCATCGCCGAGCGCTCCGGCCTGGACCCGAAGGAGATAAAGAAGGTGGAGGTGGGCTCGGTGACCTCCCGTGAACGTCGCGTCGGAGAGTTTGACTGGACTCAACTCGCGAGGTCGGCCCAGTTGAACGGCCCTACAGACATCGCAATGACCTTCGTGGACTACCTACACATCGACAACCGGAACGCTCGAAGGTATGACCAGTTGAACAACGAAACTATCCACTTCATCGAAGAGGTGGAGCGCGTCGCCGGTGCACCTGTCTCCTTGATCTCCACCGGGTTCGACCAACGCAGTCTGATCGATCGACGGGAGTGGTGATGGACGCCGGTGAACTGGTCGAGCGATACCCACGGCTCTTCCACATGGCTGCGGCGGGCAGCTGGGATTCCATCTCGCGCTTCGGCCTGTTGCCGACGTCGCGCATCGTCGAAACGTCTGGACTGGATCTCCAGAGCCAGAGTTCGCTACTGCTCGAGCGACGCCCGATGTCAGTGCACATCTCCCACCCGGAACTGGGCGACGTAACCATTCGCGACCAGGGACCGCTCAATCTGCACAACCTCCACTTGACCGACATATCTTTGGAGGAGTGGCTTGCGACGCTGAACGATCGGGTGTTCTTTTGGCTCCATCCCGCTCGGCTGGACGACCTTTTGGCCGCAAGGCGATACCGAGCCCAAGAGCAAGATGTAATAACCATCGACACAGCGAGCCTGCTCGCCTCTGATGCCTTCGATCGCGTTCGACTGAGCCCGTTGAACTCGGGCGCGACTATCTACCCGAGCGCTCCGAGTCGAGGAAGGGGCACCTTCCTCCCCATAGAGCAGTACGACTTCGAGTATTGGCTGGATAGGAGACGGAGCGAGCGAAACGCAATCGTCGAGCTCGCCGTGGTGGGGGGAGTCGAGGATCTCCTGCCCCACGTCATAGCGGTCGAACGCCGACTTGGCGCAGCAACGATTCAAGACCTCTACACGAGACGCTAGGACCGGCATGCATCAATCGGAGCTTCTCGTCGGGCTGCATCGTCACATGTCGAGGTTCGCCCTAACGCCCGCTACAGCTGGGCTCGGCGATCTCCAATTCGCTGGCAAAGTCTTGGAGATGGCGTTTCGCCTGCGCGGGTCCGGCGTGTCAACACTTGCGAGAGTGGGGGCGATCGGGGTAGACGCCGGCATCTCAGGTCGCGAACTAGCTCAAATGGTTCTTCCTACCCTCGAGTCCCTCGGATGGGTTCACCTCAGTCGAGGGAGCACGAGCGCGATCGAGGCCGTAGAGGATTCTCTACCCCCATTCGTGGAACTGTTGAACGCTGGGCCGCGCCTGCTCGCCACTGTCGGCCTCGACGCGTTTCAGTCCGCGGCGCTTGGCCTTCTGGAGGCGACGACACTCCAGCCACTCGAGCAGGAAGCGGCTCTGGACGCGGTCGCCGAATTCGGCGCGGAAGCGGCACAGAATGCACTCGACTGCCTGGCCGCCCTCAACCTTGTCTTCTGCCTCACTGCTGACGATGGGCGGAGTGCCGTATTCAACCCGAATGTTTGGGTCGACAAAGAAGCTGCGACTCAAGCCGCTCTCCGGACTGAGGACGCAAATGTGCGCCGAGAAGTAGGAGCGCTACTCGAAGAGGTCTCCCAAGCTCCGGGGCTTCCGCAGGAACAGGTCGAGAGCACTGAAGCGAGGTGGATCGACTTTGCAGTAAGTCAGGGACTTATCGAGCGCAACGTCGTCTCGACCAGTACCGGCATCGAGCGATCTTTTCTCTTCAGCCCACACATGGCCCGGGACTCGTTCGGGAGCGTAGTTCGGGACGCATCGGGTCACGTCCGGCAATTGGTGGGCTCGATGGTCTACGCGGCTACCTACCCTCGGTGGAAGCTCTCTGACCCCGCCCTTTTCGTGCAGCGGCTGATCGAGCGGGGGACCGCCGGTGATGCATCGCCAATCGGCACCGATTACCCGATGCTCGAAACTGCTGGCATCGTGAGGGTGGTTCCCGGCTCGCGAGCGGACAAGTTCAGCCTCGAGCTTCGCCAGTCCGACATTGCGGAGAGTGCGCTCACGATACTTCGTACCAACCAATCGTTCGGCGGACAAGCGACAGAGAACCGAGCGGCGGGCCTCTTTTCGCAGAAGACGTACCGACACACCCAGGGCGAGCGCGCACGACTGGCTGTGACCGTGCCAGCCGACGACCGTGACATGGCTCGGATGGTGGCCGCGCTGCGTCAAGAGTCGAGGAGGAATAGTGGCTAGGGCGACGAGGGCGGGTAATCCGGGCGGAGAGTCTGATGGAGAGGCGCTTGAGCGCCGTGTGGGCCGTCTGGAGTTTTCAGAAGGTGCGTTCGTAAGGCTCCGAGTGCCCCTCCGTGTCAATGCGGAAGCGGGGCGAGATGTCCTGACCGATCTTGATGTGCTGTCGATCGACGTCGATCCCCGACTTCGCGTTAGCAACGCGATCATCGAGTGCAAGTCCGGCTCTGGTCAGGCGGGCGAGCCGGACCGGTTGCTCTGGCTGGCAGGTGTCCGAGACTATGTCCGGGCAGATCGAGCGATGCTGATCCGCAGCACTGTGAGCACGCGCGGAAGGCTAGTTGCGTCACGGCTTCGGCTCGAAACGATGGACCTTCCCCGCCTGGAAGAACGCGAGCAGGGCATCGTCTGGATGCCTGACACCTTCGCTCACATAGGTGCGCCCTTGTGTGCAAGCGCTGAGCGCGACACCGACACAGCGGTGACAACCCTAGCGTTGCCGTCAGACCTCGTGAGCTTTGTTCGCGGTGACTTTGTGTTCCAACCCGCGCGCACTTTGAGGTCCGTTGTCGATCTGTGGGCCACCCTTGACGGAAGCGCGGTCCCCGACCGCCCTCGCATGATGTTGGCCAGTCATTCCCTCGTAGCCCTTATTCACGCCGCACTGATCGATTCGAAGGCGCTCGACGTCATGCCGCGCTCCACGCTATCTGACCGACTAGAGCGTCAGCTCACGGTCGGCACTGAGCAGAGCAACCTACTGGAGATTCTCGAGCAGGCCGACGCTCTGGTAGGACTCACGATCGATCGGATACACGAGGCGTACGAACGCACCGGGCTTAGTCGTCAAGCTGTGGCGGTGCCGCGTCTACGCGATGTGGTCGCGGAGCCGCCGAACTGGTTGCCGCGCTACCTCGATCTTGTTGAAGCGTTCCGCGCGAACGGATCGGTCGCCGCCGATCTTCTCCAGACCGCCGAACTGGCTTGCTTCGACGGACTGCTCGGAGGCGACGCCTACGCGCATGAGGCATTCGACCAGCTGTTTACGATCGAACACAGGCAGCTTCTTCGTTTGGCCCGCGCCTCGCTCAGTGAAATCGCCGGAACGTCGGCATCCGAGTCGCTCGAAGGCTTCGAGTCTCTTAACTTTCAGCGGCGTCCATCGACACCGGACCGTCGAAGCGCTCCCCGCCTGTCGCAGCCCCTATAAGGCGGCCCAGTCGTCCTCAGCCAGCCCCCTGGTTCGCGAGAGATGTGCAGCTTGCGCTGAACAGAGAAGTGGGCCAGCAGCATCCGGGATGCGGCAGTGTAGCTAGCCGAGCGACGCCAACTACGCCCCTCAGAATGTGCCGCGCCTCCTGCCGCGACGCAGCATCGAGCCCTGCCAGCATCCTGTCCTCCACCGCCTTCACCGCCACCGTGGCCTTCGCCAGTTGCCGCCGGCCGAGCGGGGTGATCCGCGTCGGGAGGGTCTTGCCCACCGGGGCGTCGGCGGGGCGAGTGACGACGCCGGCGCGTTCCAGGGACTGCAGCAGCACGTTCATCGACTCCCTCGAGACGAAGGCGCCCCTCGCCAGCTCGGAGTTCGAGAGGCCCGGGCGCTTGGCCAGGAGCTCCAGCGCGGCGTAACGCGTCACCGTTATGCCTCGCGTCACCGCACCACCCGGTACTTCAGGTGCGTTGCCGCCGGCGTGATCCGCGCGTCGATGCGCTCCAGCGCGATCGCCGCTTCGAGGTCACCGAAGAAGCGCGTGCCACCGCCGACCAGGACGGGCATGACGTGCAGGTGGATCTCATCCACGAGCCCCAGCGGAAGCGCCTGCTGCATGACGGGGTGGCTCCGAACAGGTGAACGACCTTGTCGCCCGCGACCTGCTGGGCCCGGGCGATGGCGCGGGCCACGCCATCCGTGACGAAGGTGAAGACCGAGGGATACGCGCGCTCAGGCGCGTGGTGCGTGACGACGAAACACGGGATGTCGCCCATCGGCCCGCCGTCGCCCCAGCCGCCGTCGCCTTCGTTCTTCTCGAACGAGGTGCGCCCCATCACGATCGCGCCGACGCTGTCGACGACCTCCTGGAGCACGGCGCGGTCGTCGTCGCTGGCCGTCGGCCGCAGCCACGCGTGCAGGTTCTCGGCGCCGTCGCCGAATGGATTCTCGCGGCTGTCGTTCGGTCCGGTGACGTAACCATCGAGCGAGATCGACATATCGGGGATGACGAGGCCCATGGGGAGCTCCTTTGCTGAGTGACGGGTTGGATCAGACCTGCGCCGGCACGTTCGGGCTGTACGGCACGTGCATGCTTTCGGCGAAGCGGGCGAACAGCGACGCGTCGCCCTCGAGCTGCACGACGCCCGTGGCGATCGCGGTGTCGGCATCCAGTTCGCCGGCCATCAGGTCGCGGATCTGGGGGGCGGCCGTGATGATGAGGTCGGGCGCCTCGGCCGGCCCGGGGCCAACCGTGATCGCGCCGTCGCGCATGAGCACGTGCACCTCGACGTCGCCCACGCGAACCGTGTACGAGGTGTTCCACGACCGGGGGACGACGCCGTCACCGGCGGCCACCCGGAACGAACTGACGATGGATGCCGTGGTGACGATCTCGCCCTCGCGCGGTGTCCGCATGCCTGCGGCCCCCCAGCGCGACAGCGCGTCGAGCGCCGGCCCGAGCTCTTCGCCGCGTGGCGTCAGGGCGTAGACGACGGAGCGCTCGGCGCCCGTTGGTGCGGTGCGGATGACGAGCCCCTCCTGCTCGAGCTCCTTCAAGCGCAGGGCGAGGGTGTTGGTCGGGATGCCCGGAAGGCCGCCGACCAGATCGGAGTAGCGCCGCGGCCCGACGCTCAGGTCGCGCAGGATCAGCAGCGTCCAGCGCTGCCCCACGATCTCGGCCGCGCGCGCCAGCCCGCAGAACTGGCCGTACTCCTGATTCGTCATACTTTGACTCTACCACTTGACTTCATTAAATGCAGTGTGCTTTATTTTTTGCAGTAGTAACTCAACCACACTCAGAAGGGTGCATCCCATGTCCACCTCCATGCACGCCGTGTCGTCGCTCGACGGCTACATCGCCGATGACCACGACGGCGTCGGCCACCTGCACGACTGGTACTTCAACGGCGAGTTCCCGCTTCACGAGGGTGACGAGGGCGGGATTCGGCTCTCGGCCGCATCCATCGACTACATCCGCCAGATCTGGGCTCGCCAGAGCGTGCTCATCATCGGACGCCGCCAGTTCGACCTCATGAACGGCTGGGAGGGGCAGCCGCCCGCGAGCAAGTACGTCGTGGTCGTGTCGCACCGTCCCAAGCCGGAGGGATGGCATCCCGAGGCGCCGTTCGAGTTCGTCACCTCGATCGAGGCGGCGTTCCACCGCGCGGAGGAGCTCGCCGAGGGCGGCGACATCGGAGTGACCGCCGGCGACCTCGGCGGGCAAGCCCTCGCCCTGGGACTGGTCGATCACGTCGCGATAGACGTCGTGCCGGTGGTCTTCGGCGGAGGCAAGCCGTACTTCGGGTCGTTCGCCGACGCCGATCAGGTGCTGGGCGATCCCGACGTCGTCATTCAGGGGCAGGGAGTGCTGCACCTGCGGTTTCCGGTGCGGAAGGGCTGACCGGGCCGAAGTCAGAGCGGTCGTCGGGTCGCTAGGCTCCGAGCATGTCGCCGCGATCCGTTTCGAAGGTGTCGCGCTACATCCGCGGCATGTTTCAGGGCGTCGGCGCCTGTGCCTTGGCCATCATCGGACTCGTGGTGCTCACCCGGGGAAGCTGGGCCGGCGTCGTGGTCATCGTCATCGCGGTCGCGTTCGCGATCGCCGCGCTGACGAACTTCTGGCTTGCGGAGCGCCGGCGGTCCTAGCGCCGATCGTCGATGTTCGTCGGGGAGAACGGGGAGAACTCCCCCGCCAGGATGCTCCACACCTGCTTGTCGTAGAACACGTCGCCCACCTTCCACGCCTCGCGCAGCACGCCCTCGAGCGTCATCCCGAGGCGCTCGGCGACAGCCGAGCTGCGGGCGTTGTCGGCGCGACACCGCCACTCGGCGCGGTGCAGGCCGCGTTCGTCGAAGGCGTAGCTCAGCAGCATCCGGCATGCGGCGGTGATCAGGCCGCGGCCCTCGGCGCCGGGCTCGAGCCAGCAGCCGATCTCGCAGGTGCCGGCGGCGGCGCTGAACTCGACGAACATGACGCCGCCGACGAGGGTGCCATCCGCCCAGATGCCGAAGATGCGGTTGCCGTCGCGGGCGGTGGCGTCGGCGTAGCGCTGCAGGGTGGCGCGGGCGCCGTCGACGTCATCCGTCACGAAGCTCGGGCCGACCCAGGGGCGGATGTGCTCGCGCGCCCGGTCCATGTGAGCCGCGAACTCGTCGGCCTGCCAGGGCTCAAGCGGGCGGAGGGTGGCGTCGGGAGTGAGTTGGGCGCTGAACACTCGTCCATTCTTGCGTGATGCTGCGACGAAAGCCCGGCTGGCTAGACTCCGAGCGTGAACCGTCGCGCGTGGCTGATGCGGAACCTTCCGGCGATAATCGTCGCCGTTCTGGGTGTGGTAAGCCTGTGCGTCGGTCTCGTGATGGGCGCCGGACGTCCGCTCGCGGCGTTCCTCGCGATGCTGGGCGGCCTGTCGATCTTCGCCGGCCTCGTCATTCTGGCCGTCTCCGCCGCGTTTCAGCCCCGGACGTCCGAACTCAGCCCAGAAAATCGATCGAGGCTGATCGACTACCTCAAGGTAAGCAGGCTCATTCGCGGAGCGATCCAGGTGGTCGCGGGTCTCGCCCTGATCGCGTGGGGAATCTCCCAGGTGCTCGTCGAGCAGGGCTATGGATGGATCATGATCGGGTTCGGCGCGTTTCTGATCCTTTTGGGCGCCGCGAACGTCTGGGTCGCCAGACGTCTCTATCGGCCCGTTGCCCAAGCAGATGAATCGCCCAAAGTAGAGCCCTCCGCCTAAGAACCTGCAGCCGGTGTTGCACCATTTCCCAGGTGCTACACTGAGGGTCATGCCAACCAGCCGCCCTCGCCACATGCTGACGGAGACCGACGAGCTCGCGGCGGCCCTGAATGACGCGGCTGTCGCCTGGCCCGAACTCCGGGGCGACCGCGGTGCCCTGCTGCGCAAGCTGGTCGAGGCGGGTCGCAACTCGGTGCGCAACGGGGACGGAGTTCGGGCGCTGCTCACCGAAGCATCCGGCGCTGCCACAGGTGCCTACCCTCGCAACGCCCGCGCCGAACTCCTGGCCGAGTGGCCGGAGTGATCGTTCTCGACGCCAACGTGGTCATCGGGTTTCTCGACGCGAACGACCCGCACCACGCGGCATCCCTCGACCTGCTCGAACGCCACTTCGTCGACGGCTTCGGGTGCAGCGTGCTCACGATCGCCGAGGCCCTCGTGCATCCCAGCCGGGTCGATCGTCAGGATGCCGCCCTCGCCTCGCTCACCCGGATCGGCGTGCAGGTGATCCCGCTCGACGCCGCTGATGCGATCGCACTGGCCGAGGTGCGCAGCACCCACCGGCTGCGGATGCCGGATGCGGTGGCGCTGCTCGCGGCGATCCAGTTCCGCTCCGACCTGGCCACCTTCGACACCGGCTTGGCCGCCGCGGCGGAGAAGGCGGGAGTGGGCCTGGCGACGTAGTCGGGGCCGTTTGGTACCCTCCCGGCATGTGCCGCAACATCCGCTGCCTTCACAACTTCGAGCCCGCCACCACCGACGACGAGGTGCGCGAAGCCGCCCTGCAGTTCGTGCGAAAAGTGAGCGGGTCGACCCATCCATCTCGGGCGAATGCCGCCGCGTTCGAGACGGCGATCGACGAGATCGCCTTCGCCACCCGCCGGATGCTCGATCAGCTGGTCACGAACGCGCCGCCCAAAACGCGCGAGGCGGAGGCCATCAAGGGGCGGGCGCGGCACGAGAAGCGGGTGGAGCGCGAGGTGCGGATCCGCACCGGGGTTACCGCGTGAGGTAGCGACCCAGCTTGTCGTGGATGCCCCGGGTGCCCGCCTCGCGGTTGGGGCCGTCGGCCCAGAACTGGTCGAGGAAGACGCCGTGCTCGGTGTGGGTGAAATGTGTCGTGGGTCCGTCCGCACCGCCCATCGGGTTGAACTCGAACGACGCCACCGAGGTCGACATGTGCACCCCATCGATCCACATGTCGTAGGTGGTGACGATGCGCACGCGCTCGACGATGTCGGTGTAGGTGGCCTCGTAGCGCGATATCGGGCCGTTGTGGAACTTCCCCTCG
>Ga0207695_10005882_pt1 | contig 16091 bp, 14 predicted proteins | sample KBSC54metaG_FD_184354 | JGI IMG/M metagenome (GOLD analysis project Ga0207695, IMG submission 184354) | Corn rhizosphere microbial communities from Kellogg Biological Station, Michigan, USA - KBS C5-4 metaG (SPAdes) (version 2) | ecosystem: Host-associated > Plants > Roots > Rhizosphere > Soil... | reverse complement strand
TGGGACGTTCATGGCCGCCGAGCTGATCGACGGGCCCGATCCGCAGTACGACGGTCCCCAAGGCCTGACCGTCCTGAACGGCGCCGTGCTGTTCACGGCCGCCGGCGCTGGCTGGGACTGCTGGCCATCCCGGTCGCGCTGGGGGCGCTGGCCTTCGGCGGGACCAGGGCCCAGGCGTTCGGCGGCGGCGAAGGGGCGATGGGCGGGGGCTTCCGCAAGGAGCACATGGAGAAGATGCTGGCGGCGGCCGGCGCCACCGACGCGCAGAAGGCCCAGATCCAGACGATCTGGCAGAACCTGCGCCCCCAGCTGCGTCCGCTGCACAAGCAGCACGCCGAGCTGCGCCACCAGCTTGGCCAGGCGATCGCCGCCCCGACCATCGACCAGGCCAAGGTCGAGCAGCTGCGCAAGCAGGCGGTGCAGACGATGGACCAGATCTCGGCGCTGATCACCCAGGGCATGGTGCAAAGCGCGCAGGTGTTGAGTCCGGCGCAGCGACAGACCATCCTGCAGCAGATGGAACAGCACCGTCACCACATGGGCGCGGGTCCGGACGCCGGTGAGTGAGGACGCTGTTGGCGCAACACATCCTGATCGTCGATGACGACGAACGTTTGACCGAGATGCTCGCCGGCTACCTGACGCCGCGCGGGTTCTCGGTCGAACGGCGCGCCGACGGCCGCAGCGGCCTGGCGGCGCTGGACGCGGGCGACTTCGACGCCGTGATCCTGGACGTGATGCTGCCGGACACGGACGGCTTCGAGATCTGCCGGCGGATCCGCGCGCGGTCGGACGTGCCCATCCTGATGTTGACCGCCCGGGGCGACGCCACCGATCGCATCGTGGGCCTGGAGATCGGCGCCGACGACTATCTGCCCAAGCCGTTCGATCCGCGCGAGCTGGTGGCCCGCCTGGGCGCGGTGTTGCGCCGCACCCGCCCCAACGCCGCCGGCGCCGCGGGGCAGCCGCTGCTGCGGTTCGGCCGGCTGACCATCGATCGCCAGGCCCGCCTGGTGCTGGTCGACGGCAAGCGCCGCGAGCTGACCGGACGGCAGTTCGATCTGCTGACGCTGCTGGCCGAGCGGGCCGGCCGCGTGCTGAGCCGCGAGCAGATCATGACGGCGCTGGGCGCGGACGGCTGGGACAGCGTCGATCGCAGCATCGACGTGCACGTCTCCCGCATCCGCAACGCCGTGGAGGACGATCCCCGGCGCCCGCGCTTCGTGCGCACGGTGCGCGGCGTGGGCTACGTCTTCTCGCCGGCGGGCACCGACGACGGGGATGAGGTGCCGGCGTGAAGCACCGGTTCTATCTACAGCTTTACGCGGCCCTGCTGGGCAGCGCGTTCGTCTGTCTGGTGGTCACCGGGATCGCGTTCCGTGTGGCGCGCGACGCCAGCGGGCGGGCCAGCGACCGCCTGCAGAACGCCGCGCGCGTGCTGCCGGAGCGGATAGCCGACGTGCGCGCCCCGGACGCGCGCCAGCGCCTGGTAGCGGTGTCGGACGAGTTCGGCGTGGACGTCATCGCCGGCGACGAGGCCGGTCCGCTGATCGGCGTGCCCAGCCCGCGCGCGTTCGCGATCCCTCGCCACTTCGGTCCCGGCCTGAAGCGCGATCGCGTCGGGCCGGTGCTGATGATCGCGCTGGGGGACGACGGCTGGGCGGCGCTGCGCCCGCGGCTGGCCTACCGGCGGCTGCGCATGCACCCGTTCTTCACCACGCTGGGCATCCTGGCGCTCGTGATGGCGGTGGGCGCCTACCCGGTGGCGCGGCGGGTGACCCGCCGGCTGGAGGTGCTGGCGAACGGCGTGGAGGAGTGGGGCGCGGGGCAGCTGAACGCGCGCGTCCCGGTCGACGGGGACGACGAGATCGCCCGCCTGGGCGCCACGTTCAACCGGGCCGCGGAGCGACTGGACGCGCTGGTCGCGCAACAAAAGCAGATGGTCGCCACGGCCTCGCACGAACTGCGCTCGCCGCTGGCGCGCCTCCGCATGGGCCTCGAGCTGGTGTCCGAGGAGCCCGATCCCGAGCGCCGGCAGTCACGCGTGCGCCAGCTGCACGGAGACGTCGTCGAGCTGGACGGTTTGATCGAGGAGCTGCTGCTGCACGCGCGCGCCGACGCGCGCACGGCCCCGCGTCCGGCGCAGCCGGTGGATCTGCAAGCGCTGGTCGTGGAGGAGGCGGTACGCACGGGCGCGACGGTCGACGCCGGTCCCGCGCGGATCGTGGAGGGCGACGCCACGATGCTGCGACACATGGTGCGCAACGTGCTGGAGAACGCCCAGCGGCACGGCACCACCGGCCCGGAGGTGTCGTCCCGGGTGCACGCCGCCATCGCCATCGACGGCGACCAGGCGCGACTGGCGGTCGACGACGACGGACCGGGGATCCCCGAGGAGGACCGGGAGCGCGTCTTCGCGCCGTTCTTCCGCCGGCCCGGGGGCGCCGGCGCGCCCGCGGGACATGGCTTGGGCCTGGCGCTGGTGCGCCAGGTGGCCCGTTACCACGGGGGCGACGCGGTCTGTTGCACGAACCCCCGAGGCGCGGGCGCGCGGTTCGAGATCACGCTGCCGCTCGCGCGGGGGACCTGAGCGTCGTTCGGGGCGCCGACGACCTGAGCGACACGCGCTGGCTGCCCCGGTCCCTCGGGCCAGCCGTGTCAGTCTTCGTCGTCCTCGGACTCGTCGGCGGCGCGTCCGTCGGGCACGACCTCCGGCGCACCGGCGAGGCGATCGAGCGCTTCCCGGCCGGCGGCGCCCTTACCGGCGTCGTTGGGCCCGGGCCCATCGACTCGCTGAAACTGATGCGCGGCCTGCCCCTCTTTCGTCTCCGTCTCGTCGGCGGTCGTCGTCTTGGTGCGCGGTGGTTTTGACATGCCCCGATGTCAAGCAGCAGGCGTGCCAGCGCAGAGGGCGCAGCTGACGGCCGGGCGCGCCTCTTCGTGTAGAGATCGCGAAACCGGCCGTGCAGCTCCGTCACTTCTTCGATCGCCGGGTGCTCGGGCTCGTTCCAGGTCTTCCAGGATTGGGCCGACCTTCCACCCTGTCATCAGGCGCCTGTGTTCGCGGCGCGCCGCCAGCCGGCTACAGGCCAGCGATGCTGCGCGGGGGCAGGTGGGTGGAGGGGTTCGGCTCGAAGCCGGGCAACTCGAGCGGCGTCACGCCGCTGGCGTCGAAGACGTGAACGAGGGGCGCGCGCGCGGAAGCGTCGGGCAAGAAGACCCGCTTGGTGAGCGGATCGACCACCGCGCCGCCGAGGTCGCCCGCGACCCCGCTGGCCAGTGGCGTGGCGACGCCGGTGGCCAGGGACACGGCATAGAAGCCGTCGGACGTGCCGGGCGAGCTGCCGTCCACGCTGGGATACTGGCCCAGCGTGCCCACGAACGCGATGTCGCCCAGGACCGCGGCGTAGAAGAAGTTCAACGTGTCCGTCCCCGTGCCGACGGCGGCGGCGTGCAGCACGCGGCCCTTGACCGGCGCGGCGCCGGACAGCAGCACCTCCTGCAGCCCCGACTCGCCGACCTGATCGGCGTCGCTGAACGCGCCACCGCAGGCGACGTACAGGCTCTTCGTCTCGGTGACGTAGGTCAGACCCGAGCAGTCCTTGAGGCCGGGCAGATCGATCACGCCGGTCACGGCGTCGGTGGTGGGATCGACGATGACGACGCGGCCCGCGCCGGTCCCCGCGAAATTCACGTCGATGTTGTTCAGGGTCACGTACACCAGGCCGTTCGCCAGCACGGCGCGGTCGGGCCGGGCCTGGGTCGGCGTGCCGTCATCGCCCGGCGTGGCGTAGGGGGTCAGCGAGATGCGACCGCTGATCGTCAGCGACGTGGGATCGATGATCAGCAGGTCGTCGCCCTCGTCGAAGTCGGCGGGATCGGCCGTGGGCGCCGCGTTCGTCTCGTAGCGGGTGACGTAGGCCTTCGTCGACGACAGCGTGACGATGTCGTGCGGGTTGGCCTTGAAGCCGGCCGTCGCGACCGACAGCTGCCCGGCGGCGGCGCAGGTGGCGGGATCGAAGAACGTCAGTACCGACGACGTCCCGTCCAGCACCACCAGCTTGCCGCCCAGCTGCGCCTGCGAGGGTAAGGTGGTGCTGCCGGACAGCGGCTGCGTCAGGGTGGCGCTGGTGACGCCGCTCCTCGCGCACCCGTCCACCAGCGCGCCCGACTGGGGCGTGTACAGCGAGACGCTGGTGGTCGTCGTGTAGTTGCTGCCCAGGATCGCCAGCTGGGGCGCGAGCGCCGCCGTCGCCCCCGCGGCGCCACCCATCCCGCCTGCGGACTTGCCGTCGCCGCAGCCGGCGCTCATACCAGCCGCCCCGACCGCCCCGGCCAGCAGCACGGCACGAAGGCGACGGTGAAAGCGGCGAGGCGATGGGGGGCGCGGAGCGAGGAACGTGGACATGGCGGTCTCTCCTTGGGTCGGTGTTGCTGGGCGGTCTTGCTGATCGGTCTTCGGGTCAGTCGGGCAGCACCCGCCGCGCGCCGCTGGACCAGCCCAGCGTCACGAACAGCGAGCGCCCCGGAAGCGGATAGTCCTGAAAATCCTGCGTGCGCGTGTCGGCCAGGTTGGCGGCGCTGGCCACCAGCCTGAACCCGCTGCGCGCGTGCTCGAGCGACAGGCCAGCGCCCAGGAAGGCGTGCGCCGGGATGGCGCCCAGGCGGGGCGCGCGGTTATTTCCCGCGGTGGCGTCGACGTCGGCGTAAACGCCGGCCGACAGGCCCAGCGGGATTGGCTGCCGCCACTCCACGCGCCCGTAGCCGTGATAGCGGGGATGAAAGACCAGCTGCGTGCCGTGGTTCGCCAGGCTGTCGCTCTCGTCGCGCGCGTCGGTCAACGTCCCCTGCGCCGCGACGGTCAGGCGCCGGGTGCGCAGGCGCGCGTCAGTCTCGACGCCCCACACACGCGCGCGGGAGACGTTGTCGGCGCGCGTCTGGGTGGCCGTCGGTTGCCACTCGATCAGGTCGTCCACCAGCGCCCCGAACGCCGTCAGCGCGCCCGACCATTCAATCGCGGACGACCGCCCACACGACGTCACGCCCAGATCGGCGTTCGTGCCGTGCTCGGGCGCCAGCTGTGGGTTGCCCAGCACGCCGCGGTTGTAGCCGTACAGCTCGAGAAAGGACGGCAAGCGCGCGTAGCGGCCCACGTTGGCCCGCACCGCCAGCGTCTCGCCGATCGGCCGCACCAGCCCCAGACGCAGCACCGGCAACAGCCGATCGACGGGCGGGCTGGGCGCCAGCTGCGTGCCGAAGACGTCGCGGCCGGTGCGCACGTCGCGCGACGCTTCCAGGCGCGCCGACGGCAGGACGTCCAGCCGCGCCCGCTGGAAGCGCACGTCCAGCTCGGCGCCGGCCGCGCCCACCAGACGATGGGCCGGATACCCGGCGGGCCGGTTGGGATCGTCGTCGTTGCGGGGCTGGTAGTCCTCGCCGCGGCCCTCCAGCAAGGTGGCCAGCCGCCCCCACGAACCGAGCGCCTTCTCTGCGTTCACGGTCGCCCCGGCGGTGCGGGTCACGTCGTGCGTGGCGGTGGGGACGCCCACGATCTCGTGGTTGGGATCCGAGAATTCATCGCGCGTCGCGGAGGCGAAGGCGATCGCCCGCAAGCGACTGCTCGCCCCCAGGTCATCGCGCGACTCGTAGTCCAGGTGGGCGAGCGCGCGGGCCGTCTTGCCGCGCGCGGCGGTGGCCCGGTAGACGTCCAGCGCCGGCAATCCCTGATCGCGCACCAGGCCGATGAGGCCCAGGCGCAGCTCGCGGCGTCCGGCGAGCGACAGGGCCGCGCGGGCCACGCCGTCCAGCTGCGACACGTCGGCGTTCTCGCGCGTGGTCGGCTGATAGCCGCCCGGCGTGGCCGGCACCGAGATCGGATAGTCGCCAGCGGCGTCGAGCGCGTGCACGCCCACGTAAAGGCGCACCGGACCGGCAGAACCCCCGCCCATGACGTCGCCCGAGAACGTCTGGAACGAGCCGGCGCCCGCGCGCCCCGCCACCCAGGCCGGGCCTTCCGGCGTGCGCGTCGAGACGGCGATGACCCCGCCCAGGGCGGACTCCCCGAAGGCGATCGGCGTCGAGCCGCGATAGACCTCGACCCGCTCCACGTCGCCGAGCGGCAGCGTGGACAGGTCGACGGCGCCGCCCACCGCCTGGTTCAGCGGAACGCCGTCGAGGTACACGCGCACCTCGTCCGGATTCGAGCCGCGCAGCGAGACGGTCGTCAGCCCGCCCAGGCCCCCCTGGCGGGTGACGTTGGCGCCGGGCACCTCGAGCAGCAGCGTGCCGAGATCGTCGCGGGCGCGCGGACTGTCGGCGGGCGACACGACCGAGGAGGCCGCGGTCACGTCGGCGCGCGCGGCGCCGGGGCCGAGGCGTGAAGCCGTGACCACGGACTCGTGGTGATCCTCGCTCGCCCGTATGGCCGCGGTGGGGACGCCGCCGACCTCGGCGGGCGACGGCCCCTGCGCGCGCGCGCCCGCGGACCATGCGCAGAGCGCGAGCCCCGCCAGGCAGACGCAGGCCCGCCCGCGGGGCGAAACTCCGCGCGCGGGCGAACGGTGAGCTGTGGAGACCGGGACCCCGCGTCCTGCGCGCGCGGCCTCGGTCCGGAGACCTGTCATGAAAAACCCCTCGCTCCGCGGTACGAGGGGTTGAAAGAGGGTCCAGAGCGTCGGCGTTCATGCAAGCGCCGCTGCGGCCCCACCCCCCTCGTCGGCCGCGAAGGTCAGATGCTGTCCTGGGTAGGTCTCCTGGCTCGTGACTCCGGCCCTCCCCTTCCCCGCCGCGAAGAGCAGCGAGTGGGATCGCGAGGGCCGCTGGTACGTCACTTACAGTGGCGGGACCGCGCCGGCATTTCACCGGACTTCCCTGTTACGCCCGAATGGGCACCCAGAACGTGGATTCGATTGTCAGTAGAACATCGAGCAGAAGAACGCCGGAACGCGCCAGCGTCCGGACACGGGAAACGAAGCGGCCTTCCTACGCGAGCGTCGTCCGCGCTGTCAAGGCAACTGCCCGGCCGGCGATCCTTGCAGGCCCACCGCGCCCACCAGCCACGCCCGCTGATCGCTGACGTTCCCGTCGGACGCGTGGGCGTCCAGCGCGGCGGCCACGCGCTCGTCGAGCGCCCGCCGGGCCGGCGCGGCCAGCTGGTCCAGCTGGCCGCGAAACGACGGGCCGCCGAGCTCGACGAACATTCGCCACTGCTCCGCGCCCGAGCCAGCGAAGGGCCACGGCAGGACGCGCTGTTCGGCGAACACGTCCGAGAATCCCGCCGCGGCGAGCAGCGGCGAGAGCTCCGCCGGATTCGCGAACCGAAACGGTCCAGGCGCGGCGGGGCCGTCATGCTCCGCGGGCCGGCCTCGCTTGCTTCGTTCGTCGTGGCTCGCGACGCCGGTCGCCAGCGCGCGCCGGACCTGCCCCAGCGTCGCTTCGAACAGCGGCTGTCCCGGACTTCCCCACACCACGAACGCCGCGCGGCCGCCGGGCCTCAGCACGCGACGGGCCTCCGCCAGCGCGCTGCCCGGCTGGGAACAGAACATCAGGCCCAGGCGGCACGTGACCACGTCGAAGCTGGCATCGGCGAAGGGGAGCGCCTCCATGTCGGAGACGCGGGTGACGACGTTGGTCAGGCCCGCCGCCGCCGCGCCCCGGGCGGTCATCTGCAGCGCGCCCTCGACCAGATCGGTCGCCACGACGCGTCCGGCAGGACCGACCCGGCGCGCGAGCTCGAGAGCGGGGTCGCCGGTCCCGCTCGCCAGGTCGAGCACCACCGCGCCCGGCCGGACGTCGGCGAGCGCGAGGAGCCAGTCCGTCGCCGCCGCGCTCTGCCGGCGCAGCGCCGGCCCCCAGCGTTCCCACGCGCCGGCGACCGCCGACCATTCGTCGCGGAAGAAGGTCTTGATGCTCACCGGGCGGCATCCCGGTAGACGCCCACGGCGGCCAGCAGAGGAACCAGCGTCAGGAAGATCCCGCCCAGCGCGGCGGGGCGGGTCGACTCTTTCAGCCCGGCGAACAGCACGCTGACCAGCGCCGGATCCCCGGGCGCCGCCGTCTCGAAGTGCGCGAACACGGCCGCCACATCGGTGACAGTGGCGTGGACCACCGTCACCAGCAAGGTCAGCCAGAGCAGCGCCACGAACCGCAGCGACCCCCGTTCGGGCGTGACCCCGTACCGGGCCGCACTGGCCAGGGCCACCAGGCCGAACAGCAGGATCGGCCACATGCCCCAGCCGCCCTCGACCATGAACTCCGTGAAGCTGAAATGTGTCATCGCGCCTCCCCTCCCCAGAACGCGACGAAACCTCGGACGTGACGGCAGCGAGATCGATTTTCGTTGTCACGGCCCCCCCGCCGGTGGCGTTATGGATGACGATGTGCCCGCCCACCGCCACCGACGCCGCGCTGGTCGAGCGGCTGCGCACCGGCGATCCCGTCGCCTTCCGGGACCTGTATGGGCAGTTCTCGCAGGCGACGTTCGGATTCCTGCTGCGCCTGGCGGGTCGCCGCGACGAGGCGGAGGACCTGCATCAGGAGGTGTGGCTGTCGATCGCGCGCCACGCGACGGGGCTGGCGCCCGGCACCGATCTGGCGGCGTGGATCTTCACCGTCGCGCGCAACCGCTTCCGCTCGTCGCGGCGCAGGCCGGAGGCGAGGGGCGCCCGCGCCGCATCCGTCCCGGAGGAACGGCTCGCCGGCGCCCCCCCCAGCGAGGACCCCGGTTGCCGCGACCTCGAGCGGGCGCTCGCCGCGCTGCCCGAGGTCCACCGCGAGGTGCTGCTGCTGGTGGCCATCGAAGGGCTGGACACGGCGCGGGCGGCGGCGGTGCTGGCCATCCGGCCCGCTGCCGCGCGCCAGCGGCTGGCGCGCGCCCGCGCCGCGCTGGCCCAGGCGGTCGACGCGCAGGCGAGCCCCGCCGTCAGCCCCGCGCTCTCGAGCAAGCGGATGAGCTCATGACGAAGGATCCGCTGCTCGAACGTCTCGGCCGTCTGCCCCGGCCCGTGCTCGATGACGTCGCCGCGGCGCGCACGCTGACCCGCGCCCAGGCGGCGTACGCGCCCGTCCCGGCCGGCCGCCTCGGGCGCTGGCTGATGCCGGCGGCCCTGGCGCTGTGGGGCGGCCTGTACGCCGTCGTCGCCACGCGCGAGCTGGGCCGCGTCTACGCCGCCCAGCCGGGCACCTCGCCCGCCGCCCTGGCGACGCCAGGCCCGGTGCGCCCCGGCCGAGCGCCGTTCCACCCGAGGCCGTATGCTGTCGGGCTCGATGCGGGTCCTCCTGATCACGCCGCCGATGACGCAGCTGAATACGCCCTACCCGGCGACGGCGTATCTGACGGGCTGCTTGCGCCGTCACGCCGCCGACGTGGCGGTGGCGCAGGCGGACTTCTCGATCGCGCTGTTCCTGCGCCTGTTCTCGCGCGCGGGGCTGCAGGCGATCAGGGCCCGCCTGACCGCGCCCGCGCGTCGTGGAAAGCGTCAAGGCCGGACCGGCGACCGGGCCGCGGACGTCGCGTCGCCTTCGGTCGCGCACTTTCTCGCCCACGCTGACGACTACGTCGCGCTGGTCGACCCGGTCGTCGCGTTCCTGCAAGGCCGCGATCCCACGCTGGCCCTGCGCATCGCGGGTCGCAGCTTCCTGCCCGAGGGACCGCGCTTCGCGTCGCTCGCCGACAGCGCCGCCGTGTTCGGCGAGGACGACGCGAGCGGCCCGCCCGATCCGCTGGGGTGGGCGTTCGGCGAGCTGGGCACGACGGATCGGGCGCGCCACCTGGCCAGCCTGTTCGTCGACGATCTGGCGGACGTCATCCGCGACGGCATCGATCCCCGCTTCGAGTTGTCCCGCTACGGCGAGCGCCTGGCCTCGAGCGCGCCCACCTTCGACGAGCTGGCCGACGCGCTGGCCGGGCCGGCCACGCTGGTCGACGAGCTGCTGGACGCCCTGACCCGCGAATGGGTGCAGGCGGAAGCGCCCGACGTGGTGGGCCTGACCCTGCCGTTCCCGGGGAACGTCTACGGCGGGCTGCGGATCGCGCGCGCCGTGAAGGCGCTGCGCCCGCAAGCGGTGGTGGTGCTGGGCGGTGGCTACGTGAACACCGAGCTGCGCACGCTGGACGACCCGCGCGTCTTCGACGGCTGCGACTACATCACGCTGGACGACGGCGAGCGCCCGTTTCTCGCGCTGCTGGCGCACCTGCGCGATCCGGCGCAGCCGCTGCTGCGCACGTTCGTGCGCCGCGCGGGCCGCGTGACGTTCCAGACGACCGCCGCGCTGACCGATCTGCACCACGACGACACGGGCACGCCGACCTACCAGGGGCTGCCGCTGGACCGCTACGTGTCCCTGTTCGAGATGCTGAACCCGATGCACCGCCTGTGGTCCGACGGGCGCTGGAACAAGCTGACGGTGGCGCGCGGCTGCTACTGGAAGAAGTGCACGTTCTGCGACGTGTCGCTCGACTACATCTCGCGCTACGAGATGGCGTCCGCCGACGTGACCGTCGACCGCATCGAGGCGCTGGTGCGCGAGACGGGGCAGACGGGCTTCCACTTCGTCGACGAGGCCGCCCCCCCGGCCGCGCTGCGCGCCATCGCCGAGCGGCTGCTCGCGCGCCGGGTGGCGATCACCTGGTGGGGCAACATCCGCTTCGAGAAGAGCTTCACCCCGGCGCTGGTCGACCTGCTGGCGCGCTCGGGCTGCGTGGCCATCAGCGGCGGGCTGGAGGTGGCGTCCGACCGGCTGCTGGCGCTGATGAAGAAGGGCGTGACGGTAGCCCAGGTGGCGCGCGTGACACGCGCCTTCACGGACGCGGGCGTCCTGGTCCACGCCTACCTGATGTACGGGTTCCCCACGGAGACCGAGCAGGAGACGATCGACTCGCTCGAGCGAGTGCGGCAGCTGTTCGCCGAGGGCTGCATCCAGTCGGGCTTCTGGCACCGCTTCGCCGCCACCGCCCACAGCCCCATCGGCCAGCGCCCGGAGCTGTTCGGCATCCGCCTGGCGCGGCCAGCGGCGCTGCGGCCCGGACAGGCCTTCGCCCGCAACGAGATCCCGTTCGAGGATCCCACCGGCTGCGATCACGATCGGCTGGGCGCGGGGCTGCGCAAGGCGCTGTACAACTTCATGCACGGTGTGGGGCTGGACGAGGACGTTCGCAGCTGGTTCGACGCGCCCGCGGAGGCAGGCCCCTCGCGGGCGGGGCGGCGGGCGCGGCAGCGCTGGTTCGTGCCGGCCCCGCAGGTGCCGCCGGATCTGATCCAGCAGGCCCTGCTGGACGCGGACCGCCGCCGGGCCTGACCCGAGCCGTCAGCGCGGGTCGACCTGAAGCCAGCCGGCCCCGTACCACGCGTGCAGGATCGCCAGCGTGCGCTGGTCGCGCGGGGGAGCGGCCGTCCGCGCTCCCAGCAGGTCGCGAAAGAAGGGCCGCGCCGCGCGCGGTGGATCCCAGGCGTCCCCGTTCAAGTAGACGCGCCCGCCGCGCAGCAAACCTCGCGTGGGCAGCGCCAGCGCGACCCGCCCGCGCCCCAGGCGGCGCGCGAAGGCGTCCAGTTGCAGGGGCCGCGCTGGTCGCCGGAAGCGCATGTGCGGCTTGGGTCGCGTCAGATAGCGGCCCAGGAAATCGGCGACGTCCGTCTGGTCCCAGCGCACCCGCCCGATGGCGGCGGCCACCTTCGCCACCATCGCGTCGCCCAGCTCCAGCGGCTCGCGCGGCGGACGCAGGTCGGGATCTTCGTAGCGCGTGTCCTGGTCCAGGTTGGCGGCGCGCGCCGCGCCCAGGTAGCCCAGGAAGCTCTCCAGCAGCTCGGCGCGCGAGGGCGCCAGGAACCCGATCGAGTAGGTGAAGCACGGCCCCTCGGCGACGCCGAAGTGCGCCACCCCCGGAGGCAGGTACAGCATGTCGCCCGGCTCCAGCAGCCACTCGTCCTCGGGGACGAAGTTCTTCAGCACCTTGATGGCGGCGTCGGGATCCAGGGTCCGGTCGGCCTGACGGCTCACCTGCCAGCGCCGCCGGCCCGGTCCCTGCAGCAGGAAGACGTCGTATAGATCGTCGTGCGGCCCCACCGAGCCGCCGTCCGCGGCACAGCTGATCATCAGGTCATCGACGCGCGCCGAGGGAATGAACGAGAACTGGTTCAGCAGCTCCCAGCCGCCCGGAAGCAGGCTCTCCACGCTGTTCACCAGCAGCGTCCAGGCCCGCGGCGGCAGCATGCGCGCGTCGAGGCCGCCGAACGGGCCGTCATGCCGCTCCCAGCGATCGCGCCGCCGCTGGGGGTGATGGATGACCAGCCGCGAGCGCGCGTCGGGACGCGTGGCAAGCCGCAAGAAGGCGTCCCGCCCGACGATGCCGCGAAACCCCGGCATCGCCTGCCGGATCAGCAGCGGGCGCTTCTGCCAGTGCGTGCGAAGGAACCGGGCCGGCGTCATTCCGCCCAGAAGAGAAGTGGCCGCCATTTACTGGGCGCCGAGTGTACCCAACGGCGCGATCCGACGCTGCACCTCGCGGCGCCCGTCGTTCACGCGCTCATCGCGTGCGCTGGAAGAGGAGGCTGGCAGCCCTCCTCACCAAGCGCTCGCGCCGCCGTAGTCGACGCCGACGACCTCCAGTTGCTCGACGCCCCCAGGCGTTCGCACCGTCACGCCGTCACCGGCGCGCCGGCCCAGCAGCGCCCGGGCCAGGGGCGCCACGAACGCGATCAATCCCTTGGCCGGCTCGGCCTCGTCGACGCCCACGATCCGTAGCCGGCGCAGCTGGCCATCCTCTGCCCGCAGCTCGACCCGCGCGCCGAAGCGGATCTCCTCCGGATCCTCGGGCGGGGCTGGAACCACGGCGGTGGCCAGCCGCTGCTCCAGCGCCGCGCGCCCAGGCCCCGGCTCCGCGGCGGCCAGCTCCGCCCGCAACGCCAGCAGCCCGGTCTCGGTCAGATAGTTCGGCATGCCTTCGGGCAGCGACGGACGATGGCGCACGACCACCGGTTCGTCGGGACGATCGTCCTTGGTGAAGGCCTTGCTCACGCCAGGAGCATACGAACCCGGCCCGCCTCGCGCCCGGGCGGGAAAGGCTTTGACACGCCCAGTCGCCGGGTGGGATCCTCATCGTTCGTGGCGAGTCGCGCAGCCGCTGACCTGGCCCTCCTCGCCGCCGCGCTGGCGATGGCGACAGCGCCCGCCCGCGTGGCGCACGCCCAGACCAGCGGCGTCAACGCGACGCACGACCCGTCGCGCATCGTCGAATCGGACGGCAAGTTCTACTTCTGTTCGACGGGCGGCAACTGCGCCTCCTCCACCGACGGGCTGGTCTGGCGCGCCGCCGGGCTGAAGATCCCGATCCCCTCCTGGGCGACCCGCTACGCGCCCGGCGGCAACCAAGGGATCTGGGCGCCCGACATCGTCGTCTACGGCGGGCTCTATTACATCTACTACTCGTTCTGCGGCGTCCCGGCCGCCGACGCCCCCTGCGCGATTGGCCTGTACACGACGCCGACCCTGGATTCGACGTCGCCCCGCTTCGCGCTGACCGACGCGGGCATGGTGGTGAACAACCCGATGAATGACTCGACCTACCAGTTCTCGACCATCGACCCCGCGCCGATCGTCGACGCCTCGGGCGCGCTGGCGCTGGGCTGGGGAAGCGGGTACGGCAAGGATCAAAGCAAGACCCAGCTTTGGCTCACCCGCCTGGACGCGACCGGGCTGGCGCTGGCCACCGACCCCGCCTTCATGCCGCCGGCGGTCCTGGGCCACCCGCTGGAGACGGGGCGTCGCGAGGGCGGCTATCTGCACCTGCACGGCGGCGCGTACTTTCTGTTCTGGAACGAGGGGAGCTGCTGCTCGGGCACGTCGAGCACGTACACGATCTGGGTCGCCCGCTCGACCACCGACGTCGCCGGACCTTATTCCGGCGCGAAGGTCTTCTATGCCGGCGGGGGCGACGTTCACGGGCCCGGCCACATGGGCATCTACAGCGCGTGCGGCGTGGAGCGCTTCACCTACCACTACTATCCAAGCGCCTCGTCCGTCCTGGGAGAGAACGAGCTGTCCTGGGATGGCAACGGCTGGCCGGTCGCCGGCGCCGCGTCGACGACGTCCCTGGTCCCTTGCGGAAACGCTGGCGCGGGGGGTGCCAGCGGCGGCGCGGGCGGGCGCGCGAGCACAGGCAGCGGCGGCGCGGGCGGTGGGACGAGCACAGGCGGCGGCGGCACGCGTGGTGGGACGGGGGGAAGCGGCGGCGCGAGCATGGGCGGCCACGCTGGCGGCACCAGCGCCGTCCCAGGAAGCGGAGGAGTGCCCGTCACCGGAGCAGGAGGCGGGGGCAGCGGCGGTGCTGCCGCCGGCAGCGGCGGAAATCGCGGGGCATCGGGGGGCAGCGACACGGGCGGAACCACCGGACCGACGGGAGGCGGCGGCACACCGGGCGCCTCGTCGGGTGGCGCCCCGACTTCGAGCGGAGGGTCGACGGGCGGCGGTGGCGCCGGTGCCAGCTCCTCGTCGGGATGCGCCTGCGCCGCCGCCGAGCGCTCTGGCGGCACGACGTTCTCCTCCCTGCTGATCGCGGGCGGCATCCTGCTTTCGCTCCTATCAGCGCGCCGGCGCGCGGGCCGGCGCCCGCGGCCGTCTCGACCACACTGCTGAGCGAAGCGTCCCAGAGAGCGCGGCGACGCTACGGAACATTCATCGACTTGTACTCCCAGGCTCCGCCGCTGCAGTAGGGACAGCTTGCGCCGACGAGCAATCCCTTGCCCGTCGCCGATTCGTCGCCCTTCAGCCACCAGTTCAGCCAGGCCAGATCGATCTTCGTGAAGTCCCCGCCGTGCGCGGAGAACAGATCGCCCCCGTGCCCCAGAGCCTTGCTGAACCACAGCACCGGCACGCTCAGCTTGGCGATGGCCGCGTAGCCCTCGCCGCCGCCGTCGTAGGCGATGTCGCCGCTGCCGCCCTCGACGAACAGCACCGGCGTGTGAATCATGTCGTAGTAGTCCTGGGTGGCGCCGGCCATGCCGCTGCTGTTCACCCCCCAGGTGGTGATGCGCGGATCCAGCACCATGGCCTGCGACATCAGCCCGCCGCACGAGAACCCGTTGGCGGAGATCTTCGTCGTGTCGAGGCTCTGGTAGTACGCGCTGCACGGCTTGCCGTTCTCGGCGACGGCCCAGTCGACGTACCCGATCAGCGGCGCCGCCATCGCCGCCAGCATCGTGCGGTCCTGGGTGCGATTGCCGGTGCCGTTCGGTGTTCCGTCGGCGATCACGAAGTATCCGTGCGACGCGATCTCCGCCATCGCGACGGAGTTCGACAGGCCGTCCTTCGAGCACCCACCCTCCCCCCACACCAGGAGGGGGTACTTCTCCGTCCCTCCCAGATCGGTAGGGCGGAAGATGGTGCCCTCGCTGATGCCGGTCGCCGAGTTCGTCTCGACGATCACCTTGTGGGGGCCGGTGCCGGAGACGTTGCTGCCGGTGGCCTTCGAGGCCGTGCAGGTTCCGGGGTTGCCCGCGCCGCCCCCGCCCGTCGCGCCCCGGCCCGCTGTGCCGCCAGCTGCCCCCGACCCGCCGGACCCGCCGCCACCGACGGCGCGCCCCCCGGCTCCACCCGAGGCTCGACCTCCGCCCGCGCCCCCGGAAGCGCCCGTGGCGCCACCAGCGGCTCCGCCCGTGCCACGCGCGCCTCCGCTCGCGGCCGTCCCGCCGCTGTTCGCGCCGCCGGAACCGCTGATGCCACCCGTGCTGGCCATCCCGCCGGTGCCCGCTGGCGTGGCCCCGCCGGACCCGGTCGTGCCTCCGCTGCCCGCCGGCCCCGCGCCGCCCGAGCCGCCGGCGGTGACGCCTCCGGTGCCGTTCCCCGGAGCGCCCCCGGAACCGGCGGTGCCGCCACCAGAGCTGCACCCCGCCCCCAGGGCGAGCCCGAGGATTCCCGCCACCAGAAGCCGCTGCGACGTTGCCTTGTCGATCATGGGACCATCCTTTTCACTGCCAGGGGAAGCGGGGCGCGGTCGGCGTGATCGCGTCGCCTGCTGCCGTCGCCGGCGGGTGGCAAAATGGTCCAGGAAACGGCCGCTAGCGGCAATGCCGTTCACTTGAGCGCAAGGACACCAGGAC
>Ga0207695_10005878_pt1 | contig 16097 bp, 15 predicted proteins | sample KBSC54metaG_FD_184354 | JGI IMG/M metagenome (GOLD analysis project Ga0207695, IMG submission 184354) | Corn rhizosphere microbial communities from Kellogg Biological Station, Michigan, USA - KBS C5-4 metaG (SPAdes) (version 2) | ecosystem: Host-associated > Plants > Roots > Rhizosphere > Soil... | reverse complement strand
CTGATCCCGAGCGTCGCAACGGAAGTGACAAATGATTGGAGCGGCGGCGAAATGGAACAGAACCCGCTGATGGAGATCGGTAATGGCTGACTTCGACCTGTTCGTGATCGGCGCAGGCTCGGGCGGTGTGCGCGCCGCGCGGGTGTCGGCGGCGTATGGGGCGCGCGTCGCCATCGCCGAGGAGCACAAGGTCGGCGGCACGTGCGTGATCCGCGGCTGTGTGCCCAAGAAGCTGCTCGTTTATGGCGCGCATTTCGCCGAGGACCTCGACGATGCCGCGATGTTCGGCTGGGATGTACCGACCAAGCGCTTCGACTGGCAGGTGCTACGCGACAATGTGCTGGCTGAGGTCAGCCGTCTGGAAGGCGCCTACACCGACACGCTGACGAACCATGAGGTGACGATCTTCCATGAGCGCGCGGAGCTCACCGGGCCGAATTCGCTGCGCCTAGCGAGCGGCAAGGAAGTGACCGCCGACAAGATCCTGATCGCGACGGGTGCGACACCCGTCATGCCCGGCATGGAGGGCATCGAAAATGCGATCAGCTCGAACGAGGTCTTTCATCTCGACCGGCTTCCCAAGCGGATCGTGATCGCGGGCGGTGGCTATATCGCCAACGAGTTTGCCGGAATCTTCCACCAGTTCGGAAGCCACGTGACGCTGGTGAACCGCACGGACGTGATGCTCCGCCACTACGACCAGCAGATCGTTGACCGGCTGATGCAGATTTCGGTGCGCAAGGGCATCGACTTCAAGTTCCATGCGACGATCGAGAAGATCGAACAGCGCGAGGGAACGCTCCACGTCACCATGACCGGCTGCGACGATATCGAGACCGACCAGGTGCTGTTCGCGACCGGGCGAAAGCCGAACACGGAAGGCCTCGGCCTCCAGGCGACTGGCGTTGAATTAGGGCCGAAGGGCCAGATCAAGGTCGATGCCGATAATCGCACGTCCGTGCCGTCGATTTTCGCCGTAGGCGACGTGACCGACCGGATCCAGCTGACGCCGATGGCAATCCGGGAAGGCCAAGCCTTCGCGGACACCTTCTTCGGCAAGACGCCGACGCAGGTCGATTACAATTGCGTGCCGTCGGCCGTATTTAGCCATCCGCCGCTAGCAGGCGTCGGAATGACGGAGGGGCAGGCGCGGGAAAAGCTCGGCCAGGTGAAGACCTACACGTCGGATTTCCGGGCGATGAAGAACGTCCTTGCCGGCCGCAACGAACGCTCGCTCTACAAGCTGGTCGTCGACGGCTCGACCGACAGGATCGTCGGAATCCACATGATCGGCCCGGATGCGCCTGAAATTCTCCAGGCGGCGGCGATCGCTGTCCGCGGAAAGCTCAAGAAGACCGATTTCGACGCGACCGTCGCGCTTCATCCGACCATGGCCGAAGAACTGGTGTTGATGCGCTGAATCCTTCGCCGCTATGGCGGAGGCGCATATGCATGACGCGATTGTGATCGGGGCGGGGCACAACGGCCTCACTTGCGCCTATTATCTGGCAAGGAAGGGCCTCAAGGTCGCCGTTCTTGAGGCCGCGGATGTCGTCGGGGGAGCCGCCGTCACCGACGAATTCCTGCCCGGCTTCAGGAATTCCGCCGCAAGCTACACCGTCAGTCTGCTCCAGCCCAAGGTGATCCGCGACATGGAGCTCGAGCGCCACGGGCTGAAAGTCGTGCTCCGCAGGACTGATAATTTCCTCCCCGGCGACGGCGACTACCTGCTTGCAGGCCGCAAGGGCCTGACCCGCAAGGAGATCGGGCGCCACCACAAGCCCGACGCCGAAGCTTACGATCGGTACGTTGCCGAGCTGGAGACCGTGGTTCGGCTGCTCAAGAAATGGCTGCTTCGAGCGCCCCCCAACGTGGGAGCGAAGGTGAGCGCAATTCCGAAGCTTCTCAGCCTCGGACGCGACATGGCCGGGCTTTCGCTCGCCGAAACGCGCACAGTGCATGACTTCGCCGTGCGGAGCGCAGCGGACATTCTTGACCGACACTTCAAGGGCGATCTCACGAAGGCGCTGTTTGGCTTCGACGGGGTCGTCGGCAACTTCGCGTCGCCGCAATCGCCGGGGACGGCCTACGTGCTGCTGCATCATCTTTTCGGCGAGGCGGCTGGCGTGCCCGGCGCCTGGGGACATGCGATCGGCGGCATGGGTTCGATCACGCAGGCGATGGCCCGCGCGTGCCGCGAAGCGGGTGTCGACATCCTGCTCAACACTCCGGTCGAGGAGCTGATCATCAACGGCGGCCGCTCGGCGGGTGTGGTTGCCGGGGGCAAGGCTTGGCCCTCGGCAATTGTTGTAGCCGGCGTGAATCCCAAGCTGCTGTTCGACCGGCTGGTACCGCGCGGCGCGGTCGAAGCCGACGTCGCTTCGCGGATGCACGGCTGGAAGTGCGAAAGCGCGACCTTCCGAATGAACGTGGCTCTGTCGGAACTGCCGAAATTCACCGTCCTGCCGAAAAAGGGCGATCACCTGACTGCGGGCATCATCATGGCGCCGACCCTCGATTACATGCACCGCGCTTATCTGGAGGCGGCGGTGGACGGTTGGGCGAAGAAGCCGATCATCGAAATGCTGATCCCGTCGACTCTCGATGCGAGCCTTGCTCCCAAAGGCAAGCACGTCGCGTCGCTCTTCTGCCAGCATTTTCGCTACGACCTCGGGCCGGGACGAAGCTGGGATGATGAGCGGGAGAAGGCCGCCGACCAGATCATCGCCACCGTAGATGCGCATGCGCCGGGCTTCGCCAAGTCGGTGCTGGGCCGGCAGATCCATTCGCCGCTGGACCTGGAGCGCCGGTTCGGCCTTGTCGGCGGCGACATTTTTCACGGCAAGATGAGCCTCGACCAGTTGTTCAGCGCCCGGCCGATGATCGGCGCGGCCGCTTATCGGATGCCGCTCAAGGGACTCTATCTGTGCGGGTCGGGAGCGCACCCGGGTGGCGGAGTCACCGGTGCGGCCGGGCACAACGCCGCGCACGCGATCCTTCGGGACCGCCGCTTCGGGATGCGCCGGCATTGAAGCCGCTCGAAGGCATCAGGGTCCTCGACTTGAGCCGGGTGCTTGCCGGGCCCTGGTGCACGCAACTCCTCGCCGATCTCGGCGCCGAGGTCGTGAAGATCGAACGGCCAGGTTCCGGCGACGACACCCGGCATTGGGGCCCGCCCTGGTTTGGTGAGGGGGAGCGCCGCGTCGCCGCCTATTTCCTGAGCTGCAACCGCGGCAAGAAATCGGCCGCGATCGACTTTTCCCAAGCGGACGGCGCGGCGCTGGTGCGCAAGCTCGCCGAACGTGCCGATGTAGTCGTCGAGAATTTCAAGGTTGGCGGCCTTGAGAAGTTCGGCCTCGATGCCGCCTCGCTCCGCGCGGCGAACCCGCGGCTTGTCTATGCCTCGATCACCGGGTTCGGACAGGACGGCCCTTACGCCGACCGCGCCGGCTATGATTTCATGATCCAGGCGATGGGCGGGCTGATGAGCATCACCGGACTGCCGGACGGAGAACCGGGCGGTGGGCCGATGCGTGTCGGAGTCGCTGTCGCCGACCTGTTCACTGGCATGTACACGGCGGTCGCGATCCTGGCGGCGTTATACAGGCGCGAGAAGACGGGCGAGGGCGCCCACATCGACATGGCCCTTCTCGACACGCAGCTGGCGATCCTCGCGAACCAGGCCTCCAATTTCCTCGTGTCGAGAGAAGACCCGCCGCGCCAGGGGAACACCCATCCGAACATCGTCCCGTATCAACCTTTCGACGCATCCGACCGGCCTTTGGTGATCGCGGTCGGAAACGATCGCCAGTTTGCCAAGCTCGCTGAGCTGGTGGGACATCCCGACTGGGCGAGCGATCCGCGCTTTTCGAACAATGCCGCGCGTGTTGCGAACCGCGCCGCGATGGTGCGGCTGGTCGGCGACGCGATCCGGATGCAGCCCGCCTCCTACTGGTTCGAACGGCTTGAGGGCGCCGGAATTCCCGCAGGTCCGATCAACCGCATTAGCGAGGCGCTCGCCGGCGTTCAGGCGCAACACCGGCGGATGGTGCGGAGCATCGCAGGGGTGCCGGTCGTCGGCTCACCGGTTCGGCTCGACGGCGAGCGCGCCGACGCCGAACTGCCGCCGCCGGCATTGGGTGAACATACCGTAGAAGTGCTTGCAGCGCTCGGGCTCGACTCACCGGAAGTCGAGCGCCTGAGAGCCGCGAACACAATCAGCTGATTACTGCGCCGAAGCCGTCTTGCTCGCGCTTTGAACGAGCAGGTCGAGCTGCTTCTGGCAGCCATGCTCGATCAGCACCTGCGCCGCGCCGACCAGATCTTCGGGCGGCGGGGGGACGATCGTGATCAAGTCCAGCTTGCTCGAATCGCCGCCGTCAGGCCACTCGACCTGATATTCGGCGCCGTTCTTGACCGGCAATCCGGCCGGCCACGCGGCGAGGGCAGCTCCCGCGGCCCAGCTCAGGTCTTGCGACTTGCCGTCGGCGTCATGGATCTTCACCGTAATCGCGGCTTCCTTGTCCGGCCGCCACAGCTGAAGCTTGGAAGCATCGCTGATGCAGACCTTGCCGCTTTGGCTCGCGTCGATGTCCCAGATGCTCGGGTTATGCGCGACATCCGAAGCGCGAAGCGCGCCGAAGCGGCCGCGCTGCCCCGCGGCCGCGGCGAGGGCGACCTGCTTCGCATCGAAATTGCCGGGGCCGCGAAGCGTCTGCGCGCTCGACGGGCCGATGACCGTCAGGACGTCGCCGCCCTGGAGCGTGATCTTGGCGCTTTCGGGAAGTGTCTTTCCGGGCGGATATGCCTTCGCCGAAGGACCTAGCGATTTCACAACGACAACATTGGCAATTGCTGCCGTCGATCCCAAGGCGATCGCGACTGCTGTGCCCCACAGCATGAGCTTCCGCATTAATCCACTCCTCGTTTTGATCACGTCAAAAATCGAATTCGCGCCGTGCCGGAGGCCAGCGCCGAGTCGGACCTAGAGTGTCGCTTTGGCGGCAAATTATGCCTCCATTCGACCAAGGTCAATTAATCGCTGTTAAACTGCGGCCCTCATGCCGTGCGTGGGCGCTGGCGGCCGGTTACGGCCGGGCTCGCGCCGAGCAGCGCTTCCAGCGCTTCAATGCGTCGCGCGTTGTCCGCGATCAGCTCTGCGACTTGCAGCTCGCGAGCCTCGCGCTTGATGACGGTCCGTATCGCGCGGGCGATCGATTCCGAGACTTCCGAAAGCGCCTTTTGCTCATCGCGGCTGGGGATCGAACCATCCGGGCGTGGGCCGACGAGGAGATAGCCGATCGGCTCGTCCTGGCGGTCCGAGCTCGGCACCAGCGGAACTCGGATGGGAAACACCTTGTCGTGCGGCTCGCAGATATCGCTCCTATAGTCCTGGGCGAAGGTGGTCGTTCGCCATTGCTCGACTTCCTCGACCGATTGGCCTCGGGCCCTAAGAACGCAGCCGTTGACGATCGCTGAGCTGCGCACCGCGCGTACGCCGCGATCGACGCGCGCCAGGATCTCGTCGAGCATTTCACCCAGGGACGCAGTCTCGCGCATGTCGCGCGCAACCTCGGGCAAGTCGTCGCGCAACAGGAACAGGTTCTTCTGGAACCGCCGCTCGGACCAGCGCTGGACCCGCTCCTGGATCGGATTGACGAGCACCGTCGAGAGCGCCGCGGCAAAGATGATCGGGCCCTCGCTGTTGGTGTTCCCGTAATAATTGTAGATGATCTGCTTCACGCCGTCCGCAGTGCCGGCGAACACGGCCGCGACGCCGAGCGTTATGAGCGCGACGTTTGCCGATTTGCTGATGACGAATTCGGCATCATAGAGCCGGTATCGGACCAGTGCGATGAGAAGCCCCAGCTGCAGCACCAGCACCGCGAGCGCGAAGGTGATTCCGGCGCCCATCTCCACCAGCAGCTGCTGACCGAAGCTCGCAGTCGACCACTTGAGATAATCGGCGATGATCGACAGGCAGCGGAGCAGCGCATAGCCGCTGATTCCGAGCAATGCCCAGCGGATCTGCTGCCGCTGATCGCCCGAATCGGTCTGCCGAAGCGACCGCAGCAGCGACAGCACGGCAACGATCATGCAGCAGATGAAATAGGTCTGGTACCATGTGCCTTTGAGGAACATCAGGACCGGCAACAGGAATATCGCGAGCATCCTTCGCCACGACAGTGTGCCGTGCGGGAACAACATGATGCCGGCGAGCAGCAGGACATTGCCGAGGTCGTAGATTGCGACATTGAGCCGAAGCGGCACGCCGAAATGCGCAAGGAAGGTCGCCGACGGCTGCTCCGCGGCGATCGTCAACAAGACGGCAAGCGACAGGATCGAGCTTACCGCGTCGCGCGCGTTGCGGTGGTGCAGCAGCCAGGCAGCCCACAGCAGGAACGGGAACGCGAGCACGTGCAGCAGGTCGATGAAGCTCAGCATCTTCGGCGTGATTCCAAGCCGCCGAGCGCCGGCATCGATATGCTCTTCCCCGGTCATGACCGTAACATCGCGCAAGTGCCCGTCAGGGTCGCGAACGGTCAGCGGCACCTCCGACTGATCGCTGCCGTAAAGCAGGTTGCCGAGCGTGATGTAGGCGGGGTCGTTCGCGTGCTGCGCGAGAGTCGCCTCGTCCACCGGCATCTTGCCGGGCAGGGGAAGCCCGTAGATCGCGGTGATCTTGTCGCCGGCAACGATACCAGCCTTTTCGGCGCGCGGTCCGACGGTGAAGCGGACGACCGTGGCATCGCTCGGCGAGACCGCGAACCCTGCACGGCTTCCCAGCAGCAACTGCGAGTTATTCTCGGGCTCGGTGTAGCGCAGGTAGAATCCGGCGGCAGTACCGGCGACCGCAAGCGCGAAGGCGACCAGCCACACCAAAGTGAAGAGCCGATGGGTGAGGGTGTTGAACGGCGGCAGGGCGGATGGCAGCTTCCACCCTCCCTTCGGCTCCGGACCAGCACTGGCCAAGGCTAGCTGCATCCCCGTCAGCTCCAGCCGCCAATTAACTCGCCATTATCATGGGCGGCCCCGCTGCCCCGCGCAATGTCTAAGTGTTTTCCGCGCTTTGGCTGGTCCGGTCGGGCCCATCCGACGGAGGCGAGGAATCGGGGCCGTCCTGCCCGTATCTCGACCTGATGAAGCGGCCCTGCGTCTCCAGCGCCGCCACGTCAGCGCGAGCAAGCTGCTCGGAAATTTCTCCAAGGGCTGACCGCCCGGCGGCCAATCCCTCGACGAGCCGCTGGTCGACCGTCTTGCCTTCCCCGTCCGTTTCGCCGCGGTAAGCGGTTGGCACCCGCTCATATTTGTCGATGAGACCCGGGAGGTGAATCGACATCAGCCGACGCGCGTCCTGGGCCGCCGGATCGAGCGTGTCGACCCGCTCGAGCGTTTGCTGGAGCGACGGGAGTATCCGGCTGATCGCATCCAGCTCGGCCTGCGCCGGGGCGGGAAGCGCGCGCCGCGTGCGATAGATATAGGAGTCGAAGCGCTCGACCATCGCGCCGTTGGGCAGGTCCGTGGATGGGGCGGGGACCGAAATGGCCTGCTTGGCTGACCGCTCGATCATCAGGCCGACCGCGACGACGGTGACAACCAGAGCCGCGAGGAAGCCGAACATTCCGATCGGCTTCAACAGACCGATGATCAGTGCGACGATCCAGATCATTGCCACGACGCCCGCAATTTTCGCTGCAGTTCGGCCAAGACCGGCGTTCAGGCGCTGCCGTTCTCGCCGCGCCGCTTGCTGTGCAGGCCCGCCCCGGTTGTCGAGCTGGCGGGTGACGCGATCGAACCGAGCGATCGCGCGTTCAACCTTGTCAGTGACGTCGGTCACTTCGCCTCAATCGGGGTGAGGGGCGATGTCGCGCCTTCGAGCTTGGCCTGGTTCACCCCTTCTGCGCGGGCAATATAACCTTTCGACTTCTCGACTTCCTTGCCCAGGGTGTCGACCGTCTGCTTCATGTTGCCGAGCGCCTGAAGCTTGAACTGATCGATCTGGTCCATCGTGTCGTAGATATTCTGGAAGGCGCGCTGCAGCGTCTCGATCGGGATCGTCGAGCTTGCCGCCTGCTCGTGGATGGCGCCGGTCTGCGTGCGCAGCATTTCGCCTGTAGAGTCGATCATTCCGGCCGTGGTCGTGTTCAGCGCCGTGATCTGCTCGAGGACCAGCTTCTGATTGGTCATCGCCTGCGCGACGGTAACCGCCGTCCTCAGCGCGGCGACCGTCGTGGTAGATGCGCGGTCGACGCCCTTCACCAGCTCGACATTGTTCTTCTTGACAAGATCGAGCGCTAGATAGCCCTGGACCGTCACCGCCATCTGGGTAAGCAGATCGGTCGTGCGCTGGCGCGTATAGAATAGCGCCGTCTCGCGGATCGCCTTGGCCTTGGCGGGGTCGGTCGCATCGAGCTCGTTCGCCTTGTCCTCGAGCTGCTGGTCGAGCGCCTTGGAGATGTGCACCATCTGCTCGAGCTTGTGCATCGTCTTCCACAGGTTCGCGCGCTCGGTGTCGATCGCCGCATTGTCCATCAACAGCTCGTCCTTGCCGTTGGCGAGGCTGCCGAGGATGCTTTTGATGTGTGTTTGCGAGCTCCGGTATTTGTCGAAATAGCGATCGATCCGGTTGCCGAAGGGAATGATTCCCAGGATCTTGCGAGTCTTGCTCGCTTCCTTGGGATCGAGCGCTTCGACGGTGCGGCGAAGTTCGGTCAGGTCGGCACCGATACCGGTGTCCTTGTCGATGGCCTTGACCGGCCGGTCGAGGAAGCGGTTCGATGCGCCCGCAGCCTCGGCGATCTCCTTGCGTCCCATGGCGGTAAGCTGGTCCACTTTCTTGCCGAATTCCGGGCTGTTCGTGTCCAGCTTCGCGAGCTCGTCGACGAACTGCGCAACGCGCTTGTCGAGCTCGGAGGTCTCCTCAGTCTTCAGCGGAACTAGGCCCGCGGCCTCGGCAGGAGCGACCGGCTGAAGCACGTCGGGTGGATCGAGCTTGAGCTTGGTCGCCGTTGCGGTCGGCGTCGCAGTGTCCGTTGCGGGGTCGGTGGCCATCGTGCCTGTCCTTTCGCTGCCCTTGTGCGGCGGTCGGCCACAGGGGTCAACGCCGGGGCGATTTCTGCTGTATTATAGATGTAAGACACGCAAGTTCAAGCAATTGACGCTCGTATGAGATACGGATCGTTAACCATAGGACTGAACCCTTCGCTTACCGTGAGGGCGCTAGAGCGCTCCTTTGATGCGCACTCATCGTCGAAGCCGGGGCTAGCATGTACAAGTTCCTCAAGAAGCTGTGGCGGGACCGGCGCGGCAACGCGCTCGTCATCGCCGGCGCCTCGCTGCCGCTGATCATCGGGTCTGCGGGGCTTGCCACGGACACGGTCCAGTGGGCGCTGTGGAAGCGGCAGCTTCAGCGCGCGGCCGATAGTGCTGCGCTCGCCGGTGCTTACGCCGAGGCTGAGGGCAACGCCGTCAGCACCTGCAACAATTACACGAGCTCGACCTATGCGCAGCCGGTGGGCTGGGACGTCAGGAAGAACAACAAGGTCTGGGCGACCACGACCTGCACCCTGCAGAACCCGCCGACCAGCGGAAGCTACACTTCCGATCATTTCGCGGTGAAGGTAAACCTGTCGGTTCAGCAGAGCCTGCCGTTTTCGGGGATGTTCGTGTCGACGGCGCCGACGATCGCCGCGGCGGCGACAGCGACCCTCATCGACAGCGGTCAGTTCTGCATGGTGGCGCTCAACAACACGACCGATCCGGGCATCACCATCGGCGGTAGCTCGAACTCGAATCTCGGTTGCGGCGCGATCTCGAACTCGACGTCGAGCACTTCGTCAGTCGACCCGAACGGCAGCGCCTACAATTTTACGGCAAGCCCGATCGCTTCCGTCGGCGGCATGCCGTCGTCGATCATCGGGGGTTCCGACCTGCAGCCGTATCATATCGCCGAGCCGGACCCGTTCGCCGGGAAATATCCGACCAGCGTTCCGTCGGGGATGACTTGCAATAACTTCCAGAGCCATTCCTACACCGTCAACAACGGCGGCAATAACAACAACGGCAATGGAAACAACAACAGCGGGCCGACGCACCTGACGGCCGGATGCTATACCCAGTTCAACCCGTCGGGCGGCGGCACCTACATCATGGATTCGGGTACTTATTACCTGAACAACACGGATTTCAGCCCCGGTGGCGGCGTCACGATCCAGGGCACGGGCGTGACGATCATCCTGACAGGCACGAACCCCGGCTCGATCAACCTCGATGGCAATGAGACGATCCAGCTAACGGCGCCAACTACCGGCACCTACGCGAAGATGCTGTTCATCCAGGCGAGCAATGCCACGACGAACAACGTCAACAAGATCAACGGCACCAGCGCGTCCTATTTCGACGGCGCAATGTACCTTCCGACTGGCCAGATCCAGTTCAACGGCACCTCCTCGGCGTCCACCCAGTGCGCCATGGTCGTCGGTTGGACGATCGACCTAAGCGGTAACACGAACCTTCAGAACAGCCTCACCCGGCCCGACGGCACTCCGTGCCAGGCGAACGAGACGGTGAGCGCCAAGGTTGTGAGGCTGGTCGAATGATGCGCCTGTTCAGCATTGGCGCTGACGAGCGCGGCGCATCGATCATCGAGCTCGCGCTTACTGCGCCGTTCTTCGCCGCGATGCTGATCGGCATGATCGATCTGTCGCGCGCTTATTCGATGAAGCTGAAGCTGGAGCAGTCGGCGCAGCGCGCGGTCGAGAAGATCGAGCAGCAGCACACCGTCCAGACCGATTATACAGCATATGGGACAGAAGCTGCGACGGCGGCGACTGCCGCAGGCTACAGCGGCAGCACGGTCAACGTCGATTATTGGCTCGAGTGCAACGGCGTCCGTCAATCCACGACGACGACGCCTTGTTCCGATGGGGAGACTTACGCGCGCTATGTGACGATTACGGTGAGCAACAGCTACACGCCGCTGTTCCCGTCGCGCGCATGGCCTGGAGCCGACACCTCCGGCCACATCCCCGTCAGCGGCTACGCAGGGATCCGGGTGCAATGATCTCCATGTTCAAAAAGCTGCGGCAAGCCGAGGAGGGCGCGGGCGCCATCGAGTTCGCGATCGCCGCCCCTGTCCTCATCATGTTCATCTACGGCACCTTTGCCTTCGGCCAGATCCTCGAGGCCGATGCCGGGATGCAGCATGCGCTCGGCCAGGGCGCGCGTTACGCGACGCTTTGCCTCAATCCGACGTCCGCCGGCTGCACCATTCCCACCGACACGCAGATCACCACCAAGGTGACGAGCGCGCTGTTCGGTCCTGCGAGCAGCATCACGCCGACCATCACGACCGATGCGACGGCCAAGACGAAGACGATCAGCCTGACCTATTCGCAGGCGATGAACTTCCTGTTCTTCACCGGGCCGACCGTGACCTTCACCCGGACCAAGGTCGTCTATTACGCGAACTGATCGCGCGAGCCGGAGAAGTCCGGTTTTCGCTTTTCGAAGAAGGCGCTGATCGCCTCCTTGACCTCGGTCGAGGTGAGGCGCTCCGCGAACGCGTCGCTTTCCAGCTTCATCCGCTGAACGAGTTCGTCGCGGGCGCCGTGACGAAGCAGCCGCTGCGTCTGGCGAAGCGCCTCGGGCGGCTTGGCGAGGAGCGCGTCGGTCACCTCGTTGAGCTTCTGCCCGAGTTGTCCGGCAGGTACGCGATGGCTGACAAGGCCGATCGCCTCCGCTTCCGCGGCTCCGAACGGCTCGCATAGCAGCAGGTAACGGGCCGTGCGGCGGCGGCCGGCAAGCCGGGGGAGCAAGAGCGAGCTGGCCGCCTCCGGGACCAGGGCCAGGTCCACGAACGGCATCGAGAAGCGGGCGCTCTCGTCCGCGATCACCAGGTCGCAATGGAGCAGCATCGTCGTGCCGATCCCGACGCAATTGCCGTGAACCGCGGCGAGGATCGGGATCTCGCATTCGGCGAGCACGCGCAGGAACCGCCAGACGGCGATCTCCTCGCCGCCACCGGGCCGCACCTCGAGGAAGTCGGCGAGATCGTTGCCGGCGGCGAAGTCCTGGCCCTCGCCGCGAATCGTGATCAGCCGTGTCTCGCCGTCGCTGCCAGCGCCTCCGATCGCATCGGCCAGCGCCGCATACATCGCGATCGTGATGGCGTTGCGGCGCTCAGGCCGGTTGAGCGTGATGGCGAGGACTCCGCCTCCGCGGTCGACACGCACATGTTCGCTCATCGGCCTCTCTCCCGAATCGGATGACGCGCTGCGCCCTAGCGGCTATTGCCCCTGTGAGACTGCCCATCCACCAAAGCCGGGACGTACGCAATTCCATGAAATTCTTCGCCGATACCGCCGAAATTTCCGAGATCAGCGAGCTGGCCGACACCGGCTTGCTCGACGGGGTCACCACGAACCCTTCGCTGATCCACAAATCGGGCCGCAATTTCCTCGAGGTGGTCAAGGAGATCGCCGGAGTCGTGAAGGGGCCGGTGTCGGCGGAGGTCGTCGCGCTCGACTATGACGGAATGATGCGGGAGGCCGCGGTGCTCCGGAAGATCGCAGACAATATCGCGATCAAGGTGCCGCTCACCCCTGCCGGCCTCAAAGCGTGCAAGGCGTTGAGCGGCGAGGGTGCGATGGTCAACGTCACTCTCTGCTTTTCGCCCGCCCAGGCGCTTCTTGCCGCGAAGGCTGGAGCGGCCTTCATTTCGCCGTTCATCGGACGCCTCGACGACATCAGCATCGATGGCATCCAGCTCATCTCCGACATCCGGATGATCTACGACAATTATGATTTCCCGACGGAGATTCTGGCGGCCAGCATTCGCCACCCGATGCACATCGTCGAATCGGCCAAGATCGGCGCCGACGTCGTGACAGCTCCGCCCAAAATTATCTGGCAGCTGTTCAAGCACCCGTTAACCGATGCGGGCATCGCGAGCTTCCTTAAGGACTGGCAATCTACTGGCCAGAAAATTACATGATGCCAATGGCTTAGCTGATCGTCTTTAACCGTTCAGTAACCCTGGCGCTTCACTCTTCCTCAACTGCTCAACGCTACTTTCCACCCATCCCTGCAGTGGACGGCAGGGCGACGGCGGCAATGCCACCGTTTGTGGAACCAAGGAGCGAAAGACCATGAGCAAGTTTCTCAAGCTGATTCGTAACAACGAGGGTGCGACCGCCATCGAGTATGGCCTGATCGCCGCTCTTATCGCTGTTGCCGCCATTGGCGCGATGCAGGGCATCGGCAACAAGCTGAACACGACCTTCAACAACGTGTCGAACCACCTCGGCTAAGCCGAAGTCTCGACTTCGTAAACGGAAGCGGCGGTGCCCAACGGCGCCGCCGCTTTTGTTTTCGTGTAATTGACCGGCTCAGGCGCGCTGAGCTGAGCGGCGAGGGCGATCCAGAACATGGGCGCAATAAGTTGCACTGGATCAACAACTTGTCGAGCCGAGGCCGCCGCTCAGTAGGAAATTAACCGGCACGGGCGTATCCTCGCGGTCAATGGCGACGGTTATTCCCTTCGAGGAGCGGGCGGTGGCGCACCTGCGCCAGCGCCTCGGTGTCGTCGAGGAAGCCAACCAGGACTTGATCGCCTTCGCGCGAGGCCATTCGGGGGCTGTCGCCTCGATCCACGAAGCGGTGCTCGCGGCGATTGACGCCGACAGCGTCGAAACCTTGTTGCACGTCGTCACTCAGGAATGGCCGCTGATCCTCAGGATCGATTCGGTCGCTCTGTCGCTGATCATCGGCGACAAGGGCTTTCGCGCCGACGGAGGCGGAGTCCAGCACGTCGACCCGGCGATCCTGCGCCGCGCGATCGACCGCGTCGACGGCGTCGAGATGCGCACCGTGAAGCGCGGCCATCCCTTGTTCGGTCCGGCGTGCGACCTGATCCGCGCCGAGGCTTTGGTCCGCATCCATTGCGAGCCACCGCTGCCGTCCGGCCTGCTTGCCCTCGGGCAGCGCGCAGAGCTTCGGCTCGACGCCCGTCACGGGTCGGAATTGCTCCTGTTCCTCGGCAAGAGCCTTGCGGCTATGATCCGCAAGTGGCTGACGATCCCGCAAGCATAGTTCACCCTGCCGCTGCGCTCGCCGCGCGCTGGGCTTCCCATCTTCAGCACGACCGGCGCCGTTCGCCGCACACGGTCCGTGCCTATGCGGCGACCGCTCACCGGCTGATCGAGTTCCTCGGGCGCTATCGGGGCGAGCTCATCGAGGAATCGGCTTTGACGCAAATCAGCGCGCCGGACCTCCGCGCCTTCCTCGCCGACCGCCGCGCAGCCGGTCTCGGGGCCTCCTCGGCGGCACGCGAGCTCTCCGGCGTGCGGGCGTTCCTGCGCTATGCCGCCGAGCAGCAGGGTGGCCCGGCGCAACTCCCGCGCACGCGCGCGCCGAAGCGCCCACGGACGCTGCCGCGCCCCGGTGCACCAAGCGACGTGCTCGACCTGGCCGAGAATGCAGCGGATGCGGCGAGTGAGCCGTGGATCGGTGCCCGTGACCTCGCGATCCTGCTGCTGCTCTACGGCGCCGGCCTGCGCGTTGCCGAGGCGATGTCGCTGCGCGCCAGCGTCCTTCCAATCGGCGCCACGCTGAGGGTCACCGGCAAGAGGTCGAAGACCCGTGTCGTCCCAATCGTTCCCGCCGCTCGCGATGCGATTGACGACTATGTGCGGCAATGTCCGTACCCGCTGAAGGACGACGTTCCCTTGTTCGTGGGGGCGAGGGGAGGCCCGCTGAACCCGGACCTCGTGCGCCGCGCCGTCGCTGCGGCGCGCAAGCGCCTGGGCTTGCCAGACACGCTGACGCCCCATGCCTTGCGGCACAGCTTCGCGACGCACCTGCTGGCGAGAGGCGCCGACCTGCGTGCGCTCCAGGAGCTGCTCGGCCATGCGAGCCTGTCGTCGACGCAGATCTACACGGCGGTGGACGCAGCGCGACTACTCGATGTCTATCGCCACGCCCACCCCCGCGCCTGAGGCAAAGCCCAGGGACGTCGAACCATTCGTCGCGGCACGCCGATTAGTGGGGAAACCTTCGAGCCGCGACATCAGCCGAGGTAAGCGGCAGCGGTAAAGCGATTGCTAAATAACCGTTTCGGATGAACAGCTTGGCCGAGCTCACGAGAGGAGCTCGCGCCATATCGGATTTACTTCTTTACCCGCCGTTCGATCGCGGCCCAGATCAGCGCCGGAGTATCGGTGCCGTTGAATTGATCGATGGCGACGATTCCCGTCGGCGAGGTGACATTGATCTCGGTCAGCCACTTGCCGCCGATCACGTCGATCCCGACAAAGATCAGGCCGCGCTTGCTGCACTCCGGGCCGAGAACCGCGCAGATCTCCTCTTCGCGCGCAGTCAGCTCCGTTTTGGCCGCCTTGCCGCCGACCGCAAGGTTGGAGCGGATCTCACCTTCGCCGGGCACGCGGTTGATCGCGCCAGCCACCTTCCCGTCGATCAGCACGATGCGCTTGTCGCCCTCGGCGATCTCGGGGAGGAATTTCTGGATGACGTGCGGTTCCCGGTAGGTCTTGTTGAACAGCTCGATGAGCGAGGCGAGGTTGCGCCCGTCGGCGCCGATCCGGAACACCGAGCCGCCGGCAAATCCGTGCAGCGGCTTGATCACGATGTCGCCGTGCTCGGCCAGGAACTTGCGGGTTAGGCCGCGCGACCGAGTGATCGCGGTGGGGGGCATGAACTGCGGGAAATCGAGCACCCACAGCTTTTCCGGTGCATTGCGGACGCTTGCCGGGTCATTGACGACAAGAGTCTCGCCCTGGATACGTTCGAGCAGATGCGTCGCCGTGATGTAGCCGAGATCGAACGGTGGGTCTTGGCGCATGAGCACCACGTCCACGTCCTTCCCGAGATCGAGGATCCGCGGCTCGCCGAAGCTGTAATGGCCGCTTTCGATGCGCTGGACGGTCACGGGATAACCCATCGTCCACAGCCGACCTTCGGCGTAGCTCAGGTCCTCGGGCGCATACCAGGTGAGCTCATGCCCGAGCTCCTGCGCCTTCAGCATGATCGCGAAGGTCGAATCGCCTGCGATGTTGATCCGCTCGAGCGGGTCCATCTGA
>Ga0207695_10005876_pt1 | contig 16104 bp, 9 predicted proteins | sample KBSC54metaG_FD_184354 | JGI IMG/M metagenome (GOLD analysis project Ga0207695, IMG submission 184354) | Corn rhizosphere microbial communities from Kellogg Biological Station, Michigan, USA - KBS C5-4 metaG (SPAdes) (version 2) | ecosystem: Host-associated > Plants > Roots > Rhizosphere > Soil... | reverse complement strand
CGAGGACGGCCGACGCATGTCAGAGAACAACCGCATCATCTGGTCGGAAGGACTGTTCCTCCGGCCGCAGCATTTCCAGCAGCAGGAGCGGCACCTCGAGACCTGGATCGAGGGCCGTACGGCGGGACTGCGCTCATATCCCTGGGGATTCAGCGAGCTGGAGATCGAGCGCGACCTGCTGGCGATCGGCAAGGTCGGGTTGCGACGCGCGCGGGGGGTGTTTCCTGACGGGACGCCGTTTTCGATGCCCGACAACGAGCCGCTGCCGGCGCCCCTGGAAGTCGGTACGCAGCTGCGCGACCAGGTGGTGCTTCTGGCGGTGCCGTTGCGGAAGTCCGGCGCGCTGCAGTCCAGACGCGCGGGCAACGGCGCTGAATTGACGCGCTACAGCACACGGGATCTGGATGCGCGTGACGTGGCCACCGAATCCGCAGTCACCAGCGAGTTGGAGGTTGGGGCGCTCAATACCATGCTGGTTCCGCAAGGCGAGCCTGGCGAGGACTTCGCACGCATTCCGCTGGCTCACGTCGTCGAGCGCCGCGCCGACGGCCAGGTCGTGCTGGATGATCGTTTCATCCCGACGGTCCTGCGCAGCGGCGCGGCAGGGCGGCTTGCCACCTTTCTGATGGAGCTGCAGGGGTTGTTGCATCAACGCGCCGAAGCCCTTGCGGCGCGCGCCGTCGCATCCGGGCGCGGCGGCGCGGCCGAGATCGCCGACTTCCTGATGCTTCAGATCATCAACCGCTACGAGCCCCTGGTGACTCATCTGGCCTCCAGTCCCGCGCTGCATCCGGAGGAGCTCTATCGGCTGTCCCTGGAGATGACCGGTGAGTTGTCGACGCTGACCGCCAGCTCGCGCCGGCCCCCGCAGTTTCCGACTTATCGGCACGATGCGCTGCGCGCAACTTTCGAGCCCGTGATCAACGCCCTGCGGGGTTGCCTGAGCGTGGTGATGGAGCAGAACGCCATTCCGATTCCGCTCGCGCTGAAGAAATTCGGCATCAGTGTCGGCAGCGTCGCCGACCAGAGCCTGTTCGACACCGCGGCATTCGTGCTGGCGGCGCGCGCCGACGTCGCTTCCGAGGACTTGCGCCGCAGATTCCCTTCGCAGGTGAAGATCGGCTCCGTCGAGAAGATCCGCGACCTGGTGAATCTGCAACTGCCGGGCATCGCGCTGCAGCCAATGGCCGTCGCGCCGCGGCAAATCCCGTATCACGCCGGATTTGCCTACTTCGAGCTGGATCGCAGCCACGAGCTGTGGCGCACGCTCAAGGGTTCCGGCGGCATCGCCATTCATCAGTCCGGCGATTTCCCGAATCTGGCCATGGAACTGTGGGCGATTCGCGGATGAGTGAGCTATGAGCAAGGACAACGATCCCCGCTCCGATCTGACTCCGCGTGACGTCACGATATTGCGTCCACGTCCCGGTGTCGGCCGGCGGCCCGCACCCCAGTCCGGGGCGGCGCCCTCGCAGACTCCTGCCGGCTCGGACTCGACGGCCCGTGACGCGCCGGCCCAGGGCGGCTCAGCCGGATCCGGCTATGGCCCTGGCGCCCCGTCCGAGCCCACAGCGGCTGCCTCCGCATATGGCGCGGCCCCGGCCTATTCTCCTGCGCCCGCATCGCACGCTGATGCGCGTGGCGCCGCCGAGGCAGCGCCTCTCGGAGAGTGGCTCGCAACGGGCACGAACCCGTTGCTGCAGGCCGCAGTGCCATTGCTGGTGCTCACCGGCCGACTTCGCGGCCAGATTTCCAACGCCGACGTCGAAAGCCTGCGCCGTCAGGCCATCCAGGAAATTCGCGGATTCGAAGAACGTGCGCGCCGCGCCGAAGTGCCGGCGGAAGACATTCTCGCCGCGAGGTACGCGCTGTGCACGGCAATCGATGAGGCCGTGCTCAACACCCCGTGGGGCGCACAAAGTGACTGGTCCAGCCACTCGCTGCTGGTCACCTTTCATCGTGAGGCCGCGGGCGGCGAGAAATTCTTCCAGATTCTGGAGCGCGTATCCAAGGAACCGCAACGCTATCTGGCGCTCCTTGAATTGCTCTATGTCTGTCTCGCGCTCGGTTTCGAAGGCAAATATCGCCTGGATGAGCGCGGCGCGGCCCGTCTCGCCGAAGTGCGTGAGAACCTCTATCAACGGATCGACGGCCTCAGGGACAGTGATGACAGCGAGCTGTCTCCACGTTGGAAAGGCGTCGAGGACCGCCGCAATGCGGTGCTTCGCTTCGTGCCACTTTGGGTCGTCGCTGCGGCCTGCGCGGTGCTGCTGGTGGGCGCTTATATCTACTTCGATTCGCGATTGGACAAGCTGGCCGATCCGGTGAGCGCCTCGCTGTCGCGTATCGGCCTCGAAGCGTTCGATTCCAGGGCACCGGCGGCCAACGTTCCCACGAGTGGATTGCGCGAGCTGCTCGCGCCGCAGATCGCGGGTGGTCGACTATCCGTGGAGGAGTCCGGAGCGCGTACCCTGATTACGCTGACGGCCACGGATCTGTTTGCTTCCGGAAGCGCCAACGTCAATGCCAGCTACACGAGCCTGATACACGACATCGGAAGCGCGCTGAACAAGGTGCCGGGGCGCATCCTGGTGATCGGGCACACGGACGATCAGCCGCTGCGCTCGTTCCGCTACAAGGATAATTTCGAGCTCTCGCGCGCCCGCGCACTGCAGGTCGCGGATCTCATTCGCCGGGAGGTGACGGACGGATCGCGCATCGAGGCTGCCGGAAAGGGCTCGCTCGAGCCGCGCTACCGGCCGGCCGACGAACCTGCCAATCGCGCACGCAACCGCCGCGTCGAGATCATCCACCTGAGGGGCGGCTGACATGGGCGCAATCTTCAAGAGTCGCGCCTTGCTGGTCATCGTCGGGCTCGTGCTGCTCGGGCTGTTGCTGTGGTTTGCCGGGCCGTATTTCGCATTCGCCGATCACAAGCCTCTGGAGAGCGTCGTCGCGCGCCTCGTGGCGATTCTCGTGATCGTCGTCGTCTGGGCCGTGGTCCTGCAGCTGAAGCAGCTGCGCAGCTCGCGCGCCAGCGGCAAGATGGCCAGCGAGATGCTGGCTCAGGAGGATGCCGGCGCCGCCCGCGGCAGCCCCGCGACTGCCGCTCGCAGCGGCGCGGCCGTCTCCGGTGGCGATGCGGCCCAGCTGCGCAAACGCTTCGAAGAGGCCGTCAATGCGCTGAAGAAGTCCAGGCGCAAGGGCGGCGGCAATCTGTACGAGCTGCCCTGGTACGTGATCATCGGCCCGCCGGGCGCGGGCAAGACCACCGTGCTGGTCAACTCCGGCCTGGACTTCCCGCTGGCGCAGCAATTCGGCAAGGATGCGCTGCGCGGCGTCGGGGGCACGCGCAATTGCGACTGGTGGTTCACGGACAAAGCGATCCTCATCGACACCGCCGGCCGCTACACCACGCAGGACTCGAACTCGCAGGCGGACGCCGCCGGCTGGGTATCGTTCCTGCAGCTGCTGCGCAAGTTCCGCAGCCGCCAGCCGATCAACGGCGTCATCGTGGCGATGAGCGCTTCGGACCTGCTGACCGCCGATGCCAGGGAACGTGAGCGCCATGCCGCGGCCATTCGCGCCCGGCTCGATGAGATCGGCCGTACGCTGCGGATCGACGTTCCGGTGTACTTCCTGGTCACCAAGTGCGACCTGGTGGCCGGATTCAACGAGTCCTTCGGGGATCTCAATCCGGAGCAGCGCGCGCAGGTCTGGGGCACGACCTTCTCGATCGAAGCGACCGAGTCGGGCCACGCCCCCCAGCAGTTCGAGAAAGAGTTCGTGCGCCTGCTGGAAAGGCTGCAGCAACGCGTGCTGAGCCGCATGGAGAACGAGCGCGACGCGCGCAGACGCGTCGGAGTGCTCGCCTTCCCGCAACAGATGGCCACGTTTGGTCCGCTTCTGCAGGAGTTGCTGAAGAGGGTATTCGCCACGACGGACTTCGACAGCCAGATCCTGCTGCGCGGCGTGTATTTCACGAGCGGCACGCAGGAAGGCACGCCGGTAGACCGCGTGCTGGGGGCAATCGCACGCTCGTTCGGTGTAGTCAGCTCGGTGGCGCCCGCGACAGCCGGTCGCGGCAAGGCCTTTTTCATCGAGCGATTGCTCAAGAACGTCATCTTCCGCGAGTCGGGCCTCGCGGGCATCAATCGCCGCCTGCAGGTATTGAAGCTGGCGCTGCAGACCTCCGCTTACATCGCCTGCGTCGCCATTCTCGCTGTGGGAGTGCTGGGCCTGTCCGTCAGCTACGACGCGAACGCCGACTATGTCGGTGAAGTCGCGACGGCTGCCAAGGCGCTCGAAGGGACCGCGGCCGCCGGAGCGACATCGCCCCCCAGTGTGTTGTTGGCGCGGCTGGATGCGGTGCGCACGGTCTCCACGACTGCAAACGAGCACAACGCCGCCATCCCCTGGAGGATGCGGATGGGTCTGTACCGCGGCAAGTCCCTGGGCGAGCTGGCGCACGACGGCTACCAGCGCGAGCTCAACGCCACGCTGCTGCCTGTCATCGCCGCACGCTTCGCCGACCAGGTTCGCTCGAACGTCGCGACACCGGATCGGTTGTACGAGTATCTGAAGGGCTACCTGATGCTCGGGGATGCCAGCCATCGCGATACGGAGCACCTGCGGCTGCTCGTCAGCGTCGAGCTGCGCCAGATGTATCCACAGGACGAGGACAGCCGGCGGCGGCTGCAGGCGCATTTCGATGAGCTGCTCACCGGCAGGAACAGCCTCAGCTCCATTCCCCTGGACGGCGAGCTCGTCAACCAGGGCAGGAACGCGCTGCGCACGGCCTCACTTCCGGTCCTGATGTACAGCCGGCTGAAGCTCGATTACTCGCGCGACACGAAGCACGCGGTGCGACTGGACCTGGCCGCCGGCCCGGGAGCGGATCAGGTCCTGATGCGCCAGAGCGGCGCGCCGTTGTCGGATCCGGTGCCGGCGCTCTACACGAAGGACGTGTTCAGGGAGGTCAGCACGACGGGCAAGCTGGAGCTGCTGAAGAGCTTTGCCCAGGATAGCTGGGTATTCGGTAACGGCCTGCTGGATCTGCGCAACAGTGGCACGGTCCTCTACCAGATGCTCGGCCTCTATGAGCAGGACTACATCCGCGTATGGGACGGCGTGCTGCAGGATGTGAAAGTCCGGCCCACGACCGATACCCGCTCCCTCATGCAGCTGCTCGGGGTGCTCTCGAGTCCGGCCTCGCCGCTGAAAGGCTATCTGGCCGCGGTCGCCGCCAACACCGACCTGCAGAAGCCCGCCAGCGACCCGGCGGCTGCGGCGGGCAATCCCCTGCAAGCGGCTTCCAGCGCGCTCGCCGCCAAGAGCGCGCAGCTTGCCGATGTGCTGGGCGCACCTCCGCCCGGCGCGGACGAGCCCGGCACTGCCGTGTCGAAACACTTCGAGGCGATCCGGACCTTGATGTCCGGTCCGCCCGGTGCCGCACCGATCGACGCGGTCCTCGCTTCGATGGCGCAGACGTACAAGCAGCTGCAGGCCATGGGCGGGGGCCTGGGCGCCAGCAACGCGCTCGACTCGCTCTCCAAGTCCGGCCAGGCGGACGCGCTGCAGAGTCTGCAGCAGCAGGCGAAGCTCCTTCCGGCTCCTTTGGGGGCCTTGGTTGCGCAGATTGGCACGCGCAGTCAGGCCACCGCCGTTGGCCAGGCGCGGGATGAGCTGTCACGGCGGTATGACGAGCAGGTCGCACGCGAATGCCGCGAGTTGGTCGACGGGCGCTATCCGTTCTCGCGTTCCAGCGCGAACGATCTGCCGCTGGCGGACTTCGGCCATGTGTTTGGTTACGGCGGCGTGTTCGACAAGTTCTTCCAGGACAACCTGGCCGCGCTCGTGGATGTCTCGCGGACGCCCTGGCGTTGGCGCGAAGGGGCGGCCGGCATCGGCGGCTCGGCGGCCCTGCTGAAGCAGTTCCAGCAGGCACAGCGTATTCGTGAGGTGTACTTCAAGCCGGGCACCCAGATGCCCGAGGCCCGCTTCAATCTGACTCCGGACACGCTGGATGCGGCGGCGACCCGCTTTACTCTCGACCTCGACGGCCAGAGGCTCGAATACCGCCATGGGCCGCTGGAGAGCAAGGCGATGGTGTGGCCGGGCCCGGGCGGCATCGGGCAGGCGGCGATCGCGTTCGAGGAGCGCAGTGGCTCGGGCCCGAGTCTCGTGAAGCAAGGGCCCTGGGCATGGTTCAGGGCACTGGAAGCAGCGCAGGTCAAGCGCGTGTCGGACACGCGGATCGGTGTCAGTTTCGCCGCCGGCACCCACTCCATGCACGTGATCCTGGACGCGGCCTCCAGTCGCAATCCCTTCGTGCGCGATGAGCTGGCCGGCTTCAAGTGCGGGCTCGCGCCGTGAGCCGGGCACTCACCGAAGTCGGCTTCTACGGCAAGCTGCCCTGCCGGGGAGATTTCCTGCAGCGACGTGCCCCCCAGGACTTCGTCGATGCCTGGGATGCCTGGCTGCAGGAGTCGCTGCACGCGTTGCGCATTCGTCTGCAGGACCAGTGGCTCAACACCTATCTGACGGGGCCCGTGTGGCGCTTCGCGCTGTCCGCTGGCGTGTGTGGCACGGGGACTTACATCGGGATCCTGGTGCCGAGCGTCGACCGCGTCGGCCGCTATTTCCCGCTCACCGTGCTGGCCCGGCTGGAGCCGCAGGACTGTGTGCTGGCGGTGGCCTGCGCCAGCCGCGCCTGGTTCGAGAGCGCCGAGCAACTGGTCCTGGATGCGCTGGATGCGGAAGCGCTCGACTTCGACACTTTCGATGAGCAGATCGCGCTGCTGCGCGAGCGACTGGATGGCGCTGGCGCTAACGAGTCCGCGCAGGCACTGCGGGTCCTGGGAGACGCTCCGGCGCAGTCCGGCCGCTGGCAGATGCCCCTGGCATCGGCGGCCTCGTTGCAGAACGCGGTCAATGCGTATGCGCAGCGCGAAGTCGGCCGGCTGCTGGCGCCGCTGGCGATCTGGTGGACGGAAGGGTCCAACACGCTGACGGCCAGCTGGCTGTGCTCGCGCGGCTTGCCGGAGCCTGCCGGATTCGTCGGGATGCTCACGGGCAACTGGTCGGCAACGGATTGGGCCAGCGCCGGCGGGTCTTCCTGATGCTGCTCGCCCTCAGCATCGTGAGCGGACAGAGCGGCGAGCTGGGCGCGACCGCGTACAAGGTATTTGACGAGCGTGGCGGCTCGATCGGCCGCATTGCCGGCAACGACTGGGTGCTTCCGGACCCGCAGAACTTCGTGTCCAGCCGCCATGCTCGGGTGAGCGCCGCGGGCGGCACTTTCTACCTCGAAGATACCAGCTCGAACGGCACCTTCATCAACGCACCGGACCAGGCGGCCTCGCGTGCGGCGCCGCAGCCCCTGAGCGACGGGGACCGGCTCTACATCGGCGACTACGAGATCATCGTCCAGATCATCCCGGATGAGCCCCAGGTTTCTGCCCTCGGTCTGGGCACCGTGGATCCACTCGCTGCGCTCGCAGGTACGGCGGCTCCGCCGGCCTCCGCGGCGAGTCCCGTCCAGGAAGCAGCCCGCGCGAGCGCTCCACAGGCGGCGCGGCCGGCCGCCGCCACCGCGCCCGACTTCGAAGCGATCGTGCGCCTGGCCGTGCAGGGCATGGTGACGGTGTTGAGATCCCGCGCCGAGGTCAAGAACAGTTTCCGGCTGCCCACCACCAGCGTGAAACCGGTCGAGAACAATCCGTTGAAGTTCTCGCAGAACGCCCAGGACGCTTTCGACAACCTGTTCGTCAAACACAATCCCGGCTATCTCGGGGCGGTCGACGCCTTCCACGAAGGCTTCGATGACATTGCCTTCCACCAGAGCGCGATGCTCGCCGGCATCCGCGCAGCCTTCAGCGCCATGCTGGCCAAGCTGCACCCGGAGAAGCTCGAGGATCTCTACGAGCGCAAGCTCAAGCGCACCGCCATGCTCGGACTGGGCAACAAGGCGAAGTACTGGGAGATGTACCGGGCGCAGTTCGAGGAGATCGACCGGGATCGCGAGGCGCACTTCCAGCTGCTGTTCGGCGAGGAGTTCGCGTTGGCCTACAACGAGCACCTGCAGAAGCTCATGGCAGATGCCCGTCTGCGCAAGCCGCGGTGACCGCCATGGCAGCCAAACCCGACATTCGCAGCGGATTCTCGTGGCGCTCGTCGGCGGCGACCTCCACCGGAAACGTTCGCGGCCACAACGAAGACGCCGTTCTCGACATGCCCGACGTCGGCCTGTGGGTCGTCGCGGATGGAATGGGAGGACACAACGCAGGCGACGTCGCGAGCAACATGATCGCGCAATCGCTGAGCGAGCTGACCCGGCTGACATCCCCGAGCGCGCTGCTGGATGCCGTGGAAGACCGCCTGCACGAGGTGAATCGGCGGCTGTACGAGGCGTCGCTCGACAACCAGGCGGGCATGAGCGGCAGCACCATCGTGGCGCTGCTGGCACTGGAGCGGCACTGCATCAGCATCTGGGCGGGCGACAGCCGTGTATACCGCAGCCGTGACGGCAGTATCGAGCAGATCACGCACGATCACAGCGAGGCGCAGGAAGTCCGCGATGGCCTGGTCGACTCGCCTGAAGCGGCCATGTCGAACGTGATCACCCGCGCCGTCGGCGGCTCGCGCGACTTGTTCCTGGACATCGAGCTGCGCGAGCTGCGCAACCACGATCGCTATCTGCTGTGCAGCGATGGCTTGTACCGGGAGCTTTCCGAGGCCGATATGGCCCATCACCTCACGGGCAACGACCCTGAGGGTGCATGCAAGGCGCTCATGCGGCAGGCCCTGAGCGGTCCTTGCAGCGACAACGTGTCTGTCATCGTCGTGCAGTTTGCAGGTCTATGAACGAATTCCGAAAAGCACTGGACGCCCATGTGGCGGGGAAACTCGAGCTGGGCGAGGTCGAGCGTGAGATAACCCTTGCCCTGGCGCGCCAGCCCGAGCTGGCCGCATCCCACGGCGCACTGGTGGAAGCGCTGTATCGAGGCGGGCGCATCAAGGGCGAGACCTACCTTGCGCTCATCAACGTGATCCGCACGTTCCTCAAAACCCAACCGCGAGTGGAAGTGCGGGTGGCTCCGCCCGCGGCCGCCGCCGCGCCGGAGGACAAAACGCAGTTTCGCGCGCCCAAGCCGGCCGCGCCGCCGGCCCCCGCCGCCCCTGGTCCTGCCCCTGCCGCCGAGGGCGAGAAGACGCAATTCCGACCGCCGCGCGCTGCCGGCGCGGCCCCTTCTGCGAATGCACCCGCTATGTCGCCAAGCGCAGCGGCCCCGGCTGCGCCTGTCTCTGCGCCCCCTCCGCCCGCGCCCCCGGTGGGTGTCACAGGGCCGCCAACCGGTACCGGCTCGTACACCGACAGCAGGACTCCCACAGGCTCACGGCCCACCAGCTCCAGTTGGACCGACGTGGGGCGCGCGGTCGCCGATGCCCCGACGCTCGGGGCCGGAAGTGTCGTGAAGGATCGCTTCGTGCTCGAAGAGGAGCTCGGGCGCGGCGGCATGGGTGTGGTCTTCAAGGCGCGCGACCTCCGGAAGGAGGAAGCTCAGGACCGCAATCCCTGGGTCGCCCTGAAGCTCTTGAACGAGGAATTCCGGCGCCATCCGGAGTCCCTGAAGGCCTTGCAGCGCGAGAGCCGCAAGGCGCAGCAGCTCGCGCATGCCAACGTGGTGGCCGTTTATGACTTCGATCGCGACGGCGGCAACGTCTTCATGGTCATGGAGCTGCTCGAGGGGCGCTCGCTGGATCGGATCATTCGTGATAACGAGGGATCCGGCGTAGGTATCGAGAAAGCCATGCGGCTCACGCGCGACATGTGCCGCGCCATGGCCTACGCGCACGAGCAGGGAGTGGTGCACTCGGACTTCAAGCCGGCGAACGCCTTTCTCACCAAGGACAACGTGGTGAAGGTGTTCGACTTCGGCATTGCGCGTGCCGTGAAGCGCACCGACGCCGTGTCGGGGTCGGTCACGTTGTTCGACCCTGCGACGCTCGGCGCCCTGACACCCACGTACGCCAGTTGCGAGATGCTGGAAGGGCTGGAGCCCGATCCTCGGGACGACGTGTATGCCATGGCGTGTGTCGCCTATGAGCTGATCACCGGCAAGCATCCGTTCAACCGGGTTTCCGCCGTTGATGCGCGCAACAAAGGCCTCGTCCCCAAGAGGCCGCGCGGGCTCAAACGCCAGCAGTGGCGCGCGATCCAGCATGGCTTGGAATTCAGTCGCGAGAATCGCACCGCTTCCGCGCAGCAGTTTCTGAACGAGCTCATCCCACGCAAGGCACGCGCAACCGTCGGAGTCAGCGTCGCAGCGGTCGTGGTGGTCGGTATCGTCGTCGCCGGATTCCTGGTGCCGACCTACCTGGCCAAGCGGCGCGAACGCGCCGTGATCGACGCGCTCGCAACCGCCGACGGCTCGCGGCTGGACGCATTGGTTCAGCAACTGCGCAGTCTTACAGCCGAGCAGCGGGCGACCATTCTCCTCAACGAGGGCGCACGTGCCGGCTTGATCAAGGCCTTCGAGGCGCGCATCGATGCGGCGACCGAGCCCAATCAGCCGAACGCGGACTATCCGGGCGCCCTGGGTCTGCTCGGAGAGCTGCAGGGATTCCTGCCGGACTCTCTGGCGGTGAGGGATCTGGCCGACCGCCTCGGGTCGCGCGAGAACGACGAGATCAACCGCCTGAGCGACCGCTTCGACGACTACCTCAAGCGCGGACTGCTCATCCCCGGCCAGGGGCCGCAGAACATCGGCACGGTGCTGCAGGCCATTCGCAGGATCGACGCCCAGAGCCGCCTCCTGCACGACCCGCGGCTGCCGGGCGCGTTCGCCGAGCAGACCAGCCGGGCGCTGCAGGCGGGCAACACGACGCTCGCGCAGGCGCTGGTGACGGCCGGCCTGGGCTTCGATTCGAACGACCCGGCGCTCGCGGACCTGCGCGATCAGGTGCAGCGCGCCGTCGGCCAGCAACAGCTGCTGGTACAGCGCAAGTCGCTGGAGGCTTCCCTGGCGGGCTTGACCGGCGCCAATGCCGCCTTCGCCGACATCGATGCCAAGCGGGCGCAGCTGGATGAGCTGCGGGGCATTGCGCCCGACAGCCCCGTGCTGGCCAGCGTTCAGCAGTTGGCGCAACGCGGTGTCAGCGCCCAGGTTGCCCGTCTGGAGAGCACCGCACAGCATGCGCAGGCCCTCGAAGTCATCGCCCGGTACGCCGATCTGTTGCCGACCCATTTTGTCGATCAGCAGCGGCAGAAGCTCGCCTCCGAGCGTGGCGCTTTCCAGGCCGAGCAGGCAGCCATCGGACAGATCAAGACAGGGATCGACACGTTGCTGCAATCCGAGAAGGCCGACGCCAACTGGAGCGCGCAATTCGATCGTGCGTTGCGCCAGCTGACTGCATACGTGTCTGCCAGTGACCCCTATGTCGTTCAGGCAAAGACACGTGCAGCGCAAGCCTACGTCGCCGAGGCGCGTACGCTGCGCACGGCGCAGCGGTTGACCGAAGCGGCGGGGATGCTCGATCAGGCGCGCAAGTACGCGCCGCAGTCCGTGGATGCAGAAGCGAAGCTGCTGGCGGACGCGCGCAGCGCGCAGCAGGCCGCACTGCAGGAGCGCAACCGGCTCGCGCAGGTGGATGCGTTGAAGACGAAGCTGCTCGTACAGGCGCGCGCGAACGAGGTCAACGAGGCCCTGACCTCCTTCCAGGAGTTGCGCACGAATCTGCCGGCGAGCGATGCCTATCTGACGCAACAGGCGCCGCAGGCGATCGGCAACGCCTATCTGCGGCTCGCATCGAACGCGGCCAGAGACGGCCGCTTTGCCAATGCGGCCAGTCTCACCTCGCGGGCGAAGGAGATCTCCCCGACGCTGCAGGATCTCGCCGCGGCGAGCGAGCGCTACGGCCGCTACCAGGTCATCGAGGCGACCTTGAAGACCTCGAGCGCCATCGACGGAGTCGGGACGCGTGCGGAGCTGGAGCGCCTGGGCAGACAGGACGCTCGCGAGGCTGCCGCTGTCAACGAACGGCTGGCCAGCGAGTTCGGGGCGAGGATTCGCTCGGTCAGCGACCCGGCGGAGGCGAAGCGCCTCACCGCGGTGGCGCAGCAGGTGTTCGGTAGCGCGCTGGCAACCAAGATCCTGTCCGAAGCCGCCGCGAAAGCGCCGCCGACTTCGCAAGTACCGGCAACGCCAGCCACCGATGCCACCGCGAGCGCAGGTGCCGGCAGCGGCAATGCGGGTAACGCAGGCACGGCGGCGCCGACCGCGGCTGGCGCGGCCGGACCGGCGGGTGGTGCGGCTTCGTCAGCGCGCACGACTGCACAGAACAACACGCGGCTTGCCATGGCGCGTCCGAACTCCTCCGCAGCGGCTGATCAGGCCGGGGCCGGCCCACGTCTGCCACCGGACATCGCGTGCAGCGACCGTCTTGCAGGCTATGGCCGGCGACGCCAGGCCGTCTGTTACGACACGTTCTCCGGCGGCGGCCGTGGACCGGACATGGTGGTCATTCCCGCGGGTGGCGGTAATGCGAAGGCGTTCGCCCTGGGCCGCACGGAGGTGAGCAACGCGGACTACGGCATATTCTGCACGCGCACCGGGCATTGTCCGGCGCCAGCAGGTCAGCCGGATTATCCGGTCATCAACATTTCACTCGATGACGCGAAAGCGTATGTGAAATGGCTGTCGCAAGTGACCGGCGAGAGCTACCGGCTGCCGACAGACAGCGAGTGGACTTATGCCGTGACCGCGCAGGGAGGCAACGCCGATCTCAGCTCCGTCAATTGTCTGGTGGAGATCGGGGGGAAAAAGGTGAAGGGTGAAGCGCTCGAGCCCGCCCTGTCCGGCAGCGCCAATGGGTGGGGGTTGTACAACGCCCTCGGCAACGCGCAGGAGTGGGTCTTGACCGGCTCCGAAGCGCTGGTCCGCGGCGGTGCCTACAGCGATAGCCTGTCTTCCTGTACTGCGGATGCGAAGCGGTCGCACCCGGATACCGGGGACGCCATCACCGGATTGCGTGTGCTTCGAGAGATCCCATGAGTGTCGATGTTGCGGAGCGACTTCGTTCGCTGGCGCAAGATCACCACGACGGAAAGCTGGACCTCGCCGCATACCGGGCGCTGCGTGCGCCTCTGCTGGATTCTCTGTCCACGACCTCCGCTCCCCGGGGGCCGGAGATTACGCAGCCACGCGGAGCCGTACGCCAGCCTCCTCGGGAGGCGGTCACCGTGCCGGGAAAACCGCGGGCCGTCTCGCCGGAGAGCGTCGCTGCGATCCCGTCCTCGCACGTTCCGCCTGCGGCACCGCCCTCGACAGCCGCCGGCTCGTCCTCCGATGCACGGCGGCCAGGCCGGACCGCGATCATCATCGCTGTTGTGCTGGTCCTCGCGGTGGCCATCGGTCTGTGGATGCTCTTCGGCCGCCACGGATCGAGCCCCACCGCGGCTCAGCCGGGTGAGAGCGCGCCCAGCAGCTCTCAGGCCGAGGACGTTCGGAGACTCGTCCAAAGCTTCGTGGCCTCTGGCGACTGGAGCGACGCACCCCTCACGGCTCTCAACGCGGCGCTGAGCGGGCTCGGCGGTGGCCAGATCGCCACGGTGGCTCATGAGGGTTGGTTCCGGCAGTTCGTCGATGAGCTGCGGCGACGGCTGAAGGAACAACAAGCCCTGTCACCTGCGCGCCTGACAGTGGACAACAGCCCCCTGGCAGCGCTCGCCGTGACTGTGGGGATCGACCTCGACTCGCCTGACTCGGCACTGCATATCTCTCCCGTGCCGCCGCCGCCGCCTCCTGCTGAGAGGACCCAAGGCAGCCATGCCGCGGTTCGCCCAGCGCCACAGGTCGCTGGAGCCTCAGGTGAAGCCGCTCCCAACGGCGGGCACGGTTCGCCAGGGGGCTCCGGTGCCGCGGGCGTCAGTCCTGGCACCAGGACGACCGCAGCCGCTGCGGATGCCACGGTCGGGACTCAATCCGGGGCCGCGTCCGCTGGGGGTGCCCCCGTAGCAACCAGATCGGGCGTCGCGTCCACCGCGTCTTCGCCGGCACCTGGCCAGGACACCCGCAGCCCATCGCACATGGGTGCAAGCCCTGTCGCCGTCGCCGCCAGCGATGCACGCAATCGCACCAGCGCGCAGGTCGGCTCGGGCGCCGCCGCGCCAGACTCCTGTCGGGTCGAGCTTGCACGTTCGCGGCGGCCGCTCTGCCATGACCTCGTGGCCGGAGGCGGCGCGGGACCGGAGATGGCGGTGGTTCCCGCGGGCGCTTTCGACATGGGCAGCCTGGCGGCAGCCGAAGAGCAGCCGGTGCATCACGTCTCGATCGGGCAGCCCTTCGCAGTGTCGGTGTACGAGGTATCGCAGGGCGAGTTCAAGCAGTTCTGCGATGCCACCCATCACCCGTGCGCCCAGCAACCGTGGTCGGGCGATGACTATCCTGTGGTCAACGTGAGTTGGGATGATGCTCGAGCCTACACCGACTGGCTCAGCAGCGTCACACACCACCACTACAGTCTGCCGACGGAAGCGCAATGGGAATATGTCGCCCGAGCCGGAAGCACGGGCTTCTATCCCAATGGGGATAGCACGCTGTCGCCCACCGATGCAAACTACTCGGTGTCGAAGCTGCAGACGGTAGCCGCCCGCCGCAGTGATCGGTTCAACGCGAACGCGTTCCGGCTCATGCACACCCTGGGTAACGTGCGTGAATGGGTCGAGGACGCCTGGGTTCAGAACTACAAGGGCGCGCCGGACGACGGGTCGGCAGTGAAATCGACTCAAGCCGCAATGCGTGTCGCACGGGGGGGTTCCTATGCCGATGGAGCCTCACGACTGCGGCTCTCGCTGCGTGAAGGGCTCGCGCCCGGCACGCGCGACGTGACGACGGGGTTCCGCATCGTCCGCGAGCTGCCGTGACGAGCGCTCAGAAGAAGAAGGGGACATAGTGGACAAGTCGCAGCTGCATCGCTGGATCGTGTTGGCTACGCTCGGGTGTGGGTGCCTGCCGCTCTGCGCGCAGGTCCAAATCCCGCCGGGGGCAACGCCTGGGGGCGCGCTGCCGCGCGTACCGCCGGCCGTACCACCCGCGCCGCGCGCGGGCGAGCTTTTCGAGATTCCGCGCGTCTACGACCGCCCCCTGGGACTGGAGGAGGGGCCGCGGCTGCTGGTCAAGTCCTTCAAGCTCAAAGGCGCGGTCGATCGCCGCAAGCACCACGTTCGAGTCGCCGAAGTGCAGGCGCTCCTCGACGCAGCGCGCGCGCAGCAGCCGTCGCAGGGCTTCTCCATCAATCAGCTGCAGAAGGTCGCGGACAAAGTTGCGGCCTACTACCGCGAGCATGGGTTCGTGCTGGCACAGGCGTTCATCCCCGCTCAGCAGGTCACCAACGGCGAGGTCACCGTCGAGGTGCTGGAGGGCAAGCTGGCCGGCGTGAAAGTCGAGGGCAACAAGCACTATCCGGTCCGAACCCTGGTCCGACCCTTCAAATCGCTCGTCGGGCAGCCGCTCGATAAGGATTCGATCGAATCGGCGCTCCTGACGCTCACCAACTATCCGGGGCTGACGGCCTTCGGCGTGCTGGGCGCCGGCAAGGACGTCGGCACCACCAACCTGACTCTGCGCGTGCAGAACGAGGACCGCGTTCACCTCGACAGCGAGACCGACAACTACGGCACGCAGTACGCGGGCGAGTATCGCGAGCAGCTGACGCTGACCATCAACGATCCGCTGCACTATGCGGACCGGCTGAAGCTCACCGGTCAGTATGCCACCTCCTTCAAGGGCTCCGGGGCCAGCGGCACCTACGGTGGCGCGGACTACGAGATACCGCTCTTCAGCCCGAACGACTCCATCCATCTGCTGCATCTGACCAACGCCTACGACGTCGGCGCGGCCGCCGCGGTTGCGAATGCCAAGAGCACCGGCAAGACGCGTGTCGACGAGGTGGGCTACCGGCACGACTTCGACCGCACGCGCCTGGGCTCGGCCAGCATCGGCATCGCCTTCAACGTGAAGAGCGCGACGTTCGACGCGCCGCCCGCCGTGATTTACGACGACAAGCTGACTACGGCCCGGATCGACGCGCAGTGGGAAGGGA
>Ga0207695_10005871_pt1 | contig 16113 bp, 15 predicted proteins | sample KBSC54metaG_FD_184354 | JGI IMG/M metagenome (GOLD analysis project Ga0207695, IMG submission 184354) | Corn rhizosphere microbial communities from Kellogg Biological Station, Michigan, USA - KBS C5-4 metaG (SPAdes) (version 2) | ecosystem: Host-associated > Plants > Roots > Rhizosphere > Soil... | reverse complement strand
CTCGCCCGCGAACTCGCGCCAGCCGTGCAGCGGCTTGGGAAGATGAAAATGCATTGACGTGCCCCCGGCGGTTACGCGAGCGTAACAGAAGGGCTCATGTCCGCAATGGGTCGAAAGCTGACGCGGCAACTTCGGGTGGAGAGCTGCCGTCGGCTCTAATTCGCTAAGACGGGATAGAACGTCGCGGCGTAGGCAACGATGGTTACAAGGATGACCGCCGGCGCGACGATCTGAACCCATGCTCGCTTCACCAACAACGGCAGCAGGCTCAACGGTAGTTGAAAGAGCACGAACGCGTTCTCGACGCCCTGTTTGGTGATCCCCAACTTCTCGCCTGCCAAGAAATTTTCGACAATGGCGATTGTGACGGTGGCGACGAAGACGAGGATATAGGTTCGTCCCTCGGTGCTGTGGAACCGCTTCAGGTCGTACGTCTCTCCACCCTCAAAGTCCGGACTGACGAGTGCGCAAAAGAAGTAGTTCAGCATCACGAACAGGAACCCGCTGCTAATCTCGACCAGCGAGAGCTTGTCGAACGTTCGATAATCCCACGTACTCAGCCAATCGACAGCAAGGAGAAACATTGCGACGAGCATCCAGAGCAGATGCGGCCAGGAGAAGGTGATCTGGCGCCGGTGACGGATCATTCGCGTCCAGGCAAAAAGTAGGTGCGCCAGCGCGAGCGAGTACACGAAGGCAAAGAAGATGATGATGAACTCAAACGGGTTCATTCGGCGCCCCCGGCACCCGCAAGCTAACAGACAAGCTTATGTCCGCAATGGGTCGAAAGCTGCCACAAAGCCACAACTACGCCTTAAGCCGCGCAGACGCGTCCACTGCCTCGAAGTCGGGAAGCGCGGCGTCGAAATAATGCGACTTCGCGGCATCGAGGACGATCATGTAGAGCCTGCCGTCGATCACCGCGCCGACGGCTCGGCCGCGGCGCCATAACTCGTCGTCGTCGAGATGCTCGTAATCGAGCTGGAATCCGCTGGTCCCGAGAAACGGGTGCGGCTCGAGCGAAAGCGTTCGGAAGTCGACTGCTCCGCCGCGTACCCGGTAGAGGCTCTCGATCATCGCCGCGATCTCGGGCGGGGTCATGTTCGAGCGGAACAGCGGCACCTGCTGGCTGGCGCTGTGCCGCTGGCGAATCAGCGACTTGCCGTTCTTCAACCCCGTGACGAAGCTCATGCCGTCGAGCAGCGGCCCGTTCTGGGTCCAGTCCTCGACCTGGCGGATGTCCTCGAAGAAGATCGGCCGGTGCCGGTTCCACGGGCGCGGAGTAATGACCGCCATGCTGCCGTCGCCGACGCTGACCTGCCCGGCGCGCACGAGCGAATATTCGCTGAAGCCGTAATCGCCTCCCCCGAGCGACGAGCAGGCCGACAGCGACAGCGCGGCCGCGAGCAGCGTAATCCTTCTCATGAGGTGGCCATCTGCCGCACCCAGGCCGCGTCGGGCGCGTCGGGCTTCATCTGGAGGTATCGCGCGAAGGCGCCCTTGGCCTCCCCGGTCCGGCCCTGCTTCATCAGCGAAATCCCGTGCCAGCGCCATGCCTCGGCCGGAGCATCGGGGTAAGCGACCGCGGCGGCGTAGCTCTGGTCGGCGCGGATGTCGTCGCCGGGGCGATTGCGGAGCCGCCACACCTCGCCCTCGTAGAAGCGAAGCAGCCCGTTCCAGCCCTCCTCCGCGAGAGTCTCGATCACATATTGGCTCGCGCCGGGGTCGTTGAGCTTGACCTGGTCGTCGAGCAGCATCGGCCGGATCGGGCCGATCGTCGCCAGATAGCGCTCGCGGTAATCCTCGTACTTCCTGCCCGGGACCGTCAGCTCGATCGCATCGGCCTTGAGGTCGACCATTCGCGAGCCTTCCGACGGATGCGTGTCGAAGATCCCGCCCTTGTGGCGGTGCTTGCCGCGGTAGCGCGCGCTCGCGTCCTCTTCGCCGATCAGCTGCTGCCAGATGTCCGACATCTCCATCGGTGCGTAGCCGGCCGCGGCCATGTTCTTGATGCCCATGGCGTCGGCTTCGGCCTCCATCTCGCGGCTGTACTTGAACAGCGAGAGGATGGTGCCGAGCTCGGCCAACTGGACATAGTCGCCGAGATAGGCCCCGGCTGCCGCTCCGCCGAGGCCCGCCGCCATTGCCGCCACCGAGAAGATGTCGGTCTTGCGCCGCTCGTCGCGCCATGAGCGGATCATGTGGCGCCGGAGGAAGTGGCCGGCCTCGTGCGCGATGACGCCGGCGAGCTGCGCCTCGTTGCGCATCCTTAAGAGCAGCCCCGAGAAGACCACCGCGAAGCCGGTCGGGAACATCATCGCGTTGAAGTCGGGAATCCGCGCGAGATAAATCCGGAAGTCCTGCGCCGCCGGTCCGCCGACGGTGGCGATGAGAGACTTCAAATAGCCGGTGATCTTCGGGTCGGTGATGAGGAGGTTCGAGCCGGCAACCTCCTCCTCGACGCGGTCCATTTCCTTCCACAGGCCCTTTTCGTCGGTGTCGGTCGGCTTGAATCCGGGTCCGACGAGCGGGACCATATCCTCCGGCCTCACGCGCGCTTCGGCGACTCCGGTGTGGAGCGCCGCGGCGCCCATTGCTCCGCCGGCAAGCAGCGAGCGGCGAGTGAGCGAGTTGTCAGTGAAATTTGGGCAGCGGCCGCACATCAGCGCTTCTCCCCGGCCTGCTGCTTCTGCTGCTCCCGGACGGCCTTTCCTGGCTTCATCCGTCCGAGCAGCCGGTCGACCATCTGCGCCGCGCCCTCGGGCGTGCGGAGATCGCCGAACTTGATCCCGGCGACCTGGCTTCCGGCGGTGACCACATTGAACCAGACGACCTCGCCCGTGTGGAGGTCGACAAGCGATGCGTAATCGAGCTGCTGCTGGCCGCTGCTCGGCGCGCAGAAGCCGATGAAGCAACCGGCAAGCCCAATGACGCTCAAGGCGATGCGCCCGCCGGACGCGACCTCATCTTCGGCATGCAGGAAAAGCGCGTAGTCGTAGCCGGTCTTCTGGCCGAGCCGCACCGCATCCTGGCCGAGCGTCCAGTCGAGCCCCGTCCGGCGCTTCGTCGGAAGGTAGTCGCCAAGATATTTCGCATCGACGATCGACTGGTCGACCGCGAGGTTCAGCCGCTCGACGTCCGCGACTTCCTGTTCGGGCACTCGCGGCAGCTGGCTTCGACGTTCGATGATGGTGACGTTGCCGCCGCGTTCGGCCTGCTGCGCCTTCAGCGCCGCGATGATGCTGGCGCGGGCCTGGTCGGTCCAGTCGGCCCGCGGCTCGACCATTCCACCGGTGGTGAGCGAACCGACAGTCACGTCAGGGCGGAGAACGAGGAGCTTGTAGTCGCCACTCGGAGGCGTGAACTGGAGGTCGGCATATTGCCGCGTCTGGACGCAGCCGCCGAGGATCGCGCTTGCAGCGAGCGCCGCGGCGACTCCCTTATTGAGCATCAGGCCCCTCCCTCACGCCAACAGCCCTCGTCCTCATGCCTTAAGGAAGCATGAAAGAAAAGTCCGCGTTCTTAGGTGCTTAGCGGGCTGCGCATTGCGCCCCAGGGACATCGCTCAGGCAATGGCCATCGACCGAGTCCGGCGCAACCCGAACGCCGATCATGCTCGCGAGCGTCGGCAGGATGTCGGTCGTCTCAGCGCTATGCTCGATTGTCGTCCCGCTGACACCGGGCCGCCAGAACAGGATCGGCACGCGGCGGTCGTAATCCCACACGCTGCCGTGCGTCGCGACCGAATGCGACGGGTCGGCGATTGGGGTGATGTCCTTCTTGAGAACGACGAAGAAATCGCCCGATCGGGGCGCATAATAGCTCGCGCGGACGCGCTGGATCAGACTCCAGGTCTCGGGCGGCGTGGTCGGAAGCGGTGTGTCCGCGATTTGCCGCGCGGTGAACACCGCCTCCACCTGCGGATGCGCCCGATAGGCGGCGACGGCGGCCTTGAGCAGCTTCTCGCGCTCTGCCGGGCGCAGCCTCTTGTCGATGTACATGTCGCCGAAGCTGCCGTCGCCGAGCAGGCCGGGGCCGGCCGGAAGCCCGAGCTTCGCGACCAGCATCTTGCCCATTTGGCTTGCGCTCAGCGCCGGATCGACGCGCGCCGCATCCGTGACGCCGGCGAGGCGCTGGCGCTCGGGAATATCCTTGCCGCCATGGTCGGCGGTCAACACCACCTCATAATTGAGGCCGCGGCTGTCGAGCACCTGGAGGAAGTCGCCGAGCTCGCGGTCGAGCTCGGTGAGGTTGAGGCACATCTCCTCGCCCTCGGTGCCATAGGTGTGCCCGACATAATCGGTCGCCGACAGGCTGATCGCGAGCAAGTCGGGGTCGGTCTTCCGGCCCAGCTGCATCGAATCGACCAGCGCCGCGGCGAGCGCCAGCGTGTCGCCGTCGAACTCGGGCGAAGCGCGGAACGCCGCCTGGTCCCCCGCCTTGCGCGCGAACGCACCGGATCCGACCGTCTTGCCGCTTGTGCCAACCGGGATCGCTCGCGCCTTGGATTGACACAAAGGTGTCGGCTCGAGCGGCGGACGCTCGGTAGCGAGACCCGCCGCCGCCAGCGCATTCACCTTGGCCACCACGGGGGGCACCGCAACGCCGGCCAGGTCGCTGTCGAACTTCGTGCCGGTCCAATACCAGCGCTGATCGGGATTATGGCCGCCCATCATGACCGCCGCCCGGTCCTTGCCGGAGACCGCAACGGTTCTGCTAGCGGGCCAGGTCTTCTTCATCAACTCGCCGAGGGTCGGCACGAGCAGATGCTTCGGCGAGACCTTGTAGGAAAAGGAACTGGTGCCCGGCACCGTCTCGTCCTCGGCGCAATAGACGGTCTTGTCGGGCCGCCCGATCGACTGGTCGAACCAGGTGTTGCCGATGATTCCGGTGCGCGCCGGATGATCGCCCGTCAGGATCGTCGAATGGCCGGGGCAGGTCTCGGTCGCCGCGTGGCTCTGATAGCCGTTGTGAAACACAGTCCCGCTGGACAGCCGCGCGAGGCCACCGGTGAAGTCCGGCCGGTACTCGTCATAAAGGTCGGCCGAGAATTGATCGACCGCGATGACGACGAGCAGCCTGGGTGGATTGGGCGCCTGGGCTGCGGCCGGAAAAGCGAGAAATGCCGCGGCGGCGGCGAACAGGAACTTACGCAAGAATCACTCCCGTCATTGCGAGCGAAGCGGAGCAATCCAGTTGCACCGCCGGACTCTGGATTGCCGCGTCGCTGCGCTCCTCGCAATGACGATCAGCCCAATTTCGCCCGAAGCCGCTCGTTGACGAGCTGCGGGTTGGCCTTGCCTGCCATGGCCTTCATCGTCTGGCCGACAAAGAAGCCGAACAGCTGCTGCTTGCCGCCCTTGTAGTCGGCGACCTTATCGGCATTGGCGGCAAGCACCTTCTCGATCGCGGCATCGATCGCGCCGGTGTCGCTGGTTTGCCTGAGCCCGCGTTCCTCGACGATTGCAGCAGCACCTTGCCCCGTCTCGAGCATGATCTCGAACACCTGCTTGGCGATGGTGCCGCTGATCGTCCCGTCGGCGACCAGCTTCAACAGCTCCGCGGCCTGGGTGGGCGACACCGGGCTCTGCTCGATGCTCTCGCCGCGACGGTTGAGCGCGCCGAACAGCTCGGCGACCACCCAGTTCGAACCCTGCTTCGGCTCGACACCCGCTTCGAGCAGCGCGTCGAACCAACGCGCGGTCTCGACTTCGGCGGTCAGAACGCTTGCGTTGTAAGGCGTTATGCCGAGGCCTTCATAGCGCTTGCGCTTGTCGTCAGGCAGCTCCGGAAGGCTCTTGGCGCAATCATCGAGAAACGCCTCGTCGAGTTCCAGCGGCAGCAGGTCGGGGTCCGGGAAGTAGCGATAGTCGTGCGCGTCCTCCTTGGACCGAAGCGACCGCGTGACGTTCTTGTCGGGGTCGTATAGCCGCGTCTCCTGCGCGACCTCGCCGCCGCCCTCGATCAGCTCGACCTGGCGCTTCGCCTCATGCTCCACGACCGCCATTACGAAGCGCACCGAATTGACGTTCTTCGTCTCCGTCCGAGTCCCGAACTCGGCCCCGGGCTTGCGCACGCTCACGTTCACGTCGGCGCGCATCGAGCCCTCTTCCATGTTTCCGTCGCACGAACCGACGTAGCGCAGGATCGACCGCAGCTTCCTGAGGTAAGCCCCTGCCTCCGCGGGCGAACGCATGTCCGGCCGCGAGACGATCTCCATCAGCGCGACGCCGCAGCGGTTGAGGTCGACGTAGCTCATGGTCGCATGCTGGTCGTGCATCAGCTTGCCCGCGTCCTGCTCGACGTGGATGCGCTCGATGCCGATGCGCTTGGCGCTGCTCTCGTCCTTCTCGTCGGTCAGGATCTCGAGCTCGCCCTCGCCGACCAGCGGATGGTAAAGCTGGCTGATCTGATAGCCCTGCGGAAGGTCGGCATAGAAATAATTCTTGCGATCGAACCGCGACCATTTGTTGATCTTCGCGTCGAGCGCCATGCCGGTCCGCACCGCCTGGCGGATGCATTCGCGGTTCGGGACCGGGAGCATCCCCGGCATCGCCGCGTCGACGAGGCTGACCTGCGTGTTGGGCTCGGCCCCGAACGCCGTCGCCGCGCCGGAGAAGAGCTTGGACGCGGTCGCGGTGATCTGTGCGTGGACTTCGAGGCCGACCACGACCTCCCACTCGCCGGTTTCGCCCTTGATTCGAAAAGGTGCCGCTGCGTCGGCCATGTCTACCACCATTTCTCCGGACGTGCGGTAAAGCCCGCCCGCTCCTCGATCGCGAGGCCCGCATTGAGGACAGTCTGCTCGTCGAGCTCGTTGCCGATGAGGTGCAGGCCGAGCGGGAGGCCTTGCCCGTCGAGGCCACCCGGAACGCTCATCGCCGGGACGCCGGCAAGGCTCGCCGGGACGGCGAACACGTCGTTCAAATACATTGCCAGCGGGTCGGTGGTCTCGCCAATCCCGAATGCGGCGGACGGAGCGGTCGGAGTCAGGATGACGTCGCACTGCTCGAACGCCTTGCGGAAGTCCTGCTTGATGAGCGCGCGGACCTTCTGCGCCTTCGTAAAATAAGCGTCGTAGAAGCCCGCCGAGAGCACATAGGTGCCGATCATAATCCGGCGCTTCACTTCGGCGCCGAAGCCCTCCGCCCGCGTCGCCGAGTACATGCCGTTGAGGCCCTCGCCCTCGACGCGCAGCCCGTAGCGGACGCCGTCGTAGCGCGCGAGGTTGGACGAGGCTTCGGCGGGAGCGATGATGTAATAGGTCGGGAGGGCATATTTCGTATGCGGCAAGCTGATCTCGACCGGCGTCGCGCCCGCGTCCTTCAGCCACTCGATCCCCTGGTCCCAGAGCGCGTTGATCTCGGCGGGCACGCCGTCGATCCGATATTCCTTCGGAATGCCGACGCACTTGCCTTTGAGATCGCTCGATAAATTCGCTTCCCACCGGGGCACCGGAAGGTCGAGCGACGTCGAATCCTTTGGATCGAACCCGGCCATCGCCTCCAGAAGGATCGCGCAGTCGCGGACCGTCCTGGCCATCGGTCCTGCCTGGTCGAGCGAGCTAGCGAAGGACACGATTCCCCAGCGCGAGCAGCGCCCGTAGGTCGGCTTGATGCCGCAAATGCCGGTGAAGGCGGCGGGCTGGCGGATCGAGCCGCCGGTATCGGTTCCGGTCACGCCCGGCGCAATCCCGGCCGCGACTGCTGCCGCGGAGCCGCCCGACGAGCCGCCCGGCGTCAGCCCGACATTGCTCCCCTTCCGCCGCCAGGGACTGATCACCGGTCCGTAGGCGCTGGTCTCGTTCGACGAACCCATCGCGAACTCGTCCATGTTGAGCTTGCCGAGCATCCCCGCCCCCGCCTTGCGGAGGTTGGCGCTGACGGTGCTCTCGTAGGGCGGCTTGAAATCCTTGAGGATTCGGCTGCCGGCGGTGGTGTTCACGCCGCGCGTGGCGAACAGGTCCTTGATCCCAAGCGGAATGCCGGCGAGCGGCGGCAGGTCGCCATTCCCCCGCGCCTTGTCCGCAGCGTCGGCGGCAGCCAGCGCGTCGTCAGGGGTCTCGACGGCGTAGGCGTTGAGGGCCTTCGCACCGGCCACGGCCGCGTTGTACGCCTCCGCAACCTCGCGCGCGCTGAAGTCACGGGCACGGAAGCCGTCGCGTAGCTCGGCGATGGTCTTTGCTGTTAATTCAGACATTTCTTTCTCGTCATTGCGAGCGAAGCGAAGCAATCTAGGTCTGCGCAGCTGGATTGCTTCGTCGCTACGCTCCTCGCAATGACGGCTATCCCGGCCATCACTCGATCACCTTCGGCACCGCGAAGAAGCCGTGCTGCGCGTCGGGGGCGTTCGCCAGCACCTTGTCCCGGATATCCCCGTCGTTCACGACATCGTCCCGCAGCCGCAGCTTCTGATCGATCACGGCCGTCAGCGGCTCGACGCCGTCGGTATTCACCTCGCCGAGCTGCTCGACCCAGCCGAGGATATTGTTGAGCTCGGGCGCCAACCGCTCGATCTCCTCATCGCTCATTGCGATGCGCGCGAGCTTGGCGATGTGGCGCACCTGTTCAGTGGAAACAGACATGGTGGGGGCGGATAGCGGCGGGGTGTGGGAGCGGCAAGGCGGCAGAGGCGAGAGTCTCACCTGCGGTGGAATACGACCGCCGATCTGCAGTAAGTCGCCGGCGCATGATCTGCGACCGCCGAACATTGCTCGCAGCCCTCGCGTCGGGATTGGGCGCTTCGCGCCTGGGCGCCGCTCCCGACGCTGATCATACGCGCCTGATTCTCCTCGGAACGGCAGGTGGCCCGCGGCCCCTCAAGGACCGATCCGCGCCAGCGCAGGCCATCGTCAGCGGAGGCAGCATCTATGTGATCGACTGCGGTTACGGTGTTGCGCGCCAGATGGTGCTTGCCGGACTGCCTCTGAACCGGCTGCGCCACGTCTTCATCACGCATCACCATTCGGACCACGACATCGATCTTGGCCCATTGCTCCAGCTCGCATGGCTGTCGGGTTTGGTCACTCCGGTCGACTGCTGGGGGCCGCCGCCGATGCAGCAGATGATCGCGGATTACCTTCGATACGAAGCCTATGACATCCGCATCCGGCAAAGTGACGAGCATCGACCGCCGTTGCGGCCACTGATCCGGACCCATGAGCTAAGCGGCGGCGGACCGGTGATGGATGACGGCCGAATGCGGGTCAGCGCTGCGAAGGTCGTGCATCCGCCGATCGACTTGGCGTTGGCCTATCGCTTCGACGCGCCCGACCGTTCTATCGTGATTTCGGGCGACACCCGGCCGACCGATACGCTCATCCGCCTCGCGAAAGGCGCGGACGTTCTCGTCCATGAAGCGATGATGCCGGATCGCGTCGTCCAGCTCGTGGGGTCGCTGCCTAACGGGCAGGAGCTCGCTCGAAGCGTGCTGTCGCATCATACGTCCGCGGAGCAGGCGGGTGAAGTCGCCGCCGCGGCGGGCGTCAAGATGCTCGTGCTGTCGCACCTCGTCCCCGCCGAAGATCCCGCCGTCCCCGACGCTGAATGGATTGCTGCGGCCCGACGGCACTACTCCGGCCCGGTCGTCGTCGGCCGCGACCTCATGCAAATTTGATTCGCCGAGAATAGCCTCCCGTCACCCGACCTCCGCCTCCTGCGGGTGCGGGTCGGTCACGGATTCGGGGACCGACCGAAGCTCCTCGATCTCGTCTTCGTCGAGGTCCTCGATCCCGATCAGGTCGTTGCGCGCGCCCTGGCTGGCCTGTTGGACCGCTTGCCGACGCCGCGCCCGGCCAATAGGGCCGCCGGCAATGTGCGCTCGCCGCTTCCTGATGGTGATCTTCGTATTGACGCTACTTGTCGTCGCGGGTGCGTTCGCACTGTTCCAGTGGGGCGGGAATGTCCTCGTCAGGGAAGCGACTCCCAAGGGCCATTTCCAGGCTGCACAGGCGGGCGGCGGACCCGATTATACACAGGCCGCAAGCTGGCTCGCGCGCCCGGGCCTCCCGAACGACCTAGCGCAGTGGCTCCCCGACGGCTTTGCAGATTCGGTGAGACGCGGCGACGCTGCAGTCTTCTACATCCACCCGACGACCTATCTCGATACCGATCGCTGGAATGCGCCTCTGACCCCCGGGGGCGAGACGGAATTCCGAACCAACCTGTTCGTGCAAAGCCAGGCAAGCGCGTTCAACGGAACCGGCGAGATCTGGGCGCCGCGTTATCGGCAGGCCGCCTATGGTGCGTTCCTGCTGAAGAGCGAGGACGCCGAGGAGGCGCTCGACCTCGCCTACCGCGACGTTTCAGCAGCCTTCGACCAGTTCGTGAAGGAAGCCGGTGATCGCCCGATCATCCTTGCGGGCCATAGCCAGGGCGCGCTCCACCTCGAGCGGCTGCTTAGGGAGAAGATCGCGGGCAAGCCGATCGTGAAGCGCGTAGTTGCGGCCTATGTCGTCGGCTGGCCCATCGACGTGACGAGCGACTTGCCCGCGCTCGGCCTTCCCGCGTGCACGGCTTCAGGACAAACGGGCTGCATCCTGTCGTGGATGACATTCGGCGAGCCGGCAAACCCTGATTTCATCTTCGACCAGTGGCACAAGACGCGCGGCTTCACTGGCGGAGAGCGCCGTCGGGAAGATGCGCTGTGCGTCAACCCGATCAGCGGCGCGGAGAACGGCGCTGCGCCGGCTCAGGATAATCCCGGGACGCTGATCCCGACGCCGGACATGCGCTCGGCGAAGATCCTTCCCCGAATCATCGGAGCCCACTGCGACAAGGGGCTGCTGTTGCTCGATGGGCAGCTGCCCCCGATCGGTGGCTTCGTGCTCCCCGGCAACAACTACCATGCTTATGATTATGCGCTCTTCTGGGCCGCGGTCCGGCGCGATGCCGAGCGGAGGCTCGCGGCGTGGCGGCCCTGATCACCACGGATTCGGCCGAATTCGCCGCGGCGCTGCCGCACGGCGGCAAGCTCCTTGGCCTCGACGTCGGAACGAAGACCATCGGAATCGCGATCTGCGATGCAGGGTGGCATTTCGCAGGCCCGGCGGAGACGATCCGCCGGACCAAGTTCATGGCTGACCTCGCCAGCCTGCGCCGGATCATCGAGCATGAGCATGCCGTCGGACTGGTCGTCGGCCTGCCGCTCAGCATGGATGGAAGCGACAGCCCGCGAACGCAGTCGGTCCGCGCTTTCGCCCGCAACCTCGCCTCTCTCGAGCTGCCGATCATGCTGTGGGACGAGCGCTGGTCGACGCAGGCGGTCGAGCGGGCGATGATCGAAGCCGACGTCAGCCGGGCGAAGCGCGCCGAGAAGGTCGATGCACTTGCCGCCGCGCACATTCTCCAGGGCGCGATCGACGCGCTGGCGAATCTGGCGAACGGCAGCTAGCAGGAGCGCTCGTGGACCTGCTTTCGATCGACTCGCTCACCGACCAGCAGATCGCAGCGATTCTCGACCGCGCGGGCCAATTCTTCGCCGCCAATCGGGCGGGCGCCTCGAGCGACCAGCTCCGCGGCAAGATCATCTTCAACGTCTTCTACGAAAACTCGACGCGCACCGCGATGTCGTTCGCGACTGCCGCGCACCGGCTTGGCGCATCGGCGATCGCGCTCTCGGTTGAGCGCAGCTCGGTCGCCAAGGGCGAAAGCCTGGAGGATACCGCCCGAACGCTGAACGCGATGCGGCCGGACGCGCTGGTGATCCGCCATCGTGAAAATGGCGCTCCCGCCCTGGTCGCCGAGGTCGTCGATGCGCCGGTGCTCAACGCCGGCGACGGGACCAACGAGCACCCGACGCAGGCGCTCCTCGACGCGGCGACGATCCGGCAGCGTCTCGGCCACACGCAGGGGCTGAAGGTCGCGATTTGCGGCGACATCCGTCACAGCCGCGTCGCGCGCTCCAATGCCAAGCTGCTTCCGCGGCTCGGCGCCGAAGTACGGCTCGCTGGACCTCCGGAGCTGATGCCCGACGATGTTCCGCCGCTATCGGTCGACGAGGCGATTGCCGGAGCCGACGTCGTGATGATGCTGCGGGTGCAGCGCGAGCGGCTGGAAGCGGAGTTGGGCGATGCGCCGGGCGAATATCTCACCCGCTACGGCCTGACGGCCGAGCGGCTTGCCACTGCTGCGCCGGGCGCGGTCGTGATGCATCCCGGCCCCATGAACCGCGGGGTCGAGATCGAGGACAGCGTCGCCGACGACCCCGACCGCTCGCTTATCACGCTTCAGGTCGAAATGGGCGTGCCGGTGCGAATGGCCTGCCTGGAAATGCTGATCGGCAAGTCCGCCTAGCGCGAGGCGTACTGGACCGGCTTGTCGCCCGCGAAGTTGCGGACGAAGCACTTCCCACCCTTGTGCCGAAGCGAATTGCAGAAGGCATTCGCCTCACCGACGGTGTCGAAGCCGCGGACCGACAGGCGATAGAAGACGCCCTTCGGACTGGCGAAGCGGGCGCTCATCGGCAGATAGGCCTTGAGCACGTCATATTTGTGCGTCTGGCGGTTCCAGCCGGCGAGCACTCGATCGGCCGAATTGTAGGCGCCAAGCTGCACGACGACCTGCGCACTGCCGTGGTGCGTGGCGGGCCGGACGACGGCGGCGACGCGGTGCGGCTTGGCGGCCGGAGCATCGTGGTGCGGCAGGACCGCTGCGAACACCGCCTTGGCCTCCGAAACGGCCGAAGCAGCCATCGTAGCGAGCGTGCTGCGCGGCGGCGGTGGGGCGGGCGCAACGGCGACCGTGACCGGTGGCGTTGCGGCGGGAGTGGCGATGCTGACGACGGCCGGCTTGGACGCCGGAGCTGCAGCGGCCACGGGGGCAGCCTGCGTCTGCGTCATCACAGGAGCAGTCGGCGCGGCGCTGGCCACGCGCGTATCGCTCTTGTTGAGCGCAAGCTGCACCGGCTCACCAGCGTCGACGGCCGCTGGGGTGACACCGATCAGCGCGGCGACCTGGTCGGACGCATGCTGCGGCTTGGCGAGCTGCATCCACTGCTGGATGCGCGCGTCGAGCTGGTTCCCTGGCACGTCCTGCGAAGCGATCAGCCGCGCCTGGTCCCAGTTGCCGGCAAAGGCATAAGCGAGCGCGAGGTTCTGGCGAACGGTCGCGTCGGCATTGACCTGGCGCGCTGCCGGCTCGAGCACCGCGATCGCCTGCTGCGGCCGGCCGGCAAGCGCAAGCGCGAGGCCGTAATCAGACGGATCGAGCACGCCGCGAGTAGCGTTCAGAATGCCGAGCGCCTCATGGTTCTTGCCCTGGGCGATCTCGACCAGGACGAGCTTCAGGAGAACCTGCGGCTGGTTCGGGTTGAGCGACAGCACGTCCTTGTATGCGGTCTCGGCGGAAGCGAAGCGGCCCCCGGCGAAATAGGCGTTGGCGAGAAGCGCGCGGACAGTATCGTCCTGCGGCGACTTGGCGACGGCCTTCTCGGCGAGATCGATCGCCAGCGGCACGTTGTTCGCATTGAGCGCGGCGATCGCCCGCGTTCCGAGGGCGGCGTTGGGATCGACCTTGCCGCTATATGCGGAAGCCGCGCCCATGTGGCCTTGATGCGCCGCGCAGCCGGCGATCATCGTGGCGAGCACGACAAGCGAGGCAGCGGAGCTGGTACGGAGCGGCTGATACATGATGTTACCCCCTACGTTTTGCCTTTGCGGCTAGCCCGTCGAGATCGGGCATGCGCTCGAGCAACTGGTCGAGCGCGTCGGTCACGAGCTGCTGCGCCGACCTTCCGTCGACGGCGCAAGCAAGTCGCAATTTCAAATGGCGGTCTTTGTCGAGGCGCAGCGTGAACGCTGCTTTCCCCTTCGTCCCAGCCATGGAACGCGGGCGCGGCGCACGGCGCGGCGGCGGCGGAGCTGCTGCCGGCACGGCAACGAAGACGGGATCCTCGTGAAGCGCTTCGATGACCGGTTCAGCTTCCTCGGCGACCGCTTCGGGCTGGTAGAGCTCGGCGGTTTCGTCGATCGAGTCCTCGACTTCTTCTTCCTCGTCGGCTCCGGTGAACCGCTCGGCGATCTCCGCCTGCTGGTCGTGGACCGGTGATTGGACAGGAGTCAGGCCCGTCGGATGATGTGCGCGCGGATGCTCGACGACATCTTCCCCGAACGCGTCGTGAGTCGCATCGCGCGGAGCGTCGGCCGGCTTGGGCGGCTCGAAGCCCATGTCATTCCAGCCGAGATCTTCGAGACCATTCCCGACCTGGCCAAAACCTTGCGGCCGCATGGCCGGGCGAGCAGCGCCCTTGCGGGCGAGAAGACCGGAAGAGAGAGAGGCGAAAGGCTTGGCTTCGCTGGCCACCTAGCGCCTCCTTACTGGCCGACGACGCGGCGGCCGAAGCCCCCGACGGGACGCGGACTGGCCGCGGCGGCGCCCGGCGCCGCACCCGGCGCCGCAAACACTGTCCGGCGGAAATTCTTCTCGAGACGATCCGAGATATATTCCCAGAGCTCGGTCACTTCCTTCGCGGAGCGGCCCTGCGGATCGATCTCCATGACCGTGCGGCCGTCGATCATCGAGGCAGCGAAATCGGTGCGGTGGTGAAGAGTGACCGGAGCGACGGTGCCGTGCTGCGACAGCGCGACCGCGGCCTCATAGGTGATCTTCGCCTTGGGGGTCGCGGCATTGACTACGAAGATGAGCGGCTTTCCGGCGCGGTCGCACAGATCGACGGTGGCGCCGACGGCGCGGAGATCGTGCGGGCTCGGGCGTGTCGGGATGACGATCAGCTCGGCGACGGCGATGACGCTCTGAATCGCCATGGTGATCGCCGGCGGCGTATCGATGACTGCAAGGCGGAAACCCTGCTGACGAAGGACTTCGAGGTCGCTGGCAAGCCGGGCAACGGTGGTCTGCGCAAAGGCCGGCATGTCGGCTTCGCGTTCGTTCCACCAGTCGGCAAGACTCCCTTGCGGATCGATGTCGATCAGGCACACCGGGCCAGCTCCCGAGAGCTGTGCCTGCACCGCAAGATGGCCGGACAAGGTCGTCTTTCCGGACCCGCCCTTCTGCGATGCCATTGCCAGGACGCGCATGCTTTTCCCCTCGCCCAATTGACGTCAATTCAGCAGGCGGAGTGACACCAGAGCCTCTAAAATCTGGTTAACGGCCCCAAGACGTTGTTTGCGCTCGGGCCTCTCTTCGCTAAGGTGCATTGGGGGTGGGTTAACTCATGAGTCCCAAATACTTAGTTGCCGCCGCTTTGGTTGCTTTTCTGGCTGCGCCCGTCTCGGGGCAGTCGGTGAAAACCGGAATCGAAGCATGGCAGCGGTCCGACTATGCCGGCGCCGTTGCGATCTGGAAGCCGCTCGCAGCCGCTGGCGATGCCGATGCGCAATTCAATCTTGGCCAGGCCTATCGCCTCGGCCGCGGCGTCCCGCTCGACCTCGGTGCCGCGCAGATGTGGTTCCAGCGCGCGGCCAACAGCGGGCATGTGGATGCACAAACCACGCTCGGGCTGCTGCTGTTCCAGAATGGCGATCGCGCCGAGGGACTGAAGTGGCTCCGCCGCGCCGCCGAACAGGGCGAGCCAAGAGCCCTGCTCGTTTATGGCACGGCGCTCTACAACGGCGACGGAGTGACGCAGGACAAGTTGCTCGGTTACGCCTTCATCAGCCGGGCAGCTGAGCAAGGCCTCGCGCCTGCGAAGGATACGCTCGGGCAGCTCGACCAGCTGATGCCGGCCACCGACCGCCAGAAGGCGCTGTCGATTGCGCGGTCCATCCCGAGCGGATCGCCGGTGGCGGCGACAAAGACCGACAAGCCGACGACTGAAAAGCATGTGCACGTCGCCGAGACCAAGCCTGCCGCAGAGAGGGCTGCCGCGACGAAGGCGAAACCGGTCTCAGCCAAGCCCAAGCGCGCCCAGGCTGCTGCAGCGGCTGTCGGCCCCGCGAGCGGGGGATGGCGGATCCAGCTCGGCGCCTTCTCGCAGCGCGGTTCAGCCCAGGCGCTATACCAGCGGCTCTCGGGCAAGGCGGCCCTCGCTGGCCGCCAGCCTTTCTACGTTTCCGCGGGGCCCGTTACGCGACTACAGGTCGGACCTTATTCGAGCCGGGCCGCGGCCGAATCCGCGTGCAGAGCCGTGGGAGTTGCCTGCTTTCCCATTGCCGCG
>Ga0207695_10005867_pt1 | contig 16117 bp, 19 predicted proteins | sample KBSC54metaG_FD_184354 | JGI IMG/M metagenome (GOLD analysis project Ga0207695, IMG submission 184354) | Corn rhizosphere microbial communities from Kellogg Biological Station, Michigan, USA - KBS C5-4 metaG (SPAdes) (version 2) | ecosystem: Host-associated > Plants > Roots > Rhizosphere > Soil... | reverse complement strand
CGCTGGTGGCGCCGACGGGTTACGGCACGCCGCGCCGCGCAGTGGTGGGCTGGGACACCGGCCGTCTGGCGATGATCCTGGCGGTGCTGGATGCGCGCGCCGGGGTGGGGATCGGCGGGTCGGACGTTTATCTCAACATCGCGGGGGGTCTGAAAATTTCCGAGCCGGCCTGCGATCTGGCGGCGGCGGCGGCACTGGTTTCATCCGTAGGCGGACAACCTCTGCCGACGGATAGCGTTTTCTTCGGCGAGATTTCGCTTTCGGGCGATATCCGTCCGGTGCCGCAGGCGGAATCGCGGCTAAAGGAAGCCGCCAAGCTAGGCTTCAAGCAGGCCTTCATTCCCAAGGGGACCAAGGTTGATGGGGCAGGGCTGAAGCTGACCGAAATGACCAATGTGGCGGATCTGCTGGTTTTCGCGCCGCGCCCGTCACAGGCGCGGGCCGCGAAAATCCCTTCAACGGGCTAGGGCTTTTCTCGTGACTGCCCCACAATCCGCAAATCCGAATCGGCAAAACTGCTAAACTCGACTCATGGTCCTGCCCATCACATTCGTGGATGTCCTGGTGCTGCTGGCAGTGGCGGTGTCCTGCGGCTATGCGGCGTGGCGCGGCTTCATGTCCGAAGTGCTGGGCATTTTCGCCTGGGCCGCGGCGGCGTTCGCCACGCTCTATTTCGGCCCCTGGCTGATCCCGCTGATGCGGGGTGTGATCTCCACGCCCTGGTTGGCGGCATTGGCGGCCTATGCCGGGATTTTTCTGGTGGTGGTCATTCCCCTGTCTTTCATCGGCCACCGTTTTTCCGAAACCGTGAAACATTCTCCCATCGGGCCATTGGACCGGGGACTGGGGATCGCCTTCGGCGTGGTGCGCGGCCTGGTGGTGGTGGCCGTGGCTTACATCGCGTTTACCCATTTCGTGCCGATCAAGGACCATCCGGCCGCCTTGAAACAGGCGCGCAGCCTGCCGTTGATCCAATCCTCCGCAGAAGTGCTGCTGTCTTTGGCCCCGGCCCGGACTTACGAGGATTTCGCCAGTCATCCGCCCACGGCCGATAAACCGCACCGCGACGCCCTGGGTGACCTGATCCGGCGCAATTCCGAGGCCAATGAAGCGCCGGAAACCGCCCCCGCTGAGGATCATGTGCAACATAAAAGCACAGCTGCCGGGACGGGGCAGAAAGGCTATGGCGCCAAGGATCGCCGCGCGCTAGACACCCTTTTCGGGGCCACGGGGAACGGCGGAAACGGCAAGCCATGACCGGCCAAAAAGACCATATGTTTGATGAGGCCAACTTCGCAGACGATGTTCTGCACGAGGAGTGCGGCGTTTTCGGGATTTTCGGCCATGCCGATGCCGGCGCCCTGAGCGTGCTCGGCCTGCATGCCTTGCAGCATCGCGGCCAGGAAGCGGCGGGCATCGTCACGTATGACAATGGCCAGTTCATCGCCGAGCGTCATCTGGGGCTGGTGGGTGATGCATTCGGCCGCAAAACCGACGCCGCCAAGAATTTGAAGGGCGAATATGCGGTGGGCCATGTGCGCTATTCCACCGCCGGCGGCTCCAATGCCCGCAACATTCAGCCGATCTTCGCCGATCTCACCGGCGGCGGCATCGCAGTGGCCCATAACGGCAATCTCACCAATGCGCATACTTTACGCACCGAACTGGTGGGTCAGGGCGCGATCTTCCAGTCGACGTCGGATACCGAGACCATTGTGCATCTGGCGGCCCGCAGCGCCTGTCCGCGCATCGTTGACAAGCTGATCGACGCGCTGCGCCAGGTCGAAGGCGCCTATTCGCTGGTGGCGCTGACCTCCAAAAAGCTGATCGGCGTGCGCGATCCCTTCGGCGTGCGGCCACTGGTGCTGGGCATGCTGGAAGGCGCGCCCATCCTGGCCTCGGAAAGCTGCGCTCTGGACATTATCGGCGCCGAATTCGTGCGCGATGTGAAGCCGGGCGAGATGGTGGTGGCGACCAAGGACGGGATCGAAAGCCATTTCCCCTTCAAACCGCAGCAGCACCGTTTCTGCGTCTTCGAATATATCTATTTCGCGCGCCCCGATTCCACTTTGGAAGGCCGCAACGTTTACGAAGCGCGCAAGCGCATCGGCGAAGTGCTGGCCGCGGAAGCACCGGTCGATGCCGACATGATCATCCCGGTGCCGGATTCCGGTGTGCCCGCCGCGCTGGGCTTTGCCAATGCGGCGAAGATTCCGTTCGAGCTGGGCATCATCCGCAATCACTATGTCGGGCGCACCTTCATCGAGCCGTCGGACCGCATCCGCCATTTGGGCGTGCGCCTGAAGCACAATCCCAACCGCGCCAAGCTCAAGGGCAAGAAAGTCGTGCTGGTGGACGATTCCATCGTGCGCGGCACCACTTCCAAGAAGATCGTGGAAATGGTGCGCGATGCCGGGGCCAGCGAAGTGCATTTTAGGGTCGCCAGTCCGCCCACCACCCATTCCTGCTTCTATGGTGTGGATACGCCCAACACCGACGATCTTCTGGCACACCGGATGGACGTCGAAGGCATGCGCCGTTTTATCGGCGCCGACAGCCTGGCTTTCATTTCCATGAACGGGTTGTACCAGGCGATGGAAAAGCCGGCTCGCGATGCGCGCGAGCCGGGCTTCTGCGATGCCTGCTTCTCCGGCGAATATCCGATTTCGCTGACCGATATTTCCGGCGGCGCCCGGGACCGCCAGCTGTCGCTGCTTGCCGACGTCGCCTGATGAGCGGGAGATTTTCCGGACGCATCGCCCTGGTCACGGGCGCATCGAGAGGCATCGGCCGGGCCGCCGCCATCGCGCTGGGGCGCGAAGGCGCGCATGTCATCTGCGTGGCGCGCACCGTGGGCGGGCTGGAAGAAACTGATGACGCTATCCAGAAGGTGGGCGGCACGGCGACTTTGGTGCCGCTCAATCTGAAAGACTTCGCCGCGATCGACCGGTTGGGCGCTTCGATCTTCGAGCGTTGGAAAAAACTGGACGCGTTTTTCGGCAATGCCGGAACTCTGGGCTCCTTGACGCCGCTCACCCATCTTGAGCCCAAGATTTTCCAGGAACTGCTGGACATCAATGTCACCGCCAATTGGCGGCTGCTCCGCTCTTTCGATCCGTTGCTGCGCCAATCCGATGCGGGGCGGGTGCTGATGGTCAGTTCCGCCGCCGCCCGCCGCAACACCGCCTTCTGGGGCGGCTATGCCATGAGCAAGGCGGCGCTGGAGACGATCACCTTCACTTATGCGGCCGAATGCAACGGCACCAATGTGAAAGTGAATGCGCTGGATCCCGGACCGGTCCGCACCATCATGCGGGCCAAGGCGATGCCGGGCGAAGATCCCGCCACTTTGCCGCGTCCCGAAGAGTTGACGCCCATGATCCTGGACGCGCTATCGCCGGCAAATGACAAGAACGGCGAGCTGATCAAGTTCAGAAAAAGTACTTAAAAGACTGCACTCCATGACCGGCCTTAAGCCGGTCATCCATGGACGGGCGGATCAAGTCCGCCCATGGAGGGTATGGCTACTTTTTCGGATCGTACGGATTTTTCGTATTGCGCATCACCAGGCGCAGCGGCGTGCCCTTGAGATCGAAATTCTCGCGCAGGCCGTTCGCCAAATAGCGCTGGTAATCTTCGGGCAGGGCGTCGAGCTGATTGCCGAACAGAGTGAAGGTGGGCGGCCTCGCCTTGGTCTGGGTCATGTAACGGATGCGCACGCGGCGCCCCCGGATGGCGGGCGGAGCGTGACGCGAAAGCGCGCTTTCCAGGAAGCGGTTGATCGCCGAGGTCGGCGCACGGCTGTTCCAGGCGCGGTCTGCGGCCATGATGGCGTCGGGCAAACGGTTCAGGCCTTCGCCGGTCCGCGCGGAAATCGCCACTAAGGCTGCGCCCGCCACCTGCGGCAAGAGCCGGTCCAGCTTTTCCCGCAATTCGGAAATCGCGCCGTTCTTGTTTTCCTTCATGTCCCATTTGTTGACCGCGAAGACGATGGCCCGGCCTTCGCGTGCGATCAGGTCGGCGATCGCCAGGTCCTGTTTCTCGAAAGGCTGAGTGGCATCGATCATCACGATCACGCAATCGGCGAAGCGGATGGCATCGAGAGTGGAGCCGACCGACATTTCTTCCAGGACCTCGCCGGCGACCCGCGCTTTCTTGCGCAGGCCCGCCGTGTCGTGAAGCAGCACCTCACGATCCTCGATCCGCCATGGTGCGGCGATTGAATCGCGGGTGAGGCCGGCTTCCGGGCCGGTGATGGAACGGTCTTCGCCCAGAAGCTGATTGAACAGGCTCGATTTGCCGACATTGGGCCGGCCCACCAGCGCCAGGCGCAGCGGCTTGGTGCGATAGTCGAAAGCGTCTTCTTCTATGTCCGCATCTTCGGCCGGTTCTTCGGTTTCGAACGGCTCTTCGTCTTCATCCGGCGTGGCAACTTTTGGCGCCAGCGGTTCCAGCGCCGCCGCCAGGCTTTCCATTCCCAGCGCATGTTCGGCGGAGATTTTCAGCGGCTCGCCGAAGCCGAGCGCGAAGACATCGGCCAGCGCGGCGGGCTCGATCAGCCGGCCTTCGCATTTGTTGGCGGCCAGGATCACCGGCTTGCCGGAGCGGTGCAGGGTGGCGGCGATGATCTCGTCACCCGCCGTCACCCCTGCGCGGGCGTCAATCACGAAAAGAAGCGCGTCGGCGTCGGCGATGGCGGCCAGGGTCTGGCCGGTCATGCGCCCGCTCAGGCTTTCGGGCGCGGCGTCTTCAAAACCCGCCGTGTCGATCAGGCGCAGTTCCATGCCGTCGAACACCACATCCGCGGTGCGGCGGTCCCGGGTCACGCCCGGCGTGTCATGCACGATGGCGATGCGCCGGCCGGCAATGCGGTTGAAGAGGCTCGACTTGCCGACATTGGGCCTGCCGACAATGGCGAGGGTGAACGGCATAACGCGCCTTTATTTCAGCGCCACCAGTTCGGCGTCGTTGGTGAGGATATAGAGGGTTTCGTCCGCCACCACGGGGGCGATGCTGGTGCCGCCGGGAATTTCGACCCGGCCCATCAGCGCGCCCGTGTAAGGCGAGATCGCCTGGGCATAGCCGTCCGAAGACACCACGATCAGCTTGTTGGAGACCAGCACCGGTCCCGCCCAATCGATGGGATGGCGCTTGCGGTCCGGGTCGGTGAAGGCGGGAAGCTGATGGATCCAGCGGACCTTGCCTTCCTTGCGGGTGAGGCACATCAGCTGTTCGTCACCGGTCAGGACATAGACGTAATCGCCGGCCACCCACGGGGTCTGGGTGCCGCCGATATCGCGCGTCCAGGCGCGGTCGCCCGATGCCAGCGCGATCGCCGCCATTACGCCGGAATGGCTGATGGCGAAGACCATGTCGCGGTCGATCACGGGGCGTCCGGCAATGTCGTCCAGTTCGGACAGCGCAGTGACCTGGCCGGAATGCGACAGAACATCGTTCCAGGCCTGCTGGCCGTTCTGCACCCGAAGCGCAAAGAGCTCGCCCGAAGTATAGGGCGCGATCACGAACTGGCCCGACACGGCGGCGCTGGTGGACGAAAGGATGCCCGCGGATTCCGCCACGCCCTGCTGGTCCCACAAGGTGCGCCCGTCGGCCTCTGCCAAGGCATAGAAATGATTGTCATGGGTGGAGAAGAAGATGCGTCCACCATTGACCACCGGGGCATTGACGATAGGCACGCCCATATCATGGCGCCAGATTTCGCGGCCGGTCGCGGCATCCATCGCGATCAAGACGCCGAAGCCCGACGTGACGAAAATCTTGCCGGCATCATAAGCGACGCCGCCGCCCATGCCCGTTACGGGCTGGATCGTGTTGGGCTTGCCCAGGAGGCCCCACAAGGTGGGCATGTCGGTGCCGTTCTTGGGCGCCAGCCTCTTGTCCCATACGGCCTTCCCGTTCCTGGTGTCGAAGGCATAGACATGCGCTTCCGAATCCAGGACGAAAATGCGCCCGCCGCCGACCACGGGTGAGGCCGTAAGGCGCGATGTGGTGTCCGAACCTTTGCCGGCGTCCGCGTCCCAGGCTTCGCGCAGATGGCCATTGGCCTCCAGGTGATAGACCGCGTTGGAGGCGAAGCCGCCCGGCTGTGTCCACTCCGGATTCTTGTAAGGTGGGGGCAGGACCACCGGCGCGGCTTCCAGGGTGGTATCCGGCTTGAGCGCATCATCCAGTGCGGTCAGGGGGATGCGCTCGCCGCGCAACTTGCTTTTGTTGTTGGGCGCGAACCAGTCGCCGACGGTATCGCCCACGCCTTCCCAGATACTGCAACCGGCAAGCATCAGGACGGCGGCGATTGCTGAGCCGAAACGCAGGCGCTGGGAAGCACGCATCATGGTGTGGCTGCCGCTCCGGCAGGCGGAACGGCCACGGCGCCGGGCGCCGGTATCGGTGCGGGGGGCGGCACGGTGCCGAAATCCTTGCCGGCGCCTTGCTTGAGATAATCGCCCATCGCTTTGGCGCGCACCCGCAATTGCGGCGGGGCATTGACGTCGTTCGCCAGCGCCGCAAACTCGTCAGCGGCCTTGGCAATCTGATTGTTGTGATAGTCGCTATAAGCGAGGATCTCGTCCGCGACCGGCTTCCATGCGCTGGTCGGCTGGCGCAGGGGGGCAAGAAGGTTTTCCAGATCGGCGCGCGAACTGGTGTCTGCCTGTGCCCAGCCCAGGCGCAGCCGCGCTACGGCACCCGGACCGCCCTTGTCTTCATTCGCGATCTCTTTGTAGAGAGCCAGTGCGCCATCCCGCTGGCCGGATGCCAGCATGCTGTGCGCCTCCTCCAGGCGGGCGAGGAGGGCATAGCCTTTGGGCGCCGTCTTGGCGAGGTCGGCAAATGCGACCGCGGCGGCCTTGGGGTCGTTGATCTTCTGGGCGGCACTGAATGCCACCGAGGCGGCGTCGCGCTGCCGCGCTTCATAGCGTTGCCACAGCTGCCAGCCGGCGATGCCAATGATGACCAGTGCCGCCAAGGCGATGAGATAGTCGCCATAGGCTTTCCAGAATTTAGCCAGTTTTTCGCGGCGAACGTCTTCTTCGACTTCGCGGAAGATATCACTCAACGGAAGTTCCTTTCGGCAACCCTCGGCAGGGAAGCCCTTGAGGTCACGTGCTAATTAGCCCGCTCCGGGGCACGGGCGCAATGCATAGACTTGTCATCTTCTGAAGGCGGATTTGCGGCTTGACGAAGGGTGGGAGGCTTGATAGTTAAGTATATGCTTAACTATCAAGCCTCCCTGGATACGGCTTTTCAGGCGCTCGCGGACCCCGCCCGCCGCGCCATCGTGGCGCGGCTGGCGGAAGGCCCCGCCAGCGTCAGTGAACTGGCCAAACCGCTGCCCATGTCGCTGCCTGCGGTGATGCTGCACCTGAAAGTGCTGGAAGAAAGCGGCCTGGTGAAAAGCGAGAAGGTAGGCCGGGTGCGGACCTGCCGGATCGAAGCAGGTGCCTTGTCCCAGGCGGAGCGCTGGATCACCGAGCGCCGCCGGATGTGGGAACGCAATCTGGACCGGCTGGGGGCCTTTCTCGATCAGACCAAGCCGGAGCATGAGAAATGAGAAAATTGATTTCGATGATTCATCTGTCCCTGGACGGGTTCTGTGCCGGCCCCCAAGGCGAAATGGATTGGATCACGGTCACGCCGCCGGTTTTCGAGGATGCGGACCGGATCGTGGCGGAAGCAGGGGCGGCGGTTTTTGGCCGCACCACCTATGGAATGATGCGCGGCTATTGGCCGACCGTGGCGGAGAATCCGAGCGCGCCCGAAGACCGTCGCGCCCATGCCCGCTGGATGGAAAAGGCGGAAAAGATCACCTTCTCGCGCACGCTCGGCGCCTGCGATTGGAACAATTGCCATTTGCACCGCGACGCCAAGGATATTTTGGCGCTGAAAGAAAAGCCGGGTAAAGACCTGTTGATTTTCGGCAGCCCGGGACTGGTGAAAAGCTTCCAGGCGATCGATGCCATCGACGAATATTGGATGTTCCTCAACCCCGTTCTTTTGGGCGAAGGCATCCGCTTCTTCCACGATCCGCACAAGCCGCGCTTTCGCATTGCCGAGACCAAGCGTCTGGAGCCGGACGTGATGCGGTTCCGCTATGTCCGCCAAAAACCCTGAACCATCAAAGGTAGAAATCATGACCGCCCGATCCGTCGTCCATGCCAGTTTCACCATCACCCGCACATGGAGCGCTAGCCCGGCACGCGTCTTCGAGGCCTTCGCCGATGAGAAAGCCAAGGACAAATGGTTTAACGGGGGCGGTAATTGGACACTTGTGTCGCGCAGTTTCGATTTTCGCGAAGGCGGCGTCGAAAGTCTGGCGGGGCGGTGGGAAAGCGGCATGGTCACGCGGTTCGATTGCGTTTATCGCGATATCGTGCCGCCCGCTGAAAATGGAGAAGGACGGATCATCTACACTTATAATATGTTCGTGGACGACCGGAAGATTTCCGTCTCCCAGGCCGCGATCGAAATCAAAGCGGACGGCAAGGGCACCAAATTCGTGTTGACGGAATATGGCGATTATCTTGACGGTTATGACGATGCCGGCTCGCGCGAGCATGGCACCAATTTGCTGATGGACGCGCTGGGAAAATCACTGGAGAGCTGACACAACGCCTCGCCCCAAACAAAAAACCCGGCCATTTCTGGCCGGGTTTTTTTATGCACGATGCGAAGCGGTTCAGGCTTCGGCAGCTTCCTCGGAAGCTTCGCCGTCCGCAGAGGGGGCGGCGCCTTCCTCGAACATCTCTTCGGCCGCCGCGACGGCTTCTTCCTGTTCGTTGCGCTCGGCCAGAACATTTTCACCACGCGCCTGGCGCTCGGCTTCGTCTTCGCTGCGGGCGACATTGATGGTGATGTTCACCCGGACTTCCGGATGCAGCACCACCGGCAGACTGAAGAGGCCGATGGCCTTGATGGCCTGGCTGATCTGCACCTGGTTGCGATCGATCTTGAAGCCGCCCGCTTCGACCACCGCCGCGACATCGCGCGGGGAGACCGAGCCATAGAGCTGGCCGCGATCGCCGGCCTGGCGGATCAGGATGAAGGACTTGCCGTCGAGCTTCTTGGCAATCGCCTCGGCGTCCTTCTTGCGCTCCAGATTGTGAGCTTCCAGCTGGGTCTTCTGAGTCTGGAAATATTCCCGGTTCGCCTTGGTGGCGCGCAGCGCTTTCTTCTTGGGCAGGAGGAAGTTGCGGGCGAAGCCGTCCTTGACGCGGACTTCGTCACCCATCTGGCCCAGTTTTTCGACTCTTTCGAGCAGAATGACTTGCATGGTCAGGTCCTCACTTCACGACGTAAGGCAGCAATGCCATGAAACGGGCGCGCTTGATCGCGTTCGCCAGGGCACGCTGGTTCTTGTTCGAGACCGCGGTGATGCGCGACGGAACGATCTTGCCGCGCTCGGAGATGTAACGCTGCAGCAGCTTCACATCCTTGTAGTCGATCTTGGGCGCATTGGCGCCGGAGAAGGGATCGGTCTTCTTGCGACGGAAGAAGGGACGGCGCGCGCCGTCACGATCACCACCGCGTCCGCCTTCACGATCGCCGCCACGGCCGCCTTCGCGGTCGCCGCCACGTCCACCTTCACGGTTTCCACCATAGCTCATTGTGCGACCTCCTCAGTGGCTTCGCCTTCCGGCTTGGCGCGCGGCGTCTCGGCGTCGTCACGGCGGTTCTTGTTCGACGAGACGTCGAACTGGTCGACCTTGACGGTGATGTAGCGCAGCACGTCTTCGTTGATCTTGAGCTGACGTTCCAGCTCGATCACCGCGCCCGACGGCGCGTTGATGTTGAGGAGGACGTAATGGCCCTTCCGGTTCTTCTTGATGCGATAGGCAAGTCCGCGCAGGCCCCAATATTCCTGCTTTTCGACCTTGCCGCCTTCGCCTTCGACGATGGTTTTGAGATGGGTGGCGAGTGCGTCCACCGCTTGCGCGCTGATATCCTGGCGCGCGATCAGGAGATGCTCGTAAAGAGCCATGTCCGGTCCTTGTCTTCGGCAACGGAGCGGCAAGGAGCGGACCGCCCCAAATACCGCTTCGGCTCGACGAACCCGCGTGACATCACGCTGCCCCAAAGGGGTGTCCGGCGACCGCAGCCGTGCGGTCCTATAGGGGAAAGCCCCTGGGCCAGCAAGGAAAACATGCCCAGGCCCCGCCGCCCGGCGCCTGGAGTTGTGAAATGCGAACAAAATCAGCCCGTTAGCGCCAGCTTTTGGGCCGCCCTGGGCTGATGTTCAGACCCAGCGGCAAACGCGGTGGTGGTGCCGGACCGAACAGACCTTGTGATGGTGGCGATGGCGAAGCGGCGCGGCGCCGGCGGCGGATGTGCCCAGCACGGCCAAAGTCAGAACAGAAATGATCAGGGTTTTCATTGCGGTCTCCACGACAGATAGTCCGAAAGGAGCCGAACGGACGGGCCGCGACTCTTCGAAGGAGAGTTTGCAGCCTGCCGTTGAACGGCGCATGACGCGGCGGTTACAGCGCGGCAATGAAACGGGCGGGGCGGATGGCGGAGACAATTCGGGACGATGCGCGCGCGGACGCGATCTTGGCGCGGGCCGCGCGCCGGCTGATCCCGGTGATGGCCCTGATGTATGTGGCCAGTTTTCTGGACCGGGTGAACATCGGTTTCGCGGCGCTGACCATGAATCAGGATTTGGGGTTTTCGCCCCAGGTATTCGGCATCGGTGCCGGCATTTTCTTCTTCGGATATTTCTTCTTCGAGATTCCGTCGAATTTGATGCTGGAGAAAGTCGGCGCGCGGGTCTGGATGTGCCGCATCATGGTGAGCTGGGGCCTGGTTTCGATGGCGACCGCTTTCGTTCAGGGGCCGACATCCTTCTACATTCTGCGTTTCCTGCTGGGTCTGGCCGAAGCCGGTCTCTATCCGGGCATGATCCTTTATATGACCTATTGGTTTCCCCAGGCGACGCGGGCGCGGTTCATCGCCTTGTTCCTGGCGGCCGTACCGGCGGCCAGCGTGATCGGCGCGCCGATCTCCGGCTGGCTCCTGGGGTTCAACGGTCTGCTGCATGGCTGGCAATGGATGTTGTTGCTGGAAGGCCTTCCCTCGCTGGCATTGGGTATCGCAGTGCTCTGGCTTCTGCCTGACCGGCCGGGAAATGCGAAATGGCTGAGTGCGGACGATAAGGCGATCCTGGAAGCACGGTTGGCGGCCGACCGGCGGGATGACGAACGTCTGGGCGCCATGACGGGTTTCTGGGAAATGCTGAAGGACAAGCGCATCTGGATTTTCATCATTCCGGATTTTTCCATCGTGATCGGTCTCTACGGCATGGGGCTGTGGATGCCGCAGATGATCAAAGCGCTGGGGTTCACCAATCTGGAAACCGGCTTCCTGGTGGCGTTGCCTTATTTTGTCGCCATGCTTGCCATGGTGCTGCTGGGACTTTCCAGCGATCGTAGCGGTGACAGGATCTGGCATGTCGCGGGTGCTGCCTTCGCAGGCGCTTTGGGACTGGCGGGCGCGGTTCTCTCGAACAATCCCGTGTTGATAATCGCCTGCTTCTGTCTTGCGGCATCCGGCATCTACGGTGCGCTGGCGGTGTTCTGGACTCTGCCGACTGCCATTTTGCGCGGCATGGCTGCGGCAGGCGGATTGGCCCTGCTAAATTCTTTTTCCAATCTCGGCGGTTTCTTCGGTCCCACCTTGATGGGTTGGCTGAAGCAATCCACCGGCACTTATATGACGGGCATGTTGTTGTTGGCGGCGATGCTGGCCTTCGCGGGCATCGCCACCTTGGCGATCGGGCGGGCTTTCTTTCAGGAAAAAGCATGAGCGTCGTCATCGATGTCTGTTCCATGAACGATCTGGCCGGTCTCGATGCGCTATGGCGTGAAGCCTTTCCCGACGACAAGTCGCGCCATCGCGCCGATGCAGCGGTTCCGCCAAAACTGGCGTTCCAGCCGGATCTTTTCCTGGTCGCGCGCGAAGAGGGACTTGTGATCGGTTCGATCATCGCTGGCTATGACGGCTATCGCGGCCACATCAATCGCGTCGCGGTCTTGAAGGCGTATCGCAGGCAGGGTGTGGGTGTGCTTCTGGTGCGCGAGGCCGAAGCACGGCTGCGCGCGTTGGGATGCGTCAAGATCAACCTTCAGATCCGTGCCGCCAATCTTGCGGTCGCCAGCTTCTATCGCGGCCTGGGTTATGATGTTGAGGAACATGTCAGCATGGCAAAGCTGGTCGCGGCGGATCGCTCGCCGTGACGGCATGTATCCGCAGTGCCACGGAAGAAGACGAAGCGGCGGTGGTAACGCTTTGGCGCGCCTGCGGCCTGGCGGTCGGCATTGGCGATCCGGTGCGCGATTTTCGCGCCGTGCGCGCCAAACCCACATCGGACATTTTGGCCGCATTCGATCCGGACGGCGTGCTGATCGGCAGTATCGCCATGGGCCATGACAGCAACCGGGGCTGGCTGCACTATGTTTCGGTGGATCCCGCTCAGCGCAATCATGGTGTGGGCCGTGATCTGGTGCGTGCCGCCGAGCAATGGCTGGCGGTGCGTGGCGTGGTCGATGTCCATCTGACGGTGCGGGCGGCGAACACCGATGTGGTGCGGTTTTATGAGCAGATCGGCTATGGCGCGGTGCCTAGCATCATGATGGAGAAAATGCTGCGCGGGCCCGGTTCCGCTTGACTTGATCACGGGCTCTTGGTTTGTCTGCCGCCACGATGAATCGCGCTTTTTTATTTCCCGGACAGGGCAGCCAAGCAGTCGGCATGGGCAAGGCGCTGGCCGATGCCTTCGCGTCCGCGCGCGAGGTTTTCCAGGAAGTTGATGACGCGCTGTCGCAGAAATTATCCGCGATCATGTGGGAAGGTCCGGACAGCGATCTGACACTGACCGAGAACGCTCAGCCTGCCATCATGGCCGCAAGTCTCGCCATCATCCGCGTGTTGCAGAAAGATGGCGGCCTGGACATCGCGCGTCATGCGCGCCTGGTCGCCGGTCATTCGCTGGGCGAATATTCCGCGTTGTGCGCCGCCGGGGCTTTCAGTCTGGCGGATACCGCCCGGCTTCTCAAAGTCCGCGGCCAGGCGATGCAATCCGCAGTGGCGGTGGGCGAGGGCGCCATGATCGCGTTGATCGGCGCCGACATCGAGACCGCCGAAGCGGTCGCGAAGGATGCGATGGCCGACGGCGGCGTCTGTGTCGTCGCCAATGACAATGCGCCGGGACAAGTGGTGCTGTCGGGATCGAAGGATGCGATGGACCGGGTTGCCGACATCGCCAAGGCCAAAGGCGTCAAACGCGCCATTCCCCTGTCCGTGTCCGCGCCGTTCCATTGTCCCTTGATGCAGCCCGCCGCGGACGCGATGGCCGAAGCTCTGGCCAAAGTGACGATCCGGCCCCTGGCCGCACCGGTCTTGGCCAATGTGACGGCGGCCGAGACGGCCGAGCCCGAAATGGTGCGCCGCCTTTTGGTTGAACAGGTCACCGGACGCGTGCGCTGGCGCGAAAGCGTCTTGGCGCTCAAAGGACTTGGCGTGGACACCACGGTCGAAATGGGCGGCAACAAAGTCCTGACTGGTATGGTCAAGCGGATTGACAAAGACTTGCAGACCGTCACCCTCGATACGCCGGACGAAATCGAATCCTTCGCGAAGGGACTCTAATGTTCGACCTCACAGGCAAGACCGCGCTCGTGACGGGCGCTTCCGGCGGTATCGGCGGCGCCATCGCCAAAGCGTTGCATGCCCAGGGCGCGACTGTCGTTCTTTCGGGTACACGGGCCGAAGCGCTGGAAGCGGTCAGAGCCGAACTCGGTTCGCGTGCGTTCATCGCGCCCGCCAATCTTTCCGACATCGCTTCGGTGGAAGCGCTTCCGAAGGCGGCGGAAGAAGCCGCGGGTGGCGGCATCGATATTCTGGTCAACAATGCCGGCATCACCCGCGACAATCTCTTCATGCGCATGAAGGATGACGAATGGGACCAGGTGATCGCGGTCAATCTCACCGCCGCCTTCCGTCTGTCGCGCGCGGTGCTGCGCGGCATGATGAAGAAGCGTTGGGGACGGATCATCCAGATCACCTCGGTGGTTGGCGCCACCGGCAATCCCGGTCAGGGCAATTATGCCGCCGCCAAAGCGGGTCTGGTCGGCATGACCAAGTCGCTGGCGGCGGAAGTCGCGTCGCGCAACATCACCGTCAATGCGGTGGCTCCCGGTTTCATCCAGACCGCGATGACTGATGTGCTGACCGATCAGCAGAAGGAAACCATCTCGACCCGCATTCCTGCCGGACGCATGGGTATGCCGGAGGAAATTGCCGCCGCCGTGGTCTATCTGGCGTCGCCGGAGGCTGCCTATGTCACCGGCGAAACCATTCAGATTAATGGCGGAATGGCGATGTTATGACAGGAAAATCAAAGGGTTAAATGTGAAGTGGCGGGGCCGGAACGATTGTGTTACCAAACCGCCCACCCACGAAGCACCCAATCGGAAGCAAGTGTGGTCCCAGCCGTTTCTGGCGGTTCGGGTTTGAAATCTAGGAGAGGCTTTAAAGTCCATGAGCGATACTGCGGAACGCGTGAAGAAGATCGTCGTCGAGCATCTGAATGTCGATGCCGAGAAGGTCACTGATACTGCGTCCTTCATTGAAGATCTGGGTGCCGACAGCCTCGACACCGTCGAGCTGGTCATGGCGTTCGAAGAGGAATTCGGCATCGAAATTCCCGACGATGCGGCGGAGTCCATCGTGACGGTCGGCGACGCGGTCAAATATATCGACAAAGCCAACGCTTGATTCACGCCCCATGCGCCGGGTAGTTGTAACGGGTCTTGGCCTGGTCACGCCGCTGGCATGCGGCGTGGAGGAAAGCTGGGCCGCCATTCTCGCGGGCAAGTCCGGCGCAAGCCCCATCACCAAATTCAAGACCGAGGACCTGGCGACGAAGATCGCTTGCCAGGTACCGCGGGGTGATGGCGCGAACGGGACATTCAATCCCGATCAGTGGGTCGATCCCAAAGAACAAAGGCGCATGGATGATTTCATCATCTATGGCCTGGCTGCCGCCAAACAGGCGGTGGTGGATTCCGGCTGGGAGCCCAAGACCGAGGAAGACCGCTATCGGACCGGCGTTCTGATCGGTTCGGGCATCGGCGGCCTGGAAGGGATCGAAGCCGGTTCCATCCTGGTACATGAAAAAGGTCCGCGCCGGTTGTCGCCCTTCTTCATTCCCGGGCGGCTGATCAATCTGGTGTCGGGCTATGCGTCGATCGAGCATGGCTATAAGGGTCCCAACCATGCGGTGGTGACGGCCTGCGCCACCGGTGCGCATGCCATCGGCGATGCAGCGCGGCTGATCGCGCTGGATGATGCCGATGTGATGCTGGCGGGCGGGGCGGAAGCGGCGGTCTGCCGTATCGGCATTGCCGGTTTCAATGCCTGCCGCGCGCTTTCCACCGGCTTCAACGACACGCCCGAACGGGCATCGCGGCCTTACGACAAGAATCGCGACGGCTTTGTGATGGGCGAGGGCGCCGGCGTGGTGATGCTCGAGGAATTGGAGCATGCCAAGGCGCGGGGCGCCAAGATTTATGGCGAAGTCAAAGGCTATGGCCTTTCCGGCGACGCGTTCCACATCACCGCGCCGTCGGAGGACGGCAATGGCGGTTATCGCGCCATGCAGATGGCGCTGAAGCGCGCCGGTCTTTCCGCGTCCGACATCGACTACATCAACGCCCATGGCACTTCGACCATGGCGGACGGCATCGAGTTGGGTGCGGTGGAACGGCTGCTGGGCAATGCGGCGCCGGGCAAGCCCATGTCGTCCACCAAATCCTCCATCGGCCATCTTCTGGGCGCGGCAGGTGCGGTGGAAGCGATCTTCTGCCTGTTGGCAATGCGCGACAGCAAGCTGCCGCCCACGATCAATCTGGAAAATCCCGACGTGACGACCGTCATGGACCTGGTGCCGCTGAAGTCGCGGCATCATGAAGTGAATGTTGCCATGTCCAACAGTTTCGGCTTCGGCGGTACCAATGCCGCGCTGATCCTCTCCAAGGTCTGATGTTTCGATTTCTGATCTTCCTGGTGCTGCTGGGGGTGATCGGCGTCGGCGTGGCGGAATGGG
>Ga0207695_10005862_pt1 | contig 16128 bp, 9 predicted proteins | sample KBSC54metaG_FD_184354 | JGI IMG/M metagenome (GOLD analysis project Ga0207695, IMG submission 184354) | Corn rhizosphere microbial communities from Kellogg Biological Station, Michigan, USA - KBS C5-4 metaG (SPAdes) (version 2) | ecosystem: Host-associated > Plants > Roots > Rhizosphere > Soil... | reverse complement strand
GGGACGATATCGCCCGTCAGGCGGAACGTGATGCCGAGCTGTTCCAGGAACTCGTAGCTCCCATAGAGCGTCCCGGCCTCATCCGCACCGAGGATCAGCACGACGGGATGGCCTCTCCACTCAGCCATCCGGATCACAAACCCTTCGGGCTTGCCAGGCGCGAGGGAAATACCGGCGACCGCTGCCAGATCGCTGACGAAACCAGGTTGACCAGACTTCCCCAGCACGATCAGCGTTCGGTCGGGTCCGAGAGATTCCGGCGCGCTGTCGGTTAAAACGGGAACCCGTGCCCCCGACAGCTTTTCCAGGTAACTTTGTAACTCAGAGGCGGCTAAACGGGAGAGCCCTCCGGCGTCCTGGCTTATCACAATGGCCGACCGCGCTTCACCTTGGGTGGCTATGACCGGTTTTCCTGCGCCAGATGCCCCGCTAGGCGCGAACAGCAGCAGAGGCAGGACACAGCTTGCAACCGCAAAGCGAAACAGGAAACCGGAGGATCCAGCTCGCGCGTTGCTTGGAATGAAGTTCAAGGAGCTATCTCGCTTCCGCGACCTGGGGGTCCGCTGCCCAGCGGCATTTCTGCCGGCCGCCTCCCGGCCGGCCCTCAGTCCCATGGCCGGCTAAAGCTGCTTCATGGCCTGGTCCAACGCCGCCAAAAGCTGGTTCATGGTTGCCTCGGTCTCATCCCCCATGTTGGAAATTCGAAAGGTGGTGCCTTTGATCTTTCCGTAGCCGCCGTCGATCAGGAAGCCCTGGTCCTTGACCAGTTTCTGCAGTTTGGGAACATCCACCGCTCGGCCGCCAGGTTTGGCCCCGTTATTCACGCAGGTCAGCGTAATGGATTCAAAACCCGGTTCCGGGAAGAGATTGAAACCGTGGCGCGCCGCCCAGTCGCGGGTCATCTGGTTGGTGTGGCGATGGCGCGCATAGCGGGCCTCGAGGCCTTCGGCGAAAATATCTTCCAGCTTCGATTCCAGGGCGTAGACATGGCCAATGCTGGGCGTGCTGGGGGTCATGCTCTGTTCCGCATTCTTCTGGAACTCCACGAAATCGAAATAATAGCCGCGATCTTTCATGGTGGCCGCTTTGGTTAAAGCGGCTGGTGAGCAGGCGAAGACTGCAATCCCCGGGGGAAGCGCAAAGGCTTTCTGCGTTCCCGCTAGAAGTACATCGACGCCGAGTTCGTCAAACTTGAGCGGCACTGCCGACATCGAGCTGACGGAGTCGACGATGAACATCACGTCGGGGTATTTCTTCTTCAACCCCGCGATCTCCCCCAGCGGGCTCATGACACCCGTGGAGGTTTCGTTGTGAATCAGCGTGAGGGCATCGAATTGGCCGCTCGCGAGCTTCTTATCCACTTCGGCGGCCCGGATCGGAGAGCCCCAGGGGACCTGTAACGCTTCGGCTTCCTTGCCGCAGCGCTTTGAGACATCCAGCCACTTGTCGGAAAACGCGCCGCACATGCAATTGAGCACCTTCTTGCTGACCAGGTTACGAATGGATCCTTCCATCACGCCCCACGCCGAGGAGGTGCTGATATAGACCAATTGCTTGGTGGAAAGCAATTGCTGGAGCTGCGGCTGGATTTTTGAGTAGAGATCCTTGAACCCTTGCCCGCGATGCCCGATCATCGGCGTGCAGAAGGCGTGGAACGTCTTCTCGCTAACTTCGACCGGCCCCGGAATGTGCAATTTCACGTGACGCATAAATGAGACCAGATCTTTGCTCACACTGACGTTTAGCGCAAGGGGGTTTTGGCCTGAGTGATGACCCTTGGGGCGGGTGCACAGACGAGTTTTTCCTGTTCACAGGCACGCGGGAGCGAGGGGGCGCAGGGGGCTTCGGGTGGCACTGTGTCTGGTGGAAGGTCGGTACCCAAACGGGCTGATCGGAGAAGCCTCTGATTTATTCTCCTGCGCCGGCTTGGTTGCGACAACCAAGCCGGCCGCAGGAACCCAACTACAACTCAAACCCTTTTCTAACCCAAGCCCACGGATAGCAGGCTCGATGCCATTCTAAATTTCCCCTGATTCTGCCCATTCCCAACCCCTAAAACCCGACGCCACGCGTGAACGTCACGCATTTTGCGTGATCCTCACGCAGCCTCAGGCGCTGCGGGTCGTGCCCGCGCCAGTTCCCAACCAGGCCTCCTCCAAGTCAGCCACGAGCGGCGGATGTGTTCGAACAGGAGGTAAATTACCGGGGTGGTAAACAGGGTCATCGCCTGGGAAAAGATGAGGCCGCCAACAATGGCAATGCCCAAAGGCTGACGCAACTCCGACCCGGTCCCCATGCCAATCGCCAGGGGCACCGCGCCGAACATCGCGGCCATCGTCGTCATCATAATCGGACGGAATCGGATGATGCAGGCCTGATAAATGGCCTCCTCCGGGGTGACGTGAAGATTACGTTCTGTTTCCAGAGCAAAATCAATCATCAGGATCGCGTTTTTCTTCACGATCCCGATGAGCAGGATGATGCCGATGAAGGAAACCAGCGAGAGCTCGAAATGCGTGAGCAACAGGGCAAGGAGCGCGCCCACGCCCGCAGAGGGCAACGTTGAGAGAATGGTGAGCGGGTGGATCAGGCTTTCGTAGAGCATGCCGAGCACGATGTAGACTGCGATGAGAGCCGCTAGCACCAGGATTGGGGTGCTCGCGATGGAGGCTTTAAACACCTGGGCGGTGCCTTGAAAGCTTCCCTGCACGCTTGAGGGGATATGCAGTTCATCCACCGCCTTCTGAACCGATTCGGTCGCCGCCCCCAGCGAAGCTCCCGGAGCCAGGTTGAAGGAAAGGGTCACCGCGGGAAATTGGCCCTGGTGGTTCACCGAGAGGTAAGAATTCCCGCGCTTGAACTTAGCCACCGCGGCAAGCGGGACGAGCTTCCCACTGGTGGATTTCACGAAGATCTTGTTGAGACTGTTCGGGTCAGCGAGAAAACCAGGGTCGGCTTCCAGAATCACGAAGTGCTGGTTGTAGCGCCGATACAGAGTGGAAACCTGGCGTTGGCCGAACGCATCGTACAGGGTGCTATCGATGGCGGCCGGGGATACCCCGAGCCGCGAGGCGGCGTCGCGATCGATCTCCACTTTGGCTTGCAACCCGCCGGTGAGCTGGTCGCTGGAAGCATCACGCAACAGGGGGTCTTTTTTCAGCTGGTCCAACAGCGCCGCCGACCAATGTTGAAGCTCGTCGAGGTCGGTGGACTGTAGGGCATACTGATACTGAGATTTGCTCATGCGGCCGCCCACGCGGATGTCCTGGTTCGCTTGCATAAACAGCGCGATGCCTGGCAACCCGGACAGCTTTCCCCGCAACCGGTTGATGACCTGGTCAGCCGTAACGTCCCGCTCCTCGACGGCCTTCAGCGTGATGAACATGCGCCCGTTATTCACCGTCGAGCTCGTCCCGCTCACAAACGAGCCGATGGATTCAACTGCCGGGTCCGACATCACAATGGCGAGCACCTCCTGGTGGGTCCGTTTCATGGCCTGGAAGGAAATGTCCTGCGAGGCTTCCGTGATGCCCATCAGACCACCGGTGTCCTGCTGCGGGAAGAACCCCTTGGGCACCCAAGCGTAAAGGAAAATGGTGGCAACCAGGGTGATCAAAGCCACTCCCAGGACAAACAGTTGGTTGCGTAACACCCACTTCAGCGCCGCCTCATAACCTCCCAGCAACCAATTGAAACCGCCCTCGCAGATTCGGTAGAACGCCCCTGGCGGTCCGTAGGTTGATTCCGCACGGAGAAATCGGGAACACATCATCGGGGTGAGGGTCAGGGAGAGCACACCCGAAACCAGCACGGCCAGGCTGAGTGTCACGGCGAACTCATGAAACAATCGGCCAATCAGGCCGCCCATGAACAGCAGCGGGATAAACACCGCCACGAGCGAAGTGGTCATGCTGACAATCGTAAAGCCGATTTGACGAGCCCCTTTCAGCGCCGCCGGAAAAGCCGCCTCTCCATCTTCGATGTGTCGAAAGATATTTTCGATTACCACGATCGCATCATCGACCACGAATCCGACGGAGATGGTGACCGCCATCAACGACAGGTTATCCAGGGTGTAGTGGCAGAGATACATCCCGGCAAAGGTGGCGGTCAGGGCCAAAGGCACGGTGATGCTGGCGATGAAGGTGGGCCAAAATCGCCGCAGGAATAGAAAGATGACCATGACCACCAAAGAAATACTGAGCAACAACGAGAACTGAACCTCTTTGACCGAGGCTTGGATCGTCCTGGTGCGGTCGCTGATAGGGGTGATGGTGATGGCCGGCGGCAACCACTCCGCCAGGTGGGGGAGCTCTTTCTTAATCCGTTGAACCGTGTCGATGACGTTGGCGTCCGATTGCTTGAACACGATCGCCAGCACGGCCACGTTGGTTCCAGACCAGCCGGCTTGCAGCGTGTTCTCCACGCTTTCCTGGGCGCGGCCCATGGCGGAGAGACGCACCGGCCCTTTCGATTTCTCGGCGAGAATCAGGGTTTGGTAATCTTTCGCCTCGAGCAATTGGTCATTGCTGTCCAGCGTGTAGGACACGCCGTGCCCTTCCAGGCTGCCTTTGGGCTGGTCCAGGTTCACCTGTCCCAACAGGGCGCGGACATCCTCGAGCCCGAGGTTCGCGGACGCTAGTGCGGCGGGGTTCACTTGAACGCGAATCGCATCCTTAGCCGCGCCGCTGATGAACACCTGGCTGACACCCTCCACCTGGCTGAGCCGTTGGGCGATGATGGTGTCTCCGTAATCGTAGATCTGAGTGGCCGGCAGCGTTTCCGACGTCATCGCCAGGATCATCACCGGGGCATCGGCGGGATTGACTTTGCGGTAGGTCGGCGGGGCGGGGAGGTTGATGGGCAAATCGCCGGCGGCTGCGTTAATCGCCGCTTGTACGTCCCGAGCCGCGCCGTCCACATTGCGATCGAGATTAAACTGAATCGAAATGGCGGTCCCACCTAGCGTGCTGACCGAGGTAATCTCGGACACGCCGGAAATTTGCCCCAGGCGGCGCTCTAGCGGCGCGGCCACCGTGGAGGCGACTGTGGCGGGGTCCGCTCCGGGCAAACTGGCCCCGACCGTGATCATGGGAAAATCAACCCGAGGGATCGGTGCAACCGGAAGGAAATGGTAAGCCACGACGCCAGTGAGGAACAAGCCCGCCGCCAGGAGCGAGGTGCCCGCCGGACGTCGAATGAATGGCTCGGAAACGTTCACCGTGGCTTTTAGAAGCGTGCCTCGCGCTCGCTGGACTTCATGACCCAACCTCCGCCTTCAGTTCCGGTGCGCCCGTCGGGCTCGCCTCAACCCCAGGCGCGGCGGCACGCCACCGACGGAACCAATTCCCCAGCCGGTCCAAATACAGGTAAACCACCGGGGTCGTGTAGAGCGTGATAAACTGAGAGAGGAGCAAGCCCCCGACGATGGCGATGCCCATGGGGCGGCGGAGTTCGGATCCCTCCCCATGCTGGAGGGCTAGCGGCAACGCTCCCAGCAGAGCCGCCATCGTGGTCATCATGATGGGACGGAACCGCAGAAGGCACGCCTGGTAAATTGATTTCTCCGGGGGCAGACCTTCGGTGCGCTCGGCGTCCAACGCGAAATCAATCATCATGATGGCGTTCTTTTGCACGATGCCGATCAAGAGCACGATGCCGATCAGGGAAATGAGCGACAAATCCTGGCCCGTCAGCATCAAGGCCAGCAGGGCCCCGACCCCGGCCGAAGGCAAGCTCGACAGAATCGTGATCGGATGCACATAACTTTCATAGAGCACCCCCAGAACTATGTAGATGACGATAATCGCCGCCAAAATGAGAAACGGCTCGCTCGTCAGCGACGACCGGAATTCCGCCGCGCTGCCGGAGAACGTGGTGACGACCGTTTCGGGCAGACCGATTTGCTTTTCGGTTTGTTGAATGGCCTTTACCGCCGCACCTAGCGAAGCGCCCGGACGCAGGTTAAAGGAGAGAGTGACAGCCGGGAACTGGCCCTGGTGAACGATGGTGAGAGGCGCGGTCTCGGTTTTGAGGCTGGCAAAGGTGCTCAGCGGCACCACCTGGCCGGTCGAGGATTTGACGTATATTTTGTCCAACGACTGCGGCGTGAGCTGAAACCGCGGGTCGGCTTCCAGAATGACCCGGTATTGGCTTAGCTGAGTGAAGATCGTCGAGACCTGGCGCTGGCCGAAGGCGTCGTAGAGCGTGTCGTCAATACTTTGCGGCAGGATGTTCAGCCGCGACGCCTGCTGGCGGTCCACCACGACGTTCACTTGCAATCCGCCGGCCTGCTCATCGCTCGCGACGTCCATGAGCTCCGGCACGGCCTTCAGTTGGTTCAGCAGCCGGCTGGCCCACGTGGAGAGTTCGGCCTCATCGGCGTCCTGCAAGGTATATTGGTACTGGGTGCGGCTGACGCGGCTGTCGATTTGCACGTCCTGGACCGCTTGCATGAACAAAGAAACTCCCTGGATCTGCGCCGTCTTCTGCCGCAGCCGCTCAATGACGTCGGTCGCCCCGGCCAACCGTTGATCCCGAGGCTTGAGGCCGATGTAAAGCCGGCCGGTGTTCATGGTCGGGTTGACGGTTCCACCACCGACAAACGAGGCCACATTCACCACGTCGGGGTCTTGCAGCACGCTCTCCGCGACCTGCCGTTGCCGGTCCACCATCGAGCGGAAGGAAATGCTCTGGGCGGCGTCCGTGATGCCGAGGATCAAACCGGTGTCCTGCTGAGGTAGCAGGCCTTTCGGCACCAGCACGTACAGCCAGATGGTGGCGACCAGGGTCGCGCCTGCCACTCCCAGCACGAACAATTGATGACGCAGCACCCATTGCAAACCTACTTCATAGGCGTCCAACATCGCCTGGAAGAAACGTTCGGTGGCCAAATAGAACCGTCCGTGTTTGCTTCTGTCCTCAGGCTGGAGCAGCCGCGAGCACATCATGGGCGTGAGGGTCAAGGAGACCACGGCCGAAACCATTACCGCGATGCTGAGCGTGATCGCAAATTCACGGAACAAACGCCCAACGATGCCGGTCATGAAAATGAGCGGAATGAACACCGCCACGAGCGATAAACTCAAGGAAATGACTGTGAACCCAATTTGCCTGGCTCCCTTGAGCGCGGCTTCCAGCGGTTCTTCGCCGGCTTCAATGAACCGGACGATGTTCTCAATCATCACAATAGCATCATCCACCACGAAACCAGTCGAGATGGTCAAGGCCATCAGGGAGAGGTTATCCAGACTAAAACCGGCCAGCTTCATCACGCCGAACGTGCCAATGACCGCCAGTGGCAGCGCCACACTGGGTATTACGGTCGCCCAGAGTTTGCGCAGGAAGACGAAGATCACCATCACCACCAGGGCCACGGTGAGAATCAGGGTGAACTGGACGTCCCGCACCGAGGCCCGGATCGTCGCCGTTCGATCCGTAAGAATGGAAATGGTCACCGAAGGCGGGATCGACGCTCGGAGTCGGGGAAGCAGCTTCTTCACCCGGTCCGCCGTCTCGATGATGTTCGCCCCGGGCTGGCGCTGAATATCCAGAATGACCGCCGGCCGCTTCCCCACCCAACCCGCCAGCCGCACATTCTCCACGTTATCCACTACTTCGCCCAGATCGCGCAGCCGGACCGGCGAGCCGTTCCGGTAAGCGACAATCACGTTGGCGTACTCCTCCGCGGAAACGATTTGATCATTGGCTCCAATCGAGAACGACTGGCGCGACCCGTCGAAAGACCCCTTGGGCGCGTTGATATTATTCTGAATGAGCGCGGTTCGAATATCCTCGAAGCCAAGGCCGATGCCGGCGAGCGCGGCCGGGTTCATCCGCACTCGAACCGCGGGCTTTTGATTGCCCTCGATCGTGACCAGGCCGACGCCGCTCACCTCCGAAAGCTTCTGCGCCAGAACGGTGTCGGCGAGGTCGTTCACTTTTTCCAGCGGGAGTGTGTCCGATGTAATGGAGAGAGTCAGAATCGGGCTGTCCGCCGGGTTGACTTTGCTGTAGGTGGGTGGGTTGGGCATCTTGGGCAGGACCCCGTTGGCGGCGTTCATCGCGGCCTGAACATCCTGGGCGGCGGCGTCAATGTCCCGGTCCAGGTTGAACTGAAGGGTGATGCTCGAGTTACCAAAGGAGCTCACCGACGTCATCATGGACAGACCGCTGATCTGGCCGAATTGGCGTTCCAGGGGGGTGGTAACGGAGGAGGCCATGACATCCGGAGCCGCGCCGGGATATTGCCCAATCACTTGAATGGTGGGAAAATCCACCGGCGGCAGGGCGGACACCGGAAGCAGGAAGTACCCTAACAATCCCATTAAAACCACGCCCACCATCAAAAGCGAGGTGGCAATCGGCCGCCGGATAAACGGTTCGGAAATATTCATCTAGATGACCGGCGGGATCATTTCCCCGCCGGGCGACCCTTGGTTGAAGATCGCTCCGCCGCCGGACCGGGGAGCTTCACTCTCGCTCCCGCCTGCAGCTTGTACTGGCCATCGACCACGACTTCGTCTCCGGGGGCCAGGCCCTCATTGATCACGCTGAGACCCTGTTCGGCTTGCGGCGCTACCTTGATGGGCCGCACTACGGCCACGCCATTGCTAATGACGAAGGCGAACGTCCCGTCCGGTCCTCGCTGCACGACCGAGGTGGGCACGACGGCGCAGCCTTTTCGAATCTCGAGGCGCAGCCGCATGTTAACGAACTGGCCTGGCCATAGCCGGAGGTCGTCGTTCGGGAACGTGGCCTTCAGCCGGATGGTGCCGGTGGTGGTATCGATTTGGTTATCGATAACCGCCAGCTTGCCTTCGCTCAGCGTCGTGCGGTTATCTCGATCCACCGCCAACGTCGTGAGCGGCGAACCCTCCAATAAATGGTCCTGTATTTTGGACAGGTTCTGTTCCGGCAGGGTGAACACAACTGAAATCGGCCGCAGCTGCGTAAGCACCACCAATCCGTTGGAATCGTTGGCATGTACTATATTGCCTTGGTCCACCTGCCGAATGCCGGTCCGTCCGTTCAAAGGCGATGTTATCGTGGTGTAGGCAAGTTGGACGCGAGCGTTGTCGATGGCGGCCTGGTCGCCTTTGACCGTGGCTTCGAGTTGGTCCACCAGGGCTTTTTGAATGTCGTACTCCTGTTGCGACAGAATCTTTCCTGCTAACAATTCTGCATTCCGGGTCAGGGTGAGCCGCGCGATGGCCGCCTGCGCTTCATCCTGGGCTTTCTTGGCGGTGCTCTGATCCAATTGAGCCTGGAAAGGAGCCGGGTCGATTTGCGCCAGCAAATCGCCGGCTTTGACGTCCTGGCCTTCGGTGAACGCAACGCGTTGCACTTGCCCGTCCACCCGGCTTCGAACCGTCACCGTGTTAAAGGCCTGGACCGTGCCTAGTCCATCCAGGTAAACGGGTACGTCCTTCAACTCTACCACCCCAGGAATGATCGGCACCGGCAGGTTGGCCATCGCCCCCCTTGGACCGCCGCCAGGTCCGCCCGTCGCGGCCGCCGTGTGCTGCCGCCGTGCCCAAACCCACCCCAGCACGCTCAACACCACCATCAGAAGCCCGAGCATCGCCAGGCTCGACGTTCGGTTCGATCCGGGAGTGGCGGCTGGTTTGACATCAGTGAACCGGGCCTTATCGTTCTCCGGATTTGAGAGGCCGGTTGGGGCTTCGAGCTTGGTTGACATGAGCGGCAAATTTCGGTCCAGATTATCTTTTTAGAGGGTGCGAGCAATGCGTTTATTCAACCGCCGGACCACCGATTTCACGTGAAAATCCCGGGATTTTGCGACCAGACCCGCGCTTTGCAGCCTTTGGTCACTCCCATCCGCTGGTTCCTCCCAGGCTCAAAAACCTTGGGCTTATTCGTACTCCAGCCGCTCCTGCACTTCCCGCATCCCACGGGTCATGACTAATTGCCGGTTGTCCTGCAGGACCACCACATACTCCCCGCCGGGGCTCGTTTGGAGACCCTTAATGCGAGCGAGGTTCACAATGGTCGATCGGCTTATCCGAAGAAATGACCGCGGTGGCAGACAAGATTCCAGGCTGGTCAGAGTTTCGCGCACGACGTGGTTGCCAGCCTGAGTATGGACGACCACGTAGTTGGCCGCCGATTCGATGTAGTCCACATCGGTGACTCGGACGAACACCGTCTGCGTTCCGTTTCTTACGGCGATTCGGGTCCGGTAAGCAGAATCCCCCTTCGACGATTTCAGCATTTCCTGCAGTTGCTCATGCAGGGCGGTCATTTCCTGGGGCTGCAGGTGTTTTCGGGCACGAGCTACTGCTTGCTGCAATCGGTCCCGAGTAAATGGCTTAAGCAGATAATCCAGCGCGTGGACCTCGAATGCTTCCACGGCGTGCCGGTCGAAGGCCGTGACGAAGACAACGGCTCGCAAACGGCTGGCGGGAACCGCGCGGAGCACATCAAACCCACTCACTTCCGGCATTTGGACATCCAAAAAAATCAGGTCCGGCCCTTGCTCTCGAATCATACGAATCGCGTCCGGCCCGTCGGCGCACTCCCCCAAAATTTCGAGATCCGGTTCCTGCGCCAGGAACTTCCGCAGGCGGTTTCGGGCCAGGGCTTCGTCGTCGACGATTAAAGTCCTCATGGTCATGTGGCCAGAGCGGCATGGACAGCCGGCTCCGCTCCGAAAGCCGTGTGCCACGGGATCTGAAGTTCAACGGCGAACCCCCGCTCCTTTCCTGGGCACACCTCCAGAACACCTTTTCCGCCATAAAGTTCCTTGAGCCGAGCCCGGGTGTTATTCAGGCCCACACCCTCCTTGAGACCTTCGTGCTGGGCTTTGATCCCGCGCCCATCGTCGACCACCCCCAGGCGCAACGTCTTCCCGCAGCGTTCGACTGAAATTCGGACGGTCCCGGGGGCAATTTGATTTTCGATTCCGTGCCGGACGGCGTTTTCAACCAGCGGCTGTAGGATCAGAATGGGCACCAAGGCATCCAACGCTCCCGCGTCCACCACCTTTTCGACTCTTAATCGGTTGCCGAAACGGGTCTGCTCGATGTGCAAAAAGCGGTCCAGGAACTGAAGCTCCTCGCGCACGGTGATTTCTTGTCGGTCCGTTGAATTCAAAGTCAGCCGCAGAAGCTCGCTCAGGGCCTCGATCATCTCCTCCGCGGCGGCAGGCTCTTCCTGGATTAAGGAGGCGATGGAATTGAGCGTATTAAATAAAAAATGCGGATTGAGCTGCATGCGCAGAGCTTCCAGGCGGGCCTGGGCCAAACGTGACTCCAATTCGGCCTCGCGGACCTCGCGGATTTTAGAGCGCTCATAGAAGCGAAGGGCGTGCGCCACGCCGACCAACCCCCAAAAGGTCGGAAACTGCAAAGTGATTCGCCGTAACACCAGGTAGGCAGCGGTCCGTGGCTCGCGCTGGAGTTTGCGTACGCTGGCGGGATCCTGGCCCGCGCTCAGCAACGCCGGTGGAGGAACCAGATACGCGAAGACCCCCACGGTTCCCAGGCTGAAGGTACAAACGGCGAGATGTACCCAGATCGATTTCTTCCACGAAGAACGCTCCAACGTGTAGACCGACGATGTCCACACGATCAGCGGGGTAAGAAAAACCCAAGGCAGGAGACGAACCAGGCAAAAGACCAATGCGTCTTTAAGGTGGGCCGCCTGCAAGAGCGACATTTCGAGCGCCGAGGCTAAACCAACGAAGAGCCAAAACGCCGTGACGAGCCACCAGAAGCTCGAAAAGCGCCATGTGGGCGCCGGCTTGGCCGCCGTCCCCTCGCGGGCGTCTTCCCGCCCTTCAGCTGTTGTCGTCACGTTCAACTCCGCGGCCCACGGCCGTCGCATCTACATTAACGAACCATCGTTTCCAAGTCACGCGGTGAGCGCATTTTCGGTCCCATGTTTCACGGCCTAGATCCCATGATAGTTCCGCTTTATCCCATTTCGCCCTCCCACTCACACGCGAGCTTCGTCTTCTACACCATGCGGAAGTTCCGGCACAACGAAAGGACTGAGAGTAGCGTGGCCTCTTTCCACCACGACTCTGCAGCTGCCAGGCCCATGTGCTTCCGGCGAGCCTGGAGCGAAACCGAACCCGGCACGGTGTTCGAGCGGCGGCGCTTGTTGGCCATGACCCATCGCCCTCTCTTGTCCTCACCGCGCGGACCCGGCAGTTGAAGGAGCACGCTGTCGGTGTCGCACTCCAACCGAGCCGTCGCTCCCTTGGCCTCGCCACGGTCGCCTATTTTGCTCAGTCAACTGGGCGTTGAAAATTTCAAAATCTCGACGATGGTTCCCCGTGAACCAATCCTACGTCCCATTTGAGGATCTGAAAACTTGCCGGCTGGGTGAAGCCCGCAAAGCCATCGAGCCTTGCTCGATCATCATCTTTGGCGCCAGCGGCGACCTGACCGCACGGAAACTTATCCCCGCCCTTTATCATCTCGCGAAAGACAAGCAACTACCCCCCGATTACCGCATTATCGGGTTTGCGCGTCGGGAGAAAACCGATGTTTCCTGGCGGGAGGAGCTGCGCAGCGCGCTTGAACAGTTTTCGCGGACCAAGCCGATCGACGAAGCGGTGTGGAAGAGTTTTTCGGAACATATCTTTTACTGCCGTGGCGATATGACCGAGGCCGAGGCGTACAAGGCTCTGGCCACCCGCCTGGACTCCTTCGGCAGCCCGCCCCTGCGGCATAACCTGCTGTTTTACCTGGCCACCATGCCAAGCCAGTTCGGGGAGGTGGTTGAGCAGCTCCATAACGCCGGGCTAATGCAGAAAAGCGACGGCAACGGCTCCTCCGGCTGGCAACGAATTGTCGTGGAAAAGCCCTTCGGCCACGATTTGGACTCGGCGCACCAATTGAACCAGGAATTAACCCGGTTCGCCGGTGAATCCCAGGTTTTCCGGATCGACCATTATTTGGGCAAAGAAACGGTGCAGAACATCCTGATGTTCCGCTTTTCCAATTCCATCTTCGAGCGGCTCTGGAACCGGGAATCCGTTGACCACGTCCAGATCACCGTGAGCGAGTCGCTGGGTGTCGGCCAGCGGGGTGGGTACTACGAAGAGGCTGGGGCTTTGCGGGACATGGTGCAAAACCATCTGCTCCAAGTTCTTTCCCTGGTCTCCATGGAACCACCGGTGTCACTCGATGCGGAGTCCATCCGCGACGAGAAGGTGAAGCTGCTCAAATCCATCCGGCCGATGAGCCCTGAAGATGTGGGGCGCCAGGTCGTGCGTGGCCAGTACTTCGCCGGCAAGGTGGATGGAGAGTTGCGCCCCGGATATCGACAGGAACCGAAAGTGAAGCCCGATTCCAATGTCGAAACCTACGTGGCCTTAAAGCTGTTCATCGATAATTGGCGTTGGTCCGGAGTGCCCTTTTACCTTCGAACCGGCAAGTACCTTCCTTTCAGCGCCAGCGAGGTCAGAGTCCAGTTTCGGCCTACCCCGCATGTGCTCTTCGCCGCCGAGTGCGGCCAGAATCTGGACGCCAATGCGCTCGCCTTACGCCTCCAACCTAACGAAGGAATTTACCTGCGATTCAACGGCAAGGTGCCCGGCACCAGCCTCGAGGTGCGACCCGTCCGCATGCATTTCAGCTATGACGCCGAATTTGGGGCCTACACGCCCGAGGCGTACGAACGCCTTCTACTGGAAGCGACCGCCGGCGATGCCACCCTTTTTATCCGTCGCGACGAGGTCGAGGCAGCCTGGCAGATCGTGGATTCGATCCGTCGGACCTGGGAAGGAAAGCCCTTGACCAACCGCGAGTTCTATTCGGCCGGCACCTGGGGGCCGGTGGCCGCCGATGATTTGCTCGCCCAGATGAACCACTCGTGGCGCGAACCCCTGGTCACCACCCCCCACGAAGCAAAGCCCTGAAAAAAAGATTTCCCGGCGTGGATAGTTTTTGTTTCCACTTGACGATTGGGCATACCGGTGTGACGAGTGAATAGATGGCTGTGCTGGGCTGCTGGTGTTCTGAAGTTGGCAAATATTTTCTTTGAGAACAAAAGATTTTTTGAACAAGTAGTGGTCCTATTGTATCTATTACTCTGTGCAGATGATTTCGCTGTTCGTTTAGGGTTAGTATAGAGGTTTTGCTTGTAATGCGGTTCGAACAGCGAGCAAATAGTTGGCCGCATTACCCTTCTGAGCGCCTGGGTGAAGGCGTGTAAACCTCGTCACCACTAAGAGCCGGATGCAAATCCGGCTCTTTGCTTTATAATCTAATCCGGGAGCAAATCCTTGCCTTGCACCTCCTTTCCAGCCACTCTCGAGCCTCATCCAAATGACATCTTTATCTTTTACTTCATGGACGACCGGCGCCGTTTTGGCGGCCGGGTGCTCCGGAGCGCTGGCCGGCAATTGGCCGCAATACCGCGGTCCGGCGGGCGATGGCATTTCGAGCGAAAAGATCGCTGCTTCCTGGCCGGAAGGTGGTCCTAAACGGCTGTGGACCACCGCGACACCGGCAGGTTTCAGCTCTCTCTCCTCGGCGGATGGTCGGGTATTTACCATCGTTGCTCGCGACCGCAACAGCGCTCCTTCGGAGGTCTGTGTGGCCCTCGACGCCAATAGCGGCAAAGAACTCTGGGCCACACCCACCGGCGTCGCCAAGTACCGCGGAGGCGGCGATAGCGGCGCGGAGGGTAATGCCGGAGGAGATGGCCCCCGCTCGACTCCCACGGTCAGCGGATCTCGCGTTTTTGTGTATTCCGCCAACCTGGTGCTGAGCTGCCTGGAAGCCGCCACGGGAAAAGTCCTCTGGACGAAAGATATTATCGCCCAGTTCGACGGCAAAAACATCGGCTGGGAAAGCGCAATGTCCCCCGCCGTGGATGGAGACCTTGTGTTCGTCGCGGGAGGCGGACTTGGACAGGCCATGCTCGCCTTTCATCAGTCGACCGGAGAGGTGGCCTGGAAATCCGGCGACGATAACATGACTCACGCCACGCCGGTTCTGGCGAACATCCTCGGCCAAAAGCAACTCATTTACCTCATGCAGAGCGGCCTGGTGGTGGTGGATCCCGCGTCCGGTAAAACCCTTTGGAAATTCCCATTTCCCTACCGTACCTCAACCGGTTGTTCGCCCGTGGTTTACGGGGACGTCGTCTTTTGCACCGCCGGCTATGGGATCGGCGGGGCGGCCTGTCGCGTAAGTCGCACCGCCTCCGGGTTCGAAGCCGCCGAACTGTGGCGAATCAAGGGCGATAATCAAGTGGCCAGCTTGTGGAGCACGCCGGTTTGCAAGGATGGTTACCTGTACGGCATGATCAGTTTCAAAAAATTCGGCCGCGGCCCCCTCAAATGCGTGGATTTGAAGACCGGCGAAGTGAAATGGGAACAGCCGGGCTTTGGCGCCGGCAACGTCATCCTCGCGGGCGAACAACTCATTGCGCTCGCCGACGACGGGGAAGTGGTGGTGATCGAAGCTTCGCCCCAGGGCTACCAGGAACTGGCGCGGACCAAGGCCGTCACCGGGAAGTGCTGGAGTTCCCCGGCTTTGAGCGATGGGCATTTGTATGTGCGCAGCACGAAAGAGGCGGCCTGCTTTGATTTGCTCGCGAAACCCTGAATCCGGGATTGACATCATTCCAGCCCCTTCCTTAGTTTCCTTTCGCAACGGCTGAATGCTTTGCCCCCGAACTCACGTTCGGGGATTTTTATTGAACCTATGGCTAATACCATCCTCGTGGGCGCCCAGTGGGGCGATGAAGGCAAGGGCAAGATCATCGACGTTTTGACCGAGAGCGCCGACATCGTGGTCCGTACCCAAGGCGGCAATAACGCCGGCCACACCGTCCACATGCTGGGAAAGAAGTACATCCTTCACTTGATCCCCTCCGGCATCCTGCGCAAGAAGAAGACCTGCGTGATCGGCAACGGGGTCGTGGTCGATCCGGTCAGCCTCGTCTCCGAAATCGAAGGCCTGCGCAAGCTCGGCATAAAGATCGATGGCAACCTGTACCTCAGTGAAACCGCGCACCTCGTATTTCCCTATCACCGTGAGCTTGATTCCCAACGTGAACACCTGAAGGGCAAGAACAAGATCGGCACCACGAAGCGTGGTATTGGTCCCGCTTACGGTGACAAAGCGGCCCGGACTGGCGTACGCG
>Ga0207695_10005860_pt1 | contig 16128 bp, 6 predicted proteins | sample KBSC54metaG_FD_184354 | JGI IMG/M metagenome (GOLD analysis project Ga0207695, IMG submission 184354) | Corn rhizosphere microbial communities from Kellogg Biological Station, Michigan, USA - KBS C5-4 metaG (SPAdes) (version 2) | ecosystem: Host-associated > Plants > Roots > Rhizosphere > Soil... | reverse complement strand
ACTGAAACCAATATAAGTGTCATCGGTATTGATGCTATCCTGAGCTACGGCCATTTGCAGGCGTAAATGTTCATCTACTGAGACTTGGGTTGCCGTATTCATGCCATCCTGCGTATCCATAAACAGGTTTAAGCCCGTGTTCTGGTTCACAGTTTTTGCCGATTCATTAAATATCAGCTGCGGGCTTGAAGCGCTGTTAGCCATCACAAAAAAGCCCTGTCCGCTCACTATTGTTCTGCGTCCGTGGTTGGTGTATGCACCGCCTTTCTGATAAGTATCGTAGTTCTGTGTGGCCGGATTTAATTCATACGCTGTTGTGCTTACGTTATATCCGTAGATACCGCTGGTAGATGAGCTTGAGTTGAACTGCTCCCAGTCGATAGAGCTGGCATAAGGGTTACCCACCATGTTAAAGCCGCGTACAGCTGAATTCGTAGTACTTCCGGATCCGCTTCCTGTATAGTTTAAGTTGGCAGATGCAGCTGTATACCAAACGTGCACAACAATCTGTCCCTGGTTTAATCCCCCTGTTGCTGTCATAGTTGTCGCTACCGGAACATAACCTACCGTAGTTTCTGCGGTAACTGAGGCTGAAGCCCTGTTACCTCTGAAAAAGAACAAGTAGCCATTGCCTACAGGGAAGGTATAAGTACCTGACCCTGTTGTGCCTGATAACGAATAACTATAAGTTGGTGAATTATTTATCTTGTCAATACCCCAGAAGTTTCCGCTGACAAATGAAGTTCTTGAAGGCGGAACATTTTCGAGGAACATATATAGGGTCGGGTTACCTGTTTTGTCAAAGCCACCACCTGCAACACCTGTCAGGTACATGCTGTTTTGCAGATAATTTACACTGAAAACATTGTTTCCGCTTACTGTAGCCGCATATACTGGTGATGAACCCAAATGATAACCACGATAAGCGATATTACCGCCTGTTAAATATCGTTGCACGTTAACATTTCCTGTAATGCTTGGCCCTGATATTGCTGCTATTGAGCCTGAACCCGTAGCGTCTGAGTTGATGGTCAAATTACCGTTAGCTGCTAAAATTGTTGCTGCGTTGCTGCCGCTCATGGTTAAAACGCCGGAACTGGCAACGTTAAATCCGCCACTGGTAATAGTTTTTGTACCTGCACCACTGAAGGTAACATAGTATAAAGTAGTACCATTACCACCTCCGCCTGCAAGATTCTGTGTAGTACCGGTAAAGTTTACTACCGGGCTGCTCAATGCTGCATAGTTTGAAGCATCATTAGCCAGTGTATTCGTAAAATCGCCGTTAATATTTAGGTTACCGGACGAGGCTGTTTTTACACCCGTTCCAGAGAATGCTAGATTCTGATAGGTCACACCAGAGGCCAAACCGGTAATAGCTGCAGTAGTATAAACAGTTTGCGCCGCTCCTGAATATTGGATAGTAGTTCCTGTGTTATTAAAGGTAACCACGTTTGTACCGGTAGATGATAGGCCTGATAAAGCTGCGGTGTTGGCAAGCTGCAAAGTAGCTGTTGTTGTCGGCATAACTATAAAGCTTGAAGTTGTACCGGCAGTATTGGTAGTTTGAATTGTACCGTTAATAGCAGCTGTACCACCCGTCAATTTAAATGTAGAATTGAACAAGTTCGCTCCTGAATTGGATGATGTCAATGAAACATTACCGGAAATGTTCAAATTAGTAACCGATGAAGTAAAATTACCCGTGTATGAACTTGATAATGTCGTATTGGAAATAACACTGATGCTGCCTGCGTTTACAGTACCTACACCTGACAATGTTGTAGTATATCCCAATCCTGAATTAGCGTCGCTTTGATAAGTTATAGCGCCAGACACATTTAAAGTGCTTCCGCTATTTACTACCACACCTGCTGCCTGGCCTCCGGTATTGCCAAACTGGATAGAGCCGACATTTATCGTGCCCGCCGCAGCCAATACATTCGGGAAGTTGGTAAACGTTTTGTTCACCCCAATCAAAGCCTGGTCGGTACTTGTCGGCACGGTACCCGCCAGCCAGTTCGAGCCTGTGTTCCAGTCGGTGCTTGTAGTACCGACCCAATCGAATGAGGCCACACATGACAAGGTTACAGTAGTGCTTCCGCTGCCTGTAATATTATATGCTGTAATTGTATAAGTTGTTGCCGGGAACGTTACAGTTGGTGTACCTGAAATAACCCCTGTACTTGTACTAAATGATAATCCGGCAGGCAATGGTGAACTAATATGGTACCCACCCGATGCAGGATATTTTTTAACTGTATTGTTGGTATAATCCGATATGAACAAATTTCCGTTTGCATCGGCAACAAAACCCTCCACGTCGGTAAGGCCTGTGATCGTATTCAGCAAAACACCTGCTGAGCTGTATATTCTCACCTGGTTGTTGTGTGAATCGGCCACAAACACGTTGCCCGATGCATCAATTGAAATAGCCAGCGGATCGTTATAACCACTGCTGAATACCCCAATGTAGGACCCTGTCGAGCTATATTCGGTTACATTACCCAAACTGTTTGGCGTTGAAAAATTGGTAGCGCGGTTCAATACATAAATATTTCCAGATGCGTCAATGGCTACACCGTCCGCCTGGTTCATGCCGGTTGTCGGCAAGGTAAGCAGCAGGGTGCCTGAAGAGTTATATTTCGTAACCGAGCTTGCGTTCGTGCTGGTATTATAAGTGGCAATATAAATATTGTTGGATGCATCAATCGCAATACCCAGCGGGTGGCCAAGGCCTGATACTATAGTACCTATTGAAGCACCGCTTGAATTGAATTTGTATATTTTACCATCGCCTGTATCCATTACATAGGCATTGCCTGATGAGTCGAATACTATACCGCAAGGGTTATTAAAATTGAAGCTCGATGCAAATTTGCCAAGGTAAGTACCGCTCGAGTTGTACTCGCTAATGGTACCATTGTTATAATTACATACATAGATATTGCCGGATGCATCTATAGCCATTAAACTTGGGCCACTTAACGAAGCTCCCGTTAGTGAAGTACCTGTTGATGAATAAGAATAACCCGTAACCGCACCGCCGGTGTTATTTGGCGTTAATGATGCGATGGTCTGGTTCAGCGGATAAACGTTTGTTGACGGGCTGTAACTAATAACCGGTGCATGCGGACTAACGGTGATGATCAGGTTAGTAGTTGACGAACCGTTCGCATTGGTCGCCTTTATAGTAAATGTCGTTGTTGCAAAAGTTACTGTCGGCGTACCTGAAATAGTACCTGTACTGGTATCAAATGACAAACCTGTTGGCAAAGTGCCGACTGTAATAGCAAAAGTTGATGCCGCACCTCCAATATTAGTTGGTGTTGCAGGAGTTATGGTAGCACCTACTGAATAAGTAACCGTAGATGGCGAATAGCTTATAGATGGGGCAAGGCTATTAATGGTTATAGTAACCGTAGTGGTTCCGCTACCTGTAGCGTTGGTGGCAGTAATGGTATAGGTTTTAGATACAGATGCTGCGGTTGGGGTTCCCGAAATAACACCAGTGCTGGTATTAAATGATAAGCCCGCAGTCAATGGCGAACTAATGGACCAGCTTGTTGCTGCTCCACCTGTATTGGTTGGCGTTAATGATGTAATTGCCGTACCTGTAGTATAGGTGTTAGTCGAAGGCGTATAGCTGATCACCGGCGCCTGGGCGTTAACGGTGATAGATATAGTTTTGCTTGAACTGCCTACGGAGTTGGTTGCTGTAACGGTATAAGTTGTTGTTGCAGACGATGCTGTAGGCGTACCCGATATCGTACCTGTAGTCGTATCAAATGATAAACCTGCCGGCAGTCCGGGACTGATCGACCAGCTTGAGGCTGCTCCACCACTATTTGATGGCACCCAATTGGTAATTGCTCCGCCAACGGTATAAGTATTACTTGTTGGTGAATAGCTAATATTCGGAGGAGTTGGCAGAACACAAGTTATCGTTATTGAAGTGGTACCAACACCACCATCATTATCGGCAGAAATTGTATAAGTAGTTGTTGCAGAAATTGTAGTCGGTGTACCTGAAATGGTACCGGTTGTTGTATTGAATATTAAGCCTGATGGTAACGCAGGGCCGATAGACCAGCTGGTAGATGAACCACCGGTATTTGTTGGCGTCCATGGGGTAACGGCCGAGCCAACGATAAAATTGTTGGATGACGGCGTATAGCTAATCACAGGAGCATTCGGGTTGACAGTGATGGTAATAGTTGTGCTGCCACTTCCACCGCCATTTGTTGCTGTTACAGTATAAGTGGTTATAGTCGACAATGCAGTCGGAGTACCCGAAATAGTACCGCTTGTGTTATCAAATGACAAACCTGCCGGCAAAGACGGGCTTATGGACCAGCTGGTTGCCGCGCCTCCGGTGTTGGCAGGCACCCAGTTGGTAATTGCTGTATTGATCACATAGATATTTGCCGATGGTGTATAACTGATCACCGGCGGCTGTGGTACTATAGTTATTGTTACTGTTGTGGTTGCACTGCCTGTTACGTTTGTAGCTGTTACAGTATAGGTTGCAGTTGCTGTTACTGTAGTCGGTGTTCCCGAAATAACTCCTGTACTGGTATTGAATAATAAACCAGCAGGCAATGCAGGGCTTACCGACCAGCTGGCGGCCGTTCCGCCTGTATTGGTTGGCGTTAACGGTGTAATTGCCGAGTTAATAGGATAGGAATTAGTTGAAGGACTATAGCTGATAACCGGCAGCGCTGGATTTACGGTAATGGTTAAAGTTGCGCTGCTGCTACCGCCCGCATTAGTAGCCGTAACTGTATAAGTGGCTGTAGCTGTTACTGCGGTTGGCGTACCTGTTATCATCCCTGTACTGGTGTTAAATGATAAACCTGCAGGCAACGATGGGCTTACCGACCAGCTTACAACAGCGCCGCCAATATTAGTTGGCGTCCAGGAGCTAATAGCTGTACCTACGACATAAGTATTAGTTGATGGAGTATAGCTGATGCTCGGCGGTAAAGGATTATTAACCGTAATGTTGATATTAAAGTTGCTGCTTCCTGTTACGTTTGTAGCCGTAATAGTATAAATGGTCAAAAAAGACTGCGAGGTCGGTGTTCCTGAAATGACACCTGTGGATGTATTAAATGATAAACCAGCGGGTAATCCCGGGCTGATAGACCAGGTCGTTGCTGCCCCACCAGTATTAGTTGGCGTTAAATTACTAATGGCAGTCCCCGCAGTATAAACATTTACCGCCGGACTATAGCTGATATTTGGTGCCTGTGGATTTACCGTAATTGCAACTGTTGCATTATCGCTGCCACCTGCATTGGTTGCAGTTATGGTATATGTAGTTGCCGATGAAGTTGCTGTTGGGGTGCCCGAAATAACACCTGTAGAGGTGTTAAATGACAAACCCGCAGGTAATGCCGGACTTATTGACCAGCCTGCTGCCGGTACCGCACCACCTGTATTTGTCGGCGTTACGCTACTTATGAATGTACCAACCGTGTAGGTATACGTTGACAGGCTATAACTAATATTCGGCGGAGGTGTAGTCACTACAAGCGATAATCCACTGCTTGTGTATGGGCCACCGCCACTATTATTATCTGTAATTTTTATTGTAAAACCATACGTTCCGATAGGCGTTGAGCTCGATGTCGTGACGGTGAAAGTAATTGTTGAATTACTTCCGCTCGGTTTAAATGTCGGATTGGTTAAAGTACCATTTGTAATGGTTTCTGTACCTGAAGTAAAACTCCATGTTACCCCGGTAGGTGTTCCGCCCGCCCAGGTCAGCAGAATATTATCTGAGCTTGGTGTCGTTGAACCTGATTCAGATAATGATATGGTATAAGTTACAGAAGTTCCTGTGCCTGCCGTGGCAGTGCCTGTTTGGGAACCGTATGTTACTCCGGTTACTTTTTTTGCGGCATATGCCGTGGCCGAAAAGCAAAAACTGACCAGTATAGAAGCCAGCGTCAGTATAAAAATTTTTGAAATACCTGAAAATAGTAACCTTTTTATCATGATAAACTTTGCAACGGCTATAGAACCCTACATCTACATGCCGGGTTTATGTCAAATTATGCTTTACCAGTGCATAGCCGCCCATTTATACGGAAACAGCCAATTCCTGTATTCAATTCTCCCAGGGCTTCAGATGCAGATGGTTTTACTTTTCCGGTGATATTTACCGGTGGCTTTTTTGCCGAAATTATATGTCCGTAAAATGTTCTGATGGTATTTTGGGAGCATACAGTGTGGTTGGATAACTAAAGAAAAGACAGCAAACCGTTCATCTCATTATTTATCTCCAAAGCCTTTAAAACGCGTTTTTATACGTTTTTTCGAGATAAATGTTTCAACTTCTAAGCGTGTGCATTAGCACGAATAGGCAAAAAAACCTTAAGTAGATGTTTTACTTACAGTTACGTAGATTATCTCTTGCGAGCCACCGATTGAGAAAAGAATCTCATAAGCCTGAATTTGAGGCGATTTGCTAATCTATTGTCCAACTGTCCGGAAGGTTAACGTGATTTATTAAGGCTTATCTTCAGGAGTCTTTGGTGCCGCAACATCCGTTTGAGAGCTATCTTTCTCAACAGTTTTGGTTTTATTCTCTTCAGCATGTTTGGTTTTGCTGATCGAAGCCTTAAGTTTTATTCTTTTCCCGTCTACTGAAACTTTCAGTTCTTTTATTGTATCGGAATGTGCCGAAGTATCTGGCAATTGTAGGGGCGCCGCCTGGTCGTTGGACGATTTTTCCTCTTCCTTATGTGCTGGTTTTACTTTTTCCGGGTTATCTGACGACTTTTTGGAGCTTACTACTTCCTTATTATCTTCTGAAGATCTAAACAGTCTTTTGATAGGCTCTTTGAAAAGAACAGTCAATATCAACAGAGCGAGTACAGAAAGCAAAATAGGGATCATCATCTTTTTACCGCCTGTTACGGCTCCACCCGAACCATCATTATTCAATTTTAATAGGTATAGTGAAAAGTTATCTTTGGTAACATCCCGGCAATGTTCCATAAACAAACCTCTCTTGCTATTAGCGTGGCTCAAAGTGATTGCCCGTAACCGGTCGTCTGTTATTTGTTCAATCACGCCGTCGGTGCACAACATGATATAATCGTCGTCCTGCACATCCCGGATAACATGCATTTCGATCTCCGAAGGCTCCCCGGCAGCACTCAGCGCTCTTGTAATGATGTTACGTTGAGGATGAATGCGGGCCTCCTCTTCGGTTATTTCACCATGCCGCACCAGGTTCCCTACGAGTGAATGATCTGCCGACTGCCACACCACTTCTCCCTTCCGCAAATGATAAATCCTGCTATCACCACACCAGGCAACGGATACATTGCTCCCGTTCAGATAAGCCAAAGTAAGTGTAGTGCTCATCTTCTGGGCATCCGGGTGCTCAATCGCATAATTTCGCATCTGCTGCAAAACATAAGATTGTGCGGCCCTGATGTAAGCATCGGATAATGCGCCGCGCGGAGGTGCATTCTGACCGAAAAAAGCCGCAAATCCTTCGCAGGCAATACGGCTTGCTTCTTCGCCCATATTTTCGCCACCAACACCATCGCACACCAAAAACAGTTTATCAGAAACAGTGGCTTTGCCCGGGGCAGGGAAGATGGAATCTTCCAATTGCGGCCTCTGACCTATCTCATTGAGGCAGGTAATTTGTTTTATGCTGATCATCTTTTCTCCTTTTTTAATATCCTCTACAGGGTATATCGGACGAATTGAAAAATGTCACTCTTCTAATTCATCTTTTTCATTTCCGGCAGAGTTAATTCTTTAGCACATTGTTTTCCCATTGTCCCGAGGAATAAACGTTACCGTCTTTGTCGTACAATGTGCCATATCCATTTTTTTTACCATCACTCCAGGCTCCAACATATTTGTACCCATCGGTGCCGGTCATCGTTCCTTGTCCGCTTTGTTTACCATTTGCCCAATCACCATCATATACCCTGCCATCATGCCAATAATAGGTACCTTTCCCGCTATAGGTTCCATTGTACCAACCGCCGGTATACCTGTCGCCCTTAAATTCGTCGTCCCGGTTATAATATGTTGTTCCCTGGCCAGTTTGATAGCCATTAGCAAATTCACCTATATATTTATCATTGTTCGCGGCAATATAAACACCGGCGCCATCCATTGCCCCATTCCTGAAGTCGCCTTCATAGGTATCTCCGCTATGAAAATATCGTTTGCCTTTCCCATTAGCTATTCCATCTACCGATTCACCTACATATTTATCTCCGGCCAGCTCGCCGCTTGTAAATACCTTCGTTCCATAGCCGTTTGGCAGACCATTTTTTAACCATCCCGTATAAGTAATGTTGTAACTTTTATCCTTGAAGTTCAACACCATCGGCTTATCTGTAACATATACTTTATCATCAGGATTACTAACCTGGGTATAAGGTTTTGCGGAAGCGGTGTCTGCCGCTTTCCTTATCACCGAATCATGGGATTTATTTGTTGTGTCAATAGTGCTTGTTAGAGACGACGAATCGCCGGAGCTTTTGAAAACTTTAGGCAGTACATTAATCACAATGATTACAACAACAATTGCGCCTACCGTCAACAATGTTTTGGTTAACCAGTCGCTCTTAACGGGCACAGGGGCTGGTGCCGGAGTATCCTTCCTTTTATTTTTGAAGGGGTCGATATCAACGGGATTGATCTGTGTCCGCTCTGTATCTTCCTGCGGCGGTGGAACTATTTTCTTTTGATCTTTGTATTCCGGGTCAAACATCTTCAGTAGTGTTTCAGCATCTTCCGGACGTGCTGAGGCATGCTTTTGAAGGCATGCCTTAATGATGGGTTGGTATTGCGCCGGAACACGGCTGTAGTCGGGCTCTTTAGTGATTATTTCGTCATGGATACTTTCATAATCTTTATTTTCTTCGCCGAAAGGCATTTTACCTGTTAACATACGGTAAAACATTACACCTACTGCCCACAGATCGGTACGGTTACTTATAGCTCCATTTAAACCATAGGTCTTTTTCAGAAGCTGCTCAGGCGCCATATAGTCAATGGTGCCTACACCAGCGGTTGTTGAAGGGCGGTTTGTATTGTCTTCCAGCACATCCCTGCTGATACCGAAATCCGATATCTTCACCACATTATTTCCCTTACGGTCTTTCTTAAACAGGATATTGCCTGGTTTCAGATCGCGGTGAATAATTCCCTGGTCATGCAGATAGGCCAGTCCGTTCAATATTTGTGCAATGATCTTTACGGTTTCAGCCTCAGTCGGCGGCATGGTGCTTCTTAACCATCCGGCTAAACTACCGGCATCTGCATATTCCATTACCAGTACAGGGTAGCTTACCTGGCGTTGCATCGAATCAGTATGAATAATGTAATCAAAGTTGAGGTACCTGATCACGTTGGTGTGGGCCAGCAACTCGCCTTTCTTGTACTCCTGTTCCAAGGTATACTTCCCCTGGAATGAGCCGCCGGTCGAGCCCTTCGCTATTGCTTCACGGTATATTTTCAGTGCAACCAGGTGCCCATTATTATCCTTCGCCCTGAAAACTTCGGCAAAAGCCCCGTTGCCTATCACGTCATTTTCCGGATCCCATTCATACTGATTCAGTTTCATGATCTTATTGCTTAGGTGAATGATATTTTCTATTTACATGGCATTGCTGCTAATCCTTGTGCCATATAACCACATCTCTTTATATTTTGTACCGGCATGGGTATATATTCCTTCGCCGCTTCTTTTGTCATTTACCCAATTGCCGTCATAGGTGTCCCCGTTATGCCAGTAGTATATCCCCTGCCCACTAAATTGACCGTTCGTGAAGCCTCCTTCATATTTATCGCCTTTATATCCGTTGTCGGCGTTAAAGTATTTGATGCCTTTCCCCGTTCTGAGCCCGTTTGAAAAATCTCCTACATATTGATCGCCGTTTTGATAGTTGAGCGTCCCCTTCCCTTCGTATTTATCATTGACGAACGGGCCCACATATTTTTCGCCGGTGGGGAATATTTCTGTGCCATTTCCGTTTCTCATATCATTCTTCCAATCGCCCTGGTAACTTTCTCCGTTTGAGAAAGTAAATTTTCCGGTACCATCCTTTTTACTCCTGGACCAATTACCTTCATAACGGTCGCCATTGGCATAATAGTAAGTACCCTCCCCTTCAAAATAGAAGTCCTTACGGTGACCAACATATTTTGCATTGTTTGCATAATTTATTGTGCCATTATCAGGATCGCCGTTTTTCCAGTCTCCGGTATAACTATCTTTATTAGGGTATGTTGCTGTTCCATTTCCATCAGGCACATTGTTGCGCACCATGCCAGTATAAGTATAATCTACCCCGCGGCTATCGCGAAGCTGCATATTCGTTACATTATCTGTACCGCCATGCAGAAATTTGACCCCAAGGAAAATAACCAGTATCACTGCTGCGACAATCGCGATATATTTCCCAATGGGTTTTGGTTTAGGGGGAGGAAGTGCAAAGACTTTATCCTTCTGCTGTTGTTGCTGTTTATCTTTAAAAGGATCAGGGTTGATCTGTGTACGCTGGTTATCATCCGGGATAATGGTACCTTCGGATGATTTCTTCGGACCATCTTCCAGCATTCTCAATACCGAATTCGCATCTGCTGGCCTTGCGGAGGCATGCTTTTGCAAACAGGCTTTAATAACCGGTTGATATTTAGTGGGAACCTTACCGTAATCAGGCTCTTTGCTAATAATCTCGCTGTGAATGTTCTCGTAATCCTTGTTTTCTTCTCCAAAAGGCATTTTGCCGGTGAGCATACGATATAGCATTACCCCCGCGGCCCACAAGTCGGTGCGATTACTTACTTCGCCATTCAGTCCGTAAGTTTTTTTCAGCAATTGCTCAGGCGCCATATAATCTATAGTGCCTACGCCGGCGGTGGCCGATGGTCTGTTGGTGCTATCCTGCAGTGTATCTCTGCTGATACCAAAATCAGATATCTTAACTACTTTGTTGCCCATCCGGTCTTTTTTGAACAGGATATTACCGGGTTTCAAATCACGGTGAATGATGCTTTGTTCGTGCAGGTAAGCTAGTCCGTTTAAAACTTCGCGTGCGATCTTTATTGCCTCGGCTTCCGTGGGCGGATTGGTGCTTTTCAACCAGTCAGATAAATTACCTGCATCGGCGTACTCCATCACCAATACGGGATAACTTACGGAACGCTGCATGGAATCCACGTGAACTATATAATCCAGGTTGATATACCTGATCACATTAGTGTGGGCCAACAACTCTCCTTTTTTATATTCTTCCTCAAGGGTATACTTATTTTGAAAAGCGCCCCCGGTGGAGCCTTTTGTAATGGCTTCGCGATAAATTTTAAGTGCGGCATAATGTCCGTTATTATCCTTTGCCCTGAACACCTCGGCAAATGTGCCGTACCCGATCACATCATTTTCCGGATCCCATTCATACTGGTTTAGTTTCATAACTTTTGATTTGATAGATTTGATTAAAGTTTCCATTTCTTATTCTCCTGTTTTAGAATATATAGGCCGAATCAAAAAATGTCACTCATCTATTATTTAAATTTTATCTACAGCAATTTTTCAATCATTTACGGACATATACCGGTACGGTAACAGGATCACGTTTCATAAATAACCTTGCTGCCTCGCTGGATAACCCTGATAGTTCCCTGAGCCGTGTCGGATCGCTATTTTTCTCATCCAGCGCATACACGGCGGATTTGTACACCAGGTACCAGTTATGAGTATCCGGAGTCTTGACATTGATCAATTTACAGTCAGCAGGCACAAAGTTTCCCCGCAAATCAACTATCAATTTTTCCTTTTCCTTCCGGAAGAAATATTGAGCTTCATCTGCTTTCTGTAATCGGGCAATAAGATTATCAGAAGGCTTGGCAGATACCTGCAATGGCTCAACCTGCACTTTAATTGTCTCTGTCGTTTTTGTTCCAAAGTTTTCAGATTGGCCTGTTTTGATTAATGTTTTAATAGACGCAGACGGACCGAGCTTATACACATTGCCATCATACCAGAGGTTATACTGATCGCCGTTTTTAAAAACATGCAACCGGATCATACCTAATTCGGGGTTATTATAAATAGATAGCACCCCATCTTTGAATGTATATGCCCATATGCCCGGATGAAGCACCGATAGCACCTGTACTGTATTTACTTTTCCACCATCCGTTAGGCCATATTGATCGCCTTTGTTAACAGGTAATGTGCTGGGATTTTTTTTGACCGTAGTAGTTGTCGACGGGTTATTTTTCGTACCCGCATATTTTCCGGCTTTCCCTCCTGAATCGACCTTGGCATTATTTGGCGCCTGGGCGATCTGCTGATTTGGTGCTGCCTCTTTTAAAGTGTAATACCATATACCAAATGCCACCAGCAACACCGAAGCCGCAATGCCGGATATCACCAGCATATTGCTGCGCCATTTACTGATCGAAATAACTTTACGATCCTCTTCAATGCTCAGATCTTCATCAATATATTCATTGTAATAGCCTTCCAGGCGTTGTTTCAACGAATCACGACCTGCTTTCTCAATTCCGTCATAAATCTTCTGGTAAGCCTCAACTTCCTTTTTAAACTCCGGATCATTGAGATAGCGGGTTTTAAACACCTGTTGCTGCTGCTCATCCAGCTCATTGCTGAGGTAGCGGTCAATCAGATCAATATCTTTCAAATCGTCTTCCATTGCTAAATCAAATTGATAATGTGTTCGTACGATGTAAAACCCTTCAATCGTTTCAGGCACCTTAATTTCTGCTGCCTGGCCGAGTGCGCATCAGCGTAACCATAATCCTGGGCAATTTGCTCCATCCGTATTTTCAGGTAAACCGTCGCTTCTATCAGCGTTTTGCAGGGCTCGCCCAGTTTGTTCAGTGCCTCCTGCAAATAATCGCTCAAACTGCGCTGCTGCATCCTGAACTCAAACTGCCGGTCTTCCTCCGCTTCTTCATTTGCACTGATAATATCTTTTATTTTAGTAGCCTGCCGTTTCAGTTTATCCAACTTGTCGAACCATTTATTGCGACAAATAGTAAGCAGGTAGCCTTTCAGGCTATTCTGTAAATACTTTCCTGTTCGCAGATTCTCATAAAATGAGATAATAGCATCCTGCAGCAGGTCTTTTGCGTCCTCCTCGTCACCGTTGTTCTGCCGGGTAAAGCGCCTTACATCCGGCAGAAAACTGTATAAATACTTCAGATAATTCTCGTTCCCTCTTTTTAGTTCGTCAATAATCTGCGTTTCGGTCATATTAAAAGTGAATACCTGATAATGGGTTAAATGTTACCTGCCTGGTTTCCTGTATGGGTATATTAAATGTTCGTCCCTGTATGTAAACTTCTGCGTCGCCCTTCAAAACGAATACAGGCCTAGGGTTAAGTACGTCCGACATCCTGGCCTGGCTCAGCAGGCGCAGATTATCCACCTCTACCTGCAATGGGATATCTGCATCTTTGCCTGCGTCCAGTTTCACCGTATCTTTCAGCTTCCAGTTGGCTATGCCCAGGGTTTCATTTTTCCGGTAAATCTCGAGATTGAGCTTGTTCAGCTTATACCCAAATGAGAATTGATTATGCAGGCCGATCGACATCTGGAACATGCTTTTATTAAGCCCGGGCATCTTTGTCAGCTTTAATCCCTTGATACGGAAATTAGAGTCATTTTTAAAAGTGTTATTGATCTGCGCGATCAATACCTCCTTTACATTGATGGTGATATTGTCCTTCAGCGCAATATCCCACGAAATACCTATCGATTTCACCTTGCTATTCCCTGTTATGTTAAAAGTGGCAGCATCGCCCTGAAGCAATTCGGGGAATACTTTAGCCAGCGTCCACAAATTGATCTTCGATACCATCGCGATGATTATCGTGTCTTTGCCGGGCAAGCGAATTTCCTTATTCAACGTGCTTACGCCTACCAGTTTACCCTTGTAGTAAGTATTGATCTTTGATGCGGTGATGGTGGCGCCCATACCATTGGGGTTGTATACCTTGAAATCGATATTTGCTTCGAGTATTGAATCTTTTACAGCGCCGATCTTTACCGAATTTACATCGATAAAAACCGGTTTTTTAAAACATGAGCAAAGCGGCATGCTCAAAAGCATAATCGATAGGACATACACTGTTCGGACCGCACGCATCGCTATTTTATTTTTGTTGCGTGTCATATCGTATCTTTTTTCTTTAATGAATAATAGGTGAGTGCATACATAGCAGCACTGAGCAGCAGAATAGCCATAATATTTGCCCCCATACTATTAAATGCGTTCACAAATGCACCGCCGTTAGAAGTGAGTGTATTATTATAGTATAATTCATCCAGCGCGGGCGCTTTAAACGGAGCTGTAGTAATAGGAGTATTGATTTTGTTGTTCTGTATCCTCAGAAAGCCCTCCGTTCCCCAGCGGCCAAGGGTGAAATAGCTCAATGCATCCACCTTTACACTTCTCAAATGCTCCACCACGCCTGCCAGCATGATTTGCGGCATCAGGGCGATGGGTACTACCGTCAGCACCTTCTCGGTCGTAGTAAAATAAGCCGAAAGGAAAAGTCCGAATAATGTTGCTGATGAAGCGGTATAGAACATATAGGCTATATTTTGGGAATAGCTTCCAAGCGCCTCATCATTATGAAATCGCAAATGGATAATGGAAATAAAAATCACTACCTGCACCAATGAAATAATGGATAGCACCACCCATTTGGAAAGAATATAGGTATGAATGTTCAGGTTAAACATCCGTTCACGTTTGTAAATGGCGAACTCGCCGACGATCTCTTTAGATGAATTGCTCACCCCAAACCAGATAGCCGAAATGGCGATCAGCATCATCACCTGTACATTCAAACCGTGGAAAATCACAGCCACCAAACCGGCAATGATAAACGGCTGCGCCAGCAACAGGTACATATTATATTTGTCACTGATCTTGATCTTCAGATATCGGAGCGTTAGCCAGTAAAACTGCAACAGCAGGTTGTTTTGCTTGTCGGCTACCATCTTCTCTGGTTCACGACGGGTTATTGCACCGCGCGGAGCTATGTAATAATCTTTAGGATCAAACCTTTTATCATCGCCGCATATCTTATAAACCTCAAGGATATTGGATACCTTAAATTTCTCCAGCAAGCCATTCCGCTCGCCATAGTAAACAAAGTAGCCTTTGATCGCCATGAAGATGATCTTATCGGCATAAAGCAAATCCTCAGGTTTGTGGGTTACCATTACGATGGTTGTTCCGTTGGCGGCCAGTTCCTTTAATGATTTCAGGAACTCATCGATACTTTCCGGATCAAGTGGCGAGGTGGGTTCATCCAAAAACAAAATGGTTGGACGGCTCAGTAATTCTACTGCAATGCAAACCCGCTTGCGCTGCCCACCTGAAAGTCCACCTACTTCTTTATGGCGTATCTCATCATCAAAATTCAGACTGGCCAGTACTTCGGTTATGCGCTTGCTGATCTCTGCATCCGTGGTATCGTCAGGCAGTCTTAGCTTGGCGGCCATGTAAAGCGTTTCCTCTACCTTTAGTTCTTTGTGGATGATATCGTCCTGTGGTACATAACCAATTTTCCGTTTCAGGAGCTGATAATTCTCGCGCAAGGAAAGTCCATGAATGTAAATATTACCCGAAGTTGCCGGGTTATCGCCATTGAGCGCTTTTAACAGTGTAGACTTACCACATCCCGACGGTCCCATTAGCGCCACGATCTTTTTGTAAGGTATCTCCACACTCATCGGGTTCAGCCCTACAAACTTGTTAGCATATACTTTTCCTATCCCCTCAGCTCGTATGGCTACTTCTTCACGCAAATCGCGGTAACCATCCACCAGGCTGAAACAGTGTAAATGGATTAATACGATGTCCTTATCCTCCAGCAGTTTGGACTGATTAGGCTCCAGGCGGGTTTCATTCAGAAAAGTCCCATTGGTTGACCCGAGGTCTTTAACCCAATACCGGCCTCCTTCAAAATAAATTTCTGCATGCTTACGCGACACGGTCCTGTCGTCCGGCGCACGGTCGGGTAAAACAATATCATTATCATCTGCACGGCCGATCCTTATCGGCAACTTCAGGTTCAGCAGGCTGTCGAACTTTTTAT
>Ga0207695_10005858_pt1 | contig 16129 bp, 9 predicted proteins | sample KBSC54metaG_FD_184354 | JGI IMG/M metagenome (GOLD analysis project Ga0207695, IMG submission 184354) | Corn rhizosphere microbial communities from Kellogg Biological Station, Michigan, USA - KBS C5-4 metaG (SPAdes) (version 2) | ecosystem: Host-associated > Plants > Roots > Rhizosphere > Soil... | reverse complement strand
CAGATTGAGCTGCCTTCGTGGGGATTTGCGAATACCGGGACTCGATTCGGCAAATTTACGCAGCCGGCCGCTGCGAGCACGACGGAAGAGAAACTCAGCGACGCGGGCCAGGTGCACCGCTTGACCGGCGTGTGCCCGACGGTGGCGCTGCACGTCTTGTGGGATCTGCCGAACGGAGTTCAGGACGCGGCCTCCGTGCAGACCATGGCCACGAAGTACGGACTGCGCGCCGGGGCGATCAATCCGAATGTCTTCCAGGATCAGATTTACAAGTACGGCTCGCTGGGCAATCCCGACGCGGAGATCCGCGAGGCGGCGATGCGGCACATTCTGGACAGCATCGAGATCGCGACGAAGCTGAACAGCCGCGACCTGTCGCTGTGGTTCGCCGACGGGTCGAACTATCCGGGCACGCAGAACATCCGGCATCGGCGCAAATGGTTCGTGGATGGGCTGCGCGCAGCGCACGAAAAGATGAGCGGCAATCAGCGCATGCTGGTGGAGTACAAGCCGTTCGAGCCGGCCTTCTATCACACGGACATCGCGGATTGGGGCATGGCGATGCAGTTCGCGCGCGATGCCGGGCTGCGCGCCAAGGTGCTGGTCGACACGGGCCATCATTATCAGGCGCAGAATATCGAGCAGATTGTGGCTTGGCTGCTGGATCTGGATATGCTCGGCGGGTTCCACTTCAACGACCGGCGGTATGCGGACGACGATCTGACCATGGGGTCAATCGATCCCTACCAGGTGTTCCGCATTTTCCACGAGATCGCGTTTTTCGAATGGGAGACGGGGGAGCGGGCGGACATCGCGTACATGATCGACCAGAGCCACAATTTGAAGGGCAAGATCGAGGCCATGATTCAGACGGTGACGACGGCCATGGAGTTGTACGCCAAGGCGGCACTGGTGGATCACGAGAAACTGGCCGCGTACCAGACGAGCTGCTCGCTGGTGGATGCGGAGACGTGTTTGAAAGACGCGTTCTCGACCGACGTGCGGCCGGCGATTCGCGAGTGGGCCGCGTCGAAAGGGCTGCCGGCGGACCCGATGGATGCGTTCCGCCAGAGCGGATACCTGGAGCGGATCACGGCGGAGCGGGCGGCGAAGAACGCGGCGAGCGTGTCGAGCTACGCATAACGACATGCCTCGCTACGCTTTCAAGTTACAGATCAAGGCTGACGCGATCGAGGAGTACGAGCGCGAGCACACGCGCGTCTGGCCGGAGTTGCTGGCGAAATTGAAGGAGGTCGGGATTTCGGATTACTCGATCTTCCGGCGGGGTCAGGAACTGGTGCTGGTGCTGCGAGTGGAGAACTTCGACCAGGCGTGGGACGAGTTGGATCGCGATCCAGTGAATCAGAAGTGGCAGGTGTTTATGAGCCGGCTGTTCGAGCCGGTGCCGGGGATTCAGCCGGGCGAGCGGTTCGCGATGATGAAGGAGGTGTTCTATCTGGAGTAGGAGTCAGGAGTTATCCCACCGGCGCTCCCTGACGGTCGCGGCCCCGTTGTGTTAATCGGAGCCGCGACCGTGAAGGAGCGATTTTGGAGTCCTACGCCGAAACGGTCAGCAGGCTGTCGTTGGGGTAAAAGTGGTCGACGTTTTCCGGGGTGATGAGCTGGTGGTTGGTGAAGACGGCGGGCGGGACGGGACGGCGGGCCAGGATGTCGAGGGCGAGTCGTAGGAGTCCGTCTCCGTATTTTTCGGCGAAGTAGGCGACCGAGCCGATCAGGCGGGTGTTGGCGGTGCGCAGTTCGGCGCGGGCTTCGCGTTCTCCGTTTTGGCCGACCACTACGCAGTCGTTGGCGCGGCCGGCTTCCTGAAACGCCCGCATGGCGCCGAGAGCGCTGGAGTCGTTAGCGGCTCCGACGAGGATGCGCCTGGACTTGGTTTCGCGCAGGAATTTGCGGATTTTTTCGAGGCTCTGTTGAAACTGGCCATCGCCATCCAGGGACACCGTGCGGCAGCGGTCGGAAAGCCGGAGGATCTCGCCGATTCCGGTAGAGACTCCGCGCATACGGGCTTTGGGCAGCGACCCGGCTCGCAGAATCTCGACGAGCACGATCTCATCGATTTCCCCGCCCCAGTTTTTCTTGGCCCAGCGGCCGAGACATTGTCCCGCGATGAGTCCGGCCTGGTAGTTGTTGGCGCCGAAATAAGTGGCGCCGGGATGCGGGATGTCGATCGCGATGAACGGAATATTCGCCTCCATGTATTTGGAGGCGATGGCGGGCGCGATCCCTTCGTCGGTCTGAAATTCGATGACGAGATCGACCTGCTCACGGATGAGGTAGTCGGCGCTGCGGAGGGCGATCTTAGGTTGGTAGCGGTTGTCGACCGTGATGAGTTCGACGTGCTCGCGTTCGGCGGCACGGGTGAGGCTGAGGCGGACTTCGCGGTCGAAGGACGTGTCCTGTCCCTGGGCGGCGTAGCCGATACGGTAGAGGCGGCGCCGGCGGACTTCAGATGCCAAGCGGTAATGATTTTCGCCGACCTTCTCGAGGAAGCCGCACTGGTGCAGCGTGTACAGCAGGCGGAAACACATGCCCTTGTTGAAGCCGGTGCGGGTAACCACGTCCCGCAGACGGAGCACATCGCCGGCCGACTGGAATGCCTCCAGAATGCGGGAGGCGTGGACCAGGGATTTGACCATGTACCGGGCGTGGTTGGAAGTCTTCACGTGGACTCGGTTCGATTTGTAGACTGTTGTATCAGTTTTGCTATCCAAAACACAAACAGCGTTAGCATAGGAAACACATGAATCCTGCACTAGGCGTGGTATTTCACTGGCTGGGCGGCCTGGCGTCCGGGAGCTTCTACGTTCCGTTTCGCGCCGTAAAGCGATGGTCGTGGGAAACGTACTGGCTGGTGGGCGGATTTTTCAGTTGGATCATCGTGCCATGGGTGCTCGGCCTGTACATGACCAACGACCTGACGGCGGTGCTGAGCGCCACGCCGGAGCGCACGCTGTTCTGGTGCTACTTCTGGGGACTGTTGTGGGGCTTGGGCGGGCTGACGTTCGGACTGACGATGCGATACCTCGGGATGTCGCTGGGAATGGCGATGGTGCTGGGATACTGCGCGGCTTTCGGCACGTTGATGCCGCCGATCTTCGACGGCGTGTTCGTCAGCAGCGTGCTCGGCACAATGTCGGGACAGATCATTTTGCTCGGCGTGGCGGTCTGCCTGGGCGGCATCGCGTTCGCCGGGAAAGCCGGCATGTCCAAAGAGCGCGAGATGAGCTCCGAAGAAAAGAAGAGCGTCATCAAAGAGTTCAATCTGCGGAAGGGCGTGCTTGTGGCGACGTTTTCGGGCGTGATGAGCGCGTGCTTCTCGTACGGACTGCGCGCGGGCGATCCCATCAAGGCGTTGACTCTGCAGCACGGCACGAGCACGTTGTGGCAGGGGCTGCCGGTGCTGGTGGTGGTGCTGCTGGGCGGCTTCACCACGAACTGTATCTGGTGCGTGATTCTGAACGTCAGGAACCGGACGGGGTATCAGTATACGAGTCCCGTCTCACGCGAGGCGGAGCATAAGAAAGATCCGGCGGTACCGTTGCTGCGAAACTATTTTTTCAGCGCGCTGGCGGGGACGACGTGGTATTTCCAGTTCTTCTTTTACACCATGGGCGAGACGCAGATGGGCAAATACAAGTTCTCCAGTTGGACGCTGCATATGGCGAGCATCATCATCTTCAGCAGTCTTTGGGGAATCGGGCTCCATGAGTGGCGCGGGGCGAGCCGCCGGACGTGGAGCTTTCTGTTCTTGAGCCTGGCGACGCTGGTGGCGTCCACGGTCATCGTGGGGTACGGGAACTACTTGGGGACGAAGTGAAGTCAGCAGGCGAAAGCGCCTGCCTTAACCTTACTCGCGCGCGGCGGGAGCGGGCTCGCCGGTGAGGTCTTCGAATTTCACGGGCGGATTGTAATACAGGATGCGGAGGCAGCTCTCGCACTGCATGAATTTTTCGCCCTTGCGGAGTTCCTGGAAAAACTGCGGACGCATCTGAATCTGGCAGACGTTGCAGCGGCCGTCAATGGCTTCGGCGACGCCGATTCCTTTGCGAGCTTTGCGCACCTTCTCGTACTGCTGGTAGTGGGCGGGAGCGATACCGGAGACGATCTCCGCGCGTTCCTTGTTTAGCTCGGCGGCAGCCTTCTCGTCCTGCGCGGTGCGTTCACGCGCCTGCTGCTTTTCCTTCTCTACCTCTGCCTTTTCGAGTTTGAGCGCAGCCTCGGCGGCCTTGACGTTCTTATCCAGCGGCTCGGATTCGCCCATCAATTCCAGAATCCGGTCTTCGGCCGTTCGGATCTCTTTCTGGCAGAAATCAATCTCGTTCTGGAAGGCACGATACTGGTCATTGGTTTTGGCCTGCAGCATCTGGTCCTTCAGCTTTGAGATCTTCTGGTCCTGCACCTGGATATCGCCTTCGCACTTCTTGCGCTCTTTCTGATTGGCGGTCAGCGCCGCGCGATCAGCCTCGAGCTTGCGCTCGTGCGATACCAGTTTCTTCTCAATTTCGGCGATGTGTTTTGGTAGAGTGGCAATCTCGCGCGCCAAATCCGCAAGACGATTATCGATATCTTGCAGGCGGATCACCAACTTCAAGTCGGGGAGCATTCCTTAAGGAAGTGTAGCACGGCCCTCCTGACGCTCTCCAGTTCTTCCACTCGAAACAGGCTGGCCGCGAAATAAAATACGGCGGCGCCGAATGGAATAGAGACTGCTACATCGGCCAACTGTGCGCCTTTTCCCGAGCCTAGCACTGTGTGCACTGCATAGCTCGACGCGCGGCACGCGACGCCCATAATGAGCGCGGCTGCCAGGATTTTCGCCGCCCCGCGGACGAGCCGCCGGCCATGCAGTCGACCCAAACGCGCACGCATCAACAGGAACAGCGTCGCCGATCCGGCCAGTGCGACCACGGACGTGGAGAGCGCGAGCCCGGCGTGTCCCATGCCGGCCCATTTGACCAGAGCGAACGCGCCGCACAGATTCATGGCGATCGAACCCAGGCTGACCAGCATGGGCATGCGCGCGCTATTCAGCGCATAGAAAGCGGGAGCAAGAACTTTGGTGGCGGAATAGCCGGCCAGTCCGGCGCTGTAACAGGCGAGCGCCAGGGCCGTCTGGTGCGTGTCGAACACGGTGAAGCGGCCCCACTGGTATACGGCGGCGATCATGCTTTCGCCCATGACGGCCAGACCGATCGATGACGGGATGGTCAACAGCAGTACGGTACCGAGCGAGTGCGCCAGCGTGTCGCGGAAATCGTCCATGCGTTCGAGCGCGGCGTTGCGGGAAATGGCCGGCAGGGTGGCGGACGCGATGGCGACGCCGAACAGCCCGAGCGGCAGTTGCATGAAGCGGAACGCATACCCGAGCCAACTCACCGAACCGTTGATGACGTTACCGGCGGCATCGGTAAGGCTCGACGCCAGGTTCGTGTTGACCATGACGTTGATCTGCGTGGCGGCGTTGCCGACAAAGGCCGGCAGCATGAGCAGAAAGATCTCGCGTAATCCGGGATGGCGGAAGTCCAAGCGCGGCCGGAAGGCGAAGCCGGCGCGGTACATCGCCGGGATCTGCCAGAGCAACTGCAGCGCTCCGCCGGCCACCACTCCGCAGGCCATGCAAACGATCAGGCCCTGGTCGAGTCGGCGTCCGACGGTGAAGCCGAGGGCCAGTCCGACCACCACGGACCCGATATTGAAGAAAGTCGAGGAGAGCGCCGGCACGCCGAAGCGTCCGCAGGCGTTGAGCGCGCCCATGGCCTGAGCGGCAAGAGCCACCAGCACCAGAAACGGAAACATGATGCGGGTGAGCAGGACCGACAACTCGGCTTTGCCCGGGACCTTGGCGTAACCAGGCGCCAGCAGCGTCACGAGCTGCGGGCTGAAGATCATGCCGAGAATGCAGAGCGCACCGACCACGAGGATGAGCGCGGTCGCGACCAGATTCGAAAGTTCGGCGGCCTCGCGCTTGCCTTTGGTGGACAGATAGCGCGTGAAAATGGGGACGAAGGCCGAGGACAGCGCGCCTTCGGCAAACAGATCGCGGGTCAGGTTGGGAATGCGGAAGCCGAGCAGGAAAGAGTCGTAGGCGATGCCGGCGCCAAACAGCCGCGCCATGAGCATTTCGCGCACCAAGCCGGTGACGCGGCTCGCGGCGACGGCGGCCGACACCACGCCCGCCGATCGGAAGAACCCGTGCTTCTCCTGCGCCGCGGGGGTCAAGTTATTCCGCGCGCCGGACTTCCACCTGGCGGTAAATCTCCCGCGTCTCCTCGAGAGAAGCGAAACTCATGCCGGGCAATTTCGCGGACGCGGTCCCCGCCGCGACGCCCCAGCGGAGAGCGTCCGCCGAATTCGCCTTACGCTGCATCGACCATGTGTAAGCGGCGGACAGTGCGTCGCCCGCGCCGATCGGACAGACGGCGTCGACGCGCGGCGGGATGGCTTCCAGGACTCCATCGGCAAACGCACCGATGGCGCCGCGGCTGCCCAGCGACAATACGACCGATTCGGCGCCCATGCGGCGAATCAACTCCGCGGATTCGAGTCCGTGAGTGCGGGTGAGAATCGTGCGGCCGAGCAGGCGTTCGGCTTCCTGCTGGTTCGGGGTCACGACGGTCGGCTTGGCTTCGACGCCTTCGCGGAGGGCCTGTCCATCGGCATGCAGCAGCGTCTTCACTTTGCGATGACGCGCCATAGCGATCAGTTTGGCGTAGAACGACGAAGGAACGCCGGGCGGGAGACTGCCGCAGATCATCAGCCACGTGGCGCCTTCCAGCCGGTCTTTCACCGCGCGCTCCACCCGCGCCACTTCGGCCTTCGTGAGGGTCGGGCCGGTCTCGTTGAGATTGACCGTGAGGCCATGACGATCGGTAACGGTGAGATTCGTGCGGATCGGGTTCTGGATGGGAATGATGGAAATCAGGTAGCCGCAATGGCTCTGGAGCGATTCGAGGCGCTTGCCCGAATTGCCGCCCGATGGAAAAACGGCGGTGGTCTCCGCGCCGAAAGAGTTCAGCACGCACGATGCGTTAATGCCGCGTCCGCCCGGCGACTCGCGATTCGAATTGATGTAGGCGCGGTCTTCGAAGGCCAGGCGATCGACGCTGATGATCCGGTCGATGGCCGGATTAATCGTCAAGGTAAGTATCAAGTTCCTATTATAGAGAGTGGAACAGGCCATCGCTTCTCAGTGGCCTGTTGAGCTGTGCGCCTCGAGCGACCGCTTGCTGACGCGGGCGGCTCCGATCGGAGCCGCGACCGTGAGGGAGCGGTTTCCTCGCGGCCGAAGCCTGCGCCACCTCTACTGAATCGAGATCGTGGTGCCGGCGGGGCTGGAGAGGCCGCCGATCACAATGGAAACCGCAGCCGAGCCGGCGGGGAGACCGGCGGGGATCTGCACGTTGATTTGGATCAGCCCGTTCGGGCTGGTAGGCGCCGCGCCAGCGTAAGCGACAGTGGCCGTCTTGCCGCCGATGCTGACCGTGGTGGTCTGTGTCAGGTTGGCCGGTCCGGTAGCGAGCGCGCCGTCCTGGCTGGCTGGGTTGGTGCCGCCCCCGCCAGTGGCGTAAAGTTGCACGAAGCTGCCGGCGGCCGCGGGATGAGCGGCATCGTTCACCGCGGGGGTCGTACCCTGATTGATGGCCGCGACCTGGCCCTTGCCGGACTTATCCAGCGTGAAGAGCGCGGGCGCGGCATTGGCCACATTGACGGTAACGGGCGCCGACGCCTGACCGTTGTACGAGACGAAGAGTTGGGCCGTGCTGCCCGTGAGACCGAATGGCGCGATCGCCGAGACCTGAGTCGCCGACGTGTAGAGGATCGGAATGGGCGTGCCATTCAGGTAGACGGTGGTGCCGCCGGCCGTGTTCGCGTACGTTCCGTTGACGGGCTGATTCACGACCAGGCCCGCCGGACCGATGTTGGTTCCGTAAAGCACCAGAATCTCGCCCGCCGAGATGGCGCCGGTGGCGTTGCTGGCCGAGTTAGTGACCGCGGCAACGCCCGCGCCCGCACCGGAGGACTGCAGCAGGCGGATCGCGTTGTTGCCGCTACCGGCGACGTAGATGTTGTTCTTGCTGTCGACGGCGAGTCCCGTGGGTCCGTTGAGCGTGGCTGACGTGGCCGGGCCGCCGTCGCCCGAGTAGCCGCGAAGATTCATCCCGGCGATGGTGAAGATGGGGCCGTTGCGGACGATCTTGCGAACGTTCTTGCTGAAGTCGCTGACATAAACCGCGCCGGTGGAATCGACCGCAATCCCGGCGGGCGTGACGATTTGAGCCTGTGTGGCCGGACCGCCGTCGCCGCTAGTGCCGGGAATGCCGGTGCCGGCGATGGTCGAGATATTGCCGCCGCTGGTGACCATGCGAACGCGGCTGTTGAGCGTGTCGGCGATATAAACGTTACCGGCGGAATCCGCCGCCACGCCTTGCGCGCCGTTCAGTTGAGCGAGGGTGCCGAGGCCGCCATCGCCCGAATAGCCCTGGCGTCCATTCCCGGCGATCGTGGTGATGGTACCGCCCGTCGAGAGCTTGCGCACGACATTGTTGCCGAAGTCGGCGATATAGACGTTGCCCGAGCCGTCGACCGCAAGACCGATGGGAGTGTTCAACTGCGCGCTCGTGCCCGCGCCGCCGTCGCCGCCGAAGCCGATCGTGCCGCTCCCGGCGACCGTGCTGATGGTGCCGCCGGAGACCTTGCGCACGCGCGAGTTCTGCGTGTCCGAGATATATACGTTCCCGGAGGCGTCCACCGCGATACCCTGTGGCGCATTCAATTGCGCGCTGGTGGCAGCTCCGTTATCGCCGCCGAATCCCGCGGTGCCGTTGCCGGCGAGCGTGGTGATGGTTCCGTTCGCGGCGACTTTGCGCACCGCGTTATTGCCGGTGTCGGCGATGTAGTAGTTGCCGGCCGAATCGACCGCTACGGCTTGGGGCGAATTCAACTGGGCTTTGGTGGAAGCGCCGCCATCGCCGGAGTAACTGAAGAGGCCATTGCCGGCGATGGTAGCGATGGTGGTGCCGGAAACTTTGCGGACGCGGTTGTTCTGTGTGTCGGCGATATAGATGTTGCCGGAACCATCCACCGTGACGCCGGAGGGCAGCCATAGTTGCGCGCTGGTGGCCGCACCGCTATCGCCGCCGAAACCCGAGGTGCCGTTGCCGGCGACGGTGTTGATCTTGCTGTCGGAAGCGTTGACCTTGCGGATGCGGCCGTCCTCGGGCTCGGCGATATAGATGTTGCCCGAAGAATCGACCGTCACGCTGTACGGAGAGATGAGCGCGGCACTGGTAGCGAGGCCGGTGTCGCCGGAGGTTCCGATCGTGCCGTTGCCGGCGACGGTGTTGATGATGCCATCCGTTGTGATCTTGCGGATGGCGGCGCTGACTGTATCGGCGATATAGATGTTGCCCTTGCTATCGATGGCTACGTCCTGCGGGTGATTGATTTCGGCTTTGTTGGCTGCGCCGGTGTCGCCGCTGAATGCGGGATAGCCATCGCCTGCAATCGAGTTGATAATGCCATCGGGGGTGACGAGGCGGATGAGATTGTCGGCGGTATCGGCGATGTAGACGTTGCCCTTGGTATCGACCGCGACACCCGAGGGGAGTTGAAGCTGGGCCTGATTGGCTGCGCCGCCATCGCCGACTGCGCCGACGTATCCGACGGTGCCGTTGCCGGCGAAGGTGTTGATGGTGCCATTGGGGAAAACAATGCGGATGCGATTGTTAAGCGAATCGGCGATGTAGACGTTGCCCGCGGCATCGACCGCGACACCGACTGGCGTGTTCAGTTGCGCATTGACGGCCGCGCCGCCATCGCCCGAATATCCCGGGCGCGAGTTTCCGGCGATCAGGACGAGATTCCCGCCGGCGATCTTGAAAACCGAGTTGCCGGCGCTCAAGTAGACGTTACCGGCCGAGTCGACGGCCACGCGCTTGGGCTGGCCTATGGAGGTGGCGGTGGGGGCGGCGGGGGTGGCGGGCGGCGCGCCACCGGCTACCGTAGAGATCGAATACTGTTGCCCCGGCGCCACAGAGGCGCACAGCAGCAACAGACAAGACGCACTTCCAAACAGGCTTCCAGATGCCAATCTTTTCATGTACAAACTCAGTCTAACAGGATGGCGCGAGAGCGCGGATCAAAGGATATAGCATCTAGAATGCCACGAGTGGCGGGGGAGAAAGGAACGTCCACCACGGAGCCACGAAGGGCACGGAGTAAGCACGGAATGAAGACTTGATGTTCGGCTTCTCCCTATGCCCCGTGTCTCTCCGTGCTTGCTTGGGACTCTACCAGTTCAACGTGGTGGTCCCGAATGTCTCGGACAGCGACGCCGTACCCCTCACATTCAACCTGGGTGCAGGGGTCGCAAACGTTGTACACGACCGTCAAGCGTTAACGGGACAGCAGAGGCCATACCGATGGGCTTCGTTCGCGTCCACCTCAGGATTTCGGCCTTTGCCGGCGCTGCGTTGGCCGCGACATTCGCGCAGACCAGGACTGCGGCGCGGCCGAAATTCGAGGTGGCTTCGATCAAGCCGTGCAAACCAGGCATGGACAACGGCCGGCGGAGCGGGTGGGCGAGCCTCTCTCCCGGGCAAGGGGCAGGGAGAGTCGTTAGCGATGGAGCATATACAGCGGCCGTCGAAGAATTGAAAACTCACTCCGGTCAGTCCGACCGCCGCCGCGGAATCTTCGTCATCTTGGGATTGGCGCCTCCAAGCGCGGCGAGCCGGCGGCCCGCTTCACGCGCAATCTTCTCCTCAACCGGAGTAAGTTCCCGCGCGGCCGGCGGAAGCTTGGGATCAACCGACTTCATTCGCTCCAATGTATAGCGTGGCGATGTAGTCCAACCGTCGCTCCCTCAGCAATCGGTCGTTCGGGATGATTAGATGGCGTGGTCGGCCGGGAGGTCTTCGCCGCGCCAGATGCGCTTCTGGGTCCAATCCTCGGGCGGGCCGGTCCAGAATGCGTGCGATGGGGGCAGACCGAGGGGGAGGAGGGCGGTCGCGCAAAGGTAGAGACTGCCGGTCGAAATGTAGTTTTCGCCGAGGTGGGGCTGGTGGCCGGCGAGGCCGACGGTGAGCCATCCGGCGTCGAAAGTACCCGGTGCGTCGAGGGTGCGGCGGATCACCATGGAAAGTGCACTCCGCACGCGAGGACCCGTAAGGGGAGGGGCCAACTCGCCCAGGAGCGCCATCTGCGCGAGCAGGTGGAAGGCGCCGCAGCGGTACGCGATGGAGCGTCCGACGGCGGGAAAAGTCCCTTCGGGCGAGATCAGGCGCTCCTGGATGACGGCGTAGCGGCGGGCGCGCGCCATGGTGTCGGCGGCCAGGCTTTCCCAGGTGCGCACACGCGGGCGCATCGTGCGCAGCACGTCCACCAGCATCGGCTGGATCACGTAGCTGTTGTAGTAATCGAAATGAAAGTGCGGGCCGTCGCCGTATACGCCATCGCCGAGATACCACTCCTGGTGCTGGCGGACGGCATAGTCGATGCGCATGTTGTCCCAATGCTCGCCCATGGCGGCGAGGGCGGCCTCGACGGTCGCGGAGAAGAGGAGCCAGTTGTTGAAGCCGGGCGTGATGACGCGCGAGGAGGCGAGGGCGGCGGCGAGGTTCTTCTGTACCGGCAGATCGAGCCTGGCCCACAACTCGCCGGGCGCGCGCAGGATGGCCTGGGCGAGAAAGCCGCAGTCCACCACGGGCTGGCTGCCCTCGTGGAAATTCAGGAAGTCGGGGGAGGCGGGGTCGGTCGCGGATCGCATGGCATCGCGGGCGAGGGTGCGATAGCGCTGCTGGAGGTCGCGCTCGGGGCCGGGTTCGAGTTGAGCTTCGAGCCAGGGCGCGATGCCGGCCAGCAGGCGACCGAATGCTTCGAGGTGCGTGTACTTGCGGCGATCGGCGACGTTGCCGGTGACGGATTCCACCGGCATTTCCTTCTTTAGCGTTCCGGCGGCGAGATGGGTGAGAACGGGCGAGGCCAACCGCTCCAGGATGCCCAGCCAGTATTGACGATCCGTCTCCAGCGGCGCTGCCTGTGCGGCAGTCGCGAGCCCCAGCCCCATCGCCGATTGAACGAACGTGCGTCGATCCGTCACGCCCTCAGTGTAGTCCACTATACTGGTAGCCCGATGGCGGGGAGCGGCGTGTCCAATCAATCAGTTTGCGGTCCGCTCGATGCCGCGCCCCTGAATTCCACGCACCGGCGCGCGGTGTGGCTGGTGGGCATCGGCCTGTTTTTCGATCTGTACGACGTGTTTCTCGCGGGCGTGCTGAGCACGGTTCTGACCACGGCGTTCGGCCTGAGTAAGAATGTGCTGCCGGTGCTGCTCGGGTCCAGTTTCCTGGGGATGTTTGTGGGCGCGAATGTGTCGGGCATTATCGCCGACCGGTTCGGCCGCAAGCCGGCATTTCTCGCGAACCTCGGCATCTATTCGCTATTTACGCTGGTGGGCGCGTTCAGCGGGAATGCGGCGATGCTGGTGGCGACACGATTTCTTGCAGGGACCGGGATCGGCGGCGAGTTGCCGCTTTCCGACGCGTACCTGAGCGAACTGCTACCGGCGCGCGAACGGGGACGCTTGATCGCGCGGGCATACACGATCGGCATGCTCGGCGTGCCGGCGGTGGGATTTCTGACGCGCGTGCTGGCTCCGCTGCATCCGCTGGGAATCGCCGGCTGGCGCTGGCTGTTCATCGCGGGATCTCTCGGAGGGTGGATCGTGTGGGCGCTGCGTCGCGGACTGCCGGAATCGCCGCGCTGGCTGGAGACGAAACAGCAGCCGCGGGCGGGGTTCCGGTTGCTCTTCACTCCGCGATACCGGCGGCGCACGGTGATGTTGTACGTTTTTCAGATTTTCCAGACGGTGGGCTACTACGGGTTCGGGAGTATCGTGCCGCTGATCCTGGCGGCGAAGGGATTTTCGGTGCTGTCTTCGCTCACCTACACCGGAATCGCGGCGCTCGGATATCCGCTGGGATCGGCTCTGTCCATACCGATCGTGGAGCGGATCGATCGCAAGTGGCTGATCGTGCTGTCCGCCGCGGCGATGGCAACCCTCGGTCTGGCCCTGGGCTTTTCGACCAGCACGCTGGCGATCGGCACGTTGGGAGTGATATACACCGCGGTGAGCAATGTGTTCTCGAACGCGTTCCACATTTTCCAGGGGGAGATTTTCCCAACGGGAGTGCGGGCCACAGCAGCCGGGTCGGCATACGGACTGAGTCGCCTTTCGAGCGCAGCGATGCCGTTTGTGCTGCTGCCGGTGCTGCGCGTGCACGGGGCGGGGGCGATGTTCGTTTTGATCTCGGCCGCGATGGCGATCGTGATGATCGACATCGCGGTGCTGGCGCCATCGACGACTGGAAAACAATTGGAAGAGATAGGGTGACGCCGGCGGTCTTTGCCGCCGGTGCCTTTCGGGCGTGCGCGCAGTTTATTTGAAAGGATCTCAATCCTGCAAGCATTCCACAGCAGGAGTTCAACCATGAGATCCCGGTTCGCCTACTTCTTCGCTCTTCTTGCTGCGGCGCTGGTCGCGGTGGCTGTCCGAGTGCCTGCATCGCCGGATGACCGGCTGAGCGCGGTCTTCACGCATGGGACGCTGCAGGTCAACATCCCTTATCACGCGCTGCATGCGGGCGCGGGACAACTTACGGTCGAGGTACTCAGCCCCGAGGACGAAGTGCTGGCGCGGATCGAGCGGCAGGCAGATGCCGGGGAAGCGCCGGGCGCGTGGCGTGACGAGCTCAAATTCAACAAGCCCATAGCGGTGGACGATCTGGTGTGGGAGCGCGTCCGCTACCGGTTCGTCTATAGCGGACAGAACGACGCGGCGGTGGAAGGGACGGAATCGATCTCGACGATCCTGCGCACGCCCGTGATGCACATTCTGGGGCAGCAATCGTACTTCTCCGGTGGAAACGCGGCGGTGCGCGTGATCGTGAGCGAGCCACAGGGCACGTTGACCATTGAAGGGTCGCAGCCGAATCAGAAACCGCAGCCGTTGTTCACGGGCCGATTGAACGCGCGCGGCACGACGCAGCCGGAATTCCGCCTGCCCGCGGTGACCGGCGCGTACTCGCTGCACTACGTGGTGGATACGCCGATCGGCACCACCGAGTTCACGCAACAGGTGCGACTGGAGGACAAGGCGTCCATCCTGCTGACGACCGAGAAGCCGATCTACCAGCCGGGACAGACGATTCACGTGCGCGCGCTGGCGCTGGACCGTTCGCGCCACGAAGCCGTGGCGGCCCGCGACCTGACCTTCGAAGTCGAGGACTCGCGGGGCAATAAGGTATTCAAGAAGGCGACCCGCACCGACAAGTTCGGCATCGCCTCGGCCGAGTTCGGACTCGCCGACGAGGTCAACCTCGGCGCGTATCACGTGCGCGCGCTGATGAACGACAACCGCGCCGAACTGGCGATCAACGTCGAGCGGTATGTGCTGCCGAAGTTCAAGGTGGCGGTGGAGCTGACGGGCGCAAAGGTACACGGCTACCGGCCGGGCGACCACGTCACCGGCACCGTCCGCGCGAACTATTTCTTCGGTAAGGCCGTGGAGAATGGCGAGGTCGAAGTGAAGGCCACGGGCATGGATGTCGAGACTTTCCGCGCCGCGACGTCGCACGGCAAGACGAATGGCGACGGCAGCTATCAGTTCGACCTGCAACTGCCGGCCTACTTCGCGGGACGTGCACACACGCAGGGCGCGGCGCGCATCCTGATCGAAGCTACGGTGAAGGACTCGGCCGGCCATTCCGAAACGCGCGGCGAACCGGCCACCGTGAGCGAGACGCCGCTGCTCATCACGGCGATTCCCGAAGGCGGCACGATGGTGCAGCATCTCGAGAATCAGGTCTTCCTGCTGACCTCGTATGCCGACGGCAAGCCGGCGGTCGCCGACGTGACGGTACACGCAGCGGGGAATCCCGACCAGAAAGTGCGTACGGATGCGGGCGGCGTCGCGATCGTCCGGGTGACTCCGTCGGGTGGGAAAGAACCACTGCGCGTCGAGGCGGCCGATACGGAGGGCAATCGCGTCTCCGCCACTCTGCCGCTCGAATTGCGCCAGGGCACCGACCAGATTCTGCTGCGTTCGGATCGCGCCGTGTACCGCGCCGGAGAGCGCATTCAACTGCACGTGTTTTCGACGAAGCAGCGCGGCTCGGCATATGTCGACATCGTCAAGGAAGGCCAGACCGTGCTGACGCGCGACCTGGACATCGTCAACGGCCGGGCCGAACTCTCGCTGACCGCGACGCCCGGGCTTTCGGGCACACTCGACTGCAACGCCTACCTGTTCGGGAGCGATGCCCAACCTGCTGGCGATCATCGCCTGCTGTTCGTTCAGCCGGCTGATGAACTGAAAATCGACGCCGCCGCCGACGCGCTGGTTTACAAGCCCGGCGACGATGCCCGCATCCGCTTTCGCGTGACCAACGCGAAGGGCGAAGGCGTCCAGGCGGCGCTCGGGCTGCAAGTGGTGGACGAGGCCGTATTTGCTCTGGCGGAGAAGCAGCCGGGGTTCGCCAAGGTCTTCTTTTATCTGGAGCAGGAGGCGATGAAGCCGCGGTACGAGATCCACTCGATCGGCATGCCCGAGATTGTGGAACCGGTGCCGGTGGCGAAGGCGGCGCAGCGCGATCGCGCGGCACAGGCGCTGTTTGCGGCCACCGAGATGAATGGCGCAAATCGCTTCCAGACCGAGGCCGGCCGCGCCCTGCCCATGGCCAAGTCCGGCGAGTACAGCGCGCGGTATTACAACGCGTTCATCGCGACGGTGTTGAAGAGCTCCGAGGACAGCCTGCCGCGGGTGCACGACGCATGGGGCGGCAAGGTGCAGGTGAGCCGGCAGCCCTGGCTGCAGCAGACATTCGTCACGGTGCATAGCGCCGGACCCGACCGGCAATTCGGTACTGCGGACGACCTGTACGCCAATTTGGAAATGCGCACGCGCAAGACGGTGGGGCGCGCCAGTTCCGGACCAAGCTCGATCGAACTCGCGGTGGAGCACGACCGTGGTGCGTTCAATGGCCGCGCGGAGGTGAGTGGCGTGGTCATGGATCAGCGCGGCGGCGGGATCGAGAACGCGACCGTCACG
>Ga0207695_10005857_pt1 | contig 16130 bp, 14 predicted proteins | sample KBSC54metaG_FD_184354 | JGI IMG/M metagenome (GOLD analysis project Ga0207695, IMG submission 184354) | Corn rhizosphere microbial communities from Kellogg Biological Station, Michigan, USA - KBS C5-4 metaG (SPAdes) (version 2) | ecosystem: Host-associated > Plants > Roots > Rhizosphere > Soil... | reverse complement strand
CGGCAATGCACCGGCACGGCGTACGTCGGCTGATTCACGGGCACACGCACCGCCCGGCGATGCATCGCCTCGGCGTGGATCGCCAGGCCGCCGAGCGTTACGTGCTCGGCGACTGGTACGAGCAGCGCAGCGTGCTTACTTGGCCACCACCTTCTGCGGATCGCTGAGCTTGCGTTTGTGGCCGTCGTTTTGAGCTACTGCTATGTAATACCAGTAGACCTTGCCCGGCTCCGCAGTCGTGTCGCGCCATTCGTGTAGTTCGTTGTCGTCTTCGGCGCGAATAATGGCCTTGTTGGTGCGCCAGAACGGGCCGGATTCACTATCGCCGCGGTAAACCACGAATCCATAGATGCCCGCGCCATGAGCCACTGACCATTTCAGCAGCGGTCCACGACCCGGCGGACTCAGCCGCGGCTGCGCCTGGCTACTGGCACGCTCGATCGCCTTTCCAATGTCGTCCGGCGTCGAACCAGTCACTGCGACGCTTGTTTTATTTCCTTCATTGTCGGAAAGGCTTCTCAGTTTCTGGCCTGATGCCAAGCGGAACCCGCCGAAAGCGATCGGCAGATCGTTGGCGATGCTCTTGAACTTCGCCGTGATGTAACCGGTGTATATCCCTGACGGCGCGTCCGACGGAAGAACCAGCCTCAGCAGCTTGCAATCGGAAACGATAGGCGTGCAATCATCGACTCGCGTCCTTAAAGCCACGCCTGAAACGGAAATCGACTCGACATCGAGGGTCTTGCCATTGGCTCTCACAAGGCGAACTGTCTCTTCCTGCTCTGCTCCGACGGTGTCCGGCGAAAAATTCACCGGGTTCTGGCTAGGTATTACCTCTCCGCGCACGTCGACCTGGTATTTGATCCATACTTCCGGTTGCACGGCAGAATTCGTTCCGACCTTGATGAACCCTTGGGATATTCCCCACGGAGCCGAGGGGGTCGTCGCGAGGGAAATCTTCTTCCCTCCGTCAAGGATTTTGGCGGCGAGGAATTTAGGTGCGTCGAGAACTCGCGTCAGTGCAATCCGGGGGATCTCGCTCGACTTCAGCGTCAATTCCTTTCGGACTGCTTGAGATTGCTTGACGACTCCAAGGTCGATCTCCGGACGATCTTCGTCAAATGCGGTCTGCACGAAGACGCCGATTGCTCCGCGGACCGATAGTTGGTTTCCGCCTTGAGTCGTAAAGTCGAAAGCGAAGGGTGCCCGATGTACTCCCAGCAGCACACGGCTCAATAAGGTGACCACGATTTCCTTACTTCCGTGAGGGGCCACCGTCGCATGTTCCGGCCGCACCGACACAAGTTCGAACCCTTTATTCGATGAGTGAACGGCAGTAAGAGTCAGCCAGTCAGCGCTATCATTGTTGATAGTGACGGTTTGAGCGATAGGTTGTGCGACGTATGCTTCGACGCTTTCTGCTGGACTATCGATCTCGATTCGCGATTGACCCGATTCTTGGGCAATCGCAACGGCCCACACCAAGTATACCCAAGCAAAAAATCGTGTCTGCATGACGATAGTCCGGAGCTAAAGCAACGACAGGTAGACACAACTGCAAAGCGTTTGTTCCACAAAAAAAAGCTCACCCCTCGCGGGGTGAGCTTTAGTAACGAGCAGAAGCGCCGATCAATCGACCGAAAACTTCTCCAACTTAACCGGCAGATTGCCAGTGAGGTTGTAGGTCCCGCAATTACCGCTGAGTGCACTTGAATTGACAATAATGAAATACACCGTACCGTTGGCCGCTGTAAACGTCACCGACTGGGTCGCCCCAGCCACGCCGGTATCGGACGCGGCACCATTCACGCAGGTCCCGCCAACTCCGCATGTGCCAGACTGGACCTGAAGAGCGAGCGCATACGACGCTGCCGGAATGGCATTGATCGTGACGGAGCTACCGTCACCGGTAAACGTGTAGACGTCATCATTTCCGGGGGAATCGACAAACCCGCCGCACATCGTCGCAATGGAATTCGTTTCGCCCACGGCGCATGTATCGCCCGAGACGCCCGCACCAGGAAACGGTTTTGTCAAAGCCGTGCCAGGGCAAGCCGCCGCAAACGCGAAGCCTGGGACGGCAAGAACGCCGAGGCAGAGCACAGTGCTTAGCTTCATTTTTCTATACTCCTAAAGTTACGGTCCAATCGCAGTTTGGCGACGCGAATCGAATGCGTCAAATGAGAGCACGGCGGTGCCGAAGGTCGAACGATAGAGGGGGGAAGCGCCGCCGAGGCCCATCGCGAACTGATTGACACCACCCCAGCCGCTCATGTCCAACGTAGTGCTGGCCGCCGCGCCGGCAATCTTTGTGCCGGCAGTAGAGGTTGCGTCTTGATCCAGCCAATAGTTCACGTAGCCGCTAGCACCGGTCTGGATGTCGACTTCGATGTAGTGGTTACCTGTCGAAAGAGCCGGCAAGTCCGCGCGACAGCGCGAGTCTGCCGTCGGAGAGTTATTGCATGCGGCGATTAGGCGCAAGATCCTGTTGTTGGAGCCGTCACCCTTGATGAACATGCGCAGAATTTGCTGAAACCCGTTTGCTGCCGTCGCACCGACCATGTTGGCGACATTTGCCTGCACGGCGGAAGTCAGCGAGGTTCCGGTCAGCGGGGCCACATTGAAATAGAAGCGGGCACGATACCGCGGTTCGCCACCAGCCGTAGCTGACGGCGTGTTGTCAATCACCACCGCCGTGGCATTCTGGGGAGCAGTCAGTGAGCCCATTGTCGCCGTCAATTTGCAGGCTGACGGGGTCGCTTCCAATCCGGTAGCCACAACGTGCAACGCAGTATTGGCATTGCTGGTAAAAGTGCTGCTCCAAGCCGACAGGTTGGTATCGGCGCACTGCGCAAACGCGCTGCCGGCGATTCCCAGTCCCGCCAAGCTCGCAACTGCAAGCATTAGTGTCTTCAACGATTTCATCAGATTTCTCCCAGTTTAGCTTTCGGGTGGGAGCACGCGCTCCGTCCCCTGACGTGAACTCATCACACCACCCGACCGCGCGGAGCTTAGTCCAGCTTATGAGCGACGTCAATGACTTGGACGCTACTGTTCAACTGGGCCGCAACGCGCTTCGGACCGTATTTCGCCTGCCAAAATGCAGGCTGTCGAAGTTAAATAACGCGGCGCGAGGACCGAACCGGACACATGTGCGGCCGAATGCTGAAAACGTGCCCTGGACCGCTCCGGGCATTCACCGGCTGGCCGACATGTGGCCACGGCCGGCAACGCGCAGCGGGACCAAGCGCTCGTCGCAGCAGCAATTTGACAGCGGTTTCCCCTGCCCGGACAATAGGTTGGACATCACGTGGGGAAATCGGTGCCAGAAACGACTGCCACGAAACGCGCCGCGCTGGCCGTCATTCCGGCTCGCAACGAGGCGGCGACCGTCGCCGACATCGTGCAGCGTACCCTGGCCACCGGCCAATGCGACGTACTGGTCGTGGACGACGCCAGCAACGATGAGACCGCCGTGCTCGCCCGCACCGCCGGCGCGACCGTCATCACGGTGCCCTTCAACCTCGGCGCCTGGGGCGCCACCCAGACCGGCATGCGTTTTGCGCAGCGCAACCGCTATCACACCGTGCTGACGCTCGATGCCGACGGCCAGCATCATCCGGAAGAGCTGCCGCTGATGCTGGCGTCTTTGCGGCGCAGCGGTGCCAATGTCATCATCGGTACCTATTCGCGACGCATGAGCCCGGCGCGCCGCCTGGCGGGCCGCTATTTTCGCCTGCTGACGCGGCTCAACGTGCAGGATTTCACCTCGGGCCTGCGCGCCTACGATCGCCGGGCGGTGCGCGCGCTTGCTTCGCGCGAAGCAAGCCTGCTCGACTATCAGGACATGGGAGTGTTGATGTTGTTGAGCAAGAAGGGACTGATCCTGCGTGAAGTGCCGACGATCATGTCGCCGCGCCGCGCCGGAGCCTCGCGTGTTTTCGCCTCCTGGTTGCTGGTCGCGCGCTACATGTTGCACACCACGGTGCTGTGCTTCTCCCAACTCGGCGTGCGTGCGCGCATCGCGGTCCGCGCGCAGCCGGCAGCGGGTAGTCCGGCATGACCAGCCAGCTGACGTCGGCGGCCATCGGCATCCTGCTGGCCGGTGCGATCCTGTATCTCGTGCGGCGCGATCACATGCACGGCTCGTATGCCCTGTGGTGGCTGGCCATCGCCGCAGCGATCCTGATACTGGGCGTGTTTCCGCCGGTGATCGACTGGCTCGGCCAGGTCAGCGGCATCAGCTATCCGCCGATCCTGCCGATCATCGTCGGCATCGGCATGATCCTGATCCGCATGCTGCGCACCGACATCGACCGCTCGCGCCAGGAACGGCAATTGCGCAGGCTGGCGCAGAAGCTGGCGATCCTGGAACAGGAACTCGGCGCGGCACGGCGCGAGGCGAGCAACGTTGCCGCGGGGAATCCAAGTCGCAATCGCAGCGCCCAGGTGATACCTCTGCCGAAGTCGGGCGACGCCTGACAATGATGCGTCGCGTTCGAGCCGCAAGCGGGGCGGACGACGCAAGCGCAACCCTGCTTTCCGCTTGAACTTCGCGCGCAGACTGTTTTTTGCCCGCCGGGTGCATGGCGAAACTCCTGCAACGACATCCGGCTTCGCATCTCTGGCCGCGCGAAAGAGGTCGGCGCACATCGCGCGCCGCGGTCGCGGATCGGTATCGGAGAATCCGCTCGCACGGACGCATTCTCTTCCCGACTCCTCTCCCGCCGAGGGAGAGGAGCTGATGTCGTAGGCGCGCCATGCGCATCCTGCACATCGGAAAATTCTTCCCGCCTCACCCCGGCGGCATCGAGCGCTGCATGGCCGACCTGTGCGGCGCCTTGCATGCGCGCGGGGTGACGGTCGCGGCCCTGGCGCACTACGAACCCGGTGAAAAAAGTATACAAAGACATGAGGTGGGCGGATTCGACGTCACGCTCGCCGCCTGCCACGGGCATCTGCTCTATGCGCCGGTCAGCCCGGCGTTTCCGCGGCTGCTGAAGCGCTCGCTCGCGCGGATCCGGCCAGACCTGTTGCACCTGCACTTGCCGAACACGTCCGCCTTCTTCGCCCTGCTGTCGCCGGCTGCACGACGGTTGCCGTGGATCGTCCACTGGCATGCCGACATTCCGCTCGACACGCGCCGGCGCATGCTGCGCATTGCCTACGGAATCTACCGACCGTGGGAGCGCGCCATGCTGCGGCGCGCCGCCGCGGTAATCGCAACGTCCGAACCCTACCGCGATTCGAGTCCGGCGCTCGCGCCATGGCGCGGCAAGACGCACGTGATTCCGCTCGGCATCGCGGATGGACCCTCTCCCGCGACATCGCCGACGGATGAAGCAATCGCACCCCGAGACTCGCTCCCAACCCTCCGTCCCCGGCCGCCAGCCTCCAGCTCTCGTCTTCGCGTGCTCGCCGTCGGCCGCTTGAGTTACTTCAAGGGCATCGATGTCTTGCTGCGTGCCATCGCCGAGGTCGGGAACGCGAGCCTGTCGATCGTCGGCGATGGCGAGTGCCGCGCGGCATTGCAGCGCCTTGCAATCGACCTTGGCATCGCCGGCCGCGTGCAGTTTGCCGGACGCATCGACATGGATGAGCGCGGCGCGGCGACACTGCAGGCGGCGTACGAAAACGCAGATGTGTTCTGCCTGCCGTCGACCGACCGCGCCGAATCGTTCGGGCTCGTGCTGCTCGAAGCGATGCGCGCGCGCCTGCCGGTGATTGCCAGCGCCATTTCCGGTTCGGGTGTCGGCTACGTCGTGCGTGATGGCGAAACCGGGTTGCTGGTGGCGCCCGGGGACGCCGGCGCGCTGGCGCAGGCATTGCGCCGGCTGTCCGCCGACGCCGACCTGCGCACACGGCTCGGCAGCGCCGGTGCGCAGCGCTGGAGCGATGAATTTACGCTGGACCGTGCAGCCGACCGTGTACTGCAACTGTATCGACATGTGCTGGCCGAGCCGATGGCTCGCGCCACAACAGCACCAGCAGGCTGACGACCGCAGGCGTGATGTGCATGATCAGCCGATTGACGGCCGTGTAGCTCTCCGCCCATTCGGCGGCGTCCGTGAACACGAACAGGAACAGCAGCAGGCCGAAGCAGCCGAGCAGCAGCAGGCTGCACAGGCCCAGCGCGTCGCTGGCGCGCAAGGCGCGCCAGCGCCACGCGACGAGCGGCGGCAAGAACCACCACAGCAGGTGCCAGTTCGATTGCGTGAACAGGCTGTGCACGATGCCGGCGGCCGCATCGCCATGCCAGGCGAGCGAGAGCTTGCCGATGACCGGGATGTCGACCACACGCGAACCGCTGCGCACCCATCCGATTGCGGCAAACAGCATCTGCGCCTGCCCCACCAGCACGACCAGCAGCAGCACGGCGAACGCGAGCGCCGCTGCGCGCAAGCGCCAACGCAGCGGCAGCGCGCCGAAGCCGATCGCCGCGAGCAGGCTCAGGCACCAGACCATGCCTTCGAGCTTGATCAGCGGCAATACGCCGGCGCAGACCAACGCCAGCAGCAACTGGTCGCGTTCGCCACGTTCCTGCCAGCGCAGCCATGCCAGCATCGAAAAGCCGAACAGCGTCGCCACCCACAGATCGGCGTAGCCGGCGAGCGCGACGTGCGATGTCAGCAGCGGCAGCGAGCCGAGCACGTAGACGCCGATTGCCGCTCCGGCGCGGCTCACCCCGATGGCTCGCCATTGGCCGTAGTGGCCGAACAGCATGCCGACCCAGAGCGCGAACCACGGCAGGTTGACCAGCTGTTCGATCCAGGCACCGGCCGCACTGGCAAACCAGACCTGCATCCAGCCCAGCGTCGACGGATAGGCCCAGGCTGGGCCGCTGTGCAGCGAGGCTGTGCTGCCGAGCAGCCAGTCGGCAACCCCGACGAACGGCACGTAGTGGCCCAGCAGAAACCAGGTCTTCGCCTTCACCGCCCATGCATCCCAGGCGTCCCACGGGTAGGTCGGCCGCAGCAGCACTTCACTGGCGATGATCGACCCGCGCCAGAGCAGTGAAGCCAGTGCCGCCGCGATCACCGCATATTTCCAGTATTCCACATTTTCACTCGTGCCCGGCGCCGCCGCGGGAGCCCGGTGCTGCCGGTACAGCGCCACGCCGGCGGCACCGGCACCGAGCGCGGCCAGCCACGGTGCGGCGTGCAGCCAGGCATGCGCGGTATCGGCGCGCGCCGCGAACGCCGCACAGGCGGCCGCTGCCAGCATTCCCAGCACGACGCCGTAGCCGATTGCCATTGCCACGCGGCCCGGCCGGCGCGGCGTGCTCAACGCGAGTGCAACCAGCGTTCCGCTGGTGCACAGCAGCAGCCAGGCCCAGAAATAAGCGGCATTCATCGGCTGCCCCTTCGCGCGCGATAGACCGCCAGCTTGCCGCCGACGAACAGCGGCGTTACCGCGATCGAACGCGAGTCCGAGCGCAAGGTCGCGTCGGAGTCGTCGTAGTGCCAATGCGTGCTCGAGCACAGCACGATGATCGTATCGGCCGGCCAGTCGCGTACCGGCAGCGCAGCGATCGCGGATTCCAGCGGTGCTGCGTTCAGCGGCAGCAGGAAATAGATCAGGCGCAGCATGGTGTAGGTCGAATCCGACCCGACCAGCACACGATCCGGCTGCCTGTTGTCGGCCAGCTGCTGGCGCGCCAGCTGCGCGAAACCGGCCACGTCCTCGTCGGGCTGCAGGCGCGCGCGCTCCTGCCACGACTTGCCGGCGTAGATCGATTCGGTAAGCCGATGCTTTGCCCAGAGGTCGGCGAGCCAGCGTGCATCCAGCGCAACCCAGCAGAGCGCACCGGCGATCACGACGCTGCGCAGCCGCTGCCTGCGCGACCCGCGCAGCAGGAAGGCGCAAACCAGCAGTGACAGAACCGTGCCGACCACCAGCGTCGCCGGCATCGACGCATTCGTGTCGGCCGAGGCGCCGACGACGTTGATCGATGCCAGGCTCCACGGCTGGTAGCCGAACCAGGCCTGGCGCAGCAGCCGCGGCAACGCATTCCAGGCTGGCGATGCCAGGCGTGCCTGATCGAGCCGAAACGGCTGGAATGCGATGCTCGGCGGTACCAGTTGCGCGGTCGCGTACTCGGCAAAACCCAGCTCGGTGATCTCGCCACGCCATGCCGGGCTGGCCGCGTGCAGGTCGACAGTCACGACACCGTCGCCGGGCCAAGGCAATGCAACGGTCTGCACATCGTCCGGCGTATCGGCGCGGCGAAACACCAGCAACAGTTCCAGCGTGCGCGGAAAATCCTCGAAGCGGTAGGTCAGCAACGGGTAATTGGCCGCGCGAAGGCGGTCCATCGGAACGCTCTGCATCGCATTGCCGTCGCTGGCGATCGCGCCTATGCCCAACGCACTGCCGTCTTCCACGCCGGCGCCCATCACCGGCCGGAAATCCTGGCCGTTGAGCGTGACCTGATCGCGCGAAAGCAGCGGCGCCGACCAGGGGATGCGCGTCGCACCGCCCAGCACCAGCAGCCAGACGGCGATGAACGCGACGACGGCCAGCGCCCTGCGCATCACGTCGCGAGCGCCGCCAGCCGATCCAGTTCCTCCGCGCTGAATCCGGCGGCACGGCGCGCCTGCGCATTGAGCGGCCGCTTGATCGCGCCGGACGCATGCCGTTCGACCAGGCCGGTGAACGTGGCGGCATGGTCCAGACCGGCCGCGCAGCAACACCAGTCGAACCAGCGCGATCCGGCGGCGACATGCGCGACTTCCTCGCGCAGGATCAGCTCGAGGATTTTCGCGCTCTCGCCATCGCCGGCGCTGCGCAGGCGCTGGATCATCGCCGGCGTGACATCGAGCCCGCGCGCCTCGAGGACCCGCGGCACCAGCGCCATCCGCTCGAGGCATGACCCGGCCGTCTTTACGGCCATCTCCCAGAGCCCGTCGTGGGCATCGAAATCGCCATAGGCGTGGCCGAGCTGCGCCAGCCGCGCGGCGAGCAGGCGAAAGTGCCGCGCTTCGTCGACGGCAACGCCGACCCAGTCGCCGTAGTAGTCGCGCGGCATCGCGCGAAACCGGTAGACGGCATCCCAGGCAAGATTGATCGCGTTGAATTCGATGTGCGCAACCGCATGGATCAGTGCTGCCCGGCCACCGATGCTGCCGAGCCCGCGCTGCGGCAGAAGCCGTGGCGCGACCAGCGCGGGCCGCGCCGGCCGGCCCGGAACGCCGATCGGCTCCGGCGCGGCGGCCGCAGCCAGGGAAAGCCTGCCGGCGGCGAATTCGGCGGCCACGATGTCGGTCAACGCGAGCTTTTCCGCCACGTCGGCGCACCCGAGGCAATCTGCGGCGCGCGTGAACAGATTTCCTTGCACTATGACCTCGGCTGCGGACTCCGCCGGCGGCATCGCGGCGCCGGCGAATTAAACCACAGGACGCTCAGTGCGGTGTGGGCGCCGGACGCACCAGACGCACTCCCGGAACCGGCTGCGTCGCCGTGTCCAGTCCCTGGTAGAGCGCCACGATGTCGCTTTCGACCGCGCCGTCGAAGCCGTCGCGGCCCAGCGGCGCGAACCAGCGCGCCAGCTCGCGCAGGCGGCCGTGCTCGTCGAGTTCGGTGGTGTAGACGCGCGCGCCACCGGCGAGCGCCGAGTCGAGCGCGGCGCGCACCTGCGAAACCGGCGCCGAGGCGTGCATCGCGGCACTGACGGCACCGGGCTGGAAGCGCACATCGACACGGTCGAAATAGTGCAGATAGCCGATCGTGTTCAGCTCCTCGGTGACCAGCACATCGGCGGCGGTCAGCCGTTCGTGGCGGGCGAGCGTTTCGGCCACGCGATAGCGCGCCGGCCATTGGCTCTCCGGCACGAACGCCACGACCAGGTTGACGCCGCCGACCAGCAGCACGGCAGCGGCCAGCACACGTCGGTCGAGCGCCGGAGCTGCGAGCGCCGCCAGTGCGAGCAGGCCGATCCAGACCGGAAACAGAAACTCGATGTTGCGCGATTCCCACCACGTGGCGAACACGAGGTTCGCCAGGCTCCAGACCGCAACGATGGAGGCGTCGCCGCGCACCCCGGCCTGCGCGTGACGCAGGAATCCCGCGGCACGCAGTGCGATCAGCAGCAGCGCAATCGCGGCGATCGCGGCGACAACGACCGCCAGCGGCGAAAGGATTACCTCGTACGCGAAGGCCAGGTTGCCGAGGCCGAGCAACGTGCCGAGCAGCCGCGAGCCGATTGCTGGCGCGGGCCGGTAGGTTCCAAACCCGCTTTGGCCATTCCACGCATACCCCAGGAACCAGCCGAGCGCGTCGTTGGCGCCCTGCAGATGTCCCTCTGCAGCCCCGACCAGCAAATAGGCCGCAAGGCACGCGAATGGAACTCCCAGCGCCAGCAACAGGCACTTGGCTCGGCGCGACGCGTCCAGCTCACGACCGCGCACCAGGGCCAGCAACGCCGGATACCAGAACACGTACTGCTGCAGCGTCAGCACGGCAAACACCGCCAGCGCGCCAAGGCCGAGGACGTCGGGCCAAGCCAGACGATCGCGCGCGACCAGCCACGCGAGCGAAACTGCAACGGCAGCCGCCGGCAGGATGTAGACATCCGGTTCTTCGGCGAAATTCCACGCCGCGAAACCGACCGCGTACAACGCGCCGACCAGGAACGCGCCCGATACCGCGGGTGTCCGAGGCGAGCCTGCCGAAGCCATGGGCGAGCGCGACGAGCCGCGCGACAACCCGATGCGCACGATCGCCGCTGCGATGACGAGTCCGGCGATGACATTGATCGCCTGCATGATCCAGATCGAGCGCACGCCGGACAGGCCGATCCACTGCGCAACAAGAAAGGCGCCACGGTAGAGAAAGGTCGGCAGCAGGTGATTGGGATGGAACAACTCGACGCCGCGCTCGACATCGTCGGCGTAGCGCAGGCCGTTGACGCTGAAGTCGTGGTTGAAGAAGAAAAAATACAGCGCGCCCGCCAGGCCGACGAACGCGACCAGCGCGGCGCCACGGCCGACTCGTGCGACCGGATCGGAACCGCGGCGGCCGGCGGCGGCCCGCGGTGTGCCTGTGCTCAAGCCGCCCCTCGCTGGCTCCTGACAGCATCCGACCGCGCGAACTCCAGTTCGCTGAGATATCCGGCTTCGACGCCGGTGACGTACTCGCCGGAAAAGCACGACGTATCGAAATGACTGAGCTTTTCGTTGCCGTCGGCGACTGCCGCGATGAGGTCATCCAGGTCCTGATACACGAGCCGGTCGGCGCCGATGAAATCGCGCACCTCGTCCTCGCTGCGGCCGTGCGCAACCAGCTCGGCCGGCGCCGGCATGTCGATGCCGTATACGTTCGGATAGCGCACCGGCGGCGCGGCCGAGGCGAAGTACACCTTGCGCGCACCGGCTTCGCGCGCCATCTGGATGATCTGCTTGGACGTGGTGCCGCGCACGATCGAATCGTCGACCAGCAGCACGTTCTTCTTGCGAAACTCCAGGTCGATCGCATTGAGCTTGCGTCGCACCGACTTCACGCGTTCGCTCTGTCCGGGCATGATGAAGGTGCGGCCGATGTAGCGGTTCTTGACGAAGCCCTCGCGCATCGGCACGCCCAGCTCGAGCGCGAGCGTACTGGCTGCGGTGCGCGACGTGTCCGGGATCGGAATCACCGAATCGATATCGTGATCCGGCCAAACCCGAAGGATTTTCGCCGCCAGCCGCTCGCCCATGCGCAAGCGCGCCTTGTAGACCGAAACGTCCTCGATCATCGAATCCGGGCGGGCCAGGTATACATATTCAAAAATGCACGGCGCGTGCTGGCGGCCGTCGGCACAATGCCGGCTGTACAGGTGGCCGTCGTTGGTCAGCAGCACGGCTTCGCCCGGCGCAACGTCGCGCAGTCGCCTGAAACCGAGGATGTCGAGCGCCACCGACTCGGACGCAACGACGTATTCCTTGCCGGCCGCCGTATCGCGCTCGCCGAGCATCAGCGGCCGGATGCCATGCGGATCGCGGAATGCGACGATGCCGTAACCGAGCAGCAACGACACCACGGCGTAGCCGCCGACCGCACGCGCGTGCACCCCGGCTACCGCCTTGAAGATGTGATCGGGCGTCAGCGCATGGCGCTCCTGGATCTGCAGCTCGTGCGCGAAGATGTTGAGCAGTATTTCAGAGTCCGAATCGGTGTTGATGTGGCGCCGGTCATCCTCGAACATCTCGCGCCGCAACGAATCGGTGTTGATCAGGTTGCCGTTGTGGCCGAGCGCGATGCCGTAGGGCGAATTGACGTACAGCGGCTGCGCTTCGGCCAGGCTTTCCGATCCGGCGGTGGGATAGCGGCAATGACCGATGCCGACACGGCCGCGCAGCTTGAGCATGTCGTCGCGCTGGAACACGTCGCGCACCAGGCCTGCGCCCTTGTGCAGGCGCAGGCGTTCGCCGTCGACCGTGGCGATGCCGGCGGCATCCTGGCCGCGATGCTGCAGGACGGTCAGGCCGTCGTACAACGCGGATGCGACTTCGGACTTGCCGACGATGCCGATGATGCCGCACATGTTCAGGTCGCTCCGTCAATTGCAAGTCAAACAATCAGTCAATCCAGCTGCCGCCGCTTCAATGCCCCGGCTTTTTCCCGGGCGGAGGCGGTTTTGCCGGCGCGCCCGGAGCCGCCGCCGGAATCTGAGGCAGCAACTCGCGCAAATCAAGGTGCCTGGACACCTCCGGCGGAAGATTCGCCGTCAACCAGCGCGCGCCCTGCTGAAACGTCGGCAGCAATTGCGAGCGCTGCCACCAGGCTTCGCGCGGAAACGGCGTGAACCCGAGCACGAATACCAGCAAGGTAACGAGTGCAAGGCCACGCATCAGTCCAAATATCATTCCAAGCAGCCGATCGGTGCCGGAAAGCCCGCTTCCGGTGATGAGCTTGCGCATCAGGAAACTGAGGATCGCGCCGGCTATCAGCACCGCGACGAAGCAGATCGAGTAGCCCAGCAACAGGCGCACCGACGGCGCGTCGATTGCGGTGAACGATTCGGCCAGGCGAGGGCCGAACACCCACGCCACCCAGAACGCGATGACCCAGCACGCCAGCGCCAGCACTTCGCCGATCAAGCCGCGCCACAACCCCATCAGCACCGACAGGGCGAGCAATCCGATGATGCAGTAGTCGACCCAGTTCATTCGAAATGCGGGAAGCGGAAGTCCGGAACCGGATATCGGCAGAAAAAAGGAGGAGGCTGGATGACTCGCCGCCGGCAGGAACGGCGGCTCGTCCCGTCGCCCTCCGGAATTCCGGGTCCCGGGTCCCGGGTCCCTGACTTCATGGCTGCGTGACAATCATGCCGTCGCTCTGCAGCTTCGCCTTGATCGAGGCGCGCGCCGTCTCGGCACCCTGGCGATCGGCATAGGGACCGGCGCGGACGCGCCAAAGCGCCTGGTCGCCGCTGCCGTTACGCTCCGCGAATGCGGCAATGCCTGCGCCGCGCACGCGATCCCGCAACTTGTTCGCCTCGGCCTCGGACTTGAATGCACCCAGCTGCACCGCCCAGCCGCCGGCGCGATTGGCTGCGATCGCGCTGGCCGGCGCGTCGGCGGCGGGCTGTTCGTTCGATTCATTCACGCTGCTGGGCAACTTCGGCTCGCCCTGCTTGATGCGCAGGCGGACCGACTCCGCCGCCGCACGGTTGGCGTACGGCCCCACGCGCACGCGATGGGCTGGCTTGCCCTGATACTCGGTGTCTTCGCTGTAGGCGGCAAAGCCGGCCTTCTTGAGCTTCGCCACCAACGCATCGGCATGTCCCTGGTCGGCGTAGACGCCCAGATTGACGCTGAATCGACCACCCGCTGCAGTCGCTGCGGCCGGCGCCGGAGTTTCGGCCACGGCCGGCTTGGGTGCTTCGGCTGCCGGCCTGGATTCCGCTACCGCTGCCGCCGGCGGCGGTGGCGGCTTCGTATTGACCGACGGCTCTGCAGCCGACTTGTCGCCGGGCTTTGCGTCAGGCGCCTCGAACGTTGCCGGCGCACGCGTGTCGACCGTCACGATCTTGTCGCCGCCTGCCGGCGGCCTGGCCGCGTCCGCAGGCGTCGTCGGCGCGGACCCCACCGGCAGGGTGCGTGTCTCGAACTTGCGGTCCGGCAGCGGTGGAATATCCAGATTCTGGATCGCGCTTGCCTCCTTGGGCGGCGAGTTGCCGAGAAACATCGGCACGAAGATGATCGCCAATGCAATCAGCACCGCCGCGCCGAGCAGGCGCTGTTTCAAAGCGGAATCCATGGACACCTCCGCGAAAAATCAACGCGCATTATACCCGCGCCGATGCTGCCGCCGCGTTAACGCCCGCTCAGCTGCAGGCATCCATCGCGGCGAGTACTTCGGCAGCGACGTAGAACGAACCGAAGGCCACGATGCGGTCGCCCGGCCGCGCCTGTGTTCGCGCAGCGGCCAGAGCGGCACGTGGATCGTCATGGACGGCCGCTGTGGCCGATGGCGCCACGGCAAGCACGCGTGCCTGCAGTAGCGCCGCCGCCAGGCCACGCGGCGACAAGCCGTCGAGTGCCGCCAGCAGCCATGCATCGATCCGCGTTTGCAACGGCGCGACGATGCCGGCGACATCCTTGTCGTCGAGCGCGCCGAACACGGCGAACGTGCGCCCCGTGGCCGGGTTGGACGCAAGCCATTGCGCCAGCACGCGCGCGGCCTGCGGGTTGTGGGCAACGTCGACGACGACTTCAACCTCGCCCGGCGCGGCGATGCGCTGAAGCCTTGCCGCGATGCGGGCCGCGCGCACGCCATCGGCCAGCGCCTGCATGTTCCAGCCGAGGCGATCACGCAGCGCATGCAGCGCCATGACGGCGGCGGCGGCGTTGTCGATCTGGCACGGCGCGGCCAGCGATGGCCATGGCAGGTCGACACGCGTGCCGGCATGATGCCATTGCCATCCGGAATCCCCGCGCAGGACGCGGAAGTCGTGGCCTGCGCGCAGCACCTGGGCACCGATCCGCGCGGCCTCGTCCAGCAGGCCCTGCGGGGGTTCGCCGGTTCCGATGACCGCCGGGCGTCCGCCGCGGAAGATGCCGGCCTTTTCGCGGCCGATGCTGTCGCGATCGTTGCCGAGCCAGTCCTGGTGATCCAGGTCGATCGACGTGATCAGGGAGACGTCGGCATCGATAATGTTGACTGCATCCAGGCGCCCGCCAAGGCCGACCTCGAGCAGCGCGGCGTCGATTCCACTTTGCGCAAAAATAAACAACGCTGCAAGCGTGCCGAACTCGAAGTAGGTCAGCGGGATTTCAGCGCGCGCGACCTCGATGCGCTCGAACGCATCGACCAGCGCAGCGTCGCCGGCATCGGCCCCGGCCACGCGCACCCGTTCGTTGTAGCGCAACAGGTGCGGCGACGTATAGGCGCCCGTGCGCCTGCCGTTCGCGGCCAGCATCGCTTCGAGGAAAGCGACGCTCGAACCCTTGCCATTGGTACCGCCGACGGTGATGACGACCGGCGCGATACGGGGTTGTCCCATACGCCGCCAGACCTCTGCCACGCGCTCGAGGCCAAGCTCGATGCTGCGCGGATGGACGCGCTGCTGATAGTCGAGCCATTCGGCGAGGGATCGCCTTTTCATCGGCTGCCTCGCGCCAGCGTCAGCTTCTTCCAAGCCGTCATTTCCGCGCAAGCGGAAATCCACTTTGATCTCGCTGATGAATTTTCTTGAAGCGCAAGGCTTCCACTCGCCTCCGGCGAGCGGGGCACTTTCTCTTGTGCTGTTGAATTTTCTTGAAGTACAAAGCTTCCACTCGCCTCCGGCGAGCGGGGCACTTTCTCTTGTGCTGTTGAATTTTCTTGAAGTACAAAGCTTCCACTCGCCTCCGGCGAGCGGGGCACTTTCTCTTGTGCTGTTGAATTTTCTTGAAGTACAAAGCTTCCACTCGCCTCCGGCGAGCGGGTCACTTTCTTTGCTTGTGCAAAGAAAGGTAACCAAAGAAACACACCCCCGGTGGCACGATCTCCAGGCATCCTGCCTTCCGACTCCGCGAGGCTGCTCCGGGGTTCGCTGGATGTACGTCCATGTACATTCAGCGAACGGGCGCACATCGTGTGCGCCCTCCTTCGGACTTTTCCTGCGCACCCTCGCCGCGCCACAGGGGGCCCCGTTTGGGCGGCATCCT
>Ga0207695_10005854_pt1 | contig 16137 bp, 12 predicted proteins | sample KBSC54metaG_FD_184354 | JGI IMG/M metagenome (GOLD analysis project Ga0207695, IMG submission 184354) | Corn rhizosphere microbial communities from Kellogg Biological Station, Michigan, USA - KBS C5-4 metaG (SPAdes) (version 2) | ecosystem: Host-associated > Plants > Roots > Rhizosphere > Soil... | reverse complement strand
ACGCACGTGCGAGTCCGCGATCCAGGCTCCGTTTTGCGGGCGTTTACTGAAGAGCTAGCCCGCAAAGGGCCGATCGCGGCCCTCACTATTCCCAAGCAAACGCACGTGCGAGTCCGCGATCCAGGCTCCGTTTTGCGGGCGTTTACTGAAGAGCGTCCTAAAACGACATGCGCAACGCGAACTGCACCACCCGCGGAGTATTCACTTGGCTAAGCGCAATGGTGCCAAATCCCGTCGATGAAATCGAAGTTTGAGGCCCGGCAAACACCACGGAATTCGTCGCATTGAACATCTCCGTCCGGAATTCCAGGCGGAATCGTTCCGTGAATGCAATCTGCTTTTGAATCAAAAGATCAAGGTTCTTGCTCGCCGGATTTCGCACGTCCAGCAATTCACGGCTCACATTCCCGAATTGAAATTGCGGCGTTTGCACGAAAGCGGCAGCATTGAAATATTGGCCGCCGTCGCTGATCGACGGTCCGCCCGGCAGCGCTGCGGACTGCCCCGTCGCATTAGGCCGCTGAACACCCGTATTGAACGCACTCGTGTTATTAGGCGAAGTGACGACAACCGGTAAACCCGTCGCATATGTGTAAATCCCGGCGACAGACCAATTACCCGCCGCACGCCCAACCCACCCGCTATGCAACCACTTCTTGCCTACTCCAAACGGCAGTTCGTAGCTCACACTGAGGTTCATATAATTCGGGACGTCAAGATACGACAAAGCCCGGTCGCAGGAAAAGCAATAAGTGTTGTTGAAACCAGCGCTCTGACCCAAAAAGCTGCCCAACTCACCCACATTATCGATTGCCTTCGAGCGAGTGTAGTTGAACAGCACGGCCAGACCTTGGGCGAATCGGCGTTCCACTTTAAGTTCCAACGCATGGTAATTGGCATGTCCAAACGGCGCCTGGCTCGCGCTCAATCCGGTGAATTGCGGGTACGGCCGCAGCAACTGCGCGTACTGTACGGTGGGCAAACTGAGGATGGAAGTGGAGTCCGTAATGTAGCCGTAAAATGGATTCGCCACCGTCTTCAATAATTGCGATCCCAGCGCCAGATTGGCCGGCGTGAGCTGATTCAACGCAACCGGAGTCGGCAAAGCAACGGAGCTGTTACCCGTGTAACCGGCTTCGACAAGAATCGAAAAAGGCAGCTGCCGCTGGACATCAAACGACCACTGAGCAACATACGGCAGCCGTTGATCGCGCAATGGCCCGCTGATCGATTGACCTAAAAGCGTCCCGAGCCCGGAAGCGTTGCCCGTTGGTTGGATCAAGCCTTGCGGAAACGGATTGCTGAGGCTGAAAGTGGGAGTAACCGTGTCAGCCTGCGTGACCAGATTAGACGTAGTGCGCGTGAACCCTTGCGACACGTCCGTGTTAGGAACTAACGGACTGTGGAAGATGCCGCCGCCCGTTCGAATCACCGTTTTTTCGTTCACCCGGTAAACGATTCCCGCGCGCGGATCCCAGTTGTTCGTGTCGGCAACCTGCGTCCGTGTTCCCAACCCGTTGACGCCCACGAAGCCAATACCTCCAGTCAGGTTGTAACCGGGGACCTTGAGCGGGGAAGGGCTGGTCAAGTCAAGAAACACGTCCCGGTTGTTCGCCTCCCTGATAGGCAACTCAAGGTTGTAACGAACACCCAGAGTCAGGGTGAGGCGAGGAGTAATGTGCCACTCATCTTGAAAAAATGCTCCGTAATAAGGGTGCGTCTGGTTCACCGGCGGATTGATGTTGTATGAAACGGAAGCGGCGCCGAGCAACAACGAAGCCAGTCCGGCCCCAGTCGACGTGGCGGCCGCCTGAGGATTGGGTCCCGCAGTGTAAATACTGCTGGCCGAGATGCTCAGCGGTAGCGGATTGTTAATCGAAACCGTAAACAGGCGCCAATCGAAACCCGCCTTGAAAGCATGACTCCCACGCAGCATGGTCATCGACGCCGCATATTGGTAAGTTCGCGAGATCACCACATTATCGGCAGTTCCTTGCGGCCCCAGCCCGCTCAGCCCTGTTGCAGACAGAACAGGAAAATATGGCGCCGTCTGGCCAGTCGTCACAGTCGAAGGAAAGCCGAGCGTGCTCTGATCGAAGCCAAGTGTCAGCGGCACACGATTCGTCTGGCTGTTGGCCAAAGAGAAGTGATGCTGGAACACAATGTTAGGACTGATCACCCACGTGTGGTTCACCATCCAGTTCGTTCCGGGAATCACATTCGGCGTTTGAACCGGAGATTGCACGTTTCCATAAACCAGAGGTTGAGCGTTCAGATCGTTGAACCAATCGCCCCGCCCGAAAATACTGTGCTTCTCGTTAAACTGATGATCCACACGCGCATCAATCCGATCGTTGGCCAGCGTATTCGATGCCGAACTGAGAAAATTGTTCGTATCGCTGAGACCAATACCAGGCTGATTCGGCGATGGATAATATTTGAGCAGATTCGATGCGATCGAATTCAGCCGGTTCTGCGGAATGATGTTTCCGGTAAACGCATCGCGAATGTATTGGGTAACTCCGGCCGGTGCGTTGGGGTTGAGGCGCGTCGTCGCCGGGTCATAGATCGTAATCAATTTTCCATTAGTGTCGTACGTGTGCGAGAAATCGCCCTGCCGCTCAGCCGCCGTCGGCACTGTTCCCAGGAACGAAGCATAACTGCTCTGGCGCAATCCCTCGTAGGCAACGAAGAAAAACGTGCGGTTCCGGCCGTTGTAAAGCTTCGGCAGCACGGCCGGACCACCCACAACAAAGCCATATTGATTCTTGCGGAAACTCGCCCTCGGCTGATTGGCTTTGTTCGCGTTAAACCCATTCGCATCGAGTATGTAATTCTGCAGGAACTCATGCAAATTACCGTGGATGCTATTCGTGCCGGACTTGATACTGTAACTGACCACGCCCCCGCCCGTACGGCCAAACTCCGCATCGTACGGATTCGTGTTTACCTTGAATTCCTGGATAGCGTCGACTTGCGGAATCGCCGACACCTGGTTGTTGTACGTGCCGGTATTAGCCGCCCCATCCAGCAGAATCTCGTTCGTGTTACTCCGCGAGCCGTTGATATGAAAGTTCGCAGTAGTCGATTCACTCGCCGTGTTGTCGCCCGGATTAATAGACCCCGGAATTACCCCGGCAACCAATCGCAACAGCAGCAGAGGATTGCGGGTATTGAGCGGAATACTCAGAACGAATTGATTCTCCACCACCGACCCGCGATCGGCCTTTTCCGCCTCCAGTAATGGCGCCTGGTCGTTCACACTGATCGATTCCGTCACACTACCAGCTTTGAGATCGAAGTCGAGTGTTCGTCTCTGGCCCACCTCGAGGACAATGGACTCCAGTCGCGCGGTCGCAAAACCACTCGCCGAACAACTAACGTCATAAATGCCGGGAGCCAGCGGTGGGGAGATGTACCGGCCCTCCGAATTGGCCTGCGCAACAGTTTTTACATCCGTTGAGCGGTTAGTAAACTCGATCGCCGCGGATGGAATCACAGCCTCGGAAGGGTCTGTCACACGCCCGGAAACAACGGCATTCTGAGCCAGAACAGAAGTGCAAAATACGAGCAAAGCGAAGCAACGTTTCATCGTCAACACGAATGGATCCACCTTTGTTCTTATATTGTCCGCCAGCGGTCCTAGGGCGGTACTGAAGATTCTATGAAGGTTCCCTGACGATGAAGTCAGAAACTCTTCAGAAGGGACGCGGACTACCAATCTGTCGGACGGTAGTCCTTCAAAAACTGGCCCCAAACATGTTCGCCTGTGCGAATCCCGCTCATAATCGGATCAAGAATACGCGCCGCCCCATCCACCACATCCAGCGGCGGATGAAAGCGCTGATCCACCGTCTTCCGCGCCGCAATCTCAACCGGATCTTCATCGGTAACCCAACCCGTATCGACGCTGTTCATATGAATACCATCGCCGTGGTAATCCGTGGCCGAAGTACGCGTCATCATATTCAGCGCGGCCTTCGCCATATTCGTATGGGGATGCCGGGTAGTCTTCCAGTTCCTGTAAAACTGGCCTTCCATCGCCGACACATTGACAATATGCTTATCCCGTTCCCCCGTGCGCATCATCAAAGGCTTCAGCCGGGCGTTAATAATAAACGGCGCAATCGCATTGATCAAATGCACCTCCAGCAATTCCACTGAAGGCACCTCCGCCAGCAGCAACCGCCACGAATTCCGTCCCCGCAAATCGACCTGCTGAAGATCCTGATCCAGCCGGCCTTCCGGAAATAGATGCGGTTGCCCCACCAGTTCCTCCGCGAGCAAAGGCACCTGGGACAATTCAGCAGCGTGGATCAATCCCGGCGCAACCTGCAGAGCCGCCCGTTCACCCTCCATCATGTGCCGGTAAAACTCCGGAGGCCGCCGCACCGTCTGACAAGCATTGTTAATAATGAAATCCAAACGTGGACGAGTCGCCACCAGTTCCCTGCAAAACGCCTCAACACTCGGAGTGTGCCGCAAATCGAGTCCGAAGATCTCCAGCCGATGTCCCCACTCCCCAAAATCCGGCTCCTTCGCATACCGGCTAGCCGAATCGCGAGGAAAGCGAGTCGTCACGATCAGTTCCGCGCCCGCCCGCAAAAGTTTAAGCCCAGCTTGATAACCAATCTTCACGCGGCCGCCCGTCAACAAAGCCACCCGCCCTCGCAGATCCGCCAATTCAGTGCGCTTCGCAAAATTGAACGCGGCGCAAGGCGGGCACATCTGATCGTAGAAATGATGAATAACCGAGTACTTCGCTTTGCAAACGTAGCAATGCTGAGGCTCAATCGGCTCATCCCCCTCAACCTCGCACGGTTCAAAATCCGAAGGAGGAAACACATTCGGAGTCGTGAACACAGGTTGCCGCCGCAGGGTCTGAATCCCCGTCTCCTGGCGAATTGCACTCACCCGCCGAGCCTGCGCGGCATTCCGCTTCCGTTCAACAGCCTTCACCATACGCCGTCGAGCGACAGGATCTGGATTGTAAACCTCAGCCAGAGCCAGGTGCAAACGCGTCCGTTCCTCCGCGGGGAGCAGGTCCAACAACCCTCGATCAGCCGCGATCAATTCGAGCACATCAGTCGCCAGGCGCAGTCGTTCCAGCAGCGCGAGGCCGTTATTATCCGGAAGCACAACTCTACCGTACCAATCACGCGCGGACATAATAGGAATCGTGCACCTTCGCCGCGCAACCCCCGCCGACGTCCCAGCACTGGAAGCGTTAATCGAATTGTCAGTACGAAAACTGCAGGCGCCAGACTACTCACCAGCCCAGATTGAAGGAGCGCTCGGAACAGTTTTCGGGGTAGACAGTCAACTCATCGAAGACGGAACCTATTTTGTCATCGAAGCAGAAAGGAACACCATCATAGGCTGCGGAGGTTGGAGCAAGCGGAAGACGCTCTTCGGAAGCGATCACAGAACAGGCCGCGAAGACGCACTGCTCGATCCACATCAGGACGCAGCAAAGATCCGAGCCTTCTTCGTACATCCGGATTGGGCCCGGCAAGGAATCGGCAGCAGAATTCTAGAGGCATGCGAAACCGCCGCAACAGAGGCAGGTTTCAAACGCTTCGAAATGGGCGCCACAATCGCCGGAGAGCGGCTATACAAAGCAAGGGGCTATGAAGTAACCGACCGGTTCGAAGTACCGCTACCCAACGGTGCTTCAATGCCTGTAATTCGCATGACGAAACGAGCCCCGACGCCGCGGGCAGGCAGCCTCAATCCCCTAGACTGATAGCAAGACGCCCGTCGATGAAAGCCGGAAACAAAACCATTCGTCTATCAGCCACCGACCTAAGCAATCACCTCGCCTGCCGTCACCTGACCACGCTCGATCTCTCAGTCGCAACCGGCGTCCGTTCAGCGCCCACTTGGCATTCCCCCGACGCCAGGGTGCTCCAACAGCGCGGAATGGAGCACGAAACTGCATATCTCGGCCATCTCGAAACCCAAGGTATCTCCATCCTCAACATGCGCGAAATCGGCAACGACGATCAAGCGCTAGCGGAAACCATCGCCGCAATGAAACGAGGCGTCGAAGCAATCGCACAAGCAACGCTCGCCAACGGGCGGTGGTTCGGCCGCGCCGACGTACTCCGAAAAGTCGACCGCTCAAGCAAACTGGGCCCATGGTCATACGAGGTATACGACTGCAAGCTCGCCCGGGAAACCAAAGCGGCCACGATACTCCAACTCTCGCAATACTCCGAGCTCATAGAAACGATCCAAGGGACGCTGCCGGAGTCAATGTACGTGGTCACGCCAGGCGAAACGTTTCAACCCGAGCAGTACCGCGTGCTCGATTACGCAGCCTATCACCGCTACGTGAAGGCACGCCTGGAAACCGCGATCAACGAACCCGGCACAACCTACCCGGAGCCTGCGCCGCATTGCGACGTATGCCGCTGGAGGCCCGCCTGCGAAACCGAGCGCCGGAACGATGATCATTTATCGCTAGTGGCCGGCATCAGCAGGCTACAGCGCAAGCAATTGCGGACCTGGGACACCACAACCGTCGCCGCTCTCGCGCGCTTTCCGCTCCCCATCCCGCAACGTCCCGAACACGGATCAAGGGAGAGTTACATGCGAGTTCGCGAACAAGCCCGCATACAAGTCGCCGGGCGCGAGCAGCAGCGGCCCGTCCACGAAATCCTCCAGATCACCGAAGAACATGGGCTCGCGCTCCTACCCGAACCCTCACCAGGGGACGTGTTCTTCGATCTCGAGGGGGACCCATTCGTAGGTCTAAGCGGCCGCGAGTATCTCTTCGGTTTTGCACATGCGAACGAGGCTGGCCCGCCCACATACCAGAGCCGCTGGGCACTCACCGCACCGGACGAGAAAGCGGCGTTCCAGTGGTTCGTAAACACAATCATGGATCGATGGGTACGCCATCCAGCGATGCACATTTACCACTTCGCACCCTACGAACCGTCTGCCTTGAAGAGACTCATGGGAAGGCGCGGCGTCTGCGAGGACGAGATCGACCGCATGTTGCGCGCAGGTCTATTCATCGATCTTCACACGGTTCTGAGGCGGTCCGTGCGAGCCAGCGTAGAGCAATATTCTCTGAAAGCACTGGAAGCGTTTCACGGCTTCAAACGCAAAATTCCATTGGATCAGGCCGGAAGCGCAATGCGTGAGATGCAGCACGCCCTCGAGCTCGGACACGCTTCGAAAATTGGCGACTCCACCAAACACGAGATAGCGCTCTACAATGCAGACGATTGCTTCTCCACTCTGTCGCTCCGCAATTGGCTCGAACACGAGCGAAGGCAACAGGAGCAGGCCGGTCACACGCTCACTCGTCCCGCCATGTCCGACGGAGCTCCAGCCGAAGCACTCACCGAGCGCCAGCAACAAACCGCCGCGCTGGCGGAAGCGTTACTGAGAAACGTTCCACCCGATCCCAACACGCGAAACGAAGAAGAGGCCGCGCGCGTGTTGCTCGCCAACCTCCTGGACTGGCACCGCCGCGAGTCGAAGTCGGACTGGTGGGAATACTTCCGGCTGAAGGATTTGACGGACGACGATCTCCTCGATGAGCGATCCGCCATCTCCGGTTTAGAATTCGTGGCGACGCTCAACGTGCGAGGCAAGATCCCGACCGATCGCTATCGGTTCGAGAAACAGGAAACGAATATCCGTGGAACAGAGACAGTCTGCCAACGAGGCGAAAAGATCGGCGATGTGATCGCAATCGACATCGCCGCGCGCACCATCGATATTAAGAAGACCAGGAAAACCGCGGCTACCCACCCAACATCGGTGTTCGTAGACGCAAGAGGCCCGAAAAACGACTCAATGGCAGACGCTCTCTTCCGGCTAGGCGCCTGGATAGACGCGAACGGCCTGGATCTGGCCGGAGCCCACAGAGCAGCGCGCGATCTCTTACTCCGAAAGCCACCCCGTTTGACGGGAGACGACAATACACTCAAGCGCCCCGATGAATCGGCAGTAGATGCGGCCAAACGAATCGTCAGAAGACTCGATCATTCAGTGCTAGCCATTCAAGGCCCACCCGGATCTGGAAAGACGTTTACCGGCGCACGCATGATTTGCGAACTGGTCCGCCAAGGCCGAAAAGTGGGCATTACGGCCGCAAGCCACAAAGTCATACGCAACCTGCTCGATGAGGTGATAAAAGCAGCCGAGGAATGTGGTCTCGAAGGCCTTCGGTGCATTCAAAAGTTGACCGATAAACCCGAAGAGGACCCCGCCGGCATCACACTGACAACCGATAACGCCGTCCCACTTCAGGCCCTTCAGAACGGCGTCCAAATCGTTGCGGGTACCTCATGGCTGTGGTCGCGCGAGGAATACTGCGAAGCAGTCGACGTGCTGTTCGTCGATGAAGCCGGCCAGATGTCGCTAGCCAATGTGCTGGCCGTCTCCCAGGCCGCCAAGAGCGTCGTGCTTCTCGGCGATCCGCAACAATTAGAGCAACCCTTAAAAGGCAGTCATCCCGAGGGAGCGGATGTATCGGCCCTCGAACACCTGCTAGCCGGAGCAAGAACCATCCCGCAAGACAAAGGCCTGTTCCTGGAAGAAACCTGGCGTCTGCATCCCAAGCTCTGCGAATTCACGTCGGAAGTATTCTACGAGGGACGTTTACGCTCCCATCAGGGCCTCGAACGCCAGAAAATGGAAGGCCATCCATGGCTAGGCGAGGCAGGGCTGTGGTTCATACCAGTCCAACACGAAGGCAACCAAAACGCCGCCCCGGAGGAGGTTGAGCGCATCGCCGGACTCATCGGCACGCTGATTCAACCCGAAGTGAAATGGATCGATGACAAGGGCCAATCCCGTCCGTTGCAGCTCAACGATGTCCTGATCGTCGCACCATACAACGCGCAAGTATCCGACCTGGCAAACCGATTGCCCAACGCCCGCATCGGGACAGTAGATAAATTCCAAGGCCAACAAGCGCCCGTGGTGATTTATTCGCTTACAACGTCATCGCCCGAGGATGCACCGCGCGGAATGGAATTTCTCTATAGCCTCAATCGCCTAAACGTAGCAACCTCGCGAGCCCAGGGCGTAGTGATCGTAGTAGGCAGTCCGCGCCTCCTGGAGCCCGAATGCCGCAGCCCAAGACAAATGCAATTAGCCAACGCGCTCTGCCGCTACGTAGAACTCGCAGAAATCCTGGAAACAGCAACACGAGCCGCGAGGTGAAGATTTTCTCGGTGGCTCAGCGGCTTGGCGTGAACCCCAAAGACCTCCCAATCCTACGAGCTGAACTCCTGGCTCAATCGCCCGAGTGCCAGCGCCCCGAGAGCCAACCCAAAATCACGCAGGGCAATATCGAAGAAACCGGGAATTATCAACAGGTTGATAATGATGCCCAGCAGCCACGCACACACGACGTACGCGCCGATTCGGGGTTTAATCGCAACCAGGATACCGGCGATAACCTCGATAACGCCCACCGCCAGCATCAATTTGTGCCCGCCGACCGGCGAAAGATTGGCTATCGCTGGCGCGAGATACATATCCCAGTTCACCAGCAAGTGGAAGAACTTGTCCAATCCTGCCACAACCGGAGCAACAACAAATGCCACGTGCAGGATCTGATAGGCCTGATAGGCTGGGGAGGATGCCCTGGCAGCTGTCTGGCCGTGCATTCGATCATCGAAAGCGCCTTCGGCGCCTGTTGCTAAGCTCTGTGCCATAAATCGCTCCTTTTTCGGGCGTTTTCTCGCCCGGATTAGCCCGCAAAGAGCTCGTCGCGGCCCTGAATATTCGCAGTCCGCGGCCCAGGCTCCGTTTTGCGGGCGCCTGCTCATTACTACAGAGCCGTTGGAGGAGAATTGGTTACCGGGAAAAACGGTTGTAACCTTTGAGACTGGTCCGGCTCTATGACAGAAATGGGCTTACGTTCGGCCGATCCGGAATCGCATCCGCCCCTCCGATCGCCTCTTGCAGACGAGGACGTTGTCGCGCGCGTCCTCGCGGGTGACACAGCAATTTACGAGGTCATCATGCGACGCTACAATCAGCGCCTGTTCCGGATCGCGCGGGCGATTCTTCTTGACGACGACGAGGCCGAAGACGTAATGCAGGATGCGTACGTCCGAGCCTATGCCTCGCTCGACCAATTCGCCGGACGCGCGAAGTTCTCGACGTGGCTGACGAAAATAACAATTTACGAAGCCCTCAGCCGTTTGCGAAAGCGCAATCGTGAACAGGGATTTCCAACCAGTCCGGATCAACCAAACCAGGGTATAGAAGCTGTGAAATCTTCCGAACCAGATCCCGAGCAACAGACTTTGAGACACGAAGCCGCCTCCTTCCTCGAACAAGCGGTAGATGCGTTGCCGGATATCTACCGATCGGTTTTCGTGCTGCGGGAACTGGAGGCGATGAGTACCGCTGAAACAGCCGCCTGCCTCGACATAACCGAGGACACGGTTAAAGTCCGCCTGCTTCGCGCTCGGCAGGCGCTTCGCAACGAACTATACACGCGGGCGGGAGCAACCAGCTCCGAGGCGTTTACGTTCATGGGAAAGCGTTGCGACCGGGTGGTGAAGAGCGTCTTCGAAAAACTGAAAACTGATCCCGCGTGCGCTGGATTGGTGGATAGCGGAATCCAATAGGTGTCTGGATTTTGATGGCCGGCAGAAGCTGAGCATCAGAACGCCACCCGGCGGACGGGCCTTTGCCGCTGATCACCACCGGATGCAGGTAGTGGTCCAAGGTTGCGTTGGTTCTAATCTAGGGCTTTCGCTAGTTACCAGTAGCGATGCCTGCATCCTAATATTGAATTTGGAAGTTAGATGACAAGCGCAAAGTATCGAATCACCAGTGCCACACTGGGTCTTTTCCTCGAAAATGGACGTCATGTTGCCCGCACTATACCAGAGGGAATGATCGTCAGAGTCGATTGCAAAACATTCGACGGGGATAAACTCGTAAAGGTAACTTGGCAAGGCAAGCAGGTCATGATGTTTGCTCAGGACCTACGGTCCCGCGCCATGGCCTTGAAAATCTCTGCATCATACAGGGACCACAGCTAGCGTTGTCTCTAGTTGCCGCAACGCATGAGACACCATACGATCATGGTGTGCCAGAGGAACGCTACCGCGTCAGATACCCGCTCCTGGTTCTGTTCAAGGATGCAACGCGTGATCTGATTCGACCTGATACCTTGATAACGCTCGATGGCCCGCCCTTTGATGAAGGGGAGAGGGTTAACGTAAAATGGGCCGGCAAGCGCGGTTCGATATTCGTTCAGGACTTACGGTTTCGCGCTACAAGAGAACTTGAATCTTGAAAGTCTCGTCCGCCGGCAGCGATGTGTACCGGAGTTGGCAAGTATATTATTGCCGAAGCAAGAGGGGCTTCTAAAGAAGCTTCGGGACGCTCTGGTGCAAACCCGAGCTAAAGCCCGATTCGGTCGGTCCTGTCGTTTCGATTTGAGGTGACTCTGCTTAAGCGGCCAACGCAGCTTGCCAGATTTGGGCATTGTTGCCGTGCGGCCGCCGAGCTTTCCGAGTTTGAACTGTCCCTTCTTGATCTTCTCTGCCAGCTCGATGCCACCGATCACCACCGCTGCGGTCTGGAAGCTCTTCAATCCCAGCATCGGACGAAGCCGTGGTTTCACTCGTCGATGGTCCTGTTCAATCGCGTTGTTCAGGTACTTGCTGGTCCGTACTCGCACTCGCGTCGGTAACTCGCCCATCCCTTTCAATTCGATGATGGCACCGTGTGAAGCCGTATAGGCATCCAGCATGATGTTCGTAAGAATTCGCTGGGACTTCATTGCTTTACGCAAAAAGGCTTTGGCCGCGTTTACATCCGGCACCCATTCGCCGCGCAGCTTCACATAGGTTTCATCCATCCGCCAGGACCCGCCAATGGTGCGCGCGTATTGCTTCCATCGCTTTTCGAATTCCGGAGTGTAATGCTGCACCCACCTCAGAATTGTTGTGTGCGCCAGGCCAACGCCACGCTCATTCATCATCGCGACAAGGTCTCGAAAGCTCAGCTTGAAACTCAAATACCAACGCACGCATACCACTACAATCTCCTGGTCAAAGTGCCGGCCCTTGAACAGTACTTCCTTAGGTACGAATTGTGCATCTGTTCATCATTGGCAGTTCTGCGAGCGTTTGCACCAGAGCCTTCCCCCAATCGCGGCCGCATGGACGAGATTAGAAATCGACTCCAATGCGGCTTACGTTTCGCTGAAACGCGAGTTCAACCGCTTCGAAATCGGCGACATTTACGACCATGCCCAGTGACGGACGTCCGAAGTCTTCTCCGCCTGCCGGGCAGAATCGGCTAGGATACTCGCATGGCTACCCAGGCGGTTCCGTTCGCCGAGTCCAGGATACTCCGCGCCTATTTGGAGAAGACTCCACGCTCACGTGAGCTCTATACCCGTGCCTCGGCGGTGCTGCCGAACGGCATCACCCACGTAGCCCGCTATCTCGAGCCGTATCCCATCTACGCCACGCGCGCAGCCGGGTCCCACAAATGGGATGCCGACGGGAACGAGTACGTGGACTATTTTGGCGGCCACGGCGCCCTGATTCTGGGCCACAATCACCCGGTGGTCCTCGATGCAGTTCAGAAGCAAGCGGCGCTGGGGTCTCATTACGGCGCGTCTCATGAGCTTGAAATCACCTGGGCCGAACTAATTCACGAGATGGTGCCGTCGGCGGAGCGCGTGCGGTTCGCTAACTCCGGCACAGAGGTCACCCATCTGGCACTGCGGCTCGCTCGCGCGTTCAACCGCAAGAACAAGATCCTCCGCTTCTCAGGCCATTTCCACGGCTGGCATGATCACGTCAGCTTTCCGCCTGGGGGCGCCGAGGGTATCCCGCAAGGCGTCGTCGACGAAGTCCTATTCGCCGACCCTAATGACCTGCGCCGCGTGGAAGAGTTGCTGTCCACTCGCCGCGACATCGCCGCACTGATACTCGAGCCGACCGGCGCGACGTTTGGCAAGATCCCCACTGGCGGCGAAACGCTGCGGGCGCTACGGGACCTCACTTCGCGCTTCGGCGTACTCCTGATCTTCGATGAAGTGATCTCCGGGTTCCGCTGCTCAATGGGTGGCGCGCAGAAATTCTTTGGAGTCACGCCGGATCTGACCACGCTGGCCAAGATTGTCGCCGGCGGTTACCCGGGGGGTGCGGTGGCCGGGCGGGCAGACATCCTCGCACTGCTCGAATTTGGACATAATGAGGGCAGAATCGTGCCGCCGCGTGTTCCGCATCAGGGAACGTTTAACGCCGCACCCGTTTCTGCCGCCGCGGGGATCGCCACGCTCAAAATCATCCGGGACGGGGATGCCATCGAGCGCGCCAATCGCTCTGCCGCCGCAATCCGCGACGGCATGAATACCGTTCTGCGCCGGCGAGGCCTTACGTGGTGTTGCTATGGCCGGTTCTCCGAGTTTCATCTCTTTACGGGAAACGCCACCGCCGAGGATATCTATGAGGGCGTCGTCCCATGGCAGGCGCTCAAACCAAGCGCCCCGTCTGCGCTCAACCATAAAATCCGCCTAAGCTTTCTCCTTAACGGCGTCGATATCGTCGGCTGGCCGGGCGGACTGGTTTCGGCGGTGCATACGCCTGAAGACGTAGTACGCACAGTCGAAGCCTTTGATGCCACGCTCGACCTGCTCGCCGCAGAAGGCGAACTGTGACACCGGCGGTCGAGGTCCGTCCAACGCGAGTCCGTTACGCCGTACTGGCGCTGGTGTTCTCGGCCGCGTTCATCACCTATCTCGACCGCGTCTGCATCTCCGTGGCGGCGCCATTGATGCAATCCGATCTCCGCCTGACACAGATTCAGTTTGGCTGGGTGTTCACGGTTTTTTACATCGCTTATGGAGTTATGGAACTGCCCTCCGCATGGATGGGCGACCGCTGGGGCCAGCGCCGCATGCTGATCCGCATTGTGAGCTGCTGGTCTGTATTCACGATTCTCACGGGCGCGGTTCGCGGCTTCGGAATGCTGCTCATCACACGCACTGTTTTTGGTGCGGCCGAAGCTGGGGCCTTTCCGACGCTTTCCCGCGCGCTCTCCCGATGGTTTCCGCTGGAGGAGCGCAGCCGCGCGAACGGAGTACTGTGGATGGGCGCGCGCGCCGGAGGGGCCATCGCTCCTCCCATCGCCGTACTACTGATTAACGCCGCCGGTTGGCGCTGGACGTTCGCCGCCTTTGGCGCAGTGGGCCTCGCGTGGGTTCTGGTGTGCTTCTTCTGGTACAGTGACAATCCGGCCGATCACCCGGCGGTGAATGTCGCCGAACTTGATGCGGTGAGCGTCGGCGCCGCACCCGCGCCCAAGGAGTCGGAGCCGGTCCCCTGGGCCCGCATGATCTCAGATCCCAACATGCTGCGGCTCTTCACCGTTTACTTCGCATCCGGTTTCGGATTCCAGTTCTTCGTCACATGGATGCCGACCTACTTCACGCGTGAATTTGGAATCAGCCTGACGAAATCGGGTTTTTACTCCGGATTGCCGCTCGCCATGGGGGCGTTGGGCTGCGTCCTCGGCGGAGTGATGGCGGACGCGCTCACGCGTCGTACGGGCAGCGTGGCGGTGGGCCGGCGCACAGTGGGCTGCTGCGGATACCTGCTGGGCGCCGCCGGGTACTTCGCGGCAATCTCCATGCGTTCACCCGGTGCCGCCGTCGCCTGCCTGGCGCTGGCTGCGGGTGCGCATGATCTCACGTTACCGGTGCTGTGGGCCACCTGTACCGACGCGGGCGGCAAGTTCGGCGGTTCGGCGGCCGGATTCATCAACTTCGCGTCCTGCATCTCCGGGGTCGCCGCCCCGCTGATCGCGGCCAGGCTCGAACAAGTATCCGGCTCGTTCAACTCCGTTTTCTATGTCGCCGGAGGCTTATATATACTGGGTGCCGTTACGTGGCTGTTCATCGATCCGCGCAAGTCAATCGACTACTGACAACTATCGACTCCTGAAAGGACTTTACATGACCCGCCAACCTTACCTCTACCAGCACTATACGTGGCCTGAATTGGGCGAGATCGCAAAATTGCAGCCGGTGGTGGTGCTGCCGATCGGATCGGTGGAGGACCACGGGCCGCACCTGCCCCTCGACACCGACAATTTCCTCATCTGGGAAATCTGCGAAGAAGCAGCGCGGCGCGCCAACGGTGATATCCTGCTGATGCCGATCATCCCGTTCGGATACGAAACCCATCATATGGACTTTCACGGCACGATCGACATTCAGATCGAGCACCTGCTGCATTTCACGCTGGACGTGACCAAGAGCGTGGCCCATCACGGCTTCAGACGGATCCTGATCGCGGATGGCCACGGCTCTAATATGCCGATTCTCGAGTTGGTGTCGCGCCGCACGATCCTGGAGACCGACGCTTTGTGCGCGGCGTTTCTTTGGCCGCAGCTCGCGATGAAGGACATCCGCCAGGTTCGCGAATCCGGACGCAGCGGCATGTCGCACGCGTGCGAGCTGGAGACATCGGTGTATCTGTATCTCGACGCCGCACGGGTCCAGATGGACAAAGCGCGCAAGGAAACTAACCAACCGCCGTCGGAATTCATCTGGAATGATCTGACCGATCCGGGCCCAGTGCGCATGATGGATTACTGGACGCGCTTCTCGAAATCGGGCGTCAATGGAGACCCGACGCTCGCGACCGCGGAGAAGGGCAAGCTGATTTTCGAGGCGGTGGTCAGTAATTTCGTGAAGTTCGCGAGAGAGTTTAAGGTGCGGCCGATGGGTGAGCGGGTTGATTATCACCAGAAGGCGGGGGGCACGACGGAATAGGTCGCCGCAGCGACAGCGCGTTACTGGGGATTGAGTCAGGATCGCGCGGTCTCCTTCCTGCGCCAAAAGTAGTAAATGGGCACCCCTGCCGCCATGATTCCGATTCCGGCGATCGACGACTCGGGCCGGGCGATGAGCGTCGTCACTACGAACCAAATCGAAAAGGCGACGAACAGGAGCGGCAGCCCATCCCTCCTCCCAGCCACCCAGCGCCGCGAAAGCGAGCAAACCTTTTTCATTCACAAAAACCTCTAACCAAATCTCCCCTGTTTGCAACACCGATCCTCCAAAATCGTCTAACCCCATCTCCCCGCATGCCAAGCTGAACGCAGAAAGGAAGCCCAATCCCG